>Ga0126313_10000105_pt1 | contig 34933 bp, 35 predicted proteins | sample Plot105A_FD_89954 | JGI IMG/M metagenome (GOLD analysis project Ga0126313, IMG submission 89954) | Serpentine soil microbial communities from UC McLaughlin Reserve, CA, USA - Plot105A | ecosystem: Environmental > Terrestrial > Soil > Grasslands | place: USA: UC McLaughlin Reserve, Lake County...
CTCGAAGCACATGCTGGCCGACTTCAACTTCGCCTGGCCGACCGCCGAGGTCGCCGTGATGGGCCCAGAGGGCGCGGTCAGCATCATCTACCGCCGCGACATCCAGGACTCGCCCACGCCCGACCAGCGCCGGCAGAAGCTGATGGACGACTACAGGGCCCGTTTCGCCAACCCCTATACGGCGGCCGAGCGCGGCTACATCGACGACGTGATCGTCCCCCACGAGACCCGCCCGAAGTTGATCCGCGCGTTGGAGCGCCTGCAAACCAAGCGCGTCGAGCGACCCAAGCGGAAGCACGGGAATATTCCGCTGTAGGGAGTTTGTTCTCGCGAGCCCGGAGCTGGGCCCGAGCTCCGCTGGGCGCTCGCCCGGTCGCGACGGTAGCGTGGCGCGGTGGCCGAGTACGACTACGTGATCGTCGGGGCGGGGGCCGCCGGATGCGTCCTAGCGAACCGGCTGAGCACGGCGGGGGCCCGGGTGTGCGTTCTCGAGTCGGGCGGTAGCGATCGCCTCCTCGCCGTCAAGGCCCCCGCGGCCTTCCCGACGCTGTTCCAGACGCCGCGCGACTGGAACCTGCTCTCGGAGCCCGAGCCCGGCCTGCACGGCCGGCGCTGGTATCTGCCGCGCGGGCGCATGATCGGCGGCTCCTCGTCGATGAACGCGATGTTCTACGTGCGCGGCCACCGCAGCGACTTCGACCGCTGGGTCGAGGACTACGGCGCGAGCGGTTGGAGCTACGAAGACGTACTGCCCCTCTTCAAGCGCTCCGAGCACAACGAGGAGATTCACGACGAGTTCCACGGCGCGACCGGCGAGCTCAACGTAACCCGCAAGCGCTGGCTATCGAGCTACTGGCAGCCCTTCGTCGCTGCGGCGGTGGCCGCCGGGGTCCCGCGAATCGACGACTACAACGGCGCCGAGATGGAGGGGGCGGCGCTGCTGCAGGCGACCATGCGCAACGGCCGGCGCCACAGCGCCGCGGACGCCTTCCTCAAGCCCATCCGCAAGCGCGACAACCTGACCCTCCAAACGGACGCCCATGTGCGGCGGATCCTCATCGAAAACGGCCGCGCGATGGGCGTGGAGCACGCGGGAGGCCGCGCGCGGGCGGCTCGCGAGGTGATCTTGGCCGCCGGCGCTTACGGGTCACCGCAGCTGCTGATGCTCTCCGGCGTCGGGCCGGCCGAGCAACTTCGCGAGCACGGCCTCGAGGTTCTGGTCGACAGCGCCAATGTGGGCCAGCACCTGCAGGAGCATCCGATGGCCTTCGTCAACTGGCGCGTGGCCGGCGACACGCTCGACGACGCCGACCACCCGAAGCATCTGCTGCCCTGGCTCCTGCGCGGCAAGGGCAAGCTGTCCTCGAACATCGCGGAGGCGGTCGTCCATTGGCGCAGCGACTCGTCCCTGCGCGCGCCCGACTTCCAGTTCCCACAGGCGGCCGTCTACTTCTGGGAGCACGGCTTCCGCAAGACCGGCGCGCCCGCCTTCACGATCGGGGCCTCCTATCTCGCGCCCCAGAGCCGCGGCTCGGTGACGCTGCGCTCGGCGGACCCGGGCGATCACCCGCGCATACTCAACAAAGTGCTCACCTCGGACGATGAGGTCCACGCAATGCTGCGGGGGCTGGAGATGGTCCGCGAAATCGCCTCCCAGCGCCCGCTGCGCGACCTGCTGGGTGAGGAGCTCAACCCGGGCGCAGGGATTCGCACCCCTCAGCAGCTGACCGACTGGCTTCGGGCGACCTGCGAGCACGAGTACCACCCGAGCTGCACCTGCCGGATCGGTTCGCCGGAGGAAGGAGTCGTCGACACCGAGCTGCGCGTGCACGGCATCGAGGGGCTGCGCGTGGCCGACGCAAGCGTGCAGCCGCGGATTGTCTCGGCCAATACGCAGGCGGTGACGCTGATGATTGCCGAACGCTGCTCGGATCTTGTGCTCGGGCAGACCGCCGAGACCGCCGAGCGCCCGAGCTCAGCTTCCAGCCAGGAAGGGCGAGAGCCGCCCGAGTAGAACCGCCGGAACCTCCTCCGGAAGGAAGTGGCCGGCACCCGGGATGCACTCAACGACTAGTGAGTCTGCATGGCGCTCGGCAGTAGCGAAAGTCCCTTCACGGACGATCGGGTCGTGCTCCCCGTACATCGCGAGCGTCGGGACGGTCAGGCGCCGGTCCGCGTACCTGCCGAGGACCATGGGCCACAGCTCCAAGAGCTGGAACGAGCGGTAGAGGGCCACCGTCGCCCTGGCCCGTGCCGGGTCGCGGAACTGCTCGACATACGGCCCGAGGTCATCGTCGCCGAGGGCGCGCCTGCTGCCGAGCCGAAGGAGCATGCGCGTGAACCCCGGGTGCCCCGCTATCCGCCGGCCTAGGAACGGGGCCATGATCGCGAACTGGTACCAGGCGGCCACCACCGGACGGGGCGAGAGGGGCAGTCGCAACCAGGGCGAGACGATGCTGAGCGCCACCAAGCGCTCGAACCGCTCGGGGGCGCGCAGGCAAGCAAGGAACCCGGCGAAGCCGCCCCAGTCGTGCCCGACCAGGCGCACCCGCTCGAGGTCGAGGGCGTCGAGCAGCGCGAGCAGGTCGCCGGCGAGCGTCTCTTTCTCGTAGCGGCCGGGCGGGGCGTCGCTCCAGCCGAACCCGCGCAGGTCCGGGCAGGTCACCCTGTAGCGCCCCGCCAACTCGGGGATCATCCTGCGCCACTGGAACCAATGCTGCGGCCAGCCGTGGACCAGCAGGAGCGGCTCGCCGGCACCGGCCTCCGCCACGTGGAGCCGCAGGCCGTCCAAATCGACGTAGCGGTGCTCCACGCCATCGACCTGCGGGGGCGGCCTCATAGCCGAACCGTGCGGCCGCTCACCTGGCCGGCCCGATGCGCCTCGAGCACCGCAATGCAGATCGCGAGGTCCTGGATCGCGAGGCCGGTGGAGTCGAACAGGGTCGTCGCGTCGGGCCCCGAGCGGCCCGGCACCTCACCGGTGAGCACCGCGCCGAGCTCCCGGACCTGTTCGCGAGTGACGGCTCCCTGGTCCACCGCCCCGGTCAGCTCGCCTCCGTGCGAGGCCTGCTCCCAGTCGTCGCAGAAGAGCTCGCAGCGGCTTACGGCCTCGACCTCGGCCTCCGCCTTGCCCGGCCCGTCCGCACCGAGCATGTTGAGGTGGAGCCCGGGGCGCACGTCTTCCGGGCCGACCACGGGCGAAGCGCCGGGCGTCACGCAGGTCACGACCTCGCAGGCGAGCGCGTCCTCGCGGGAGCCCGCCTCCCAGCCGAGCTCGCCCGCCAGCGCGCCGGCGGCCTCCGGATCCGGGTCGAAGCACACCCCCGGCCCGTACTCCGCCGCGGCCAGACAGCGCGCCGCCCACGCGCCGTGCAGTCCGCAGCCCACGATGCCGACCGTGATGGCGTCCTCAGGAGCCAGCTCCTGCGTCGCTACGGCAACCACGGCGCCTGTGCGAAGCGCAGTGACCGAGCGCACGTCTACGAGCGCGAGCGGCTTGCCGGTGACGCTCGAGGAGACGCAGATCACGCCCATCACGACCGGCAGGCCCGCCTGCGGATTGCCGGGGAAGGAGGTCACCCACTTGAGCATCGCGAGGCCCGCCCCCCTCGCCGGCATCGCCCTGAAGTCGCCGTTCGGCGAGGCGTCGAGGTAGACCTTGGCCGGCATGGCCCATTCGCCGGCTGCGTACTCGACAAAGCCGTCCCGTACGCGATCTGTGGCTTCCTTCGGGCTCACCGCGGACAGCACGGCGTCATGGTCGAAGGCCGGGATCTCGGGCACGCGGGCGGACGATACGCTCTCCGCTCCCATGGCCGGCAACGGCAAGCGGCGGCCGGCGCGCCCGCGGATCGAGCTGCGCCAGGCGAGCGCCTCGCCCGAGGAGGGGGCGGCGATCGCGGCGGCGATCGAGCAGTTCCTGCGCGACACGGCGCCGCCGCCCGCCGCGGCGGGCCCGGTGATCAGCCCCTGGGCGCGAGCGGGGCTGTTCGAGGGAACCGGGCTCGATCCCCGCGCCCCGGAGCCCTGGGGCGATCCCGAACCCTGGGGGTCTCGCTCCCCACGATGAACGAGGCGGATCTCGCGTTCGCCGGAGTCGCCCGCCAGGTCGACCTGCTCGCCGCACGTGAGGTCTCCGCTGGCGAGCTGGTGGAGCTCTACCTGAGCCGGATCGAGGAGCTGGACGGCCGCATCGGCGCCTTCACCAAGGTCCTGCCGGACTCCCGCGCCGAGGCCGCGCGCCCAGCAGGTGCGCGAGGCGGGGCGGCGGTCGCCGCTGCTCGGGGTCCCGATCGACAACGTCGACGTCGCCGGTGAGCTGACATCGCACGGCACAGGCGCCGCCGGCGGGCCGGCCGAAGCTGACTCGGAGGTCGTCCGGCGCCTGCGTGCGGCCGGCGCCGTGATCGTCGGAAAGACCGCCCTCCCCGAGCTAGCGCAATGCGGCCACTTCACGGACACCGTCACCTGGGGGACGACCCGGAATCCCTGGAACAGCGAGCGCTCGCCGGGCGGCTCCAGCGGCGGGAGCGCCGCCGCAGTGGCGGCAGGGCTGCCGCGGGGGCCGTCGGGTCGGACGGCGGCGCCTCGATCCGCGTCCCCGCTCGCGCCTGCGGCCTCTTCGGCCTGAAGCCGCAGCGAGGGCGGATTTCGTTGATGCCGGCCGCCCATCACTGGCACGGGTTGTCTGTGCTCCCGCGATCACCCACACGGTGCTCGACACCGCGGGGATGCTTGCCCTGATGCCGAGACCACCCTGCTCTCGCTCGCCTCGCAGATCGAGCCCGCCCGTCCATGGGCGGACCGGCGGCCGCCCGAGCTCGGCTAGCCGACAACCTGCGGGGGCATAATTGCCCAAACTCGATCGGGTTTTGCTACATTGGCCCGAGCTCACCCGGACCAGGCAGAGAGGCGCCCCGCCATGGAACCGACGGCCGCACCCGGCAAGCCCAAGGGCAGGAAGGGCTCGCTCGAGAACCCGGAGGTCCTGGAGAACGTGCCGGGTCACGTGATCCCGATCCTGGAGCGGGAGTTCGACGACTTCGACACCGAGGCGGGCAAGTTCCTCCGCGGGCGGCAGGGAGAGGACACGTTCATCCCATTCCGCCTCAGGCAGGGCGTCTACGGCCAGCGCCAGGCGGACGTTCAGATGATCCGCACGAAGCTCCCCTTCGGGGGCGTCACTCCGGAGCAGATGGAGGCCTTCGCGGACGTGGTCGAGAAGTACGCACCGCTCGTCAAGGGCCACATCACCACCCGGCAGAACATCCAGATGCACCACGTGCCGCTCGACGACGCCGCCAAGGCGATCCGCGAGCTGGGCGACGCGAACCTCTCGACCCGCGAGGGTTGCGGCAACACGATCCGCAACGTGACCGGCGACCCCTGGGCCGGGGTGACCGAGGGCGAGCTCTTCGACCCCACCCCCTATGCGGGCGCGTACGTGCGCTACTTCGTGCGCCATCCGACCACCCAGTCGATGCCACGCAAGGTCAAGACGGCATTCACCGCGACGGACGAGGACCGGGCGATCACCGGGATCCACGACATCGGCTACATCCCGAGGATCAAGGACGGCAAGCGCGGCTTCACGCTCCGGGTGGGCGGCGGCACCTCGATCATGCCCCGCATTGCACCCACCCTGTACGAGTTCGTGGGCGCCGACGACGGCGAGTACATCAAGGTCACGGAGGCGGTGCTGCGGATCTTCGATCGCCAGGACTGGCTGCGCGAGAACCGCGCCCGGGCCCGGATCAAGGTCTTCGTGGACAAGTTCGGCATCGACGAGCTCCGGCGCCAGGTCGAGGAGGAGCTGAGGGGCGACTGGGTCGCCGAGCGCGACTACACGCCCGAGCTGTTCGAGCACGACGAGGAGGAGAACGTTCCGGCGCCGCCGGTCGGCTACGGCCGCCCGAACGGCGACACGAGCGAGTTCGACAGGTTCGTGGCCGCGAACGTCCGCCCGCAGCGCCAAGCGGGCTTCTCGACCGTCCAGGTGAAGGTCCCACGTGGCGACCTGAGCCCCGAGCAGTTCCGGGGCCTGGCGCAAATCATGCGCGACTTCACGGGCGGCTACGCGCGCACCAGCGTGGAGCAGAACCTGGTGCTGCGCTGGGTGCGCGACGAGTCGATCTACGACGTCTGGGAGCGGCTGCTCGAGCAAGGGCTCGGCGACGCCGGCGCGGACGAGATAAGCGACGTGGTGAGCTGCCCGGGCACCGACTCGTGCAAGCTCGGCATCACGAGCTCGATGGGGCTCAACCAAGCGGTTCAGGAGCGGATCGAGGCGATGGAGATCCGGGATCCGCTGACCAAGCGGGTCCACATCAAGATGAGCGGCTGCCCGAACGGCTGCGCCCAGCACCACATCGCCAACATCGGTTTCTACGGCGCGTCGATCAAGGCTGGCGGCAAGACTATCCCCGCCTACATCGCCCACATCGGCGGTCAGTACGAGGGCGGTGAGGTGGCCTACGGCGCCCGGCTCAAGGTCCGGCTGCCGGCCAAGCGCGTCCCCGAGGCGGTGGAACGCTGGCTGCGCATGTACGAGGACGAGCGTCAGGCGGGCGAGGAGTTCAACGCGTTCGCGGCGCGGGTCGGCGAGGAGCGGTTCGTGAACGAGGTCAAGGAGCTCGCCCTCCCGGCGGAGTTCAACCTCGAGACACTGAACCAGTTCATCGACTGGAACCGCCACGAGCCGTTCCAGGTCATCCGCGGCGAGGGCGAGTGCGCGGTATGACTGGAGACCGGAGGTCGGAAGCTTTCCATCACACCGGGGGGCAGGAGGCCCCGCGGAAGTAGACCTGATGGCCGCCGTGGCCGTCACACCCGATCTCGAGCACATGAGCGCCGAGGAGGTGCTCGCCTACATGGCCGAGCGCTTCCACCCACGGCTGTACGTGGCCTGCTCGTTTCAGAAGGAGGCCTCGGTGATCATGGACATGCTGCTGCGGATCGAGCCCGAGGCGCGCTTCTTCACGCTCGACACCGGTCTCTTCTTCCCCGAGACCTATGCGACCTGGCGCGAGATCGAGGGGCGCTACGGGGTAAGGGTCGACGTTTACCAGGGGATGAGCCTCGCCCGACAGGCCGAGCTGCACGGCGACGAGCTCTGGACCCGCGACCAGGACGCCTGCTGCGGCATCCGCAAGGTGGAGCCGCTCAAGCGGGCGCTGTCGGGGATGGAGGGCTGGATCTCCGGCCTGCGGCGCGAGCAGTCGCCGATGCGCGCGAGCGCCCCCAAGCTTCAGTGGGACAAGAAGAACGAGCTGTGGAAGGCCAATCCGCTGGCGGACTGGTCGGAGAAGGACGTCTGGAGCTACATCGTCGACAACGACGTCCCCTACAACGAGCTCCACGATCGCGGCTACGCCTCGATCGGCTGCACCCACTGCACCCGGCCGGCCGCCGCCCGCGAGGGTCGCTGGTCGCAGACCGACAAGGTCGAGTGCGGCCTGCATTAAGGCCGCCGGGGGTATCCTTGACCGCCTCGCTCGAAAGCCGCGAGCGGGAGGCTCGCAAGAGCGGAATGAGCTACGAGGTCGCACACCTGCGGGCACTCGAGTCCGAGGCCGTCCACGTCATGCGCGAGGTGGCCGCCGAGCTCGAGCGTGCGGTCCTGCTGTTCTCCGGCGGCAAGGACTCCGCGGTCCTGCTGCGGCTGGCGGAGAAGGCGTTCTGGCCGGCCAGGTTCCCCTTCCCGGTGATGCACGTGGACACGGGCCAGAACTTCCCCGAGGCGATCGAGTTCCGCGACCGCCGGATCGAGGAGCTCGGGGCGCGTCTGATCGTGGCCTCGGTGCAGGAGTCCATCGACAATGGCCGCGTGGTCGAGGAGACGGGGCCGCGGGCCTCGCGCAACCGGCTCCAGTCCGTGACCCTGCTGGACGCGATCGACGAGCACGGCTTCAAGGCCGCCTTCGGCGGCGCCCGGCGTGACGAGGAGCGCTCGCGGGCCAAGGAGCGGGTCTTCTCCTTCCGCGACGACTTCGGCCATTGGGATCCCAAGCACCAGCGACCGGAGCTGTGGAGCCTCTACAACGGCCAGATCAAGCCCGGCGAGCACGTGCGCGTCTTCCCGCTCTCCAACTGGACGGAGCTGGACGTCTGGCAGTACGTGCGCGAGGAGGGGCTCGAACTGCCTTCGATCTACTTCGCCCACCGCCGCGAGGTGTTCGAGCGCGACGGCATGCTCTACGCGACCTCCCCCTACGTCGAGCTGATGCCCGACGAGAAGCCGTTCGAGGAGTCGGTGCGGTTCCGCACCGTTGGAGACATGAGCTGCACGGGCGCGGTTCGCTCCATGGCCGCCACGCTCGATGAAGTGATGGCGGAGATCGCCACCACCCGGATAACCGAGCGCGGCGAGACGCGCGCCGATGACCGCATCACCGAGGCCGCCATGGAGGACCGCAAGAAGGAGGGCTACTTCTAGGAGATGGCCACCCCCGAACCCTTGGACGTGACCATCTCGCCATGACCGGCGCGGCCAGCAACGGGAAGCCGGTGGACGGGAGGCCCTCCGAGCTGGTCCGCTTCGCCACGGCGGGCTCCGTGGACGACGGCAAATCGACCCTGATCGGGAGGCTGCTCTACGACACGAGGCAGATCTTCCAGGACCAGCTGGAGCACGTCGAGCAGGCAAGCCTGGCGCGCGGCGATGGCTACGTGGACCTGGCGCTCCTGACCGACGGCCTGCGGGCCGAGCGCGAGCAGGGCATCACGATCGACGTCGCCTACCGCTCCTTCCATACCCCCAAGCGGAAGTTCATCATCGCCGACACTCCCGGCCACGAACAGTACACCCGCAACATGGTCACCGGGGCCTCCACGGCGGAGATCGCGCTGATTCTGGTGGACGCCCGCAAGGGGGTGCTGGAGCAGTCCCGCCGACACGCGTTCATCGCCTCTCTGCTGCGGATCCCCCACCTGCTCGTCTGCGTGAACAAGATGGACCTGGTCGACTGGGACGAGCGCGTCTACGAGCGCATCGGGGACGAATTCACCGCCTGGGCAGCCAAGCTCGACGTCACCGATATCACCTTCATCCCGATCTCGGCGCTCCACGGCGACAACGTCGTGGAGCGCTCGGCGAACATGCCGTGGTACGAGGGGCCGTCGCTCCTCTACTACCTGGAGCACGTCCACGTCGCCTCGGACCGCAACCTGATCGACTGCCGCTTCCCTGTGCAGTGGGTCATCCGCCCGATGTCGGACCAGCACCACGACTACCGCGGCTACGCGGGCCAGATGGCGAGCGGCGTGATCAAGGTCGGCGACGAGGTGACCGTGCAGCCCTCCGGTGTCATCACGCGGGTTGCGGCGCTCGAGACCTTGGACGGCCCACTCGAGGAGGCCTACCCGCCGCTGTCGGTGACGGTCCGACTCGAGGACGATGTCGACGTCTCGCGGGGAGACATGATCTGCAGGGCGCACAACCACCCCATCCCTACCCGCGAGCTCGAGGCGATGGTCTGCTGGCTGTCGGAGCGCCCCCTCAAGCCCGCGGGCCGCTACCGCATCAAGCACACCACGCGAACCGCGCTCGCCAAGGTCGACGAGCTGCGGTACCGCATGGACGTCAATACGCTGCACCGCGACGAGCAGGCCGAGACCCTCGAGCTGAACGAGATCGGCCGGCTGCGCTTGCGGCTGTCGGCCCCCCTGCTCGTGGACGAATACCGCCGCAACCCGGCCACCGGCAGCTTCATCCTGATCGACGAGTCGAGCAACGACACCGTCGGCGCCGGGATGATCCTCGACGCAGACGGCGCCTAGTCGCCAGTGGCCAGGCGCCAGTCGCCAGACGTCAGCTGGCATGAGGGTCGGGTTGCCCGGAAGGATCGCGGCTCCCGGGGCGCGACCATCTGGTTCACGGGACTGCCCTCGTCGGGCAAGTCCACGATCGCCGCCGCAGTGGAGGAACGGCTCGTCTCGGCGGGGCGTCCCGCATACCGGCTGGACGGCGACAACCTGCGCCACGGCCTCAGCGGCGACCTCGGCTTCTCGGCCGAAGACCGCGCCGAGAACGTGCGCCGGGCGGGGGAGGTCGCGGCGCTGCTCGCGGACGCCGGCGTGGTGGCTCTCGTGTCCCTCGTGTCGCCGTTTGCCGTCGATCGCGAACGGGCCCGCCGGGCCCACGAGGTCGCCGGCCTGCCTTTTGCCGAGGTCTACGTCTCGACGCCGCCGGCGGAGTGCGAGCGGCGCGACCCGAAGGGTCTGTGGGCGCGGGCGCGCGTGGGGCAGATCACGGGCTTCACCGGCGTAGACGACCCGTACGAGCCTCCCTCGGACCCGGAGCTCACGCTCGGCCCCGAGCTGTCCGTGGAGGCGGCCGCCGAGGAGGTCTTGCGGTGGATCCCGCGATAGTCGGGTTTGGTCTCGGGGTCGTCGGCGCGCTCGTCGGCATGACCGGCATCGGCGGCGGCTCGCTGATGACGCCGCTCCTGATCCTAGTGCTTGGCTCCGTCCCGGGGGTCCGGGTGGGCTCCAACCTGACGCTCAGGGTGCCGGCAGGGGTTCTGCGCACGACGCTCGGTCTCGTCCTCATCGGCGCCGGCCTGGCGCTCCTGACCAAGGCCGGCTTGGGCATCCCAGGCGTCGTGATCGCCGCGTTCCCCGACGCCGTCGCCGCGATCGTGATCACCGTGCTGGTCCGCGACCGGCGGAACGGCCGCCGGGCGTCATCGCGCTCCGAGGCGGCGGTCCCGGCCGCCCCGCGCGCCTAGGCTCACCAGCAGGATCCAGACCAACCAGGCAATGACCGGGCCGGCGGGGCGCCCACCACCCCGTCAGCACCGCGCCCGGGCGAGGTACTCGACGATCGCCGCGGTGTCGAAGTGGAACATCTGCGCTCGAGCGAACTTGCCCCCGCGGACCTCGTAGAGGCCGAGCACCGGTCCGTCGAAGCGATCGCCCGCGGCGTCGACAGCCCGCTGGCGATAGAGCACCACGACCTCCCTGTCCCCGGCTGCCACGACCCGAGGTTCCATGCTCCTCTCCGCCTCGGTCGGCTGGAGCGGTCCCCAGGTCTCGAGCCAGCCCTCGTTCTGGGCGACGCTTTTCTTCCCGCGAAGCGTGCCTCCGTACGGGAGCGACGGCGCGTCGCAGAACTCGACGTCCGGGTGGTAGAGGGCAAGCAGCCTCTCCCGGTCGCGTCGCTCGACGGCGCGAAACGCCTGTAGGACCACGTCGACGACCTTGCTCATGTCGTCCTCCTCGCGTTTTAGACCGTTTGGTCTAGAATAGCGAATGGTTGGCCCGACCGCGGCTCCACTCCGAAGACGCCATCCTCGATGCGGCTCGCACACTCGTCCTCGACGGGGGCGCGCGTGCGGCGACGCTCAACGCCATCGCGGCGGCCAGCGGTGCGCCGAAGGGCTCCATCTACCACCGTTTCGCTTCCCTGAACGACCTTCTGGCGGAGCTCTGGATCCGGGCCGTGCGGCGATCGCAGAGGGAGTTCCTCGAGGCCCACGACCGGCCGGACGCGATGGAGGCGGCGATCGCGGCCGGTCTCTCGATCTACGAGTTCGCCGAGCGGGAGCCCGCCGACGCCCGTCTCCTCGCCTCGCTGCGCCGCGAGGACCTGGTCGAGAGCCTGGATGCTCCCGCGCTGCGCTCCGTGCTCGCCGACCTCAACCGGCCCTTGGAGATCGCGATCACGGGGCTCGCTGGAAGGCTGTTCGGGAGAGCGACCCACGACAGCGTCGCGAGCACGTTGACCGCCGTGGTCGACCTGCCGATTGGCGCGGTCCGCCGCCACCTGATCGCCGGATCTCCGCTCCCCCGGACACTGCGTGAGCAACTCGAGGCCGCGGTCCGCGCGGCTCTGCTCCAAGCCGGGGCCCGCGGGCACTAACCTCTCGGCCCCGTGTTCGAGAAGGTCCTCGTCGCCAACCGCGGCGAAATAGCAATCCGCGTCATGCGGACGCTCGAGGAGCTCGGGATCGGCACCGTCGCCGTCTACTCCGAGCCCGACCGCGACGGCCCCCACGTCCGGCGCGCCGCGGAGGCCTACCTGCTCGGTCCTGGGCCGTCAACGGAGAGCTACTTGGTGGTCGAGAAGATCCTCGACGTCGCGGAGAAGTCGGGCGCCGAGGCGATCCACCCGGGCTACGGGTTCCTGGCCGAGAACGCCGCCTTTGCCCGCGCCTGCCACGAGGCCGGCCTGACGTTCATCGGCCCGCCCGCGGACGCGATTGAGGCGATGGGCTCGAAGACGCACGCCAGAGAGCTGATGAAGGGGGCCGGCGTTCCGATCGTGCCAGGCACGACCGACCCGGTGGAGACCGTCGAGGACGCGAACCGGCTGATCGAAGAGGTGATCGGGTACCCGGTGGCGATCAAGGCCGCGGGAGGCGGGGGCGGCAAGGGCTTCCGGGTAGCGGAGTCCCAGGACCAGCTCGAGAAGGCGTTCGAGGGAGCCTCGCGCGAGGGCGAGAAGTTCTTCTCCGATTCGACCGTCTACCTGGAGCGCTACCTGCCCGATCCACGCCACGTCGAGGTGCAGGTGCTGGCCGACGCGCACGGCAACGTGGTGCATCTGTTCGAGCGCGACTGCTCCGTGCAGCGCCGCCACCAGAAGCTGATCGAGGAGTCCCCGGCCCCGGCCGTCGACCCCGAGCTGCGCGAGCGGATCGGCAAGATCGGCACCGACGCCGCCAGGGCGGTCGGCTACCGCTCCGCCGGGACCGTCGAGGGGCTGCTGCAGGACGGCGACTACTACTTCCTCGAGATGAACACCCGCGTGCAGGTCGAGCACTGCGTGACCGAGATGGTCACCGGCATCGACATCGTTCGGGAGCAGCTGAAGATCGCTCGGGGCGAGGAACTGTCCTTCGACCAGGACGACGTGGTCATCCGCGGTCACGCCATCGAGTGCAGGATCAACGCCGAGGACGCCGGCAAGAGCTTCGCCCCCGCGCCGGGCAAGATCGGTTCCTACCGCGAGCCGGCCGGGCCCTTCGTGCGAGTCGACTCGGGCGCGGAGGAGGGCTACGAGGTGCTGCCCCTGTACGACCCGATGATCGCGAAGCTGATCGTCTGGGACGTGGACCGCCAGGCGTCGACCAGGCGCATGCTTCGCGCCCTGGGCGAGTACGAGATCGAAGGTCTCAAGACGCTGATCCCCTTCCACCGCGCGCTGCTCGACACCGAGCAATGGGCCAGGGGAGAGACTTGCCGCGACCTGGTCGAGGACAAGGAGTGGCTCGCCCAGCTCGCTTTCCCCAAGCAGCCGGAGGCCGAGGAGGCCGAAGAGCCGGAGACCGCGGAGCGTGAGTACGCGGTCGAGGTCTCCGGGCGGAAGTTCGACGTCAAGGTGATCGGGCCGCCGGTGAGCCCGGACGGGGCGGCCCCGGCCGCGGCCCGCAAGGCGCCCCAGCGGCGCCAGCGCGGCGGGGGAGGGGGCGGCGGCGCGCCCGGCGCGCTCGTCTCGCCCATCCAGGGCACGGTCCTGAGGGTTGCCGTGGAGCAGGGCGCGGAGGTGGACGAGGGGGCTCTGATCTGCGTGATCGAGGCGATGAAGATGGAGAACGAGATCACCGCCCCCAGCGCGGGAACGATCGAGGAGCTCGGCGTCAGCGAGGGCGGTTCGATCGCTACTGGCGACACGATCGCCGTCATCAAGTAGTCCCGGGCGCGAAAGCCGCGCTATTCGCGGCAAAGGCGCCCAGATCTGCTCAGGCCCCCAGGACCCGGACGCTCTCCGCGTGCAGGCGGCGCTGCTCGGGGCCGGAGCGGCCTTCGGGCAGCCGCGGCGACTCCTCGCCCGCCTCCAACGCGTCCAGGTACGCCACATCCTCGTCGAGCAGCCGCAGCGCCGCGTCGCGCCTCTGGGGCGACCCGTGCCCGGGCACGATCGTCTCCGCCGCCTCCACGAGCGGCGACAGCCGAGCCAGAGTGGCCCGGTAGTCGGCCAGGGAGCCTCCCGCGGAGATCGTCGGGATCTCCACGTTCGAGAGGTAGTCGCCGCAGACCAGCACGCCGCAGTAGCGCGCCATCAGGGCCATGCCGTCGGCCGTATGGCCCTCCGCGACATGGAGCTCGATCTCCTCGTCGCCCACCTCGAGCTTCCCCGGGACGGGAAGCGCCTGCACTTGACCCAAGGACAGCGGGGCCAGGCGCTCTACGTAGAGCTGCGCGTCTTGGTCGCGCAGCTCGCGCTGTGCCGCGCCCGGCTCGCGGTGCAGGCGCTCCACGGTCGGTTCCCCCACTCCCAGGGCAAGCCCCGGGAAGGCGAGGCGCCCCAGCAGGTGGTCGTAGTCGCCGTGCGTGGCCACCAGGGCGGCAACCTCGAAGCCGGCCTGCGCCAGCAGTCCGGGCAGCGCCTCTAGCTCGTCCGGGAAGTACGGCGAGTCCACGAGGAGCGCCTCCCCGCCGGCCCGCAGCGCCACCGCGTTCGTCTGCCAGAGCCTGCTGGTGAAGACGAGCGCGTCGCGGTGGGCCGCGGCTACGCGCACCGCGCTGCTAGACGGCCTTCAGCAGCTTGGCCGCCTCGCGAAGGGTCTTGACCTCGGCGGTCGGCTTCTTCTGTCCGGACTCGAGCCGCTCGCCGCGGCGGTTCACCCAGATCAAGCCCGGCACCTTCTGCTTGAGCGCGGGCTCGATGTCGGTGGGGTAGCCGCTGGCGATGTGTACCCAGTTCCTCTTCTTGCCTTCGATCCGGCGGGCGCATTCCTTGAAGTGGGCGGGGTCCGGCTTGTAACTGCGTACCTGCTGGGCGGTCACCACGAGGTCGAAGTCCACGCGGAAGTGGCGGCGCGTGGCGCCCAGCAGCTTGTCGTCGATGTTCGACAGGACGCCGATCTCGAACTTCTTGGCGAAGCGCTCGAGCTGGGTGTTGGTCTCCCGGAACGGCGGCCAGGCGGGCACGCTGTTGGGCAGGAAATTGGAGCGGACCGGCTCGAGTTCCCATTCCAGCTCTTCCGCCACCCGCACCGCGGTCCGCCGCAGCACCTCCGCGTAGAGCTCGTATGAGCCGCGCTGGATCTCCCGCTGGATCTCGATGAAGCGCGGGATCAGGACGTCCCGGTCGATGGTGAACCCGTCCTTGTCGGCCTCCTTCTGGAAGGCCTGATAGACGCCGGTCTCCCAGTCGATCAGCGTCCCGTAGCAGTCGAATGTGGCGAACTTGACGTCTTTCGGAAGTGCCATATGAGGGTTCGATAGGGTCCTCGCCGCCGCGCGGCGGCCGCGCATTGTACGGAGTACCGGTGGACCTGCTCGAATATCAGGGCAAGCTGCTGTTCAAGAAGCACGCCGTCCCCGTGCCCGACGGGCGGCATGCCGCCACCGTCCAGGAGGCCGTGGAGGCCGCCGAGGAGCTCGGCTTCCCAGTGGTGATAAAGGCCCAGGTCCAGATCGGGGGTCGCGGCAAGGCCGGGGGCATCAAGCTCGCCAAGGACAGGCGGGAGGCGGAGCAGCACGCCGAGGCGATACTCGGCATGGACATCCGCGGCCTCACCGTCCACGAGCTCTACGTGGAGCAGGCCTCGGAGATCGCCGAGGAGTACTACGCCGCGATCGTCCTCGACCGTGGCGCCAAGAAGCCGATGGCCATGCTGTCGCGCATGGGCGGCATGGACGTGGAGGAGATCGCCGAGAAGCACCCGGAGGCGATCGTCAAGCTCCACGTCGACCCGCTGATCGGCTTCGAGGACTTCCATGGCCGGCGGCTGGCCTTCGAGGCGGGTATCGCCGATGATGTCGTCCGGCCGGTCGCCGCGATGCTCGGCAGGCTCTACGAGGTCTTGGTCCAGGAGGACGCGATGCTCGTGGAGGTCAACCCGCTGCTGGTTACGGGCTCGCGGGACGTGGTGGCGCTCGATGCGAAGATCACGGTGGACGGGAACGCCCTCTACCGCCACGAGGACACGGCGGCCTTCCGCAACCCCAGTGCCGAGGACGCTCAGGAGCAGCTCGCCAAGCAGCGGGGCCTCACCTACGTGAAGCTCGACGGCAACGTGGGCATCCTCGGAAACGGCGCCGGGCTCGTGATGTCGACGCTCGACGTGGTCGCGCAGGCAGGCGGCAGGCCCGCGAACTTCCTCGACGCGGGCGGGGGCTCCAAGGCCGAGGCGATCGTGGACGCGGTGGAGGTGATCCTCTCCAACCCCAAAGTCACGGCCGTGCTGTTCAACATCTTCGGCGGCATAACGCGCTGTGACGAGGTTGCGCGCGGTCTGGTCAGCGCGTTCGAGCAAGTCGACGTGAGGGTGCCCTTCGTGGTACGCCTGGACGGCACGAACGACGAGGAGGGCCGCCGTATCCTCGCGGAGGCCGACCTGCCGAACGTGGAGGTGGCGAAGACCATGCTCGGCGCCGCGGCCAGGGTGGTGGACCTGGCCGGATGAGCATCCTGGTCGGAAAGGAGACTCGGGTCGTGGTATCCGGCCTCACCGGGCGCGAGGGGAGCTTCCACGGCTTGAACAACCGCCGCTACGGGACCGCGGTGGTTGGCGGCGTCACACCCGGCAAGGCGGGCCAGGACGTAGAGGGGATCCCGGTGTTCAACACCGTCCACGCGGCGGTGGAGGAGACCGGGGCCAACACGAGCATGATCTTCGTCCCGCCGCGGTTCGCTGCCGACGCCATCCTCGAGGCCGCCGACGCGGGAGTGAAGCTCGTGGTCTGCATTACCGAGGGCATCCCCGCTCACGACATGCTTCGCGTCTACACGCACCTGCGCCGCACCGACCGCACCCGCCTCGTGGGCCCCAACTGCCCCGGCGTCCTGTCGCCGAGCAAGGCAAACGTGGGGATCATCCCCGCGCACTTCTTCTCCGCGGGCAACGTGGGGCTCGTGTCGCGCTCGGGCACGCTGACCTACCAGATCGGCAACGAGCTGGTCCAGCGCGGCTTCGGGAACTCCACCATCGTCGGGATCGGTGGCGACCCCGTGGTCGGCTCGAGCTTCATCGACGTGCTCGCGCTGTTCGAAGAGGACGAGCAGACGGAGCTGGTCGTGATGTGCGGCGAGATCGGTGGCGACGAGGAGGAGCGCACGGCCGAGTACATAGCCGGGCACCTGTCGAAGCCCGTGGTGGGCTACATCGCCGGCTTCACCGCACCGCGCGGCAAGACCATGGGCCACGCCGGGGCGATCGTGAGTGGGTCATCCGGCACGGCACAGGCCAAGGCGGAGGCGCTCGAGGCCAAGGGCGTGCGCGTGGGCCGCAACCCCACCGAGGTGGCGGAGGTGGCGGCGGAGGTGCTGGGGGAGAAGGTCTAGCTAGGCTCCCCGCCCCTCCGGGGTGAAGCTGCTCCAGACGGTCGCGGCCATCGCGCCTCGGTCGGGGCCGTCGTGCAGCTCGAGCCGCACCACCCACTTCACCCACTGGAACCCGCGGCGGCCCGGCGCCACGAGCCGCACGGGCGCGCCGTGGTCGTGGGAGAGGGGCTTGCCGCCGACATTGGTGGCCAGGAGGAGTTCCCGCGTCTCATCGAGCCCGAAGCTCCAGCGGTAGCCCGTGTGCGAGATCACCCGGACGTGGCTGGCGCCCTGGAGGGGCCCGGCCCGCTCGAGAAGCCGCGCCAGCCGCACGCCCTCCCAGAGCTGGCGCGAGTAGAAGCCCCCGGTGCAGTCGAGCGTCGCCACCAGCCTGTCTCCGCCGCCGAGCTCGGAACGGGCGAGCCTCATCTCGTTCCGAACGAGGCCCGAGATCTCGAGCCGGTAGTCGTCCGGATCGACTGGCCGGGGCATGTCGGCCACCCACGCGGTGGTCGGGAATGAGTTGCCCTCGAACGAGGCGGCCTCGTACGAGCCCGTGAAGCGCCGCCGTGCGCCTCGAAAACCGAAGAAGGCCGTCAGGGGACGCTGTGCCCACCAGGCCGCATACGCCCCCGCGGCAAGGGCGCCGAGTGCCAGGAACTGGCGGCGGCCGGCCAGGTCCGCGCGCCGAATCGGCTTCGCCCGGGCGAGCGCGTGGGTGATCACGACGACCGCCAGAACGGTGCCGAGGGCGAAGTGCAGGCTCAGGACGCTGTAGCCGGCCACGGACAGGTCGAGCCCGCTCGATCAGGCCAGGCCCGACACGAGCGTGAGGAGCACGACCGCCGCCGCCGACGCGCCCGCCCCGGTGTGGCGGTCCCAGAGACGTCGCAGGACCCTTCGCCAGACCCGCCGTAGCTTCCACCCAACGAAGGCGCCGAGGGCAAAGCCGCCCACCCCGTGGAGCGCGAAGACCCAGGCGTCGCCGGGCCGTCCGGCGAACAGGCTCATCACGCCGGTGACGAAGAGGAACCCGACGAGCAACGCCAGGCCCCAGTCGGTGGCCCGTGGCGTCACGACGTCACAAAGGGTAAGCAGCAAAATGCGACGATCGTTTTGACGAACCGAACCGGAGGAGGCCCAGATGGCGGAGTTCCCGGCATCGACCGAGGGGATCCTGCTGACCCATTTCATCGTCTCCGACGACGTCGAGCGCTCGCGGCGCTTCTACACCGATGTGCTGGGCGGCGAGGAGGTGCTCGGCGGCCAGCCGACCTTTGTGGCCCTGGCGAACAGCTGGATCATCATCAACGCTGGCGGAGGGCCGACCGAGGACAAGCCCGCCGTCACGCTCGAGACGCCCCCCGACCCCGACCGGGTCAGCAGCTTCCTCAACATCCGCGTCGCGGACATCCAGGCGGTCTACAAGGACTGGAGCGAGCGCGGCGCGGAGTTCCTGACCCCGCCGATCGACCGCGGGCGTGAGACCCGCTGCTACCTGCGGGACCCGGACGGGCACCTGATCGAGGTGGGCCAGACCACCGCGACCACGTAGAGGGGGGCGGCTTCCGCCGCCCCCCTTGGTTGGAGCCCGCCCTGGTGGAGTGCTACGGGCGTCTGGCGAGCGTGTCCGAGCCCCGTTCGCTGTAGGAGCGCGAGTAAGTGGGCTTGGGGACCAGTCCCCTCGTGCCCTCATCGGGCCCTCCGTCGTAGCGGAGCCCCGCGGCGGGGGCCGACGTGTTGCGGCTCTGCGCCGGCTCGTCGTCCAGGGCAATCACCAGGGCAGTCGGGATCGCCACCACGACGAATACCGCCGCGACCGTCAGCCAGGCCCGGAACCGGAAGCTCAGGTCGAGGATCTGGGCGCGGGGATGCGTGAGCTGAGACATGAGTCGTCTCCTTCCTCTGGGTTCTCACGTCGCCCAGGGGGCGTGACGACCAGGTGAACGGTGTTCGAAGGGGCTGAACGCGGCTATCCCGCCGCCTCCGGTTTCTCAACGACCGCCGCCACGGCGGACGGGATGGGGATGGCTATTCGGCGGCGCTTCCGCTTCCGCTGTGCAAGAGCTGGTCGGGGAGGTCCTGGAGCGTGGCGAACAGCTCGTCCCGCTGATCGCGGCCGACGAGCCCCAGCTCGGAGGCGAGATCCTCCAGGAGCTTCGTTCTTCGCTGCTCGACCTCGTCCGGCTCGACCCGCAGGACGTCGGCGACCTCCTCGTCGGACATGCCGCGCCGCATGGAGAGGTCGAGCAGCTCGCGGCTCTCGTCGTCGATCCCCGCGAGAGCCTGGCCGAGCTGCTTCATGCGGACGGCGACCACGGCTGGAGCCTAACCGGCGACACGGGTCGTTATCGTGACGCCGTGGCCGAGCTCAAGAACATCTCTCTCGCTCGCGGGGCCCCTTCGCTGGACATCATCGCCGTCGACGAGCTGCGCGCCGCGGCCGATCGCGCCTTCGAGCGCGATCCCGCGGGTGCCTTCTCCTACGGCACGAGCGCCGGCTACCCGCGCCTGCTCGCCTGGATCGCCGCAAAGCACGGCGTGGCGCCGGAGCAGGTGGTGGCGACCAACGGCTCCATGCAGGCCGACGCCTTCCTCTTCCAGCAGCTCGTGGGGCCTGGCGACGTGGTCGCGGTGGAGGCGCCCACCTACGACCGGACGCTGCTCGCGCTCCGCAAGCTCGGGGCCGAGATCCTCGCTATCCCTCTGGAGCCGGACGGCATCGACGTGGAGGCCCTCTCGCGGGCCCTGGCCGGGGGCGCCCGCCCGAAGCTCGCGCACATCATCCCGAACTTCCAGAACCCCGCCGGCTGCACCCTGTCGCTCGAGAAGCGCCGGCGTCTGCTGGAGCTGGCCGAGGAGTACGGCTTCCTCATCTTCGAGGACGACCCCTACGTCGAACTGCGGTTCGCGGGCGAGCAGCTGCCCACGATGCTGTCGCTGGACGACGGCGGCCGGCGGGTCGTCTACGCGTCGTCGTTCTCGAAGACGGTGTGCCCCGGGATCCGGGTCGGATACCTGGTGGGTGGCGAGGGACTGATCGGCGAGATCCGCAAGCTCGCCACCCAGACGTACATCTCCCCGAGCATGGTGTCGCAGGCGATCGTCGCCGAGTTCTGCGAGTCCGGCGCCATCGAGCGCTCGATCGAGACCGTCAAGAAGGCCCTTCGCGGGCGGCGCGACGCCACCTGCGCGGCACTCCAAGAGGAGCTCCCCGAGGCGAGCTTCGTCGTGCCGGAGGGGGGCTACTTTCTGTGGGTCGACCTGCCCGAGGGGACGGACGTAGAGCCGGTGGAGGCGGCCTCCCGGCAGCGGGGAGTCACGTTCGTGAAGGGCGCCGACTTCCTCCTCGAGGGCGGCGAGAACTCGCTTCGCATCGCGTACTCCGGCGTCGCCCCGGACCTCATACGCGAGGCCGTGGCGCGCGTGGCCTCCGCCTGGCGGGAGCTGGCGGGCGCCGCTGCGTGAACGGGCTGGAGCTCCGTCGGCCCCGAGACATCAATGCCCTGTTCGGCGACGCGCTGCGCGCGTACAGGAGCCACGCCGGGACATTTCTGATCGTTTCGGCCGCGGTCGTGGTGCCGGCGGAGCTGGCGGTCTCCGGCGTCGGCTTGGAGCAGTTGACAGGCCCCTACGACGACTCGCCCTCGCTCGCCGAGACGATCCTTCCCACCCTTGTGGGCTTCCTGGTGGTGGCGCCGCTGATCACGGCAACCTGCATCTACGCGCTGAGCGAAATCGCCGCGAGCGGCGCGCCGAGGGCGGGAGGCACGCTCGCCGCCGGCCTCGACGCCTTCGCGCCGATCTTCTTCGCGGTCGTTCTGGCGGCCCTGGGAATAGCCCTTGGACTGCTCCTGCTGATCGTTCCGGGCGTCTTCCTCGCCGTACGCTGGTACTTCGTTCCTCAGGCTGTCGTGCTGGAGAACGCCAGCGGCCCGGCAGCTCTCGCCGCCAGCGGCAGGGTGGTGGAGGGCTTCTGGTGGCGGACCTTCGGGATCGTCATCCTCGCCAACGTCGCCGCCACCCTGCCCGGCCTGCTGCTGATCGGTCCCTTCGCGGGGATCGCCCACTCCACCGATCGGGCCGTGTGGAGCCTGGTGGGGCAGATGGCCGCCGAGACGGTGACCACCCCGTTCGTGGCCCTGCTCTCGACTCTCCTCTACTTCGACTTGCGAGCGCGCCGCGCGGTTGCCGGCAGCTAGGGCCCATCCCCCTCGGGGTGCGTCCAAGTGGGGAGGTCCTCAGCGACCCCAGTGCTCGCGCGCCATCACGAGCTGCTCGGGCAGCGCGGTGCGCGGCGCCGGTGACGGATCTGCCGCGACCGACACCGTCTCCGCCACGCTCCGCGTGACGGACAGCTCGCTCTCGTCGGCCGACACCACCACCTCGTCGTCGCCCGAGCGCAGGAGCGTCCCCTCCAGGCCGGGCCGGAAGCCGGCGTCCTTGAGGTAGTGGAGCAGGTCCTCGGCCTCGTTCTCGAAACGGAGCACCCGGATGGCGGCTCCCTCCTCCACGTCCGCCATCGGGACTCCCTGCTCGCGGGCCCCCTCGAAGATCGGGTGGCCGTGCGGGCAGGTCTTGGCGTCGCCGACCGCCTTGAGCATGCGCTCCTCCACCACGGGCGACATCCAGTGCTCCAGGCGCTCCGCCTCCTCGTGCACCTGGTCCCAGGGGATGTCGAAGATGTCGGTCAGGAAGCGCTCGATCAACCGGTGGCGCCGCACGATCTGCGCGGCGTGCTCGCGCCCCGTGTCGGTGAAGCCGAGCGACTTGTCCTCGTTGCGGGTGATGTAGCCGTCCGACTCGAGGCGCCCGATCATCTCGTGGACGGTCGGGGCGGACACCTGCATCGCCCGGGCGATGTTGGCCCCGGTGATCGGCAGCCCCGCCTCCTGCAGCCAGTAGATGATCTGGAGGTACTCCTCCTCCGCTACCGTTGCCTGCTCGTGCGACATCGTCCCAATCATAGGATGGGACCTCATGGAGCTGGGGAGCGGGACTCGCGCGCTCGTCACCGGAGCCTCGCGCGGAATCGGGGAGTCGCTGGCGCGTGCGTTCGCCGGGCGCGGCTGCACCGTGGGCCTCGTGTCGCGTTCCCATGACGAGCTGAAGGCGCTCGCCGCATCGCTCCCCGGCGGCAGCCACGAGGCCCTCACTGCCGACGTGGGGGATCGTGATTCGGTGGGAACCGCGATCGGGCGCTTCGGCGAGCTCGACGTGCTGGTGGCGAACGCCGGCATCGCCTACTACCAGCCCTTCCAGGAGCTGCCACTCGAGCGGGCGGAGCAGATGACCCGCGTCAACTGGCTGGGCACCCTGTACAGCATCGACGCCGCACTGCCGGGCATGCTCGAGCGCGGCCGCGGGCACGTGGTCGTCGTCTCCTCCGGGGCGGGCTTTCGCGCATTCCCTCGCGCGTCCGTCTACGGCGCCACCAAGGCCGCCCAGCGCGCCTTCTCCGAGGCGCTGCGGCACGAGCTCGCCGACACCGGAGTGTCGGTCACCACGGTCTTTCCGGGCGAGATCCGCAGCCGGCTACACGCGCACGAGCGTGACCAGATGCCCGACTGGTACCGCTCGGAGGACGCCGGCGACCCCGACGAGCTCGCCCGGCGCGTGGTCGAGGCCGTGGAACGCGACCGGCGCGCCCTGCACTTCCCGGCGATCGTCCGGCTGCTGGGCGCAGCGCACGGCATCTCTCCGCGCGTCTCGGACGCGATGCTGCGGGTCCTTCGGGGGCGCTCCGCCGCGCCGAGGGCCTGACCGGGCCGCATCCCAGCTACGGTTCAGCCGTGGCGCTACCCCTCTCGCCGCCAGTCCTGCCGCAGCTAGCGCGATCGGCCAAGGAGCTTCCCGAGGGAGAGGAGTGGTGCTACGAGCCGAAATGGGACGGCTTCCGGACGATCGTCTTCCGCGATGGCGACGACGTCCGCCTTCAGAGCCGCAACGGCCGGCCCATGAATCGCTATTTCCCCGAGGTGATCGAGCAGGTGCGGGCGCTCCCGGCGGTGAGTGCAGTGCTGGACGGAGAGATGGTCGTGATGGTCGACGGCGTGCAGGAGTTCGACCTGCTCTCGCAGCGGATCCACCCCGCCGCCTCGCGGGTAGAGAAGCTAAGCCGCGAGACGCCCGCGCAGTTCGTGGCCTTCGACCTGCTCGGGGAGGGCGACGAGCCGCTGCTCGAGCTGCCGTACACCGAGCGCCGGGGGCGGCTCGAGGCGCTCGTGCGGGAGCCTGTCGAGCTCACCCCCATCACCCGTGAGCGCGGCGAGGCCACGAAGTGGCTGGAGGGCACCGGCGAGGGCGTGATCGCCAAGGAGGCCGGCGCTCCCTACCGCCCGGGCGAGCGGACAGGCATGGTCAAGATCAAGCGGGTGCGGACCGCAGACGCGGTGGTGATGGCCTTCCGCTTCGGCAAACAGGAGGGCACCGTCGGCTCGCTGATCCTCGGCATGTACGACCAGCAGGACGAGCTGCACGTGGTAGGGCACACGTCGAGCTTCCGCGCGAAGCAGAAGCGCGAGCTGCTGGAGCTGCTCGAGCCCTATCGGACCTACGAGCGCGGGTCCGGCGAGCCGAGCCGCTGGAAGTCGGAGGAGGAGCTCGTCTGGGAGGGCCTCCGTCCCGAGCTCGTGTGCGAGGTCGGGTTCGACCACATAACCGACCAGCGCATTCGCCACGGAGCCAAGTTCCTGCGCTGGAGGACCGACAAGGAGCCTCACGAGTGCCTCATCTCGCAACTCCGCGACTAGCGTCGCGTTCTCACCCCTGCACGTGCGGGGAGCCATATCGATCCTGATAGCGGCCGTGCTGGCGCTCTGCGCAGCGCCGGCCTCGGCGGCGGTTCACCTACGCAAGGTCGGCGACTTCGGCGCGCCCGTGTACGTGACCGCCGCCCCCGGCGACTACCGCGACCTCTACGTGGTGGAGCGGGCAGGGACGATCCGCGTCGTCCGGGACGGGGTCAAGCTGCCCGGCGCCTTCGCGGATCTGCGCGCCGTCGTGGAGGACTCGGGTGAGCGCGGCCTGCTCTCGATCGCCTTCCCCCCCGACTTCGCGAGCAGCCGTCTCCTCTACGCGTACTACAACGACAGCCAGGGGGACGTCCACGTGGACGAGCTGCGCGCGGCGACCGCGGAGCGGGCGGACCCCTCCTATCGCAGGGTCACGATCGAGATCGAGCATCGAGCCGCCTCGAATCACAACGGCGGCACCGCGGTCTTCGGCCCCGACGGCATGCTCTATCTGGCCCCAGGGGACGGCGGTGCGGGGCAGTCGGCGAACGCGCAGAACCTCTCCTCGCTGCTGGGCAAGGTGCTGCGGATCGACCCCACGCCTGGCGGCGGCCACCGGACACCCGCTGGTAACCCCTTCGGAAACGAGGTCTGGTCGCGCGGGCTGCGCAACCCCTTCCGGTTCTCGTTCGATCGACTTACCGGCGACCTCGTCATCGGCGACGTGGGCGCGGCCACCACGGAGGAGATCGACTTCGCCCCGGCGTCCCTCGCGCGCGGACGGGGCTGGAACTACGGCTGGCCGACGTGCGAGGGGAGCTACGCGCAGGGCAGCACCAGCACTCCCTGCACGACTGGAGAGAAGCCCGTCATCGACAAGTTCCAGCCGGATTGGACCACGATCAACGCCGGCGTCGTCGTGCGCGATCCTTCCCTGCCCTCTCTCTACGGCCGCTTCTTGTACGGCGACACCTACGGCGGCCAGCTCCGCTCGGCGGGTCTCCGCCGGCCGCGGGCTGCCGACGACAGGCCGCTGCCCTTCTCGCTCGCTGGGGTGGCCGGGATCGGGGAGGACGCCGCCGGCTGTGTGTACGCCGCCTCCCTTTCCGGCGGCGTCTATCGCTTCGTGGAGAACTCGACGGCCGTCCCGTGTCCCAAGCCGCCGCTCGGAGCCGACCGGGTGCCACCTGGCCTTCGGGTACGGGTGCCGAAGCGCCAGCGAGTACGCAAGCAGCGGGGAGCCATCGCCTATGCGCGTTGCAGCGAGACGTGCGTGGTGGCGATGTCCGGCCGGATGCGGATCGGCCGCCGCTCGTACAAGTTGCGGGAGACACGCAAGCCGACGACCTCCAACGCGCGCATCAAGCTGCGCGTCAGGCTCACGAGGCGCTCCTCGAGGGCACTGCGGCGAGCGCTCGGGCGGCGGCGACGGGTGCGTGTGAGCCTGACCCTCCGGGCACGGGACGGTGCCGGCAACCGCAGCACCCTGGTCCGGCGACGTCTTCGGGTCAGGCGCTAGCGGTCTCCCTGAGGCGCCGCTCGAGGAACGCGCGCTCCACGGGGTTCGCCGTGAGCTCCGCGGCCCGCCGGTAGGCGGCGGCCGCCTCGTCGGGACGCTCGAGCCGCCGCAGGAGGTCTGCCCGAGCGGAGTGAAAGAGGTGGTAGCCCTTGAGCTCCGCCCCGAGCTCCTCCATGAGCTCGAGTCCTCTTGCCGGACCCTCGGCCATGGCGACCGCCGCCGCGTGGTTGAGCTTTACGACCGGTGAGCGGGAGGCCTGCGTCAGAGCGCCGTAAAGCGCGGCGATCGCCCGCCAGTCCGTGCTCTTCGAGTCCGCGGCGCGGGCGTGCTCGGCCGCGATCGCGGCCTGGACCGTGTACGGCCCCGCGCGTCCGTGTCGCAGGGCGCGTTCGACGAGTCCGAGGCCTTCGGTTATCTCCGCGCCGTCCCAGCGCGAGCGGTCCTGGTCCTCCAGCAGCACGAGCTCGCCATCCGGCCCGGTGCGGGCGTCGTGGCGGGAGTCGTGCAGCAGCATCAGAGCTAGCAGGCCGAGAGCCTCGGGCTCGTCGGGCATCAGCGCGGCGAGCAGGCGCGCCAGCCGTATCGCCTCGGCGCTGAGGTCCCGCCGGACGAGCGCGGCATCGGATGTGGCCAGGTAGCCCTCGTTAAAGACCAGGTAGAGCGCCGCGAGCACCGAGGGGAGCCGGTCGGGAAGCTGATCGTCCGGCGGCACCTCGTAAGGGATGTTCGCCGCATGGATCTTGCGCTTTGCCCGGACCAGCCTCTGCTGCATGGCCGTCTCCCCCACGAGGAACGCGCGCGCGATCTCCGGGGTGGAGAGACCCCCCAGCGTGCGCAGCGTAAGCGCGACCCGGGCCTCCGGCGCGAGCGCCGGGTGGCAGCAGGTGAAGAACAGCCGGAGCCGGTCGTCAGGAATCGCACTCATGTCGTCGCCGTGCTCGCCGCCGAGATCCTCGAGCTCGCGCAGTTGCTCCTTCTTCGCGCGCAGCCGCGCCTCGCGGCGGAGCCTGTCGATCGCCTTGTTGCGCGCGGTGGTGCTGATCCAGGCGCCCGGGTTGTCGGGCACTCCCTGCTCCGGCCAGCGCTCCAGCGCCACCACGAACGCCTCCTGCACCGCCTCCTCGGCCAGGTCGAAGTCGCCGAGAACCCGGATCAGGGTCGCGACCGCCCGCCCCGACTCCCGCCGGAACAGGCGGTCGGCGACCTCTGCGGAAGCGCCTACCGCCGCGCCTCCGCCTCGTTCGAGTGTGCCGTGGAGCCGGCGGCCTCGTAGTCCATCACCGGCCGGACCTCGACCGCGCCACCGGGCATGGGGATCTTCTTCGCCCACCCGAGAGCGTCGTCGAGGTCCTTGCAGTCGAGCAGGTAGTAGCCGCCCAGCTGCTCCTTCGTCTCGGCGAAGGGACCGTCGGAGACGATCGCGTCGCCGCTCTCCTCGATCCTGACTGTCGTGGCCGTGGCGCTCGGCTGGAGGCCCTCACCTCCGACGTGGACGCCCGCCTCGATCGCCTCGTTCGTGTAGGCGTCCCAGTGCGTCATGGCCTCCTGCATCTGCTCGGGCGTCCGCTCCGCCCAGCGGGACTCGTCGCCAAAGAGCGCAAGCAAGTACTTCATGAAATGCCTCCTTCGTCGCGCGGCGCCGTTCGCCGCGTTCACCCTAACGACGAACGGGAGGCGGCTGGATCGACAGGCTGGCGATCGGCCGCTAGGGGAGGTCGCGCGCGGCGGCCTAACGTCCTCGGCGGCGGGCTGCGCTCGTCCTCGGCCCAGCCGCGATGCTCCTCCCCGTGCTCGTCGTCGCCGTGACCCGCTGCCGCCTCCGCGGCTCGCTCGTGCGCGGCGGCCCCAGCCTCGTGCGCTGCGACGCTGCGCTCTGCGCCTTGCTCGGCTCGTTGGTGCGCATCCTCTGCCGACCGAGCGGCGGCCTCTGCTCGGCGAGCGGCCTCTTCCCCGCCGTGGTGCGGCTGCCGGCCCTGCTCGCCGAGCTCCGCGGCCCTCCGGGCCGCGCCGCGGCCGCGCTTCCGAGCGACGAGCCTACGCCGCCGGGCGGAACCCGAATCAGCCCTTGCGGGCACGCGACGGCTGCACGCGCTTGGGCTCCTCGCGCTGCTTTCGGAAGTGTGGGGGCCAGGGCGCGTCGCCAAGCCCTTCGGCCTCGTCCCGGGCGGCCAGGTCGAGCAGCGCCTCGAGGGAGCGGGCCTTCTCGTGCAGGCCGGCGCTACGGTCGCCGACCTTCTGGAGCCGCGCCGGGACCGTATCGAGCCGGAAGTCGCCGATCTCGGCATCCGGGACCTCCTCCCACTCGAGCGGCGCAGAGACCGTGGCATCAGGCGTTGGCCTGACCGAATAGGCAGACGCGATCGTTCGGTCGCGAGCGTTCTGGTTGTAATCGATGAAGACGCCGGCCCGCTCCTCCTTCCACCACTTCGAGGTCGCCTTGCCCGGCATCCGCCGCTCCACCTCCCGCGCAAGCGCCAGCGCGGCCCGCCGGATCTGGACGAAGTCCCACTTCTGCTGGATGTGGCAGTAGACGTGGATCCCGCGCGACCCGGACGTCTTGGGGAAGCCGCTGAGGCCGTTCTCCTCCAGGACCTCGCGAGCGCACAGGGCCACCTCCCGCACGTCGCCCCAGTCGGACGACCCGGGGGTCGGGTCGAGATCGATCCGCAGCTCATCGGGGTGGTCGCCGTCGGGCCGGCGCACGGCCCAGGGGTTCCAGTCGATCACCCCGAGATTCACCGCCCATACGATGTGCGCGCGGTCCTGGCAGACGAGGTAGTTGGCGGTGCGGCCGCTCGGAAAGGCCACCACCATCTGGTCTATCCAGTCGGGCGCGGTCTTCGGCACGCGCTTCTGGAAGAAGAAGTCCCCAGCGGCGCCGTTCGGGAAGCGCTTCATCGAGGTGGGCCGGTCGCGCAGGTGGGCCAGAAGCGGCTCGGCCACGGCCAGGTAGTACTCGCAGAGATCGAGCTTCGTGTGCCCGTGCTCGGGGAAGAAGACCTTGTCCGGGTTCGAGAACTTGATCTCGCGACCCTCGGGCTTCAGCACTACGTGGTCGCGCGCCATCTCGGGGAGGATATGCGTCATGGCAGAGCTCGAAGTCACCCAGTCGGACGTCACGAAGCTCGAGGTCGACGCCATCGCCAACGCCGCCAACACCCAGCTCAAGCACGGTGGCGGTGTGGCCGCGGCGATCAGCCGTGCCGGCGGACCCGAGGTACAGCGCGAGTCTGACGAGAGGGCGCCGATCGGCCTGGGTGAAGCGACCGAGACGACCGCGGGCGACATGCCTGCCCGCTGGGTCATACACGCCGCCACGATGGAGCTGGGCGGGCCGACCGCGGCCGAGATCATCGAGCAGGCGACGCGCTCGACCCTGGCCAAGGCGGAGGAGCTGGGCTGCCGCTCCCTGGCGCTCGTCGCCTTCGGCACGGGAGTGGGTGGCTTCCCGCTCGACGAGGCGGCGCGGCTCATGGTGGGCGCGGCCCGTGAGCACGAGGGGAGGCTCGAGCGGATCGTCTTCGCGGCGCGCGGCGATGAGGCGGAGCGCGCCTTCAGCGCGGCCCTTTGAGACTCCCGGTCCTCGTAGCGCCCGATAGCTTCAAGGGGAGCTTCGGCGCCGCCGAGGTGGCGGCCGCGATCGCGGACGGACTCCGCGACGCCGGCCGCCACGCGAACGAGCTGCCGGTTGCCGACGGCGGCGAGGGGACGATGGACGTGCTGCTTTCGGCCTTGGGCGGCGAGCTGCACGCGGCGCAGGCCAGCGACCCGCTGGGGCGCGCCGTCGAGGCGTCCTTCGCCCTGCTTCCGGACGGCCGCACGGCAATAGTCGAGGCGGCGCAGGCGAGCGGGCTGGGCTTAGTGGCGGAGGAAGAGCGGGACGCCTTCGCGGCCTCCACGTTCGGGACCGGCGAGTTGATCGCGGCCGCCGTGGAGGCGGGGGCGGAGGGGGTGATCGTCACAGTCGGGGGCTCCGCCACTACCGACGGAGGCGCCGGTGCGCTTCGGGCCCTCGAGGGTGTCGAGGTCAAGCTCGAGGTGCTGTGCGACGTACTTACCCCGTGGGAGCAGGCCGCGCGTGTCTTCGGGCCGCAGAAGGGAGCCGACGCGGTGACTGTGGAGCGACTGGAGCATCGGCTGGACGATCTCGCGCAGCGCGCGCCGCGCGACCCCCGTGGACGGCCGATGACCGGCGCCGCCGGGGGCCTCTCCGGCGGTCTCTGGGCCTATGGCGAGGCGAGACTCTTCCCAGGCGCGCCCTACGTGCTCGATGCGGTCGGTTTCGATGCGGCCATGCGGGAGTCGGGCTTCGTGGTGACCGGGGAGGGCCGCCTGGACGACCAGACCCTCCAGGGAAAGATCGTGGGCGAGGTGGCCACCCGCTGCCGGCAGGGCGGAGTGGCCTGCCATGCGGTAGTGGGCAGCAACGCCCTGGAGCCGTTCAAGGTCCGCATCCTGGACCTCGCGAGCGTGACCGAGGCCGGAACCCCGGAGGCGCTTCGCAGCGCCGGCCGGGACCTGGGACGCCCTGGTGAAGCCTCCCCTCCATAGCGACGGGCGCTCCGGGGGGGAGCGCCCGTGCTGCCTCACCCGCGCGGCGGCGGTCGGCCGCCGCGACTGGGGTTACCTCATCCCGAGCCTCGGGCCTGAAGCACCTGTGCTCGGGATTGCGCCCCAGTCCTCATCGGACTCACTCATCGCCACGGATTGTAGCGATCGTTACTAAACCCGGGATTCTGCCAGCCAACGCACGACCGCCTCGTAGAACCCCTCGCCATGAGAGGCCTCCGTCACCTCCACGTTGGCCATGGCCGCGGCCTCGGAGTGGAGCTCGGGGTCCTTCTCGAGCGCGTTGGCCACCAGGAAGAAGCGGCCCACGCAGCGGCTGACCCCGAGGTCCTCCCGGGAGTCGCCCACGCCCAGGCACTGCTCGCGCGCGTAGCCACGAGCGCGCATGTGGGCCATCACGGCGCCGGCCTTGGACGCCGCCGCCGGGATGAGGTGGTATGCGTGCGGCGGACCCGGCAGGTCGAGCTGGGTCTCGTGCGGCGGGATCGTGCCGTTGTCGACGAGCCGCAGCCCGCCGTGCCCGTCCTCGGCGAGCGCCGCGTTGACCCCATCGACATCCACGAGGCCGCGAAAGAGATGCGAGACCTCGCGATCTCGATGCCAGGGCGCGTGGGGCTCGAGCCTTCCCCGGTTCCTCTCGAGCAGCAATGCCGGGGCGCCGGACTCCTCGACCTGCGCGTGGATCGTCTTGCCGTCCCGGGGCTGGAGCTCACCGGTGAGGAAGGTCTCCTCGCCGTCGATCACCATTCCCGACCCCACCTCGAAGATGTAGGACGTCTGGCCGAGCAGCCGCGCGTCCTCCTTGACCTGGGCGCGCCGCCGCCCTGACTTGATCACCACCTCCAGGCCGGCGCGGTGGCAGGCCTCGAGCGCCCTGGCGGGCAGGAGCGTGAAGTTGCCTTCGCCATCACGGAATAGCGAGGCGCCGCGCCCGAGCAGGGTGCCGTCGAGGTCGGTGTAGACAGCGCGGAGCGTCACTTACCAGAATTCGGGCACGACCTCCGCGTCCCCCCGGTGGCGGGGACCGAAGGCCAGCAGCTCCAGCCCATCGGGCCCCGCCTCGAACGCCCGGCTGACGGGCGGGGCAATCCGGATGGCGTCCATCGGCCCTACTTCGATCATCTCGTCGTCCAGCTTGATGCGGCCCCCGCCCGAGAGGACCACGTAGATCTCCTCCGCCTCGTTGTGGCGGTGGGCGAATGCCTGGCGCTTGCCCGGGCGCACGAAGTGCAATGAGAGGCCCGTGGCTTCCGCCCCGAGGTCCTCGTACGCGAAGCGGGCCTCCTGCATATCGGAGAAGCCGTGCTTCACGGCCACGTCCTCGACCTCTCGGAGGTTCTTGATCGAGTAGCTCATGGACGGCCTAGGCCGGCGTTCGTATCGAAGCGTACGGCGGCCGCTCGATCAACTCGACCTGGATCAGGCGACCGTCGGCCATCTGGAGCGGCGGGGCGTGGTCGTCCAGGAGCCTGCCGTTCCGGCGGAGTCGTTCGAGGATCACCCGCAGCACCGCATATGCCATCGGGCTCAGCTGAGGGAGCGGCTGGTGGTAGTTGCGTCGCACGTCGAGGTCGACCTGGACCATCGCCTGGATGCCCACCAGGTCGCGGGCGTGGAGCAGCATCGACGTCTCGATCGCGTAGCCGGTCGCGAACGGCAGGTCGTCGAAGGTGGAGCGGCGCGCCGCCACCTCGCCCGCCAGCGGCTGGACGAATCCGGCCAGCTCCGGGTAGAAGGCGGACAGGAGGGGCCGGGCCGTGAGCTCCGTGACGCGGCCCCCGTCGAATGGCCGCTCGCCGCTCTCGTCGGTAAACGGCCGCCGGAAGAAGCCCTTGACGAACTGCGCGTCCCCGCAGATGAGCGGACCGAGCAGGCCCGTGGCGAAGTGCGCGGAGAAGTCGCGTGTGTCGGAGTCGAGGTAGACGATCAGCTCGCCACGGGCCACGGACAGTGCCCTCCACATCGCATCGCCCTTGCCGAGCGCCTGGCCGAACGCCGGCAGGAGCTGGGACTCCTGATGGACCTCCGCCCCGAGCCGGGCCGCGATTTCGGCTGTGCCGTCGTCGGAGGCCGCGTCGATCACGAGGATCTGGTCGACCAGCCCGCCGAGCGTCTGCAGCTGCTCCAGGATCGGGCCGATGGTGTCCGCCACCTCGCGCGTCGGCAGCACGACCGTGACGGCCTCCCGCTTCCTCTCGAGGAGGCGGCCGAGCGGGAACTCCGAGTGGTGAAAGCGCCCGATCAAGCGCGCGTACTATGGCAGCCCGTGGCCAAAGTGCGCAGCCCACTTCCCTTCGAAGGGGTCCTCGAAGCAGGCCGCGGCGAGCAGCTCGTCACCACCGCCCGGGAGGGAGCGCGGCCCGGAGAGCCCGTCTCGGTGCCCGAGGACCTGCATCCGAGCCTCCGCGAGGCCCTGGATGAGGCTGGAATCGAGGCGCTCTGGTCACACCAGGGGGAGGCCCTGGAGGCGGCCCGGGAGGGCAGTGTGATGGTCACCAGCGGCACCGCCAGCGGCAAGTCGCTCGCGTTCAACCTGCCGGTGCTGGACACGCTCGCCCACGACCCGCGAGCGCGCGCGCTCTACCTCTACCCGACAAAGGCGCTGGCTCAAGACCAGGCTCGCAAGCTCTCCGCTCTTGGCGCCCGGTTCCTGCGCCACGCGATCTATGACGGCGACACGCCGCGAGAGGAGCGGCGGGCGATCCGCCGGCGCTCGAACCTGATCCTCACGAACCCGGACATGCTCCACGTCGGGGTGCTCCCCAACCACCGTTCGTGGGGCGACGTGCTCGCGAACCTCGCATGGGTGGTGGTGGACGAGGCTCACGTCTATCGCGGCGTCTTCGGCTCGCACGTCGCAAACGTGCTTCGCCGCCTGCGCCGGCTCGCCCTCGCCTACGGGTGCCGGCCCCGCTTTGTGCTGACGAGCGCGACGATTGCAAACCCGGACGACCTGGCAGAGCGGCTGACGGGACTGGGCGTCCGGCTCGTGGACGGCGACGGGGCCCCGCGCGCCGAGCGCCGGATAGCGATGTGGAACCCCCCGCTCGTAGACGAGCGCTCAGGCGCCCGGGCCTCGGCGCTCTCCGAGGCGGCCGGGCTGCTCGCCCAGCTCGTCGAGCAGGAGGTGCGGACCATCTGCTTCCTGAATTCGCGCCGCGGAGTGGAGCTGATCCAGCGGTTTACGAGACTGCGGCTGGAGGATGCCGGCCGCCCGGACCTGGCCCAGCGGATCGCGCCCTACCGGGCCGGCTACACGCCGTCGCAGCGGCGGGAGATCGAGGCCCGCCTCGCCGAGGGCGATCTGCTCGCCGTGGTGGCGACCAACGCGCTCGAGTTGGGAATCGACGTCGGCGACCTCGACGCAGCCGTGTGCGTGACCTTTCCCGGCACCGTGGCGAGCCTGCGGCAGATGTGGGGGCGGGCGGGCCGCCGCTTCACCGGCCTCGCGCTCTACGTCGCGGGCGATGACGCACTCGACCAGTTCTTCTGCCGCCACCCCGACGAGTTCTTGGACCGGCCGGTCGAGCAGGCGATCCTCGACCATGAGTCGGAGGAGATCCACATGGCGCACCTGGCGGCGGCGGCCTACGAGCTGCCCCTGTCCGGCGAGGACGCCGACGCCTTGGGGCCGCGCTGGGAGGCCTACGCGGAGCGACTCGTCAAGCTGGGCCGCCTGCGCGAGCGCGGCGGGCGCTACCTGCCCAGGGGTCCGGGCTATCCGGCTTCCGAGATCGCCCTCCGCTCGGCCTCCCCGGACTCGGTCTCGATCGTGGAGGCACGTGGCGGCGAGGTGCTCGGCTCGGTCGAGGCGGCGCGGGCCCATTCGGCGGTGCATCCGGGGGCCGTCTACCTGCACCTCGGCGGCTCATACGAGGTCCAGGACCTCGACCTCCGGGAGCGGCGGGCGATCGTCAAGCCCTTCGAAGGCGACTGGTACACCCAGCCGAAGAAGGAGTCCGAGACCTACATCGAGCGGGTCCGCGACAACCGCGAGGTGGGAGGGGTGGCGCTCTCCTTCGGGATCGTCTCCGTCACGGAGCAGGTCATCGCCTACCAGAAGAAGCGGATCGTGGACCACGAGGTGCTCGACCTCCTCACGGTCGACCTGCCCGAGCAGGAGTTCGTGACCCAGGCCCTCTGGTACGAGCTGCCCGACCGGCTGCTGCGGGACGAGTTTCCGTTGGAGGCCCTCCAGGGGGCGCTTCACGCGGCCGAGCACGGTCAGATCGCGGTCCTCCCGCTGCTCGCGATGTGCGATCGCTGGGACATCGGTGGCCTCTCTACCGCCTTCCACCACCAGACCGGTAGGCCGACGATCTTCATCTACGACGGGCACCCCGGCGGCGTTGGGATCACCCGCCTCGGCTTCAAGCGGTTCGAGAAGCTCGTGGCGGACGCGCTGCGGCTGATCTCCGAGTGCCCCTGCGAGTCCGGCTGCCCCTCCTGCGTTCAGTCACCGAAGTGCGGGAACCTCAACGAGCCCCTCAACAAGCGTGGCGCCGTCGAGCTGCTGACCAGGATTCACACGGCCTGAGACCTACAGCGGCTGGCGTCCGGCCGGGATGGCCGAACGCGCCTAATCGCGGGCCCGCCCGCCGCCCACGTAGGAGGCGAGGTCGAACATGAACGCGAGCACCACCAGGAACCACTCGAAGCCGCGGACGCCGTGGCCGGAGTCCCAGAACACCGCGTACGCGAGCGTGGTCCACGGCAGCAGGAAGAAACCCAGGAGCGGAACGATCCAGCTCTCGAAGGCGCGGCTCAGCAGATCGCTGAAGATCCAGATGGCGAAGAGCGCCAGGCGCGGCGAGATCAGCGCGAGGAGCGCGGCGAGACAGGCCATCACGGCGACGATACAGCGCGGGCTGCGGCAGCGTAGAGGCCATTCGGCGCCCC
>Ga0126313_10000106_pt1 | contig 34920 bp, 27 predicted proteins | sample Plot105A_FD_89954 | JGI IMG/M metagenome (GOLD analysis project Ga0126313, IMG submission 89954) | Serpentine soil microbial communities from UC McLaughlin Reserve, CA, USA - Plot105A | ecosystem: Environmental > Terrestrial > Soil > Grasslands | place: USA: UC McLaughlin Reserve, Lake County...
CTCTATTTCTATATTATCTCGTCCGCTCCCTGGGAGCGGACGAGATAATATAGAAATAGAGGGAACTGGCGAGGATGAAGGAGAAGAGGGTGAGGCTGGATTTGATGAAGTCCATGGCGGGGGAGATAGGGACGTTATCAATGGGCTAGATAGTGTTGGTTTCTTATTGATTTTTGGAGAAGATGGCAACGACAATATTCAGACTGGAGGCGATAATAATGGTAGAATGTACGGAGGTGATGGCAACGACTTTATTAGTTCCTGCTGTGATGCAAATTACGATGTGTGGGGCGGTGCTGGCAACGACGAAATTCAAGGATCCAGTGAATGTGCTATAGATCGTGCATTTGGCGGATCAGGAAATGACTTAATTTCTACAGCAGCTTTTGCCAGGGGTGGTTCTGGTAACGATATTATAGAATTCGCTGATTGCGGCGGCGTAGCTTATGGTGATGCTGGAGATGATCAACTAAGATCATTTGAACAATCTGTCGAACTACATGGTGGTAATGGAGATGATACACTAACCGGAGCCGATGAAGATGATGACCTTTTTGGAGATGGTGAGAATGACACGTTGACGGGTAGGGGAGGTGCGGATTCTTTCTCCTGTGGTCCTGGAATAGATACTATAACTGACTTTAACGCAGCAGAAGGAGATACTAAAACTGCAGATTGTGAGAACTTCTAGAGCGGAACAGTAAAAGCTCTTAACCCTCTTTTTTGTTTCACTGTAACAAATATTGTTTTCCGCCTGTTGACCTTTTGCAGGATTAGGATTTCATAATAAATCTTTAACCGTAAAGTGTTTCAAGATATAGTTACAATAGTTAGAGATCCTTAATACTAGTCTTGTCCTGTCGAAAACTGAATCCTAGGTAGCAATAATTCATTTTCAAAGAATATAGTGCATCAAATGAACGCCAAAACTTTAATGCTAAGTAGTTCCTAACATGACTAAAAGGAATCCCGTTAAAAAACTGAATCGTTCTAGGTTCCACCGAACTCACTTTGACAACAAGTTTAGTAGGAACACTATCGCTAGGCTCAATTATGGTTCTAGTGCGTAGTAGATGTCTTTCATTTAATTCATACAAAACAGATTAGAGCTTGAAACCGCAACTAGCGCAGTATTTCGATTCAGGAGAATTTATGCTGTTGCACTTAGGACATAATATTTCTTTATTAAAAACAGTGCGTTTTGCATATAAGGAAAGATCATGAATTTCAAAACTTTTGCTGCCTAGTTTCATCTTCTTGTTAAAAGAGTTATGTGAGCTTGATGTAATCGAGTGTGAAAATTCTATTTGTAAGAGAGAAAGTCCTATCTTGATACCCATTTTTTCAATATGTATTGATTTGCCTTTGACAGCATCATTGGTGAATCTTAACTTTTTTACATGTGCACATGTTTCTATCTGAAAAGTAAATTTCACTGAATAGGATTCTTTCTTATTAACTTCTACTATGAACTCAACATATGGCTTTAGCTATGCATCAAAGTCAATCTTCGAGTTAATCTCACCTGTACTCTGCTCTTTCTTAACTCGTGTTTGAATCTCAATGTTCATTACTATAGAACCTATGTAGTATGGCTCTACCTGCTTTAGCAGCTCTTCAACTGTAATATTTACCCGATATCTGTCAGAGCAAATTGGTAGTGTGGTCGCTTGTTCGAGAATACACCTCAGAGAAGCCGTACTCGCGAGACGTGTTAGAAGAAGTTCGAGAACACCAATCAAAGCGTTCGTTGGGGCAGTCTTCTACAGTATCTTTATTTCCCCATGTACTCCCATTCAGTTTTTCTGCATGTATGTAATAAAATGCTTCTTGACTCATACTACCACCTAAAACAGCTTTTGTTTCGCCTGGATTTAGATGCCACCATCCCTTCTTCGCATAAATAGAGCCATCCTCATTTCGACATCCTGGATTATAATATAGTATAGCAACCCATGCTTCGTCTTGTGATTTGTTAGTTACCCTCCACAAGTATTATATCATGCCCTCTTAGTCTTATCGTGACGAATATGTCGGTGAACATTGGAAGGAGGCTTTAAACCATTTGGAGACTCGCTTTCAACTGACTCATTGATCCTACTTACTGTTAGATTTGAATAACTGTGATCTGCAGCCGCCTTTAATGTATTGGCAGGTCTATCTACAGTAGGACTAGCATTTTTTGAATCTTCTCCCATACATTTCAAGGATTCAGTGTAGTATTTATTTATTTAAACAATCTTTAGCACAAGACGGTCTTATCTGGATCAAATCTGTTCAGCGGGGATCATCGAATAGTACCATACAGGCTTGCTGTCAGTAACTTGGCATCGCGCATCAAGACCCAATGGTTCGGTGCAATGTGTAAGGATCGCCTTGGAGAAAAGTGCGGTCAACTGTCTTTGTAGCCATCTCTTTTGTCCTATGTAACTTTTACGCTGCCATTAGCTTTGAAGTTTGCGGGATTCGAATGAAAATTAATGCGGGCCCAGTGGGATGCAGCAGAAAATTCAGACGAGTCTCTGCGACGTCAGCTGAATGTGATTTAGTTTTGTGTGTTAGTAGCAACAGAGAGTACAAGTGATACTAAGATCAAGACTTTAATGACAAAAGTGTTATTTTTGTTCATATAGTGGCATTTCTCCAATTCGGAGTATGTGATTCACCACCAGAAGCTATCCAAGAATTAAAGCCTCTGCTCTTCAGTATGCACAATAGGGTGATCGAAATAAAATAATGGTATCTGCATCTATGATGATAGCATATAACTATAAATCCGACTATTGATACTCTTAACACAGACAATTTTCAATCATTGTAGCTGCATCAATTGTAATTGCTGCAATCGTATTGGATACTGTATTAGCAACATTTTATGATGTCCTCACAGAACAGCTAGCTTCCTTTTGGGGTCTTGTGCTGTACGCCGCCATCATCATAGCCGCCTATGGAATAGGACAGCATTTCCTTCTAACATATCTAAAACGCATTAGCACGGAGACTAAAGGCAGGAAAGAAAGAGGGTATTTCGACATAATATACAATATTGTTATTTTCGTTCAATATGTGCTAACAGGCATCTTTTTGATTATGATTATGGAGATGTTGTTGGTATCGCAATATCACACTATATTGGTAATTGCAGCTATAACAATCGCTTTTACACCTGCCAGCATTACCATTGGAATGATAAGTTATAGTCTGCTTTCATGGTTCAAAACAGGAGCAGCAATCCCTGCAAAGAGAAATTTTGCAGTAATGCTATTTGGTTTGTCCCTAGCGCTAGGTGCTGTTAGTATGGCAGCAAGAGTCATTTCTTATGATTACATGCTACTAAGAAAACCAGCCGATATCAGTATTGACAATTCCATGCAGCTAGACATAATGAAAAACAACTTGTCGTAGCAGGACCTCTTTTCTATATTAGTTGCTGCAGATACACCACTTATTGTAGGATACGTACTAATTTGGATTGGCACGATTCTGCTCTTAAAGCATACTTATGTGAAGAAATCAGGGAAGGTAAATTACTGGGTAATTGTTGTTGTCACGCTTCCTTTAGCAGCTTTACTTGTTGGGATGGTTCAGACTCTTCTAGCTTATACGCCTGAAGATAGTAGTAGCAGCGCGTTTTCATACTATAAACATAACCTGGGTTTCTTCATCCTGTTGTTTAAATTAGCAGTGATTGCTGGTGGTTTGCTCTTTGGTGCCGTATACCTAGTTATGATAAGAAGTATGCGCAACAGAAATAATCGGAGCATTATCGGTGATTACCTTTCGTTGTCTGCTTATGGTATTGTCCTTTTTGTAATTTCGGTTGGATCTTCTGAAATCTACACTCCTTATCCTCCATTTGGTGTTGCTTCTTTTTCTTTTGTATCTTTAGGATCTTACCTTTTTGCTTTTGGCATTTATTCGGCTGCAAGAGCCGTATCTGAAGACACAATGCTTCGGTTATTCATTAGAAAGTCGGTATTGGAGGAATTAAGATTACTGGATAGCATTGGAGGAGCTCAAATGGAACAAGCAAAGTATGAGATAGTAACAAAGATTGTAAAGCAGCATCAAGCCAGTATAAGTGAAGAAAGAGCAGATTTTGCATTATCTTCTTCAACAGAAGAGGAAATAAGACAATACGTCGAAGAAGTACTGAGAGAAATGAGAAGTACTAAGATCAAACATGATAGTGTTGATGACAATAGTAGCGCCTAAGACAATAACAGCAGTTAAAGGCGATCAAATAATTGAGTACTACAAGTAATTGTGCTTAGGTCATGTATTCTTTTTTGATAATATTGACTCTATGAGATTGGTATCTTTGCTTTTAGGTGGCTATGCTTTGGGTGGCAAGTATCTTTCTTTCATATGGATATTCTGCATTGACAAGCTTTTGGTCGCTACAGAAATAGCTCAAGATGTCACGCCATAAGGAAATATGATCAAAATTTTTCCGATTTACTTCTTTTCCCAGATCAAAGACGTAGAATAAAGCCATAAAGGTTTGTGGACTGAGCTAAAAGACCTATGCGAGTTCGTCGGGCCGTAAAGTGATATCACTTCAAAAAGTGGATTCTTTGCAAGTCTTTTTGAATGCAATGGGAAGCTAAAAAAGTTTCTGCGACTCATGCCAGAGCGATTCGAGAAAACCTCGACAATTCATGCGCAATATAGTCGGCAGCGGGCTCGCCAGGGTTTGGGGAAAATTAATTGGATTTGAAGGTCTAAATTCTAGCATAAGTGACCCCATCTGTTACTTCGCCTTGTTATTATAAAATAATAATAGTAGTGACTAATTCGAATTCATCCTGCAATAACTTCGAATGTAAAGTCAGCTGTCAGAAGCCTTCCTTCATCTGAAATTGTCCCCGTGCACTGTATAGACCAGGCTTTGGAAAATTGGCTAGAAAAGAAATGGATGTCCCTCTTCGCTATAGGTCTTCCCACATAGAGATACCGGGCTGCAGCACCACTACCCATTACAGTCGTCGCGGAGCGAACCTGTCAGGCGTCCACGATCCGCCACAACTGCATATTGTCACCCTGGCGCTGGGGACGGGTGACGGCCTGAAAATCCTGTGCCTGAGAGAGATATGCCTCAAGGAACTGACCGCTGCTGGCTTGCTGAACGGTGAAGAACGCACCACCGAAGTCGAATAGGTGCCACAACTGAGTGGTGTTATCCTGTCGCGGTCGAGTGACTACGCGGTAATCGAGACTCGGGATCTCGTGTGCGTCGAGGAAGCGGCCGCTGGAGACCTGCTGGATGCGATGCAGGCTGCCCTCTACCTGCGTCAGAACCCAGCGCTGCGTATTGTTGTTCTGGAAGGACCGGGTCACGACATTGAAATCGCGTTGCTCGATCTCATGCGCATCAAGGAAGCGTGGGCCTACGGCCTGTACGATTGTGACAACTCGTGCACGTTTCTGGTCGAGGTCGGAGTCGGTGGACGCGGCATTGTCCTTATGGACAGTTCTGTCATCGCCATTTGCATCACTTTTATCGTCTTTTTTCATATCTCTTTAGCAATGAAGTATTATTTATTGTTGCAGAGGTATATACTGATATCACCATTCATTATCCCTATTTGACTTAAATTGTAGCAGGATTTTTCTTAACAAACTCCTTTTTCTTTTACGCGACAACAACAAAATGCTATTTTAGTCCACAAAGCGATTAGAAGTTGTAGATGTCTCTAATGTGATGGCGGTGGTACTCTGTTTCTCAGGTACCACATGATGTCTTGTATCCACTCCTTTCTATCACCTATTTTTTTTGAAGAATCCAGAAGAAACTGATATCATAGCGGGCACGTCGGGATTTGGATAAAAATTCATTTGAATCTAAAGATCAAGTTTTCAATCAGGCTGCTATAATTGGCATCATCAATTGCGTACTTGCACTCTAATCAAGAGAAGCTGAGAGAAACCTGCAAGCGGTATGTCATTTGGGGAATAAACTCTGCTAGGAAAATCTTTTAGGAAATCCTTCAAAAAAGATCTATATAGGCATCATTAAGGTGAAAAATATTACCTTAATCAGGCAAACCTTGAAAAATATAAAGATTAAATCTAAAACCTATGCATAATCTTTTTATCAAGGTGTCAGAGAGGATGTTTGATGTCTGTAGGAAATCAGCAAAAGGCTATCTTATACAAAACCACGTTATATGGTATCATCACACTATGTACATTTGCTCTAATAGCTGAAATATTACCCGAAGTGTCTGCTAAAATCTTTGTTATACCTGCACTCATACTGGCTATAATAATTTGTGTATTTGATCTTAAGGTAAATAGGATGGCCGCTACTACCCAGGAGGAACGCTAAATTGTCAACTGACTTTTATAAGAGTGGAGAAGGTCCCGTAGTACAACCAACCTTTCGCAATCCTGAAGAAATAACGGCAAATGAGTTGACCAGTAGGTTTGGCGCTAATCCATCAAGAGAAAAACTGAGGGTTACTCGTTTTCCAGTTTCAATGGAGGAATTTTTCGAGCTCAAATCTAGGGCAGCAAGTCCTGAACCTAGGAGGGCTGCAAGAGGTACCGAGGAGGCATTAGCACAAGAAGACAAGGTGGCAGACACTATGAGAGCAGCAGCTGAAGCAGAGGAATTCCCGGAAATGGGTATGCTAGGCAGAGAAGCTTTAGCTCCAGCTTTTGTAGCCAGGTTTGCGGGCATCCAGCAGACTGCTTTCCGTCCCCCCGATTGTACTATAGCAGCAGGTAATAACGAGATAGTTGTTGGAGTTAATACAACAATGGCAATATACTCTAAATCTGGTACGCTTAATCGTACATTCGGTTTTGATTCACTATTTAGTCCTGTGATACCGTCCGGGGCGCGTATATTTGATCCAAAAATAAAATATGATCACTATAACCAAAGATGGATTATTATAATAGACTCAACACGTGGCAACCCTCAAGGATCTTGGATATTAGTAGCTGCATCTCAAACTAGCAATCCCTCTGGATCTTATTGGCTGTGGGCCCTAGATGCAAGGCAAGATGGAAGTACTCTTACTAATAATTGGGCAGATTATTCACAACTGGGATTTGATACACAAGGCGTGTATATTACAAACAATATGTTTCAATTTAGTGGTGGATTTCAATATGTAAAGGTAAGAATTCTAAATAAGTCAGAGCTGTATGCTGGTAGTGCGCTTCGATGGTATGATTTCTGGAATTTAAGAAATCCTGATGGTTCAATAGCATTCACACTACAACCTGCAGTTCACTATAGAGGTATTGGAGGAAACCCTCCTGCTTATTTGGTAAATGCACTATGGCCTAGCGGTAACACACTAACTCTGTGGACCTTGACGAATCCTGTTGGACATTGGGGAGTAGGAGGTCCCCCTAGCCTTTCCAGAAGAGCGGTCAATTGTTTAGGATATGATCTTGCACCTGATGGTCAACAAAGAGACTCGTCAATTAGGATAGAAACCAACGATGACCGATTACTTTATGCACTATACCAACATAGTGCTACAGGAGAGCGGAGGTTGTGGACATGTCATACTACAAGATACACCTGGCCAGGTGACTCAACCGCTGTTTCAGTAGTTCAATGGTATGAAATAGATATTGTGAACAACAATGTAGTGCAACAGGGAAGATTTGGTGCACCTGGAGCATACTATTTCTTCCCTGCAATTCAGACTAATATCAACAGAGATGCGTTTATAGTCTTTGGACGATCCTCCACAAGTGAATACGCACAACTCAGACAGACGGGGAGGAGATCTACTGCTGCACTGGGAACGCTTGAAGGCAGTGCATTAATTAAGGAAGGAGAAAGTGCATATACTGGCCAAAGATGGGGCGATTATTTCGAGGGCGCTAGAGATCCTAGCGACCCTTCCTCCGTGTGGCTGTATGGAGAATACGCAGAATCAGGAAACACATGGGGTACATGGACTGCTTCTACAAAGTACTAGATAATTAATTTAATTTTTTGTTTCCAACATTATTCTATCTTCTACAATTCTGATGCGGAGAGTGTCGGAACGAAACTAAATCAGTATTGTACGTAACAAACAATAATATTCTAGCCCATAGTTCTCTTGTCAGAATAATCTTGTATAGATGTTTCCTTAATTTACGGTAGCACACCTCTTTGTTGTATTCTGCATTGTTTTGCCTTCCATTACCTTGCTATCATTATTTTTTAGGTATTATAGAAGCTTGTTGTAACATAAAAGTAGTCCAACATTAATTGTCCTCTTGGGCAACACTATCTTCTTGAGCTGTTTCTTGTTCGTTTGATTCTATTGTTTCATTTGCTTTGTTTTTAAGTTCTCTAAATCTTGTTTCGTCAGGCACACCGGGTCGTGGAATTTCTTGTACTGCATTACTATCGATCACTATTTCCTTAGATTCATTTTGCGGAAAGACTTGGACACCTTTTTTAGATTTGAAACTCCCTTCGTTAGCTACCTCTTCATTGTTAGAGTTATTGTTATCCATGTTATTTTTACCGTAATCAGCATTATATTCTTTTATGGAGTCATAAGGTTGTATGAAAAGAACAGCCCATACAGTAGAAAATGCTTTCACTGGATGATATGATACCACCATTTTAGTGCCATTAATTATTTCAATTATAGTACCTGATTCTCCTTTTATGGCATTCTTGAAGCTTTGCAGATCAGCAAGTGATTCGTTCATAGAATTAGGCCTTGGTATCGATTGATTATTATCTGAATCAGCAATTCTTCGTCCCTGATGGTCGACATATACAATACGTTCATTACTATTTGTCAAATTAAGTAGTTGTAATGATTTGCTGAAACTGGTTAAATTCAACCCACCAGCCCATACTCCTACTAGGGTTCCATTCTTTTCTGAATAGATTGGAACTGCTATATTGGTTTGCGGGCGCCCAGAAGAGGCAGAAACGATAACATTGCCCAAATAGGTATTACGGGTATCGACAGCTCCTCTATAGTAGTCTCTAGAAGCAAAGTTGCTTCTTGTTAGGTTTTCTTGCCTAGAATATGGCTCTTCCAAATACATATCCCCATTTGGCATTAGAAAAAATATTACCTCAAAATCCTTGTCTGCAGCTAAAATATCTTGTGCTACTTTTCTTTTTGGGATATCGACATCTTTGGATATTCCATTTAATTCAGGAGCAATTGAACTAGCAAAGGGAGCAGACTTTACTTCCTGCAATTTACTTGTTATTTCTAAAATTGCAGCTGATTTGTTAATCCTGCTCTCTAAATCATGAGCTAAAATACTTACTATTGGATTTTTGTGCACTATTATTTCTGATTCTGTTTGATTCTGAAATGATACAGTAGACGGAGATGATGAATTATTTGCAATCGTCACGTGGTATGTTACAGGATTATCCCACCCATATGGTCCTGCAAAAGGATCGATAGTGTTATTACTACTATTGTTATTATTTGCAGTAATATTATGAGCACCTAATCCCCCTTTAAAGTAGATTATGTGTTCGCCTACAGAAAGAGGCTCCAAGAAAAGCCAGTTGCCATCAGATACTGCTTGAGTAGTAGTATTGGCAGGTATTTCTAGAATATTATTTTGGCCTAATGTGAAATTGAATAGCGGGTACTGAACGCGATATTGTTCTAAACCTGAAATAGGTACTTCATCAATGCTTGCTTCTAAATGTACTACTGAATCATGTTTTTGTTTAGCGCACTGGCGTAGCTGCTCTTCATCGTTAAGACCTGGAAATTCGGCATAGGAGCACTCAGAATTTAAAATAGGAAATAGAATAGCCTTGCCAGCTGGTATGGTACAGTATCTCTCTGCTGGATGTTCATAAGTACCTGCCAAAAACCAAGCAGGCCCGCTCTGGCCCTGAGCACAATATTTACCACTATCATCATACGCAGGATGAATATCCTTTGGTATGGAATAAGCCCATTGCCACCACCTAGCGGTCCATTCGCCATATGTTAAACCATATGGTGCCGAATCTGTTGTAAAGAGCTCTCCCTTATTGTCATTGCTACTTATGAGGGCAGGGAGGGAAGAAGAATAAGCTATAGATTCAAGAGATACTATCAGTGCCATTAAGACTAGTATTGCTAGTGTAGCAGATATGATTGAAGAAAGCATATTGCCTTTTTTGAGAGATTATTAATATTTCTCTTTTTCTTTGAATGAAGGATAACATGTTGTAAATTTATCTATCTCACGTATATCTAACTCCCATTTCATCATATGTCGTGAAGCGTCAAATCCATGTTGGCCCGTCGGGATTTGGATAAAGATTCATTTGAATCCAAAGACAAAAGTTTCAACATTTAATGTTGGGGAGCGAAGTTATATTATGATTACTTTCTTGTAGTATGTAGGCAACAAATTCATTTCGCCTGCATAGGAAATAACGGTATTTGGCGTTCATGATATTAAGTCAAGATTATTTCCAAACATAGTACCTGGCCGGGAAGATGCACAGACCATTCAGCTAATTATGATTATCCTTATAGTTCTATGCACTATATCCTTTACTATTGCTATAACGCATAAGAAGATATCATTAAAAAAGAAGAGAGCTGTATGGTCTGATGAGTAGGCGATACATGTTAAATTAATACGTCCCGTTCTTGTAAAAAACTTTATTATATGAATCATGGCTAAAAAAATATAATGCGTCAGGAAGGTCAAAAAGCAAAGAATAGCCCAAAAAGCGAGAAAAATGTCAATAATGAAGAGAAGCAGCATGCTAACCGAAGTACGATAAATAATTTCTTATCAGCTGACACAAATGCTTTTTATTTACGTCTCAGAGAAAATATAGGGAATACAAAGATACCCATTGTTGTAAATGGAACAGGCCTATCAGAAGAAGATAAAAGAAATTTAGAGTCACAAATTCAAGAATTAGTTTCAAGTGAATATGCAAAATACATGCAATCAAGTTTGGAATCTGTAAAGCGAATAGACGACCTAACAGCTATCCCAGATATGAATAGAAAAATTGAAGTTTCATTAGAAGGTCTAAATTTACCACACGAAACTAAACAAAGATTAGAATCACAAATTCAAGAATCAGTTTCTACAGAACTGACAAAAAAAGGGAAGGAAGTGCCTGAAGGTGTACATATAGCCACAAGACTTACTCCGCCAGGAGTTAGACAAAGCAATTTAAGATCTCCTCCTCTTGGTGAATGGGCAACATGGCTTCCTGATAATGGATTTGCTCCTCCTTATGGTCCTACTGAGGATGGTTTCCAGGTTTATATGACAAACTACTCTTCAGATCCGAACATGATGCGAGTCGGCATCAAGACAGGTCCAAATGTAGCTTGGGCTAAAGAACTATGTCTTTGGAATTCACGACAGGGAATAACACTCATACTTCGAGTCGAGGGTCGTAATTCACCTAGAAAAAATTTTGATTTTTCGCGTAGTCAAGGTGACACAATAGTTTTTAGAAAGCCGAAGGCTTTTGGTATATGGTATGATATGTATCATATCAATCCTAGTGAATTTTGGGAATTATTTGGTGGTAAATCTATCTTGTTTGTTTGGTTAGTAGATACTCTCAGACCGGGATAAGGGATGTCTCCATATACTTGATTTAGGTCATTACATGAGGCACTCATAGAATCGGCTCGGGCCCGACTATGGGGGTTTCTATGCAATAATAAGTTTTATTGCGTCCATTTTTTGAACGATTTTTTGGCAGGCCCAAGGGTTCTGGCAGAAAAACCTTCAGAAAATAGACTCGATAAGTTAGAGTGTCAAAAAATTGAAAAGCCGAAGTCTAATCTTTTACCTTTATATCTTGTCGATTGTGGCAAGATATAGCTATTAGAGTATATGTATCCGTTTTGGATAAAAATCTCAAATAGAAGAATTATTACAAAGAGGACAATTTCAAAGGCATCGCGGAGGAACGCTACATAATGAGGGAAGACCGGTCCTCGTAGTCTTTTGATTATTCTTATATCTATGTGGCAAATGGGAGGTGGATTCCTCTTGTTGTTTACTTAAAAGTTTTATTCCTTCCAACCATCGACTACTACATTCATAGCCCCATTATCTCTTAACGTACCAGAGGATGGATATCTAAAACCAACATATCCAAAGTGATTGTCTCCTGCACGGTTTATTGTACATATTGCAGTAAATGGAATAAATAAATCACACAATCCATCTCCATCAGCATCAATGATAAAGCCTATTTGAGCTCTTACATTCACTTCATCGTAACTTTCAGGAATATCAATTCCTGATTGTGCTCCATTTTGTCCAAGTGCCAAATCATGTTCATATTTGGGATAGTAAATAGGCTGACAACTAAAGAATACACATTCAGATGTATCTCCTTCTAGTACATCATCTTCTGGATTATATAAATTGTAAAACCTAACTACTTCTTTTTCTATAGCGTTTCCGTACGCAGCTTTTATTCTGACACCGTTTGTTGGATCATTAAGAATATCATTAGAATTCTTTGATACTTCTTCATCATCCACAGCTGCACCCATTAAATGTACAGATGCTATTGTGTAATTATTGTTATTCCAATTGATATTGTTATTCAGGCTATCTAGACTACTAAGGACTACTCTAGCTCCCATTGAATGAGCAATAAGCCGGATAGCAGTAGTTGGACATTTTTCTTTGAGGTCATAAACAAATTCTGCAAGCTTTGGTCCATTCTTTTTTGCGATGATTTTTGCAGTTTCCCAACCTGGAGGTGAGATAGGCGTATCCGAATCCCAACTAAAACCAATAAGAGGAATTTCGTAATTAAGGTCTGCTAATGACATCCTTGCTCTATCAAATATCTCTATAGCGTCCTCAAAGAAGGGAAATGATGGGGAGTCTGCTGTTGTCCATACTCCATGAACATAAATAGCAACTTCCCCTTCACATTGTCTGTCGAATCCTGGAATGTTATCTGAAGGATCATAACTAGTTGAATTATGTCCTGGAAGCAATTCTCCCGTCTCTAGGTTAAAATGATCACGCGCAGAAACTAATGGAGTAGTTGCTGTCTGCCCCCAAGCATTTCCTGCTAATGATGATGGGATAACTGCCATTAACATAACTAATCCAAACACCAAGGTCAATCCAAGACCTCTTTTATTAGATATTTTGTTCAAAATTCTGCCACTATAAAAGATGAGATAGATATGTATTTTTCTGAAATAGAATCTTGTTTATTCTCATCAGGCTTTATAAATAGCAATAGGGGTAGCCGAGAAGGCTTCAGATCAACACGTTGAGAATCGAAAAGATGGGTGAATGATACTTTGAAAATGCAGATGAACCGATGGATGACTGCCATAACGCAATGAAAGCTTAAATGCGGGCTAAGGAATGATTCTATGATTTGTTCTGAGCTTTTAGGCTCAATATTAGCGTATAATTATTCTTAGGGTCGCTATCGGCATTGAAAGCACTACGTCTACTTCAATTGCATCGAATTCCAATTGTGAAGGTTTCTCTCCTCTTGAGCCCTCAAAACGCTCAGAAAGGAAAAAATGCTGATCAAGAGCCTTTTCATGGCAATAACATTATCCGAATAATATCTCCACTACCTCTAATCATCTCCACCTGACAAGAGATTGAACTCAAAATCAAGGCAAAAGCAGTTGAGGTATCTGTAGAGGGTGGAGACACTGTTGACCTAGGTACTCACCAACGCATGGTTAATGGCAACTTCCTTATGCGGGATTTCCATAAATTGCATTATGGACTCCTCTTGATACAAGAGGAAGGCCCAGAGGGATCCCATAGAAAAACCTTCAGAATTGAGATACGGTAGTTAGAAGTGAGAAGTGAGCCGATTGAGATTTGCATGAAAATTCATTTGAATCTAAAACTAAAATGTTATTTGGTATTGCTAAGCTTTAGAACTAAAGATGGCCTTTGCATAGTCTGCTGACTAGACTAGAGTTGTCCCACCAGCAGTGGTTGATATGCCTTGTAAGATATTACATAATAACAACTGAAGAGTCAACAAACAAAGAATAAGTTCGAATATCTTTTACGCTGGCTATGATAATTCGATGTTAAAATCACCACGATGAAGCGAAAACAGCAAAAACAGTGGCTTGTGGCGATATGGTCGCAATACCAATACTCTTAGTAGGAGTCTATATCCCAATGCAACAATCATACGGATACATATACTGATTGTTATCTAAGTACAGAGACTGGATTGTGTATCCCCCTAACGCATCCAGTACTAAGGATAAATGGGCCCCTCATTATAACAGCTTAAAAATCCACAAGACACATCTTCCTTTTTTCTGTTTATACCTTCAGCTCTCATAGCTCACTAGTTATAGTCCTTCTCTTCCCTTCCTCTTGACGGTATAATACATAACATGATGCAGTTAGCCATCTGTTTAAGGTGTAAAAAGATGTCATTATCTCTACTCTTTGTACTAATTGGTTATGGAGTTGCCATAATAATGATCGTGCATCTAGGTCGAGACATTTTCTTTCATTCGTTGTATGGCAGTCTTATCCATGCTCCTCACGTGGTCTCCTTGCAAATGGACAATGGCCAAGTATATTGTCCGGTCAGCTCCATCTGTAAAGAAAACATGCTAATACAAAAATACCTTAAAGCCAAACCTTGCTTACTGCTGTGTGTATCCATAGCCCAATGCATCATAGTCTCCTCCACCAGCTACAGCGTTGAGGTTATGTCTCTAAGTAAAGGGTCTTGTATCTAATATGTTTACTCGCTCAATATCTGTTTGCAGGTACTGGTCATTTTCGTTGTAAAAATATCGTCATTGACATATAGTCTCGAATCCCTCTGGTGCTATTGCAGAAACCTTTCTAGTTACTCGTTACATTCAAAAAGATTACCAAAAGAATCCACTTTTTGAAGCGATATGACTTTATAGCCGAGGGGCCCGCATGATTTTTCATTAGAATTCAGCAAAGTTTAAAGCTAATGGCAGCATTCTCTCCGTTTATATGTTAAAATAGCACGTATCCTAAAGCATCGTAAAAATTGCCTCATCATCTTTTCCTCCTCCCTTATATGATATTGATCCTCTATTTTCTACTCGGATGTAGTAGTTTGTACCTGCTACAAGGCCCTGACTTGGCACCTTTATATGTATTCTAGTTTCTTGCCATTCTTTAATGTCTTGTGGCTGAACAGGAACTTGATTTCCAGCTGCGTCCTTTGGTCCATCTTCAACTTCAAAAAACACACTGCCCTTTTCAGAACCGAAGTTAGTGCCAACAATTATTCATCTTCATTAATTTTTGCTTGCTTAGGAAAAACTGTGTTACTGTTAGGGCTTTGGATATTGTAGCCTTAACTCCAACATAACCTGCTTGGCTAAGTCCCATAAGATAGACAAATACTTGTGGTATATCAGGAACTACAAGCTCATTCACAGCATTTAGGAGAACGATTGTTTGTGAAAAGAAAAATCCAAGGTATACTATTATACTGATGATTGTCCAAGCAAACATCTTGAATCTAGATACTGTCGGCTTTTCATTTTCCATTAGCATGGTTGCTAGCCGGCGTCTATCTACATCCCTAAGTGTTCCCATAGGGGGTTTTCTTTCTCCATATTTTATACCAGATATAGGATTACTAACAAATGGAACGGCAATACTAATCCCAGTTAGAATAAGAAGGTTCTCAGGTATATCATTAGGAATCTCTGAAATTCCATTAAATAATCTAATGAGAAAAACGCCCAGAACAGCAAACAAGACTATAAATGTCCATAATAAGAATTGAAACCTTGCAAGACTAGGAAATCTACTTCCATCTCTGATAATATCACCAAATTTCATATTTGAGCCTTTTAGCGAATAATTAACGAGAATAAATATTCCAGAGACAATTGCAAAAGAAATTATCAATGAGATAATAGTTATTCTTGTATCAGCTTGTTTAATAGCAGGAGTATCAGTTGCCTCTTCGTTAGTAGTGTTAGAAAGTAATGGGGTTGGTGTTGTTGTTTCTTCATCGTCTTGTGCATAAACTATTTGCACAAATTGATATTCATTAAAAGGAGGGTTCTCTTTACTATACCATAAGGCCTCTGTTAGGTAATGCTCCGAGGAAATGTCAAGCTTATATGTTGATTGCATTAATAGAATGCAGATAATAACAGAAAAAAACGGTAATACAAACCTAAAACGTGCAAGATTTTGTAAATGTCTGTTTGTTATCAATGGAAGTGACACAAAAAATTAATTGGAAGTCTTATAAGAGTATTGATTTGCTTGGGTTTTTGGTACTCATAGGCATTTTTTTATAATAAAAGGCGCTTTTTTTAAAATTTTACGCTATTTCTATATTTATGGGCCCAGGTCAGAAGTTGAGCTCGCTCTCTTCGATAGTTCTAGCCCCACGATTCCTAGTAGGCACTTCCGTTCCTGCCATTTTCAGACAGAAAGATACTGGTTGAGTATATATCCGTTCATTGGGCTCCCTGTATGGATTGAATGGAATTGCACTTCAATTCAATATAGTCTATACATAGGCAATAATGAGAAGAAGGGTACAGCACCAATAAGGCTCACGGCAGCGCTTTCACAATATTATGGATAAGAACTTCTAAAACATTACAAGAACCCATAACTGCAAACAAAAACTTCGATAATGCATATGTAATCTTTTCCTCAGCGCTTAACCTTGGTATTTCAAGAAGAAGATGAAGATTTTCACAACGAGGAAAAAATTAAGTTCGTCGGCTCGAAGTTTTTTAGATCAATACTACGTTCGTGTCTGTGCCCATATCTTTCTTTATCTCTATCTTTTTCTCTTCTTTCTTTCTTTCTCACTTATTAACTCCCATTAAAGGTCAAGCTCTGCCCACAAAGCTGCATGGTCAGAAGCAGCATCTTTAGCAGTCTTGATCTGTGGAAAGTGTGCGAAAAGGTCTCCGTTTTTTCCACCCCAAACACCGCGCCGTTCAATTCCGCCTGCTCGGACCCTACTGGCTAATTGAGGAGACATTAAGATATAATCCAGTTTGCCATTCTTTGTTCCGTTGCCATGGGTGCCCTCACGACCATCACCTGTGAAGTCAGGGTGTTGCATTATATCAATAAGATTCGAACCATCGCCAAGCAATGGTTGTAACGGCTCTCGGTCGGGTGTATCATTCAAATCCCCTGCAACTGCGATAAACTCAAATCCCTCATTCAAACGCTTTTCATAAATTTCTCTTACTCTTTTGGATTGGCGCTTTCGCTTAGCATCATTTTCCTGCTGTGAGCCAAACCCCTTACTCTTAAAATGATTGACTAGCACCAGCAACCTATTTCCTAAGGGAGTGATAATTTCGTATTCAACACAATCTCTGCTAAAGATCCTTCCCTGTGCATCGGTATCGTCCACGTGACTTACTATTGATTTAATGTCAAATGATTGCCTAGTCATAACACCTACATCGATGCCCCGATCATCGTTACCGTCTATTAGCATCACATGATCGTACTTTTGACCGCCAACCTTTGGAATGACTGTATCATTGAAGCGGTTTGCTACAATTCGGTTTTCTACTTCAACCATACAAAAAACATCACCATTAACTTCACCAATTACACGTGCTGTATTTTCAATAGCTGCTTCCTTAATAGTTTCGCGCTTGAGTTCAAACCAGCCTATCCAATCATCACGTCCGTTTACTCCGATTTCTACAGGTGCATTTCGCCTCTTTTTAAGCAATCTTCCTCGTATTTCATTTAGCCGAATATGCTTAGTTTCACCTGTCGTAAGGAGCCCCTTGTGTCGCTTCATTATCTCCAAGATCTTATCCTTATCATTTTGTAAATACTGTTGCTTTTGAATCAAATCTGACAGAGCTGCAAAGTCCTCTAACACTTGTCCGCCTTCCTCCCATGTAGAAAGATTCATAATAGTTGCACGCTCGAACATGTTTTCAACATTAAATGTTGCTAAACGCATAACACGTCTTGTTTTCTGATGTCGGTCCAATTATTTAGGTATTTTATTAGATATTAGTATGTTCTTGGAGTTTACAAACTGCGGCAGTGAGGAATATAGTAGAATGTGTTGAAAGAGAGAAACACACACAATATTCTTAACAACAATTTTAACCTCGTAACGTGATTGGAAAAAAGAGTTGTCAGTTCATGCACATGTATATATACCTAGTGTCCTGATAGTCAAGATATTAATAATACAATAATGTGCCGTCCTACTCCACTACCCATCTATTTTTTATAGAAATCAACATGAGGCAAAAGTGATGCTTTTTCCTGGAGAAAGACTTGTAGCGTAGAGCTATAACTTGATTAATAACTTAATTGGTAAGAAAGAACACACGTATGTCCAAGAAAAATCTTGGCAAAAAGCCCAAGGAACGCAGGAAAAAGGGGGCGGATAGGGAGTCAGAACCAGAAGATGGTCCTTATGAACGAGAGCGCCAATTCCTAGAAGAACGTCTGTCTAAACTTGCACCAAAAGGTTCCTTTCGCAGACCTAGCATTTCGCTACCAACCGAGGAAACCGGGGAGGAGCCTCCAGAAGACTCTCGCTTACCTTCAGATATTCGCCATCGAATCATTCGAGAATACCGCAAACGACAACAGGCACAATCATCATCTGCCGCCGCTTCTCGGCAAGCAACCGATACGGAAGGTTCTGGACCCCCAGAAGCCCCTCAACCTCCTCCGGCCAATAATTGGATTCCCATTGGACCCTCGGTACTTCGTCAGGGACAGGGCGGGGTGAAACCTTCAACTAGTGGCCGGACTCCAGCAATAGCGGTGGCACCTGGTGGTACCCGTGTCTATATTGGCGCTGCCAATGGCGGAGTGTGGCGCTCAGATGACTCGGGCCAGACGTGGCTTTCATTGATGGATGCATGGGACCTTAATCCTACAACACCTGCCTCTGACTCGCTTTCCGTGGGAGCTATTGCAATTGATAACGCGAATCCCGATCGTGTATACGTTGGATCGGGTGAAGGCGCTGGTGCAGCTTATTTTGGAGTTGGCCCGATCGTCACAAATAACGGCAGTGCCAATCCGCCGGCGTGGACTACTGAGCAAGCAGCCGCCGGCAGCTCCTCTCTCGCTGGAACCGCCTTTTATGCTCTCGCTGTCGATCCAATGAATTCTGATCGTGTTGTAGCAGCAACCTATCGAGGGATCTATCGCCGAGAGTCAAATGGAATGGGTGGTTTTCATTGGGTACAAAAAATGATGGGGGGTGTCACCAACCAGATAGTGACTAGCGTTGTAGCAGCAGAAAGCAGTGGTACTACAACGTTCTTTGCAGCTAGGCGAAATGGTCCTGTCTATAGTTCTAATGACGGACACACTTGGACTGAGGCTGGTTCCAATTTTCCTGCGAGTACTGGACGCGTTACCATAGCTGTACAACCGGATAATCCTAGTATTGTTTATGCGTTGATTCAAAATGGTAGTGTTTACCGACTTGATACAACAGATGGCACTTGGCGCAATATCGCCGGCGTTCCTGCAGGATTCATGAATACGCAGGGTGGTTATGACATGGCTATTGCTGTATCTCCTAACAACGCTAACCGTATTTACATGGGAAGTTCAACTGAGTTGTCAGGTGGAGATTGGTCTGGATCACTCTATCGCTGCGAAATTACAGTCAGCGGTACTAATGTCAGCATGACACCAACTTACATTGGTAACTCTGTCCACGCAGACATTCATACAATTGTCTTTGCTCCTGGCGATCCCAACAAATTGTGGGTTGGTTGCGACGGTGGCGTCTTCTACTCTACTAATCCTACCGGCAGTGGTGATATCTTCACCGCTTGCAATACTGGTTTGCAAACTTTGACCATGGAGTTTCTAGGCCAGCATCCAACTGAAGATGCGGTACTGTTTTCAGGTTCACAGGACAATGGTGGACAGCGATTTACCGGCGAAGAAGCCTGGCTCTACTCCTCCGGAGGCGATGGTGGCTTTGCTATAGCGAATTGGAACGATCCCTACAGAATCTTAAGCACCTATGTACGGGGTGGCATTCGCCGCTCCACAGACGGCGGTACGCGCTATTCCTATACAAATGTCAACGTTCCACTCGCATCTGGAGAACAAGTATTGTTCTACGCTCCTATTGCTGGTACACCTCCAAATTCAGGTAGCCCTACCGCAGCCGCAGATGCTGACCTGGTGGCCTTCGGCTCGATCCGGCCTTGGATCAGCACTACATTTGGTGGAGGTTGGCAGTCCATACCGAACAATACCCTGACTGGCGATAGTTTGGATAACCGTATCAAGTCGCTTACCTTCGCTTCACCCAACAGGTTATACGCTGGAACCATGACTGGTGGAGTCTACCGCTTTGATCGGGCTGGTTCAACCTGGACCCGTACTCAGATTGACACAATGGGTGGAGCTAATCAGCTTCCATTGGCAGGCCCTGTCACTGATATTGCCGTGGATCCTACAAATGATAGTCGTGTCTATATCACCTTTGGAGGCACTGGCGATTGGCGTCACGTCTGGTTCTTTGATGGCACGCAGTGGCAGCAGCGCAGTGGACCTGCTGCCGGAAGCATGACCGCTTTACTTGATGTGCAAGTCAATGCCATAGTTGTGGATCAAGCAAATCCTGCACATCTCTACGTCGGAGCTGACATTGGTGTCTGGCGCTCGATAGATGGCGGCGCTAATTGGGCAGTCTTTTCAGAGGGTTTGCCTGATGCAGGTGTTCTGGACTTGCTCTTACATAACCCTCGCCGCCTTTTGCGTGTCGCTACTCATGGTCGCAGCGTATGGGAACGGACGCTGCCAGACACTCCGAAACAGGGTGTAGAACTTTATGTGCGCAGCACACAGTTAGACCAGGGACGAGCTCCTGCGATAAACGGTCTACCAGACCCTACCGCCCAGGGGCAATTAGTTTATTTTTGGCGAGGCCCAGATATCAAGCTTGACACACCTAATGCTTTGGGCGAATACCAGTTTCCGTTGACTGGTACAATAAATTTTTTTCAGTTTGTTGATAAGCTGACAGACGATTTTCAAAATGTAGCAACGCATGCAACTGCGAACATTATTACACGGGTTTATGTTCAGGTCCATAATCGCGGCGTGGTACCGGCCAACAATGTTCGCGTAATGCTGCTTCTTGCCAACGCCTCAACTGGATTACCTCCATTGCCACCGGGTTTTGAGGTCAATGTACGTAATGGGATTCCTATCAACACAGCTAACTGGCGCACCATTGGTTTTGATACTCTCAATGATCTTCGAGTGGGTTTTCCAAGAATAGCGGCGTTTAGCCTGCCCTCTAGTATGCTACCGCCACCTGCCAATCTCGCTGGCAATCAGCATCATTGCGTTCTAGCATTGGTGCATCATGCAGATGACCAGTTCACAAACACAGAGACTATAACCGACACATTGAGCAGCAGCGACCGCAAGGCAGCTCACAAAAACCTGACTGTTGTGCAATTTACAGGGACACTGCCTCCAGCGAGGCTCGTCGTGATGCCTGTCCGGATCCATAATCCAAGCACTAAGGAGAAGCTCCTGACAAGTCTTGCCGTATATCTTAACGGTTACCCTGGCAGAGTACGTCTTCTTATTCCACGTGTTGAGACTGACGGAAATCTAGAGAAGCTTATTGATGGAATGTTCTTTACTAAAGATTCAAAAGACATTGTTCTATGGGCTAAGCATCATGTAATGGAGATCGAGCGTAATCTAAAAAGTAAGCATCCATACAATAAGCTATGGTCGAACCAGCGTATCGAGGACACCAAGAAGGCAATAGAGAGTCGTATCATCTTGGAATCTGAAGATAAAAAACGAATAGCTTTGAATCGCATAATAATGGAACCAGATACATATCATACGGTTTTCGTAGTCTTTGACCGGCCAGAGAAAGGAAAAATTGGTCAGTTCTATAATATACAACTCCAGCAAGTTGATATGGAACAGGATAGCATAATTGGGGGCTTAGATCAACGCATTGAAATAGTGCCAGATCTAAGGAAAAAATTGAAAAGAAAAAATGTCGGGCAAAGATCTTAGAATTGACAATCTATTATCATCATCATCTCCAAACCTTAATGAAACATCTAGCTGTGAAAAATAAGAAAAAAATTAGTGGAATTATTTTATTCCTTCACAAAGTGAAGCATTTAGTTACCTCCGTCAAAATGGTTCTCTCTTCCTCTCTCTTATTTTCTTAGGTCGGACCGTCGTATTCTTGTTAGAATGAGCTGAACCAGGAGATCCAATATGAACCATGTGGCAAGGAAGGCCAGAAGTTCGAGGGTGAAACTGGAAAATTTAAAAAAAGATTCAGCTATTAAAATTGATACACCAAAGAGAGGTATCGTCTCAATAACAATTCTCCTTACGGAGAAGGATGTAATAGAGAACAGGAGTGTGTTTGCAAGTGATAATGACAACAGACCTTGGTTCTTGCGGGTAGTTTTACCTCCCTCTTCCCCTTTCATACTTTTGTCTCCAAAACCTAGTATATATATATAAACTATTTTGAATTGGATTATAAAACCAGGCTGATACGAAAATCTAACCAATAAATATGTATTAGGAATAATCTATACTATATTATGTCTGCAAGTTTACCTATCAAGTATTACTCAAGGAAGTATGGCGATAATACAAGCGCAGCATTTATTCATCTTGTACGAGAAATAGGACAAGTGGCTTTTGCGATCGAAACAAAAAATGATCCTGTCCTGGAAGCAAAGCTAACTGAGGCTATAGCATTGCTTCAATTTATCGCTCATAGCCATAAGGTAGACGTGGAATCAAATACAGAAATGATGTACTCAAAGAAATTATTGCTAAGTGAGAGGAAACATGAATAATAATACAAATTATTTTCTTTGCAAGCAGCTTCAATGGGATATATAGCTACAATATAGATAATCGGATGTAACTATTGATTTCACTAATTTTTCTTATTTATCCTCTTTAAATTTCCTATCGCACAGAACAACTCTATGAATATACACGTGGAAGATATTGGTGATTTAGCAATTGGCTCTGATATTATTATTGAACAAACTGAATTGGATGGGATTGCGTTCAGTGCAATCTTGGTACCATGCGTAGACCATCTACAAGAAGAGCAATCATCGTTATCGTATCTTGCTCCAAAGCAATCTATTTGGTAGAAAAAGGGAATGAAAAACACAGACGTGAAATGGCAACTACGGCTTGCCCCTCGTAATCCGGGTCCGGTCAATGGTACCCGCCGCAAAAGACAAGGCCGCGCTTCTGGCTTCTTCTTCCGAACGGTACTGGTCGTCTGGGCCCCTCCCAATGGGGATTCTCTTTCCTGAATCCAGCAGCTCCGCCTTCGACTTCCAGTCGCCCCCTGCTTGCTGCAGTGTAGTTATAATGATACGTTGGCCGTGATAGATCTCTTCGTATTCCACGCTGTAATCATATCTCCAGGCCGGTCCACGATAGTCGTCGAAGGCCTCCAAAGAATAGCATTGATTCCTCCATCCCGATATCTTCCCACCTAGAATTAGAAGTTCGGATTTATAGCATTTCTGGCCAGGCATTCAATTAAAGAGTAAGCTGGTAATACGGGCTATTTGTCTAGGTGCTGGATGAGCTGAATTCTTTCACCGGACACCCATGTTTAACAACAATGAGTTCAGTAGGATGTGCACCAAGAGCACACGCGACATACATGTGCCTAAGGGCATTTCGTTCGCGTTGCAGCTGTTTGACAAACAAGGCATTCTCCCTCAGCCTTTGACGTGGACTGCGGTCGGAAGGTGATGTATGCTAGTGTGATGCACTGCAACACGGGATTCAGGGTCTACGTTTAGTCCAATCCGTTTACCGTTTCGATACGAGGGGAGACATGATGAGGTGGAGGATCGAGAAGGCTAGGAGGCAAGGAGTGAGGATCGAGATCGCCATACTCGATAGGGCATTCTTCATTGCGGAGTGTGTCAACTTACTGAATGACCTGGGCTGAGGTTCAGCGTGCCATGTGACTGCAACGGGAGGATCCACCGCGTAGTGGACTCGTCCACAGGAAAGAGATGCTTTCCTTCTCAGTTAACAACAGCTCGAATAAGAAGAAAAGCCGCCTTTACGATGGTGATATATTGGAATGAGGAGACGTAAGAGCTCAGCCCATTTGCCACGAAGGTCGAATGGGGCGTGAGGACCCTCGTGAAGACAATGCCAGAGTGCGAGCCGGCCTGGGGACAGACGTCGTTCAGGACAGTGAAGGAGGTTCTTCTCTATGACACATATGTCCGAGCTGCTCGCTATAAGGTTGGCATACTTTCATGTTCCTTCACAATTTGTGGCAGCTCATGAATAAGATGCTCGAAGGCCGGGGACTCGGAGAGAAGCACAGGCGGTTATCAGCTGACCATGCCCTTCATGATAGCTGTACTCTGCGCTCACCTGAATGCGAGGCTCTGACTCTCAGTTAGACTGATCGAGTAGGTGACATCACTCACTTTTCGATTGCTGCCAGGATGGTAATCCATAAAGGCTAATAGTTAGTAATATATAACTGAAATAAAATGGCAGGACCAAAAGGATTCCCCTCATTGAAAGAATTTGTCGACTCAATTCGATCCCAAAAGCATGCATCCTTTTTAGCAAGAAATTTGCCAGAAACCAAAGTGGCTAACGAAGCTGCTTTCGCGGATATGCAAGCTCACATTCTAAGCCTATATGATAACACGGAAGCGGTACACAGTTTCATGGATGAAACCGGCGCAGTTTACGATTGTATCCCGGCCGAGCAGCAGCCTTCCCTGAGGGGTTCCCGGGAAGGCATTCCTAGCGCGCCGGATGCTCCGCCGCATGAGGCGGCCGGTGGTCCGAGCGATGAGCTTCGAGACTCTCTCATTGTTTCACCCCTCGGTTCTGATAAGAAGGACAAATTTGGAAACGTAATGGACTGCCCGCAGGGTACAATCCCGATGCGGCGGGTGACTATGGAGCAGCTAGCGCGATTCGAAACCTTGAAGGATTTTTTTCGAAAGGGCCCAGCAGGGGCGGGTCTTCGTCCTCCTCGGCTGATTGAGCCGCCACAAGTTGCGGCAACCCATCGCTGGGCTCATGCGTTTCAGAACGTGAGTAACGGCGGCGGACACAGCTACCTGAACCTTTGGGCTCCTTTCGTTAATACAAGCCAGGGCCAGATTTTTTCGCTCTCCCAGCATTGGTATGTCGGCGGTAGCGGTGGGAACCTGCAGACCATCGAATGCGGATGGCAGGTCTATCCTCAGTTCTATGGTGACAACAGGGCACATTTGTTTACTTACTGGACTGCGGACAACTACAACACGACCGGCTGTTACAATTTGACATGTGGTGCATTTGTCCAACTTCCTGGCGCTCCTATCGCCCCAGGTATGCCTCTTGGCGCAATGAGCGTGATTGGCGGACCACAGTACGTCATGGAGTTGACCTATTGGCACACTGGCGGTCGCTGGTGGTTGTACTACAATGGGACATCAGGAAGCAACGCTATCGGATATTACCCAGACACACTATATAGCGGTGGTGCGCTTGCGGGTAATGCCTCGGAGATCGATTACGGCGGGGAAACCGTAGGCACCACCAGCTTTCCTCCGATGGGCAGCGGCCAATTTGCAAATCAGGGGTGGCAGAGGGCTGCCTATCAGCGAACCATCGGCTACTATCCACCTCTGGGGGGAGCCATGATTAACGCCAACTTGACGCCATCACAGGCATGGCCAAGTTGTTATACGGCTCAGGTCAATATGTACGCCTCCCCGTGGTTTGAGACGTTGTGGTACGGAGGCCCAGGCGGGAGCCCTTGCTAAGTCTTTGATACCTGAAAAAGCATTTTCTACGATGCTGGGAGTAATGTGTAGGATCCATGCTGATTAGTGGGATGTCACTAATAGGTGAGGATTATGCCTTCAGGCTCACGTTATGCCTCGTCTTCCTCCTACTCTTGGAGCGAATACCATTGAACTTCTAGAGTAGAATCTGTGTTTAGTCGTCATATGTCATATTTCCATGAAAGTCATACAAATCTTTTACCAGAGGACTTTGCGACTACTGCGTAGCCGAGAGCGTTTTCATGTATCTTCAAAGGCTTATGACTAAGTCAGGTCTAAGTCAAGACTGAATTTTCAGAGGAAACTTTAAAGCTAGGAATTTGTTAGAATTCTCAGAATCCACTTAACGAACCGATATCATTCTGGTTCCATCGAATCCGCACTAATAGCAATCTATAACTACTGTGAATACATAAGAAGAAATCACACTATTTTTCATCCTGTGACCTTGATTCTTTGAGTCCCAATTTTGAAGTTTTTTCTACTGGAACCCTCTGGGCCTTTTTTTAGTAAGAGGACAATAAGGAGGCCAAATAGAATCAAGAAGAACCTTTCTTGCAACTGACTATCAAAAAGTTGACAACTGTAGACTCTACTAATGTTACTTCATTACATTTTTACTCCTTGCTCGCGTCATTATTTCTCTTTTCCTCTTCCCCGTGTCTATTATTATAATTGCAATGACAAGGCATTCAGCGAAGTAAATAGAATCAGCGCTAGCAAGAATACAAAAGTTAGTATCTTGGACATGTCTATATCTGCGGAGACAACGCCTTTCACACCCTCTGATAGCGAAGTAGATTTTAAGAAAGCTTTCAAGGCTAATTCGATACTTTTCTTGAGAACTTCTATTTTGCTTGGCTCATACGAGGAAGTCTTCAAAGAATATTCATCCACTGAAAGTCTAATTGTTCGAAGGAGAGAAATCACAGCGAGATGTTCTTCCTTCTCGAATCTCCAAGGATCCAACCACACTGGAAGGATATCCGGGTCATCCTTAAATTCTTTCTTTATTAACCTCATCAAAGTCGTCTTTCCTGTTCCCCAGCTGCCAAATATGCCTACACTGAAATGTGGAGAAGAGCTCTTCTCTTGATTAACTGGGCTAAGACCCTGCTACATTTACCGAAATCTAATGCCTTTCCTATTTCACTGGGCTCATCAATCAATATTCCAGTTCGATTTTGCCCTTCAGGGCTCAACTCTACCAGTTTTCGGTGCTTCTTTTATTTAACTATACAAATGCATTGCTTGAATTCAAGTGGATAGGGAAGAACATGATTTTCAACCGCGAGGTTTTTGATTGAGTTTAGCATGTGTCCCATTACAATATTGATTTCCTTGACGTTTCTTACAATATTCAAAAGAACTTGGCTTCACGAACCGCTCACAAAGAACCCGGCGTAATCTCGCGTTATCTTTTATGCTCGCGAATATGTTCTAACTGAGCTGTTCCGTATTGCTGGAATATATGGAGTTGAACCGAGTCCATTTTCTGAACATTTTTCTCTAGGAACCCTCTGAGCCCTATTTTTACATCAATACCTATCCATTAAGGCGCAGCCATTCAACTTTGGCAAGAGGATCCAAAAATTAACTATTTTCTGTTAGGATTCATGTGTGTTTAAGAATGAACTATGTATTGCATCGCCAACACTATAATTTATTCGACCAATTCTCAAAGTATCTTCACCTACAGAACCTCATTATATGCTCAAATTGTCCCACATGGAGATAATGGAAATAGTGGAGATCTCTCCATGTATCTAGGGAGAGTGCACTTAATGAGTTATCAGGTTCATCAATGTGATATTCTGTATTAATAATAGGCGAAAGAGGAGCATAGTCGTGATTAAGCTGACAACACACGTTGACAGCTTTGAATTGTATAGTAATATTGTAGCAATTTTGACAGTAAGATAATAAAAATACCATTAGATGGTAGTGACTAAACCAGATGTTACTGCTACTTCACTGCCAAGTTCAAATATCCAACATATCGGTTTGATACGATCTTTCCTACTTTCTATCAAAGAAGGTTGGCGAAGGTGTAAATTCCACTTTCTCAACAAGATGTGAAAGACCTGCAGGTATTGATATCTGCCTATCAGTACGAATTAACTTACGGTCTTGATGTTGTTTCTCTATAATAATTTTTACTCTAAACACTTTTTCAAATAACACTGGTTCGCCTGATATCGTTAATGTTATTCCTCCTGGTGAGACAGCAAAACCTAATTCCTGAAAATGGATTGTTGCCTGTTTGATTGTCTCCTCTGTAGGTCGAAATCCTTCAATGTTTGCCGCTGTAATGTTTTCTTCTCCGCTAGCCATAGATCGGCCGCTCTTAGACTTTAAAATTACCTCTGCCGAAAGCCGGGACTCTTCTTGTGCTATGGCCTCTATATATGGACCAAGATATTTATCCTCTTTACCAGGAATATATTCAGTATTTAGAAAAAGCTAGCCGAAGGATGCTATAACGTCGTCCGTATCTTCCTTTAGATACATTGTCTTAAGAGACACAATGTTCTAGACTTTGAAATTCTTATAATTTACACCATTCAAGAAATAATTGACTTTTGTTTGCGTTGAAGCAATTTGTGAAATTATCGTAATTAAAGATAAAGTAAATATGATCGACGTTATCAGCTTTCACAAAACTCGTTACATACAGCTTTTAACTTATTTAAGTTAACAATTAGAAGTTTTTAATACTATGGCGAAAAAAGTCGTTTCAATATAGGATGTTGTGTAGTCGAAGACAGCAGTAAAACCATTTATGTCTTGAATGTCTCGATAGTTCGAGGGTTATGACTGCAGGACACCAATTACACTGTACAAATACATTCAATGGTAGTGGAAATGTGAGGGATTAACCATATTCAGCTGTGTACAAAGTATAAAAGATAAATATTTTATGTATTCTTTTTTGTAATTTGTATAATGCAGTTATCAAATTTGTTGTTATGTACATTTTATTGCAACCGATGTGAGCAATCATATTCCATTCTACATTATTTCTCTTAATCACTATGAAGTCCTAAATTAATATTCTGAAAAGCCATTATTCAGCTAACCCATGTTGTACCTGTCCTCTTCAATTGCTTATCGAACCTTACTCTTGCAGTTACTCCCCCATTTTCCTCTTCTCTCTTTTTGTGCCAAAGTGTCCAAATACTGTCCAGGCATTATCAATCCCAGAGTAATTTCTGGGGTTTTAATCCTAGAGTTTGGGTTAAATGAAATCCTGTAGTTCATCAGAAGGTATCCAAACCTGCTCATCATATTCTCTTCAAACTATTTTTGCCTGCTGTCACCGCCCTCAAAGGCTTTGGTCCCTCAAGCCGTTCTATACTTGATCAGAATTAAGCATTGACGCTATTTGACAACGTTAGCTAGAATAAAGCTAATTTTCTCTAACTCGGGAAATTTTTTCCTAATGCACCTATGAAGGCAAAGCTTTATTAGAATGCACCCGTTATCTGGGATGCATGTTTAAGGACTGCCGGGTCCTAGTGGCGAACAACCAAAACCAACAATCCATCGCGTGGAGATGTCAAAGGGGCACATGAAGGATCATCCTCAACTTTCTGCAAAGTTGAAATTAGGAGATGGCTGAACAAGAATGTCTAAAAAGAAATCTCAACAAAGTAAGCTGCCACCACAAGTATATGCTGAGCTTTCTCCTAAATCCCACGGCTATAAATCGCTGTTTGAGTTAGATGAACCTGTAACAGCTCAAAATGTCAAAGAATATTTTTCTGATCAAGATGTAATTCTAGAGACGATTAAACAATTACGTAAGTTGAAGATGAAAGTATTAGGTACAAACGGAATTACAATTAATGTAGTTGCTGAACCTAAACAATATGAGGAAGCCTTCAACACAAAGCTAATTGCTTATGAGCTACCATCAATGAAACCCTTTGGTCAAATGTCAACAACAACATTTATCGATACGGATGACAATGATGAACCAGCTTTTATTGATACAACAAGATCTAGGACTCCTCTTGCTGATTTGCTGGAAGGTGGTGCAATAAATAGGAGAGTTTATTTCATGTCATCTTATTTGCCACCAAACACGACATATTGGAATCTGGATGTGCCGTCCGAACTGTCGCTTGCATTGAACGCTGACAGGGTCCATCGCGCCAACATCACGGGACGCGGAATCAAAGTGGTAATGGCAGATACTGGCTGGTATCGACACCCTTTTTTTGTGCAGAGAGGTTACCGCGCTAATCCTACTGTCCTTAGTCCAGGGGCAACTAATCCGGATCATGATGAATCTGGTCATGGTACAGGTGAATCTGCAAATATCTTTGCTGTTGCACCAGATGCGGAATTTACAATGGTTAAGATGAACGATGTAAACCCGACAGCTGACGTAAATGCTGCAGTTGCGCTTAAGCCTGACATCATATCTTGTAGTTGGGGCTTCGATTTACGTGAAGAAGATGGAGGACCTACTACTCGTCTCCCAGCATACTTGCAGCCTCTTTCTGCTGCAGTTGCAAATGCAGTTAGCCAAGGTATCGTTGTTGTTTTCTCTGCTGGGAATGGTCATTATGGATTTCCCGGGATGCATCCTGATGTTATTTCTGCTGGTGGTGTATATATGCATCCAGACGCTTCACTTGAAGCAACACAATATGCTAGCGGATTCGATAGCAAAATTTTTGCAGGTCGGAATGTTCCTGATGTATGTGGTTTAGTTGGTTTACCACCTAAGGCCATATATATAACTCTGCCAATTGAACCAAACTGCGACATTGACCAAAGACTTGCAGGTAACAAGTACCCTAATGGAGATGAAACAGCAAAGAATGATGGTTGGGCAGCCTTTAGTGGTACTTCTGCAGCTGCACCTCAACTGGCCGGCATATGTGCTTTGATTAAACAAGCTTGCCCAAAGCTATTATCTGCTCAGGTTCGAGATATCCTAACAAAAACTGCACGAGATGTAACAAAGGGTAAGTGTAGTGCGAGCACAGGCGCACACCCTGCTCGCCCAGGTCCCGACCTTGCAACAGGAACAGGTTTGGTCGATGCTCTCAAAGCAGTACATGAAGCCCAAGAATTTTGTTCATAAGAAGGAGGTTATTTTTAAATAGTTTTTCTTCTGGAACCCTCTGGGCCCGCTAGAAGATTATAGCACGTACCTATGTGTGTGTATGTGTATATATGATAAGTTCAGTTGCTTTGATAAGTTCCAGCGCTATCTTAGCCCCTCACAACAATTTAACCTCACGGGGATGGTGGGTGAGCATGTCTCATATGAGCAGGTTTGCATCAATAGGGCACACTCTCATATAGAAGCAGTTCAAATATTGTGTATGTACTACTCTTTTTCTCTTTCTTCTCACGCGTCGTTTCTTATCCATTCTTGGGATTATTATTTAGTATATGTATAACCCAGTTGTCTGTAGTTCAAAACATCTGCTATTGTTTTGCTACCTTCCTCGTTTTCCCACGGACGCATCTTATCATTCAAATTAAATCCGGCTATCCTTTGGCAAGTCCTATCAATTATTGCTCCATCTCTAGGATAGCCCAAATCAAATCGAAGCTCCTGCCAAATAGCCCATATGCGGTCGACATTTGAATGATTCAAGAAGAAAACAGGATCATTTGGAGAGGTAGAAAGTTCCATCGAACCTCCAACCCATACATGTACTCGATTATGAAGCTGCGGGCCATTGGGCCAACCCTCCAGGGTATTCCTAAAGCCTCTACTAAACCTGTCCCAGTATGGAGTATCGTAAAATTCAAGACTGAAGGCACCATATACATCTGCTTGAGTAGGTAATCTTGGAAAACTACTTCCAAAGCTGCGCCGAAGTTTATCTCTCTGAGGGTTTTTTGGTAAAGGATTGCCTTCTTCATCTACTTCCTGCGTAACCCAATCCCTAAATGGTCCATACATTACTTTGTTGTCATTAGCAGGATCACCATTACCGCCCATAAAATCTTCATGCCAAACAGGAGACTCGCCAGGAAAACGGAGGGTTGCGTCAAAAGTCCAATCCCAATAGGGAATTGATACATCTGGTACTTCCTTTCGTAAATCTAGCTCAAACCTACGAAGAAACTCTCGATGCCAAGGTAAAAATATTGGGCCCATATGTGCTAAGTTACGCTGCGCACCATCGTTCCCTGCAGGAATCATCATCGTCTGCGCGTGCCACAGCACGTAATCATCATATCTGTTATCACCAAGCTTGTTGTCCTTGGTATTGGCCTTTAGTGCCTTCACAGCATCAACAAATTTTTGCTTTTCATTTGGTGAAAGGGACCTGACATCCTTTCTTAAAATTGTGTCGTCTGCCATATAATCACATACACCTTCTATGATATTATTGCGATGATTCTTCCTTTTTGAATGCAGGAACTTTGTCTATGACATCCTTGGATAATTCCTCAACTGAATTATAAGCTTGAAACGGCAAAAAATGTGTAGTGTATGAACCATCCTCCGCTCTCATAACATGGAGATCTTTTTCATCTATTTTTATATGTATTTCACCAGCAGCATTTTCTTGATCGCTGCTTGGCATATCATATTCTATCTCTCTGCCTTTATACTTCTCCCTTTTATGTTTCACAAACGTGTTCTGCCAAGCAATATTATATATCCATATTGTTAAGCACGAGAGAAAAAAAGGCTTCGGTCATGTTATTGCAGCTTTTGCTATTATCTCTTTCTGCACTATGGCTATGAGGCACTTCCTTTCTAGGTCGATCAAAGGCACTGAATCAAATATTTTTTCCCAACCTTTTAACTATACGATATTGCCTCGCTCTTAGTAGCTAACCATAGTAATAGTGGTTGTGTCGGCTTGAAAGGTGTAGAAAAAGAGGGTTGATTTTTGGGTGTCGGCGGAAAAGGAGCAATATTCTATAGTGAATTCGTTCATTTTAACCTATGACATCACCTGAGTCCATAAAGGCGGAGCTAGAACGAAGCAGATGGACATTATGGCTTGCAGTCGTGATTATAACTACATTCTTCATCTTGTACGCTTCTGCCTTAGCCAATGGAATTTTGTCTTCGCCTAAGGATTAGACAGGGATTGAATCGGTTGCTTCCACATCGGGACCAATCGTCGCTACTATCATAGGATTCTATTTTGTGCAACGACCTGTTCAGTCTTTGACAGAACAAGTTCAGGATGTAGCAATAAGGAGAGAAAAGGCTAGAGTAGGATTGGAAGAGATATCTGTTGAAACAGCCGAACAGAGAAGGATTGCAAATGAACAGATTTGAGATTTGGAGACGCAGGTTAGCGCAAGAAATGACATTATAGCCCGCTTAATTACAGAGCTAGAACAACGATGATGTGTAAGATGATAATGGATGTCATTAATGAATAGTGATGAACCGCTTCCTGGTGGAAAAAAGATAGTAATAAATCTCAATGAGAACATAGGCATCAAAGAGAGTCCTGTTTTGAATAAACTCACTGAAAAAGACCCTATTCTTAAGGATTTGCTCGAGCTGGACAGACAATTAAAGGAAAGGATTGGGAAAAGAGAAGTGGAAAGGAACGAGAATTCGAACTGTTGCAAGAGCGAATAAAAAAATTCCTGCGAGAAACTTAGGAATTGATAGGTAAATGCCAACCAATGTCTCAAAGTGTGATAAGTGTGAGTTGTCAAATAATTGCAGAGGAAAAGCACGATTGCCCCTTACATTCTATGACTGCGCACGGTCTTGTATTAATCAATGGTAGATGGTATATTTGATACAGTTATACTTGGAACTATCTTCAAGAATCTTACAATTGAAGGCATCAAACCGTTACCAGTGCCATCATGGATGAATCGAAACATCAACACCCACTTTTCAACACCCAAACATGACACCTTTCAAGCCGAAAGAACCATAATAGTAATATAAACTGAGAATTACAGATAATACCTCAAATATGTCAGTTCCAATATTTACAATGCCTGCCTAATTCTCATAGCCGGTACTCTCAGATACTACGGAACTTTTTCTTTAATATACCAGTTCGGTTTGGTTAATAGTTGGTGAAGTGTTGCTAGATTGAATGCATATGACGAAATATCCTTCTTTTATATTCTTTGATCTCGGCCAGACTCTTATCGACGAATGGGACTTCATTGCTTACCTTGACCAAAAATTTCTTGAACTGCTAAATGGCTTTGGAGCGAGGATAGACCAGCGCAACTACAATGCAATCCGTGATAGCATAATCCGGGACCGCAAGATAGGGCATGGCAGTGTCAAGGAGCTTGTAATTGAAGTTTGCAGGCTTCTATATCCTCTAGGGTACGAAAAAGTCATCGTCAGCAGGCTAGCACCCCACATAAAACAATGGAGACGCGACTTGTTCAGATTTTTTGATGATGCTGAGCCCACGTTAAAGGCACTCTCAAAATACTGTGAAATGGGGATAATAGCCAACCAGTCAGAAGATGTTGCAGAGTTGATCGAAAAATCTGGCTTTGATAGATTCTTCAAAGTGAAGGCAATATCATCATCTGTAAAATTGAAAAAGCCGGACTCTAAGATTTTCGAATTTGCCCTCAAGCAGGCAGGACACAGTCCAAAGGACTGCATAATGGTCGGCGACAGGCTAGACACAGACATATGTCCGGCCAACATGCTTGGGATGGCTACTATTCGGACCACAAATTCGCTCTTTGCTTTACAAATGCCTTCCAGGATATGTGAAGAGCCAACATACACAGTCGCACACCTATCAGAGATCCCCAAGATCCTAGAAAGCATTATTATCAGTTAATGCGTATGTATATTCAGTCGTGCAGACGATCTTAAAGATTATAAAAAATACTCATAGGCACCCTGCCAACCAAGCGCTGCACTCTATAGGTGCACCCTTCTATGGAATAGGCCTTGCGATGATTCTTGGACATTTAGCAGGGATGCAGACTAACCTTGCTGCTGGCGGTGCAATGTTGTTTGCAGCGATATCAATGTTTGTGTTAGGCCACAAGATAGAAGGAAACCTCAGATCAATGGGGCCTGTGTTACTCTTGAGACTCCTACTAGTGGTATTATTGCGACGAAGAAGAACAAGAAAGGTTCCTCGCCATCCTTTCGCGAAGCCAGTCCATCTCCTGCGGACTTAGCTTA
>Ga0126313_10000107_pt1 | contig 34706 bp, 29 predicted proteins | sample Plot105A_FD_89954 | JGI IMG/M metagenome (GOLD analysis project Ga0126313, IMG submission 89954) | Serpentine soil microbial communities from UC McLaughlin Reserve, CA, USA - Plot105A | ecosystem: Environmental > Terrestrial > Soil > Grasslands | place: USA: UC McLaughlin Reserve, Lake County...
GCCCTCCTCCTCAAGCTCGGTCACCGCCACCTGATAGGCCCGCAGCCGCCTTAGGTCGAGCTTGCGTAGGTGGCGCAGCCCCCGAGCGGTCTCCCCGGCTGCCTTAAGGATGATCCGGGCCTGCTCGCGGACCGGTTCAATGGGCTCCTCGATCTTGTGCAGTACGAGCATGTCGGCGGCCTCCTCGACCGCGTCGACGACATCGTCCAGCTGGGCGGCGAGGGCGTAGATGTCCTCACGGTCGAACGGGGTGATGAAGGTGGAGTTGAGCCGAGTCAGGATGGCGTGGGTGATGTGGTCGCCTTCGTGCTCGCGCTGGCACTGTTGCATCTGGCGATCACTCAAACCGGCGTCCTCCACCAGAGCCCCCTGAACGCCATCGGCGATGCCAGGATTAATTGCTTTGCGCACTTCTGACAGCCGTCTGGACGGGAAGCGGCTCCACTTTGCTATCCGCCGGCGGCACCTTCGGGCCAGATGCAACAGTGCCGGCTCGCGAGCTCTTTGAGAAGGCCGACGCGACCAAGCTCGTCATCCATGACGCCGCCGGCACCCACGAGCTACCGCTCTCCTAGCGCAGAGTTCTCTATCAGATGCCGCCCCCAAAGCGGGGACTCGGACCTTCTCGAAGGTGACGCAAACGTCAAGATGGGAAGCGGAGACAAGGAGTGGCGTCGCTCCCATTCCATCAGTCGATCTGTGCCCGGCATCACTGCGGGGCTGTGACGCACAGCACTGCCAGAATGCCGAGACCCTGCTATACCGCGAGCGGGCGCCGACAACCGAGGGGGCGAATGGCGGCACGGCCCGGCCAGAGCCGAACGGCAGCGCCTGCGCCGAACAGCTGAGGAACATGACCACCTCTGTCGGGACTAGGCGGCTCACTTCAGCCAAGGGGGGTACCAGCTATGCCGGAGAACGGTCTCAAGACCTTTGCCATGCACAGCGGAGACGAGGAGCAGGGTCCGACCGTCGCCACGATCACTGAGGAACTAGAGAGTGCCGCCAGCGCTCGCTCGCTGGCCTTTGAGCCGGAGAACCTGGATCCCGAGACGGTGGCGCGTCGCTACCTCGACCAGATGATCGCAAGCCCGACGGTGCCTGGCCTGGCCGCCGCCACACCGGAGGAGAACGAGGAAGAATATCGGACGATTGGTGTTGAGACAGTCCCACTCACCGGCGCAACGGTCGTCAAGTTCGCACAATACATTCACAAGATCCCGATATATGGGTCACTGATCACCGTTGAGCTGGAGGAAGATCATTCGCTGCTCGCTGTCAACTCAGCAATGGGCGATCCCACCGGGGTCGACCCCGTGGCGTCCATTTCCCCAGCCCAGGTACGGGACCTGATCCGAGACGATGCCGATGGTGAGGCGTTCACCTTAGGAGAGCCCCCCCGCCTCTATTACTATTTCGACAACCGCGTGGAGCCGAACCGGTGGCGGCTCGTCTACATTGCCAAGAACGTGGCCAAGGACGCGCCGGAGAGCGGCGAGCGCGGGGCAGACGCCACGGCGCCGCTGCCGCAACTCTTGGATTATGTGGTGGATGCCCACACTGGGGACCTACTGGCCCGCCTGCCCCGGACACAGTCGCTGACCTGGAGTCCAGAGGAGGCAGACGAGTCCGATGGCCTGGGCGTGGAGCGGCACATCCGGCTGCAGCGCGACGAAGCAGGCAACCGACGGTTGAGCGACACGGTCCGGAACGTGCGGACCCACGACTTCAACTTCCGGGACGCACGGCTGCTCGGCGGCTTCCTCCCTGGTGACTTCGTGGTCAACCCACCTGTTCCATGGAGCGTCGCGGCCGTCAGCGCCCACGCCAACGCCGCCGAGGTTGCTGAGTTCCTGGCGACCGAGCTAGGGCGCGATGGCCTGGACAACAGGGGCGGCCCCTTCATCTCGAGCATCAACTGCACCTACCGGAACCCCAACCCCGCCAACCGGGAATGGCGAAACGCTGCCTGGGTTGGCACCCAGATGATCTACGGCCAGCGGATGGTCAACGGCGCGCTGCGATCCTACGCGCTCGCCAGCGACGTCGTTGCCCACGAGATCACCCATGGCCTGACCGACAGGACGGCCCGGCTCGAATACCAGCGCGAGTCCGGAGCGCTGAACGAGTCCTACTCAGACATCTTCGGCGTCATCATCTCGAACAGACGCCAGCCAAATATTGATGCCTGGAACTGGGAGATGGGTGAGGACCTCAACGCCACGGGAATCCCGTTGCGGGACCTCAGCGACCCCCCCAGGAGAGGCCAGCCCGATCACATGCGCGACTTCCAGACGCTGGATCCCAGCGAGGAGCCCACCCAAGACAACGACTATGGCGGAGTGCATAGCAACAGCGGGATCCACAACAAGGCCGCCTTCAACCTCATCACTTCACAGGATGAAGCTGGAGGAGCGAGGTTGTTCAGCCCGCGGGAGGCAGCGGCGCTCTTCTACCTCGCCTTGACCCAATACTTGTCGCGCACCTCAGGGTTCAGCGACAGCCGTCGCGGTGTGGAACTAGCGGCCCGGACGTTATTCCGAGACGACGATCCTCCAACCCAGGCGAGGAAGCTGAACGCTGTGGCGACGGCGTTCGACAACGTGGGGATCACAGCTACGGGATAACTCGCCCACGCTGAGGAGGGGTAGGCGTGGTGGCCATGCGCCTGGATGGGATCGAGATCAAGGTCACGATCGGTGCCGAGCAGGTTCGAGCGGCGAAGCGAGCCTTGACGCTGTCTAACGATGACGGGCGTCGAAGGAAGCTTTATTTCTGCGAGGCTGCCCGCTCTGGTGGATCGGAGGCCTTGCCGCTGCTGGATCACGGCGTGATTCTGCGACTACGGCAGAACAGCGGCGCCAAAGATGACTCCACCGTCAAACTCCGCCCGTTCGATCAAGCCCGACTGACTCCTCGATGGCTGGAGGCTGGAAAGCAGGACAGCTGGGAGTTCAAGGTGGAAGGTGACTGGGTTGGTGACAGACGCGTTGTCGCCGCCTCCCTGGTCGCCGACCAGGATCAGGTGAAGGACGTCGGCCGTGAAGAGGCCCCGCCAAGCATGGCCTTCTCCGCCGAGCAAGCGCAGTTCTTGTGGGACTGCGCACCTGTGCAGGTGAGCTTGGACGAGCTGCGGGTCCTGGGACCGGTCGACGCCATCCGCTGGAGAAAGGTGCCGCTCGGCACCTTCGAGGCGGTGGCCGAGCAGTGGGATGTGGACGACGCATTGCGGTTCCTGGAGCTGTCAATCCTGGTTCACCCCGACCAAGCCGTCGAGGCGCAGCAGGGCTTCGCGCGGGCCATCGCGGCCAAGGGCTTGGAGCCCGATCGCACGCAGGAGACAAAGACTCGAATGGTGCTCGAGCACCTGGCCGGCCTTCGGCGATAGTCCTGCCTCGAAGCCCTCAATTGCCGGGCGCTACTCCACCGAGCCGTGTTCGGCGCGATCTGGCAGCTCTACGAGGGACCTAACCACGCGACCAATCTGAATCGCGCGCTCCGAACGATCCGGCGTAGCCGGGTAGACTCCCGCCATTCCACCCGAAAGGACCGATCACATGGAGCAGCCGAGCATCAACCTGGTCGCGCTCAACCCGCAGCCGCTGCCACCCGACGCAAGGATCAACCTGGTGGCGCTCAACCCGCAGCCCTTGCCGCCCGACGCGAGGATCGAACTCGTGGCGCTCAATCCGCAGCCGCTGCCGCCGGAGGCGACGATCAACCTGGTAGCGCTCAACCCCCAGCCGCTCCCGCCGGGCGTCCGGATCAAACTGGTCGCCCTGAACCCCCAGCCGCTGCCGCCCAAGGCGACAATTGACTTCGTCGCGCTCAACCCCCAGCCGCTGCCGCCGAGTGGAACCCTCGAGTTCGTTGCCGTCGCGGTCCGGCTCGCTTACTGACCGGAGCGCCTAGGCCGATCAACCTGCCGGTTCTCGTCGCCCCTGGCTGCCAATCGACACGTCGCGGTGCGCCAGGCACCTACGAGTACTGCTCTGCCGAAACACAGGACCGCCGCAGGCGCCAGCCGAGCACCTTGGTGATCGCCGGATACTACAGCGCCGTGTGCCGCTGTGCGGTGATCGCACCGACAATCTCCCGCGAGGTGTTCGCCGGACTGGGCTATGAGCGTCCCGCTCCAAGCACCTGACTTCTTCGAGAAGTGCGGACGCTACCAGGCCCTCGTCCAGGACGCCGCCGGCCTCCACGAGCTACCGCTCTCCGAGTGCCGTGGGGGCCTGTCCCTCCAGCACCGGCAAGGCCAAGCGCGGGTGTGACGCGACTAGGAAGTCGGCCTGTAGGGCTTGTGCCCGCTCAGCTGGGTCCTCCCCGACGAACAGCAACCGGCGTGCCGGGTCGGGCGCGCCGGCCTGGGTCGCTGCGAACTCGAAGACGCCTGGGGAGTCCTTCTTGCCGTAGATGATCAGCGGGGGCTCGAAGAAGCCGAGCACGCCGGCGTCCTCCAGGGCCTGGTTGACCTGCTCGGCCGGGATCATGCCGCGATCTGAGATGATGCCCAGGCGAACGCTGCGGTCGCTCAGCGCAGCGAGCGCGGCCGGTACGTCCGGGAGGACGGTCAGTCGCTCGATCCGGTCGCCTGAGGGTGCGACCACTACCGACGCTAGCGTGTTGCCGATGTCGAAGAAGGCCACCGCCCCAACAAGCGCGTCCACTGGACCTCCCCCTGTCGGCTATTGGTTGATGATGGCGTACTGAAAGCTGGGGCCCGCGGTCTGGCCGTTTGGGATGCCTGGGCCGGCGGCGGGTTGGCTTGCCAGAACCTGGCCGGCGAGTTTGAGCTCGAACATCACCCCCATAGCCACATCCAGGCGATCGGGCTCGCCGTCGAAGACCCGCTGCAAGGCGGTGAGCAGGCGGGTGAAAATCACGCGGAACTGCTGGGCCCGACGCCAGGCCTCGGTGTCGGGATCCAGCGGGGTGAGCCGCTGGTTGGCCACCATGGGCCAGACCCCGTCGGGGTCGAAGGGATAGGGCGGGCCGCTGAAGGAGTAGCCGACGGGCGAGGTCGGGTCGCGAACCAGCCGCTTCCCCCGCCAGACGGCCTCGAACCGGTAGTAGTGGGCGACATCGCCGTCCGGATCGACCGGCGCGGTGGGGGTGCCCTCTCCCTCCTCGACGATGAGGTCCAGCGCGCGGGCGGCGCTGGCCGCGTCGCTGATCGCGAACAGGCGCTCGGCGGGGAACCACTTGGGGGCGACGAGCTGGCGGGCGGGATCGCCGGCGAAGACGCCGTCGCCAAGCTCGACCAGCTTGGCGCTGAGGGCCCGGTAGTACTCGCCGATGGTCGCGAACGTCGGCAGCTCCGCCTCCAGCCCCGCCGCCACCGGGAAGACCAGGGGATGCTCCGGCTCCTCAATCTCCATGAACACGCGCCGGACCAGGTCGCGGGAGAAGGGCTCGAGCCCGACCACCAGGCCGGTCCCGATACCCAGGGGCAGCCGCGATGGATAGGCCGGGACGAAGCCAGAGTCGGCGATGGCTGGGCGCCCGCCCAGGGCATTGAGCAGGTTGGCCGCGATCGACAGGTGCAGCATCTCATCGACGACCACGTCGTGGATCGCCCACCAGATCTCCCGGTTCCGGCCGGGTTTGAGCGACAACATGGCGGTGAGATAGGGCGGGATGGTGGAGAACTCCAGCCGGATCGCCTCCTGGACCAGCCCGAGGAGTTCCTCACCGGAGCTGGCCTCCTGGACGGTGTCGACAGTCGCCCGGTCGATCTGGAGCACGACGCCCTACCTTTCCTCGCCGGCGGCCGCAGCGGGGTCGGGCGCGGCCAGCCGCCGCCCCGTGGCTTCTGCGGCCGCGCGCTTGGCGTCGCCGCCGAACCGCTCCTCGGCCGCCGCGATCGGCTCGGCCGCCATGGTGCGGCCGGCGTCGATCGACGGGCCGGTCTGGTCTGCCGCCGGCAGCTGCTCCAGCCACCGGACGATGGCGGCGCGCTTGGCCTCCGACAGATCTCGGGTCACCGGCATGAAGTTCGGATCAGTGATGTCGCGGGTCATCGCCAGCAGCAGCGGTTGTCGCCACCGCCGCAGCGCATCGGGGTCGGCCAGGTCGACCAGATGCTCGCGCATGATCGGATACAGCCGCGCATATTGGGCGAGGATGGGTTGGATGTCCCGGGCCCAGTCCGGCACCTCCGGCGCCTGGTAGGCGGAGCGGACATGCGCGACGACCACATCCAGGCCGGGGCTCAGCCCGGTCCCGGCGTAGTCCGGCGAGCCACCGGCAGTCCGCGGCGCATAGCGGATCCGCTCGACGACGCCATCGATCGCCCCCCGCGGAGTCCCAGGATCACCGGCGGTCAGCTGAACCTCGGCGATCCCTCCGACGCCGGTCACCACCGGCTCGGAGAATCCGAGCGCAGACCCCGCCGAACCACCGAGCCGTTGGAGATGGATCCTCACCCCAGAGGCCGGCTCCCCCCGCCGCGCGGCATAGAACCGGGCCACCCCGGTGAACCCGGCGTCGATGCGGTGGACGAACTCGTCGGCCCGAACATAGAGCCCGCCGGTCGTCTCCCGGCAGATGACCCGGCGGGTGCCGTCCGGCCGTCGCGCCAGCAGCGCCAGCGGGTGCCCGGCAGCCCGGTCGGCGGCGGCCGGATCCAGCGGAAAGGCGTACACCCCGGCTCTGCTCGGCGCCTGCGACAGGTCGACGGCGCCCACCAGGGTGGTCGCGTCGGCGTCCAGCAGCGCATTCGCTGTAACCGCCTCGTCGTCCAGCACGCCGACCTCCAGGGCCGACACCGTCTCACCGGGCGAGGACAGATCGGCCAGCGACGCGGGACGACCGTCGTAGTCGACCACCGGATAGGCGTTGCCAAGATCGATCACCAACCGGGGGATGTGCTTGTCGAGAGATGCGATCGAGGCGCCGAGCAGGACGCGGGGAGCCGGCGGCGCCAGCGCATGCACCAGGCCCGGGCCGAGGCGGCGCCCGGCGACAAAGCTGTCGGGCTCACCCGGTTGCCAGGGGCCGATGCAGCCGGTCAGCGAGCCGGTGGCGAAGCGGCCGGCGACATGACGGTAGAAGTACCCGAACACATTGAGCACGATTGACAACCGAGCCGTCGGGGCCGCTTGGCGGAGCGCCGACAGCACCGGCGACGCCGCCACCCCGGGACCGTAGGTCACGTTCTCGAGCACCGAGGTGAAGGAGCCACCAGACGGCTGGCCGGTCACCTCCCCCTGAGCGATCTGCCGGGTCCACAGATCCCGGAAGGCCGAGACGCGAAACGACCCCGAGAGCAGCTCCTCGCCACTGGCCGGGTCAACCAGGCGGACGACCAGCCCCCAGAGCTGGGAGGAGAGCTGCCAGGCCGGGTCGAGGTCGACCAGCTTGGCGCTGCTGCGGTCGGCCGCGCCAACCACCACCAGGCCACGCGCCGGGTCACCCCCCGCCATGGCCACACCCGATGCGCCTTCGCCGCCGCTTACCCGGCAGTCCAGGAAGTCGAAGGTCGCGCCCCCACCCGGATTCCAGGCAGGAACCGTCGGCCCAGACGGCTGGAAGGAGCTCGGGCTATTGTTCATGGTCGGCACGTCACCGAAGAACCGACCCACAAAGGAAACCCGCGGCCCGTCCAGGTAGCTCATCGGATCCATCACCACCTGCATCCGGTGGCCCCGCCGGATGCCTCACGACACCAGCCGATAGTCTGACCTACCCCGCAACCACGCCACAACGGGCCGACAGCGGCCAGTTCACGGGTCGGGCTGGCCGCCGACAACGGCGGACAGCGAAGGCTGCCGGATGGCCGCCGAGCAGGTCGGTCACGGTGGTCTCGATCGCGGTCGCCAGATGGTCAGCGTCTCCAGGATGAGAGCTCGGCGACAACATCAAGGGCCGGCAGCTATGAACAGAAGCTGGAGGCCATGTCCCGGATGGTTCCCCAAATACACCTTGTGCGGTTTGCCCTATTGCTTCACTCTGGTGGAGTCTCGAGCATCGCGGGCTGAGCGATCCGATACGGGGAGCAGGATATGGCTGCGGTGGTCATACAGCTCGCGATCGGGCTCAACCAGGACCGCAGTGCCAGGATCGTGATCGCCGGGCACGCGTTCGTGCAGAACGTTCGGCGCGGGCACTACGAGCTGGCGCCTGAGGAGCCGGCGAACCGGCGGGTGGCCGTCGCGTTCGATGAGCTGGCCTCGGCGATCTGATCCCGGGCCGAGGTCGCAGCTTCAGCACACCCTGGGTTGGCGCAATGCAACAGCGCCGCCCGCGGTGATGGCGTGGTGATGGTGCGGTGACGGGACCCGCTTCATCCTTGAGACGAATCGCGTCGGCCACCAGCGCCGACCAGGGCCAAATAGAAGTTGGTGGGCCTTCTTGTGAGCCATCTGACGATCATCCGGGACGCGAGCGTTGCCCTCCGCAGCAACATCTTCCGCGACCTGACGAATGTCCCGGACGTCGACTTCGGCTTCACCGACCTCGCCACTGACATCGTCCTGTCGGGGCCCGACAGTGACATTCCGGCCGCCGCGCACCTGTCCATCTACCTCTACCACATCGAGCCGGACCCGCTGCTGAGGAACCAGTCGCAACTCCCGGTCGCAACCACTGGGCTCGTCCGCGCGCCGCTTGCGCTCCGGCTGTACTACCTGATGACTCCGCTCCTCGACGACGAGGAGGTCAACCAGCTCGTCCTCGGCCGTATCCTCCAGGCGCTCCATGACCGCCCCTTCATCGACGAAGTGGCGGGCGGGCCGCTCGATGACAGCCGGGGCGGCGGCAGTCCGGAACTCCGGCTCAGCCTTGAGCCGATGACGCTCGAGGACCTGTCCCGGGTCTGGCACGCGATGGGCTCGGACTACCGGCTCTCCATCGCCTACCTGATGCGGACCGTGATGGTCGACAGCGCACTCGATCCGCTCCGGGCGAGCCGAGTCGAAGAGGCCCACGTCGCCGTCGAGCAGAGGGGGGCGAGGCGATGACTCGCGAGATCCTCACGCGCCAGGCACTGATCTCGGGGCAGATCACTGACGCGCTCACCGGCAGCGCGCCCCGGACCCCGCCTCGTGTCGCGGTCGTTCGCGATGTCGACGACGGGCCGGTCGGGGGGCGCCTTGGGCCGGGTGCTCCACGGCGGCCGTTACGCTGTCGACGGTGATCCGCTGGCGTTGCCGCCCGAGGCCGATGTCGTGCTGCGCCTCGAGGTCGCGGCCGACGGCTACACCCCCGCGCGGCGGTCCGTCGCCTTCGCCGCCGCCGATCTGGCCCGTGTGGTCCGCAACATCACCATTGACGGTGAGACGACGGCGACCCTGGTCATCGCGGTGCCCGCGCGCGACCAGGACGTGGCCCTGTCTCCCCTGCCCGTGACGCTCGCCGGCCGGGTGAGCCGAGCCGAGGACCCGGCGGTGCCGATCACGGACGCCCAGGTGGCAGTCACCGCCCCCGCGCCCGCCGGCCCCGTGTTGACCGATGCCAACGGCTTCTTCACCCTCGGTCCCGCCCCTGTGGCGGAGACCGTCACCCTCTCGATCACGGCCCCCGGCCGGGACCCGCTCACCCCCGAGGTCCGCCTCGACTACCGCAGTTCCGTCAACCAGGGGGCCTTTGCCCTCGAGGCCAGCTAGGGAGATCAACGATGCCTGAATATCTCGCCCCAGGTGTCTTCGTCGAAGAGGTCCCGAGCGGGGTCAAGCCGATCGCCGGGGCCTCGACCTCGACGATCGGGATGGTCGGCGTGACCGAGCGCGGACCGGTGGACGAGCCCACGCTCGTCACGAGCTTCGGCGCCTACTCTCGGGTCTTCGGGGGCATGCTCGACCACCGGGTGTACACCGGCGGCCGTGACGCCCTGCCCTTCGCCGTGCAAGGCGCCTTCGACAACGGCGCCGGCCGCATCTACGTCAACCGGATCGTCGGCGCGAACGCGACCCACGGTACCGCCGACCTCTTCGGCAACGCCGCCGTCGGGCCGGCGGCGACGGCCCTGGCCGAGCGGGCCCTGGCCGGCGCCACGGTGCTGAGGGTCGACGACGGCACGAACCTGTCGCTCGGCGACACGCTCCTGCTGTCCGACGGGCCGCGGTCGGAGTACGTGACCGCCGCGAGCGACCCGGTCACGGTCGGCATCGCGCTCACCGGGCGGCTCCATGCCGACCAGGGGGACGGGGTGGCCGTCAATCAGCAGGACCCGCCGGTGGACGGCGCCGACCTCACCGCCGGCGTGACCGGCGACATGGACGCGGGCGGCGGACTCACCCTCGACGCGCCCACCGTCGCCGCCCTGACCGCCGGGCAGATCCTGCGGATCCGGCAGACCGACGACCCCGCGCTCGCCGAGTTCGTGACGATCTCGAGCGACGGCGCGGACGATGTCCAGGAAGGAGCCCTCCTCTTCGACCACCCCCAGGCGACGGTCGAGGTCCACGTCGTGACGCTCGCCGACTCCGGGACCTCGACGACCGTCAACGCCGCGACGGCTGCCACGAGCACGCTCGTCCCACTCGCCGCGACGGCGGGGCTCGCGGAGGGTGACGTGGTCGCGGTGGGCGCCGGGAGCAGCCGCGAGTTCCACGTCGTCCGGGCCGTCGTCTCCGAGCTGTCGATCGCCGCGACGCCCACGACGGCGATCCACTCCGCCGGGATCGTCCTGCTCCGGCAGGTGCCGCTCCTCACGGTCCACGCCCGCTACGAGGGCCAGTGGTCCGATCGTCTGCGGGTCCGGGTCCGCCCCTCGCCGCTGACCGAGACGGTGGTCGCGGCGGCGGCCGGCCAGGACGACAGCCCGATCACCCTCTGCACCGCCGTGGGCCTCCAGGTCGGGTCGGTCCTCAGCATCCGGCGCGGCGGGGCCGAGATCGCCCGGCAGCGGGTCACCGGCGTCGACCAGTCCGCCAACGAGGTCGAGCTCGACGGCGGCGCCGCGGTGGAGCTCCAGGTCGGCGACGTGGTGGTGAGCCAGGAGTTCAGCCTGATCGTCGAGCTCCTCGACGCCTCCGGCCGGGTCGCCTCGGACGAGGCCTTCGACAACCTCGCCCTCGATCCGGTCCATCCCCGCTACCCGCCGACCATCGTCGGCCGGTTCGACCGGGCTGCGGGGGAGAGCGAGCCTGCGGGCCTCTCGGACCTCGTCCGCCTCTCGGACCTGACCCGGGACGACGTGGAAGTCGACGTGGTGGGCGCCGCGGACCTGCGGCTGAGCCTGCCGTTCGACGGGGTGGCCCGGACGCTGGACGGCGGCGGCGACGACCTCGCCGGGATCACCGAGCTGACCTACCGCGGACTGGACGCGGCCGATGTGGCCGACCGGACCGGCATCCACGCGCTGACCGGGGTGGACGACATCTCGATCGTCGCGGTGCCCGGCCAGGCGGGGCAGGTCGTGCAGAACGAGATGCTGACCCACTGCGAGCGGATGCGTTACCGGATCGCCGTCCTGGACAGCGCCGCGAACGCCCGGCTGGGCGACGTGCAGACCCAGCGGCAGCAGTTCGACAGCACCCGCGGCGCGCTCTACTACCCCTGGCTCGTCGTCGCCGACCCCTTCGGGCGGGTTGGCGACCGGCTCGCCGTGCCGCCCTCGGGGCATGTCTGCGGCGCCTTCGCCGGCACCGACACCGAGCGCGGGGTGCACAAGGCCCCGGCGAACGTGGTGGTCCGCAACATCCTCGGCCTGCAGGCCAACGTGACGACCGGCGAGCAGGAGATCCTGAACCCGCGCGGGATCAACGTCATCCGCGACTTCTCCTCGCTCGGCCGGTCACGGCGGATCTGGGGGGCGCGGACGGTCACCTCGGACGCCGAATGGATCTATGTCCCGGTCCGGCGGCTCTTCCTCTTCATCGAGAAGTCGATCGAGCGGGGCACGCAGTTCGCGGTCTTCGAGCCGAACGCCCCCGCCCTGTGGGCCACGGTCAGCCGCAGCCTCACGAACTTCCTCACCAGCGTCTGGCGGGACGGCGCGCTCCTCGGGAACTCGGCCGAGGAGGCGTTCTTCGTCGAGGTGGGGGAGACCACGATGACCCAGTCCGACATCGACAACGGCCGGCTCATCGTCCTCGTCGGCATCGCGCCGGTGAAGCCCGCGGAGTTCGTCATCTTCCGCATCAGCCAGAAGACCGCCGGCGCCACAGCCTGAGGCCCGCCGCCCGTAGAGGAGAAACGACATGCCCACAGGCGAACGTAACGACCCCTATGCCCAGTTCAACTTCCTCGTCGAGATCGACGGCGTGGCCCGCGGCGGGTTCAGCGAGGCGAGCGGACTCAACGCCGAGCAGGACGTGGTGGAGTACCGCGAAGGCTCCGAGGACACGACGGTGCGCAAGCTGGTCGGCCTTAAGACCTTCCCCAACATCATGCTCAGGCGCGGCTGGACGCAGGACCTCGACCTCTGGCTCTGGCGCAAGACCGTGCTCGAGGGCGTGACGGAGCGGCGGTCGGGTTCGATCGTCCTCCTGGACGAGGCCCGACAGGAGGCGCTGCGGTTCAACTTCCGCGAGGGCTGGATCTGCAAGTGGGAGGGTCCCCAGCTCAACGCCACCACCAACGAGGCGGCGATCGAGAGCATCGAGATCTGTCACGAGGGGATCCTGCTGGTCGAGTGACCGGCTCCCCTCCGCTCCGAACCGGCACGACCCTGTCCCCAGTGGAAGGCCGTCATGGGTGTCCCCGGCGTCACATTCGCATCCTGCCGCCACAAGGCCGCGACGAGGAGCGCATCGCCCAGGAGTTCTTCTCCGAAGAGGTAGGCCGGGCGCTCGCCTTTGGCGGCACCCGCGCCATGGAGGGTGCGATCGACACGCTGCAGACGGTCGCCGACCAGCTCCCGGAGCGGAGGGTGGCCAAGCATGCACAACTGGCCCTCGGCAACGCGCTCGCCCAGCGATACAAGCTGCTCGACATCGGCGATGACCCCGAAAGCGCCCGGATCGTCCTCAAGAGCGCCAAGCCGGAGGAGGCGCAAGCCAACCTGACCAACGCGCTGCTCACCGAGCCTGAGAAGTCGGCCGACACCCTTGGACACATCGACTACGCCCAGCACGTGGCCGACCGCGCATCGCACCTCGCCCAGGAGGGCGAAGCCGCCGAGGCTTCCTCCTCCCTCGCCGCCGCAGCAGAGCTGCTCGCCGCCCGGGGCGTCCTCCCCACCGTCGTCGCCGACCTCTCCCAGGAGCAAGCCAAGTACGCTACCAAGAGGAAAACGCCGGCCAAGAGGACGGCAAAGAGCAAATGACACGAGGTGCTGGCACGTGGCCCAGTCAACGCTGACGATCGCGCTCCAGGACGGCTTCGAGAACGACAGCGTCGTCGTGAGGGTCGACGGCGAGCTCGTGATCGAGGAGACCGGCGTGCGGACCGATCAGCGGATCGGTCTTGCCTACGCGATCGACGTGCCACTGCCCGACCGCCCTGTCGTCATCGACGTGCAGGTGCCCACACAGTCGCTGCGCGCCAGCCATGAACTCTCGCCCGCGACAGCGACCTCCGTGGGCATCTCGGTGCTCGACAACGAGATCGCCTTCCGCTCATCCCCGACACCATTCGGCTACGCCTGACACGACGCGAACGGCCACCTCGCGCCGTACCCCAGAGGGAGAGGGATAGCACTGGCCTGAACGGGCGCACGCATCGCACGACCGGTCAACCAGTGCCTAGCAACCGTCGGCGGCCACCCGACGCCGACGGAGTCGGCCGTGTCCTCCCACCGTCATGAACCGCCGAACCACTTCCACTTCCACCGATGTCAGGTGAACCAGGCTGACCACCCGACTCACGCGCCAGCACTGCCACCGGCCCGCGGCCGTGTCACCTGTCGGGTCCTGCGACGCCTCGAGGAGGTAAACATGCCGCGAAATGGCGAGCACACCGGCGTGGAGATCAAGATCTCATTTGATCAGCAGGTCACCAGAGCACTGGACGAGCTCGGCCTGGACGGCCACGGCGAGCCGCGCCGCATCGGCTTCCTCGAGGACACCACCGTCGGCGTCGCGCTGCCGCTCTTCCACCAGGGGATCGTGCTTCGCGTTCGCCAGAACGACGACGATGCCGACGACACCACGGTGAAGCTGCGTCCCTGCCGCCAATCGCAGCTTGCCGGGAACTGGCTCGGCGCCGAGGAGGGCGATGGCTGGAAGCTGACGGTCGAGCAGGACTGGGCGGGCTCCCGCCGGGCGCTGGCCGCCTCGTGTGGCTCGAAGCTGCCCAAGGAACGCATTGCCGCGGTCCTGGAGGGCTCAGAACCTACGCATCGGCTGTTCAGCCAGGGCCAGGCGCGATTCCTGGCGGACTGCGCGGGGACGCCGATCAACCTCGACGCCCTCACCCTGTTGCCCACTGATAACCGCAACCCGGTGGAAGAAGGTTCGCGTGGGGAACGTGCGGGACGTCGTCGCCGAGCGCTGGACCATCGATGACCTCGACTTCCTAGAGCTCTCGATCAGAAGCGACACCGTCGCCGACGCACCGGCCGCGCAGCAGGAGCTTGAGCGAGCAGTCGGAGCCCTCAACCTCCAACCCGACAGCGACAGCAAGTCCAAAACCGAGCGGGTGCTGACCCACCTGGCCGGCCGATAGCCAGCCGCCGTCTGACACCACGATCGCGTCGTGGCTGGCGGCTCTCAGGTGCGTGGAGGTTGTGTATCCACAGCCTCATGCGCGACCTGAGCGACCTCAGCGGGTGGCGGCGACCCAGGCGGCGGCCGTCACCAGGCGAGCGATGTCGGCCGCATAGGCGGGGTTGATGGCGGTGTCGGTGGGCCGGTGGTAGTTGGGGTTCGGCTCCGCGGGAGGCGCGCTGCTCCCTGGCCCGACGAAAAGGTCCTCCGATGCCAGGCAGGCGGCGTATCCCGCCTGATGGAAGCTGTGGTGGTCGCTGCGGCCCTCGGCCAGATCGAATTCGCCGTGGGCTGGGTAGATCTGCGGGGCCGACAGCTGGGGCGCTACCTGGGGACGAAGCTCGGCGATGGTCTGGGTGAGGGTGAGCGACTGGGCCTGGACCGAGGCGGAGGGGTGAAGCCGGCATGCAGCTCGAAGGTCCGGTCAGGGAGGACATCGAACCCGATCATGTCCATCTGGAAGACCGCCACGATGGGCGTGCCGAGGGCGGCCTGGTTGCGGGCGTAGGCCCCGCTTCCGACCAGGCCCTGCTCCTCGGCGTTGAACAGGACGAACCGGATGGTCCGGCGCGGCAGGCCGGGACCGGGTGCGCCGACCAGCACTGGCTGGCTTCCTGATCCTTAGTCTCCTTGCTAGTACGAATCTGGCGAGCCGGGAGCGGCTGTGCGCCCTATGCGGTGAATGCGACTATCCCGGCAACGGCCGCCAGGACGGCGGCCGATAGCGGCAGCAGGCGCCCTCCGCGCCGCCCCGACCGGGTCAGTTCCTCGGCCGCCATGAGCGCGGTCAGGGAGAGCATCCAGACCGCGGCGGCTTGTTGGACGGCGACCATGACGGCCATGAGCGCCCAGCACGAGGCCATGCAGCGGCGGCTCTGGCGGAGGGCGAAGCGGACGCAGCCGGCATCGGCCCGCCGGCCGATGGGGGGCAGGGGCACGGTGCGGCGGCAGGCCAGCAGCGCCCGGCGTTTGACCCGCGTAAGCCGCGGCCACGACCAGGGTGCCGGTGAGCAGGGCGCGGGCATCGATGCCAATCGTCCTCAAGGCCAGCCGCTGCCAGCCGAGCGCCAGGAACCCGAAGGCCGCCCAGGCCCCGACATAGACGGCGAAGAACACCAGCATGGCCCATTGACGCCGCTGGCGGAGGCTGTTGAGGCCGACGTGCCGCACGGCCGGCAGGACTACCGGCATCATCATCGCCACCGACATGAGCATCCAGCCCGTCAGGGCGGCTGGCCGGCTGCCCGAGCCATGTGTGGCGCCATGGACGGCGGTGGCGGGAGCGGCCGGCTCAGCATGGTGATGCTCATGGGATGCGGCCGCGGACTCGGGTTGCCGAGGTTCGCCGGACGCCGGCGGCGCGCCGACATGCCCGCCTGCGCCGGCCAGCAGCACCACCACCCAGGCCACCAGCACCAGGGCCAGGTACGGCCATTCCGGCCGCCACCGCAGCATGACGGTGGTGGCCCGAACCGGGTGCTGGAGGACCGTGGACACCGGCGGGCGGTCAGGCGACGAACAGGCTGACGCGACCGATGCGGACCGGCGGGGTGGGCGCCCTGGCCTCCGCTTGTGCTTCCGGGGGCAGCTCGCCGCCCGGTGGCGGGAGGATCCGGATCGGGTCGAAGGTGACCGTCACCGCCGCCGGATCCCAGAGGTTCTGCTCTTTGAGCGCCCTGACGACGTCGGTGGCGTCGAAGGTGTGCGGGAACCCGGGCGGGCCGTCGTGTGCCCGGTCAGGGTCGTTCATGAGCCGGATTCCAAAGAACGAGACGTTGCCGATGTGGCGGCTCTCGGGGTCCGGGTCGCCGGGGACGGTGAGGTAGACCGCATAGGCCAGTCCCGGGTCCTGCTCGGCCTCGATATCCTCGACGTTGACCAGGACACGACCTTGTTCAGCACCCGCCGCCTCGACCAGCCGCCGGGAGCTGTCCGGCACGGTCAGCCGCACCGATGCGGTGTCGCCGACAAGCTCCAGGGGCCGCTCGGTCGCGGCGGCGAGCTCGGGCGGGCCGGACGGCGGCGGCGTCGCTGCCAGAACCATCATCCTCTGCGACGGAAGGGCTGCGTCGTCGTAGACGTAGCCTAGCTGGGCGGCGGTGTCAACGATGTCGGCGCCCGAGAGCGTCACCTGGGTGCCGTTCTCGTCATGGAAGACGAACGACTGGTTGAGCCACGCCGCCTGCGAGGGGTTGGCGCGTCCGCCTCCGAGGGTGAGCCAGTTGTTCCAGAGCCGGTCGACGTTGGCGTGGTGAAGCCAGAAGATCGGATCGAGCGCGGCGCAGAAGGGATCGCTCATCAGCCCGCCCTGACATGGGTCGATCAAGGGGCCGCCAATGGTGGGGTGCATCGCGTTGTGTGGCGTGAACTCCAGCTGGCCGGTGGACCCGGCGAATTGGGCTGGTCCTACCCGGCCGCCGCCGAAGCTGGTCCCAAATGGCGGTGACGAGAAGGCTGTTTGGGCCATCGCGGCGGTGCTCGAGGTGGCGGTGGCGGGGACTTGACCCCCGGCCATTAGCCCGGCGTTGCGGTTTGGTGAAGCGATGAACAGTGGGTTGGCGGTGCCGTCGGGGAGGGTTGGCGCGCGGAACGCTGGTGGGAGGGTGTTGCTTGGGAACGGCCGGTCGTAGTTCCAATACAGCAGCGCGAAGTCGGCCGGGCCGCCGGCATCCAGCACCGCCTTGCGGACGATCCGTTCGAAGAAGTACAGGTACATCCGGTGCCAGGACAGGAAGAACCAACCCTGGTGCTGGCACACATTCCAGTTGGCGCCGGGCGGTGCCGCGGCGAAGGTGCCGTGGACGGCCGCCTGCCAGGCCCAGCTGGTCGGGTCCGACGCCGGCCTGGCCTGCATGACCTGGACCGCCTTGGCGTAGGCGAGGGTGATCGGGTCGAAGGTGGTGGTCGCCTCCAGCCCCCACGCCTCGCGCCGCGCGTAGGTGGACGGTGGACCGGCTTCCCACCACTTGTGCCAGAGTGCGCTGTCGGTGCCCGCGCCGAAGACGTCAATGCGGTCCGCTTCCCAGGAGACTGCGGCCGGCGCGCTGATCAGGGTCCCGCCCAGGCTCTCCCAGTTCCCCCAGCCGTTGTCGTACCAGAGATGCCAGAGGGCGCTGTCGGTCCCGGCCGCGAACACATCGATACGACCGGGTCCCCAGGACACGGCTCCCGGCCCGGAGGTGAGGACGCCACCCAGGCGCTCCCAGTCGCTCCAGCCGTTGTCGTACCAGATGTGCCACAGGGCGCTATCGGTGCCCCGGGCGAACACGTCCAGCCTTCCTGGAGCCCACGAGCACACGGCCGGCTCGGAGGTGAGGACACCACCGAGGCGCTCCCAATCGCTCCAGCCGTTGTCGTACCAGATGTGCCACAAGGCGCTGTCGGTCCCGCGGGCGAACACGTCGATGCGGCCCTGGTCCCAGGAAACGGCCCCAGGCGACGAGGTGAGCGTCCCGCCCAGGCGCTCCCAGGTACTCCAGCCGTTGTCGTACCAGATGTGCCACAGGGCGCTGTCGGTGCCCCGGGCGAACACGTCCAGCCTCCCCGATCCCCACGACGCCACCCCAGGGCCTGAGGTGAGGGTCCCTCCGAGGCTCTCCCAATCCATCCAGGTCATTTCGATCGCCCTTTTTCCGCACAGGTGAGCCAATGTCGTGCCGGGACTGGATGCAGCGTGCTGGAACGGCTGTTCGAGTGTTCTGGGATCGTCGGCCACGGCTGAGGCAAGATACGAGCAGTGGGTCAGCTTCGGGAGGGCTCCTGTCTCCTCCGCCAGAAGGGGGCTGTCGGCCATCGGGTCTCGAGGGCGTAGTAGGCACTTCGCGTTGCCCAGTACTCCGCAAAGCGGGCATCGAGCCAACGTTCGTAGGCCCGTGCGGGCCGGAGTCTCCCCAGGAGCCAATGTCCGATCGCCCGGCCTGCCAGCTCGCCGGTGACCGTGGCCTGCACCAGCCCGGTCCCCGAGAGCGGGTCGATGCCCATGGCGGCGTCGCCGGCGGCCAGCCAGCTTCCCGGGGACCCGGTCCGATGCAGGCGATGGCTGGCCGCCGAGGCGACTCGTGGCCGCCCAAGCCGCCGGTAACCGGCCACCCGCTGGTGGGTGTGGCGCGCTTGAGCGAGGGCGTCCTCCCACCGGACCAAGTCCGTGTACCGGCCAGACCGGCAGAGGTCCGCGTCGGTCATGAGCATGACCATCATCTGGTCGGGAGGCAGCGGCGCTGAGTACCACCATCCCTCCCGCACGGCTTCGATCAGCGTGGAGCCGCCGTCGTTCGGGGCTCCGCGGCAGAGGACCGCCACACCGACGAGGCGATCCCGGATCCGCCGGTCGGCGCCCAGCGAGCGCGCCAGGCCCGCGCGGCGTCCGGTCGCGTCGATGATGGCCCTTGCGGTCATCGCCGTCGCGGGCCGCCCGCCGATGACAGTGAGCCGCCAGGAGCCTCCCGGCGCGGGCGCGCATGCGGTGACGCGCACCCCCTTGAGGAGTCGAGCGCCCGCGTCGGCGGCCAGGTCCGCGAGGAGCGAGTCAAACCGTCGGCGATCCAGGTGTGACCCGTTCCCGTAGGGGCTGGAGATGAAGGGGCTGGAAGTGAGTTCCTGGCTACCCCAGACACTCTGGTTCCCGAACGACGGGGCCGTGGGCGCGGCCGTGAGGACCCTGCTCAGCCCCAAGCGGTCCAGGACTGGTCGCGCCGACGGTGGCAGCGTCTCACCCAGGCGAGGCCGATCGTACTGGGAAGCCTCCAGGAGGACGACGTCGAACCCCGCTCGGGTGAGGGTGAGCGCCGCTGTGGCACCGGCCGGTCCGGCGCCGATGACGGCGACATCGCAGCTAGGGCTAGACATCTTCGGTCGGGGCGCAGTAGCTGTCGAGGCAGCGCTGGAGCTCCGCCATGTCGATGCCCAGCCGCCGCAGCTGGTTGACAGCCTCAGGCGTGACCGCGCCGCCCTCGGTGAACAGGCAGCGCAGGAGCCGGCATAGCCGCTCGTCGCGCTCCTTGAGCCAGCGGACCACTGGCCCGCCGCCGGCCCTGTCCGGGTCCGCGTCCCGGTCCCCGCCGCGCCACACGGCGGCCGTCAGCGTCTGTTCCCGCTGGAAGGGGTAGCCGGACTGGGTGCGCCCGCTCGCCCGGACACGGCAGCGGTAGGTGCCGCTCGCCGACGCCGTGAACGAGCCGGCGAACAGCCCGGGGTCGGTGTCCTCGAGCTCGATCCGGCCGGTGCCGTTCGGCCCGGTGACCTCCACCCATACCGAGGCTCCCGGGCGGGCGGGGAGGCCCGCCTCGGTGAGGATCGCGGTGAGGGTGATGGTCGCGCCCGGCTCGAACCCCGACTGGGCGACCGAGGCCCGTAAAGAGAGGTTGGAGTAGGTGTGGACGAGCAGGCTATAGGGGAGGGTCCGAGGGCGGGCGCCGCTGGCCGCGGCGGCCGCCAGGCCACCCGGCGTCGGCGCCGCGAGGCCCCCCGCCGCCAGGGGACCAGTCGGCCCAGCCAGGCCCGCGGGCCCAACCCCGGGCTCGGGCCTGGAGCGCGGCGGGATCCGCCGGAACGGTTGGGGCGCTGCCGCCTGCGGCGCGGCCTCCCGGCGCGTCGCTTGGACGCCGACGCCCTCCACGGGCGGCTGGACTACCGGCCGGCCCAGCGTCAGCAGGGCGTGCCAGGTGCCCGCCTGGTCGTAGCGGGCGCGGAGCAGCTCGACCGGGAGCGCCAGGCGGTAGTAGGCGACACCCTGGGAGAGGACCCAGGTCATGGTCAGCTCGGCGCTTGCCCGCCAGGGCTCCAGGATCGAACCGGTCGGTGTCTGCAGCCGGAAGTTCACCGCGTCGGGGCTCGAAGCCAGCAAGATGACGTCGACGCCGGCGTCGGCGTCGGTGAGCTGAAAGGGGATCCGCTGCTCCTGCCCCTCGACCAGCACGCCGTCTGGGTCGAGCACGACCTCGGCGTTGCTGACGCCGGTTAGGATCTGCAGGAAGTACTTTTGGAGGACGAAGCGGTTGTCACCGGTGATCGGCCCGGTCACCAGCAGGTAGCCGCCGTTGTTGCCCGCGATGGTCTGCAGCGCCGGCGCGCTGGTGTTCTCCGGTGTCCCCAGCCCCACGGCGAAGGTCCGCTCGTTGATTTGCCCGGCGACGTCCGAGATCCACCGCGGCTGGTTTTCCTTGCCGTCGGTGAGGACGATCAGCGCCTTCAGGTCGAAACCGCTGCCGGCTGCGTCGAGGATCTGCCGGCCCTCGTAGATGCCGTCGCCGATCGAGGTCGACCCCGAGGGGCTGAGCTCGGGCCCGTTGATGAGGTCCTTGGTGGCCTGCCGGGCCGCGTCAAGGGGGTCACCAGGCGGTCCCAGGGCGGTCACAGCCTGCAGCGCCTGGGCGTCCTGGTTGTAGCGGACCAGCCCCACGCCGTCGCCCTCCAGCATCACGTCCACGAAGATGGAGGCCGCCTGGACCAGGCTCTGGTACTTGGATTGGCCGTCGCCGCGGTTCTCGGACATGCTGCCCGAGCGGTCAAGGACCAGGGCCGCCGCGGCGACCTTCCGGCCCACCGTGTTCGCCGTGATCGTCACCGTCCAGGTGCGGCCGCTGGCGACGTGCCTGACAGTCACCTGATCGGTGATGCTCTCGTCGACCGTCCCGGTCTGGTAGACCACCCACAGGCGCGCCGTCGCGATCTGGTTCCCTGCCGTCGGCCCCACCGTGTCCGACGACGCGGTCAGCTGGAGCCGCGGGTGTGCCGGGCCGTCACCCGGCTGCACCTCCAAGGTGACCGCGGCCCCCGGAGACCGCACCTCGAAGGCGATCGCCAGGGGTACCTTGCGGGGCATGCCCAGCGGCCCCTCGGCGACGTCCCGGAAGTCCAGGTGGTGAGTGAGCAGCGTGATGAAGGTCGCGTCACACCGATCGACCTCGACATACTCACTGCCCTGGCGGATCACGAACCCCAGGGTGTGCCATTCGCTCACCATCTCGAGCATGTTGCCAACGTCGCGGTCCCAGAACTCATAGGCGCTGGTGCCCTGGGGGATCACGTCGTTGGGCCGCGGCACCGGCCACCAGTTGCTGCCACAGGCCATGAAGTCGGCCTGCCAGGGCAGGGCCATGAACTCCGACATGTCGCCAGGGGACACGGCGGCGTGGGAAAGGCGCATCGGGTCGGCGGCGCCGACATACCTGGTCGGCTCGAGGATCGGAGTGGCCGCGATGCCGCCGGCCTCGATACCCGGGAAGAAGGCGGCGCCGACGCAGGCCCGCAGCGCCACCTGGTCGAGCTCCTGGGCGAGCTCCTGGGGGGTGAGCTGCGCCTGCGGGGTGGGTGGCCCGTTCCAGTCGCGGGTGAAGTTGTCGTTCTTCCAGTTCTCCATCACCGCGTGGTACTGGACCGTGGTGAGTGTGGCCGCGTTGAGCTGCGGCATGTCGCTGCCTCCCCCGCCGCCCGGGGGAGCGAGCCGATTGAAGATCGCCTGGCGCAGGTTGGCGTCGTAGACCGGATCGGTCCAGCTGTGGGCGCCGAAGACGTCGATCACCCACCGCATCGTCCGGGCTCGCTCCAGGATGGGGTAGACATCGTTGGTGTAGGAGGGGGGGTTCGGTGCGGCGACCCAGCCCTGGTCGGCGGCCATCTCGAAGACGGCGTCGTAGAGGGTGATGACGTTATCGAGCTGCGGTGCGAACTTCGGCGGCCCGACCAGCACCCAGGCGCCGTCGGCGTCGAAGCTCTCCCCACCGTCGTGGAGCTGCACCGTGGCCCTGACCGACCCATCCGAGATGTCGTCGTACCAGCCGGTGTTGTTGAGGAAGTTCGTGATCGTCTCACCCGTGGGTGAGGCCGAGGTCCCGAACCCCCCCAACACCAGCAGGTGACCCTCGTCGTCGGTCCGGATCTCCCCGAGCGGCACCGGCACCGGGGAAGCGCCAGGGAAGCTGATCTGGCCGGTGTCGAACTCCTGACGTTGGTCGGGCCCGTCAAGCGTCCGCGGTCCCGGGTCGATGGTGAGGTCCCCCGCCGGCGTGCCCGGGTTGCGACTGACGGCCTTCTTGTTGACCAGGTGGACCGTCCAGCTGATGTCGGCGTCGGCCGCCGTGAGCTCCTCGGTCGAGCCGTCGTCGTGGTAGGCGTACACGCGGAAGCGGGCCGCCTGCCGCTTCACCCGGCAATTGGCATCCTTGAAACCTCCCGGCGGATCCGGCGGCTCCCAGAGCCGCTCGGGTCCGATGAAGAACTCGTCGGGGCTGTTGCCCAGCCGCGCGACCCCGATGGCGGGATGGATCTTGACGCTCGTGATGGCCATGGCCACCTCCACAAGGGTCCGGAGTCGTCGACCATCACGGTAGGTGGACGACAAGGGCGTCCACCCTAGGGATTCCCCTAGTCTTGGCCCATCGCGAGCGCCAGCTGGGTGCGGGAGGTGACGCCGAACTTGGCGTAGGCGTTGCCGAGGTGGTATTCGATCGTCTTGACGCTGACGACCAGCTCAGCGGCGGCTTGGCGGTTAGTGCGCCCGGCGGCCACCAGCCGGGCGACGGCGAGTTCCTGAGGGGTGAGCGCGCCCCTGGGCCCGGTGCCATTCCTGGACGAACCGTGGTGGTCGCATCCGGCCAGTTCCTGCTGGCAGCGCTCCAGGTAGGGACGCGCGTCCAGCCGCGCCAACCGCTGCCTGGCCGCCTCCAGCTGCCGCACCGCGTCGCGGTGCCGGCCGGCGCGGCGCAGGAACCGGCCATAGGCCAGATTGAGCAGGGCGTGGTCGAACGGTGCGGAAAGGACGGCGGCGTGCTCCAGGCCGGCCCGGAAGGCCAGCTCGGCCCGGCCCGCGTGGTTCCGGGCCGCCTCGAGGGTGCCCCGGGCGCAGGCGGCGGCGGCCAGCGCCGACCGGAGGCCGCGGGCGGCGCCAATCGCCTCCAGCGGCGCCAGCACGGCGTCGGCCTCGGCCCAGCAGCCCAGACCGGCCAGCGCCTCGGCGCACAAGGCCCGCCACGGATACCACGCGGGCTCGTCCACGGCGGTCCCGGCCGGCAGCCGCCGGAGCGGCTCCAGTGCCGCCACGACCCGCTGGTCGTCCCCGTCGGCCAGGGCCACCATCGCCTGGGCGGCCGCGACCCAGGCGATGCTGCTCTCGGCGTCGATGACCCGCAGGTATCTCGCGGCAGCGGCGGCATGCGCCGCGGCCGGCTCACGGGCCCCGCGGGACGCCAGCGGGAAGGCCGCCACCGCGTGCACGAACGGCATGAGCCAGAGCTCATCGCAGTCCTCGACCAGCGAGACAGCTTGCTCGGCGTGCCGGCTGGCGTCGTCCCAGGCCCCGAGCCGGTAGTCGACCTCGGCCAGGACCGTCTGGGCGATGACCCCCCAGGGCAGCGGCATCCGATGCCGCCGGTAGCCGGCCAGCGCGGCGGTCAGGTCGCGGTGGGCACCGACCAGGTCGTCGCTCCACATGCGGGCAAGCCCGCGGCCGATCCACCCGTCCAGCCCGCCGAGGGCGCGGGCGGCCGCCGGGGACTGGAGCCCGGCGGTCCGGATAAGCGCCTCTGGGACACGACCGCTGATCACCAGCCCGATGGTGAGGAGGTCGAGCAGGTTGCCGCGCATCGGTCCGTCCGGCCGCCGCGCCAGCGCCCGCCGCGCCCAGGCCACCGCCTGCCGGCCGCGGGCGCGGACCAGGCTGTGGAGGGCGAGCTGGCCGAGGATGCCGGTGGCCAGCTCGCGGTCGTCGCCGAGGTCACCACGGGCCAGCGAGCCGAGCAGCAGCCGCTCGGCGTCGGCGTGGCGGCCCCCGACCGCAGCCAGCCGGGCCAGCACATAGTCCCGCCGGGCGGCGTCGGCGAAGGTCGCCACCTCTTCGGTCAAGGCGGCCGGCTCGGCGGCGCTTCCACCCAGCAGCAGGTGGTCGACCGCTTCCACCACCAGCCGCTCCCGCTCGGCCGGGGTGCCGGCGAGACGAGCCGCGGCCAGCAGGTTGTCGGCCGCCGCCGTCCAAGCCCCCGCAGCGGCCTGGCGGCGCGCTAGTTCGGCGACCTCGCTGGTCAACGCCGGGTCCGGGCCGCCGGCCGCCGCCACCCGGTGCCGGAGGGCGGCCGGCTCACCGAAGGGGAGCCGGGCGGCGCAAGCGTGCAGGGCCGCCCGGCGGGCCGGCCCGAGGTCGTGGTAGACCGCGGCCCGGATGAGCGGGTGCGGGAAGCTGACCATCCGGGTGGTCGCGGTCGGGCGCTCCTCGAGCAGGCCCGCGGCGATGGCCTGCTCCAAGGCGACCAGCGGGTCGTCAAGCATGGCCAGCGAGGCCGCCAGCGCCAGCGGGCAGCGGGCGCCGAGCACCGCGGCCGCCTCCACGAGCCGCTCGGCGTTCGGCGGGCAGGCGGCGCGTCGAGCCGACAACAGCATGCGAAACGACCGGGGGGCGGGCAGCGGCTGGGCGTTCTGGCGCAGGACCTCCGCGGGCAGCTCTTCGAGCAGCGCCCCGGCATGGCGCGGGTTGCCGTCGGTGTGCTCGCGCAGCCGTACCGCGGTCCGGCGCGAGAGTCGCCCCGCCCCGAGCGCGACTCCCAACGTGCGCAGTTCGTCGACGCTGAGTCCGCCCAGCCGCAGGCGCGCGCCGGCCGCCCCCGCCACCAGGCGGTGCAGGCCCGCCGGCAGCAGCTCCTTGCGGTCGTCCCGAACCGACAGCAGGGCCAGCACCCGCTCGGCCCGAAGCCGGCGCAGCGCAAGGACGAGCGCATGCAGCGACGGCTGGTCCACCCAGTGGAGGTCGTCGACCGCCAGGACGACCGGGCCGGTCGCCTGCAGCCTGCCGAGCAGGTCGATGACTGCCGTCCCGACCCGCAGCGGGTCAGCATCGTCGCCCCGCAGACCGAGCGAGGCCAAGGAATCCGGTGGTGGCGTGGTGGCGTCGGCAACCAGTTGTCCGATCACGCCATAGGCCAGGCCTGCCTCCAGCTCCTCACCGCTCGCCCACAGCATCCGAAGGTGGTCGGTCCCGGCCAGGAGCTCGCGGAGCAACGCCGTCTTGCCGACCCCGGCCGCACCTTCCAGCAGGATGACCCGGGCCGTACCACGCCTCACCTCCTCAAGCCGTTCACGAAGGAAGGCAAGCTCGGTTGGCCGTCCAACGAATCCCTCGTCCATCGCGGCCCCCCAACGGCGCATCGCCCTCCAGCATGGTAAAGGGAGTAAGGCTCACTTGTGGACAATTAGTGACGTTCGGGACCGACCGGTGCCCGGCGGCCTCGGGCGCCGTCGCCCGGCCTGGCGATCAGTCGCCGGTCGACCCCGCGGCCGATCAGCCAAGAACAGGCGGCCACGATGCAGACCGCCGCCCAGACGGCGACCGGACGCGCCGACTCACGGGCGACGGCGCCGGCCAGGGCGTAGACGGCCGCCTCCGGCGCCGACCCGACGAGCGAGGCCAGCATCGCGCGGCCCCAGCCGATCGACGAGGCGCCGGCCAGGACGGTCACTGTCTCGGCCAGCAGCGGCACCGGTCTGCTGAGCACGATCGCCAGCGCCCCCCAGCGCGCGAGCAACGCGTCGGCCCTGGCTCGCCCCTCGGGGGGGACCAGCCGGGCTAGAAGCGGTCCACCGCGACGGCCGGCGGCGAAGCCCACCAGGGCCATCCCGAGCCGGCCGAGAAGGGAGAGGAGCATCCCGAGCACCGGCCCGTACAGGGCGCCCAGCGCGACCATGACGATGCTGGAGGGCACTGGGAGGACGGCATCGAGGACCAACAACGCCAACGCCAGGGCAGCGGCCAGCGCGCCCCCTGGCCGAAGCGCGCGGGAGGGGTCAATGAGGACGGAGAGCTGGAGCGCCTCGACCAGCGCGAACCCGGCCAGGAAGGACGCGAGAACGACTCCGACGACCGCCCAGTAGCGGGTCACCTTCCCCTCCCTGGCCGCGCTGCTGGGATGCCAGCTGGGCCTCCACGAGAGCCTTCGCGGCCAGGTCGATCGCGGTCAGCTCGTCAAGCAGCTCCTCGCTCTCACCCGCCGCCCGAAGCTTGGCGACCAGCTCACTCGAGGTGTCCAGCAGCGCCCAGGTGGAGACGCCAGCGGTCGCGTTGGTCGTCCGGCAGGGCAAGGGTGTAGGGAAGCTCGAACGGCGGGCCCGCGTTGAGAGGATCCGTCGGGCCCCGGCGCCTGCTTCAGGGGAAGCCGTGTGAGGATCCGGGCGATGCCCCGGAGCCCCCTGCCCCCGCCCTCGCATCTCCTGGAAGGTCCAGTCGCGCAGCCGGCCGCGGGCTGTCGGTGTCCCGTCCACGACCAGCGGACCGGGCAAATGGAGCGCGTGGGTCAGGTCCACCAGCAGCATGCGGTAGCGGAGGTTGAACAGGTGGGCCCAGAGCCGGGTCGTGGGATGGGTGATCCGACCGCGCTCAAGCTCGGCGTCGGTGCTCCGGTGGTACAGCGTGTTCGGGTTGCTGGGAACCGAGCGGGTCGGCATCCAGGTGACGGTGGCGAACGGGCCCTCGGTCTCGGGAAAGGACCTGTAGATCTCCAGGAGGCGGTCGAAGTGGGAGGGTGGGCTTTCGGCCGGTGGGCTGGCCGAGCCTTCCCCCTGCTCCCCAATGGCCCGCAGGGCGGCCACGGCCTCGGCTCGAGAGCGCACCGTGCAGACCAGTAGGCTGCCGAACCCGAGCCAGTCGTTCTTGCCCGCCTGGAAGGTGTCCGCCGTCTCGGGTCGGAGCTGGGAGTCGGCCAGTCTGGCTTCGTCGGCGAAGATCCCGGTCAGCTCGTCGTACAGCACACCGACACGGTTGATCGGCAACCCCCCGGCGGCGGCGGTGGCCCGCTCGACGATCTCCAGGATGATCTCGGGCGGCTCCTGGGGCGGCGCCGGCATCTCCGCCGCGACGTACTTGGCCAGCGCTGTCCTCGTCAGCGGCTCAAGCCGAAGCGGGAACGGATAGAGGAATGCCCGGAACGGAAAGTCCTCGCGCTCGAGGTTGAGCGGGCCGCCGACGAATCGCAGGAGGTTCTGGACCGTGAGGAGGTGGGCCATCTCCTCCTTGGCGATCCCAACCAGGGTCCGCTGCCAGCGCTTGACCACCGCGCCTGCGTCCGGCGGTGGCGCCGGTCCCGGAAACCCGCCGTCGGCGAGCGACCAGGCGGCGTAGAGGTACTGCACCATCAGGGCATGCTCGATCTCGGCGGCGGTGTGGAGCAGGAAGACCGTCCAGTCCCCCCAGGTGAGCTCGTCGGGCTTGCTCATGCCAACGTCGGCGGCCAGCTCCAGCATGCCCCGCTGCTCGCGGGGGATCGCGGCGGCGCTGAGCGCACCGGCCGAAACCGGTCCGATATCAGGGTCGATGTGGACGACGTCAGGGATTGAGAACAGGCGTACCTCCCGCGTCCTCATGGCAACCCCCTACTCATCCAGCGGCGCCGTCCGGCGAAGCGCCGACTTGGCCCGGACCTCGGACGGCGCGGCCTCCAGGGGCGCCGGCGCCCCCAGCATGCCGGTGACCGTCCCGGTCTGGCAGTCGCTATCGAAGTCGAGGAAGTCCGCCTCGAACTGGATCGCCGGAAGGCTGCCCAGGTAGGCCAGCGCGCCGACGGGACCGGGGGCGATGTGCAGCTCACGATCGATCAGCCCGCTGTAGCGCTCCATGAGCCGCATGGGGGTGCCGATGGCCGACAACCGCTCAACGGCGTGCTCCCTGAGACGCCGCTCCCGGATCCGAGCCGACCGGTCGTCGGTGGGCTGCTGGACGACCAGGCGCGCCAGCTTCCTCGCCACCACGGCCCATGCGTGCTCGGCCCAGGTCGCCTCCGGATAGCCGAAGTCGGACGGTGACCACAGCGTCGAGTCGCCGTCGAGCACAAAGATGCCGTTCGCATAGGGTGCGGTCGAGCCCGGCGGCTCATCGGGGCTGCTGCGAGGAACCGCCGGGGCCGACGCACCGGCGAATACGGACCCGACCTCGAGCCGGAAGTCCGAGATTGGCTCGAATCCGTCGGGGGCGAAGGTCCGGTTGCGACCGTCGAACTTGCAGTCCGATCCCACCCGGACGGGTTCTCCGATCAGCGGGTCGCCGACCTCGAAGCCGATGGTAGAGCCTGCGACCTCGGCCTCGATGGCGACGACCGAAACCCCCACCGGGGCGCAGAACGGCCGGCTGGCAACCTCGCCATGAACCGGATGACCCGATCCAGCTGCGGCTCGTCCGGGTTGGCCGGGTCAGGCCCTTGGACGGCATAGACACCGAAGCTGGACCGCTCCCCCCAGGGATGGTCGAACGGGTCGGGGTCGGTCGCCAGGCGGCACATGAACCGCCCAGTGAACCGCACCACCGGGGCCGACACCACGGTCAAATCGAGCCGGGCCAGCACCTCGATCCCCCGGACGACCTCAACCGTCGTGTCGTTTCGGCCGCTGCTGGGGGTCGTCGCCAGCACCTGCACCTCTGTGGGCGCGCCGGAGACATGGACAGTGCTCGGGGAGGAGAGGGCCAGCTGGCCGACACTGGCCTGGCTTGCCCGGCAGACCACCTCGCCTTGGCTCCCGTCGGCGGTCCGGAGGGTGAGCGTAGCTGGAAGGGGCTGGGCGGAGGTCGAGACGATCACGAAGCCCTCGCCCGACCCCACGCCGTTGAGGCCGACCTCCAGGGGACCAAGCGGTTCCTCGTCCTCCTCCGGGCAGCCGTCGTCGATCCAGGAGGCGATCACCGCGATCTGCTCGGCAGCAACCGGTAGCCGCCCAGCGGGCATGCGTCGGAACTGCCCGCCCGGGTTGCCGGTGTCCCGTCCGAAGGGATCTTCTCCGCGCAGCGCCTTGATGATGGTGGAGCCGCCACCGTCACCGAGCGACACCAGCGGAAGACCGAAGACCTCGAACGCTACGAACTGGTCGCGGGTGAGGGTCCGCCAGAACGGCCCGTGCGGTCCACCGACCGGAGCTGTCGGTCCTCCGACGGCGCTGCCAAGGATCTCCTTCACTTGCGTGAAACGACTCATGGCCCCCCCCGGAAAGTGGCCTTCCCGGCCATGTCCCGTGATATGCCAATGAAAGCCTGCGCGCCTGATTGTCCAGTTGCAACCCCCTGATGGCGCAGCAGAGCAAGGTGCGGGATACACCCCAGGCCGAATGCCGATGACCGCAGAGCAGGCAGGTCGGTGCGGCTCGAACGCCTTAACCAGGCCCGCGTTCTGCAGTGACCATCCGCCAGGCGGGTATGGACCCTGACCGATGGGTTCGAGGGCCCGCTCAGCGACCTCGAGTACAACCGTGGGGCGCTGCTCTACCGCAATGCGATCCGGCCGACCATCTCTGGTGATGCCGGTAGTGGACACCGATGGCGCTGCCGCGATGGTAAGCAGGCCGACGGCAGCCGATCTCCTACATTAACGCAGCGTGGTGAGCTGCCAATATCCTGCCTGCATGCGCCCGGGATGGTACGGTTGGCCGCTGGAGCCGCCGACTGCGAGCAGTGCGGGCGCAGTGGGTCGTGCACCTCGGCGGGTGATAGCCTCCCAAATACTCCTTTACAAGTAACTCCGATTCTTGGAAAATTTGGGATCGGCTGTTGCAAGGGGAGGCATTCATGAGCGAAGCCGAGGCGAACCGTCGCCCTACCCACGAGTTCACTATTTCGTTCGCGGGTGGAGGCGAACTCCCGGCCGAGGCGGCCGACCGCATCCACAAAGCCCTGCATCGCGCGGTGTTACAGGAGATCGCCGACCTCGACCTTTCCGCCACAAGGAGCGCCATCCGGTTCATCAACATCGACAAGCCGCCGTTCGGGGGGCCGACACAGGGAATCTGGGCCGAGATCGAGCTTCCAGAGTTGTAGGACCCCAGCATGACATCCGAGCGGGCAACCGCAGACCGCCCGCCGCGGACCTGTCCGAGCGCGCGCTGCCAAGCGGGAGCCGTGCTCCTGGGCATCGTCAGCCCCGACGGGACAGTTGCCTACATCACCCCACAGGTCCGGGTGGACCAGCCGTTCGTGGACCGGGCCAGGCAGGGCAGGACGCCCGAAGCGCGGTTCCGGTTCGCGCAACCCTGCATCGAGAGCGGCTGCGGCAACTGGGTCGCGGACCGCTGCGACGTCATCGAACAAGCCGTCCAGTCCCCGAAGCTCTCCCGGCTGGCCGATGGGGCCGGCCATTGCCACGGTGCAGCATCCGCGCGTCGTGTCGATGGTTCGCCCAGCGGGGAGCGGAGGCCTGCGCCGTCTGTCCACTCGTCGTTCACGCTCCTGACGGCTGAATTCGCCGACGACGCCACCAGCAGGCCACCAGAGCGGCCGAGCCTGCACCGCCCGGGACGAGCCGGGAACTCCCTATGGCGCTGGAAGATGATGCGCGCCAACCTCTTGGCATGGCCGACCTGGTCAGTGCGCATGGAGGCAGGGAACCCTAGGAGAGGATGCGCTGCTGCAGGTTGACCCTGCGGTAATTCATCAGTCGTCCTGGGAGAGGATCACGGCGCTGTAGGGACCCAGGCCGATGCCGGCAGCGCAGGGCAGGCCATCCATGCCGCCGGGACGAGCGTCGGTGTCGTAACTGTCCTGGTTGCCGAACTGCGGGTCGTACCCGGTCCAGTCGCTGTTGAAGCGAACCCGCCAGCGACCCGCTCTCGGCATGCCGATGGTGTAGCTGCCATAGCTGCGGTTGGCCAGGTTGACGACCACAATCACGCTGTCGCGTGGGCCTCCACCGGCGAAGCGGTGAAAGGCCAGGACCTTGTCGGTGTGGTTGACGTGGTGGACCTGGACGTGCTGGCCGCGGAGCCCGGCGGTGGTGTAGCGGCGGTTGCGACGCAGGGCGATGAGGTCCCGGTAGAGCTGGATGATGCCCGCGTAGGTGGCTTGCTTGGACCAGTCGATCGGGTCGTCGTCATGCCAGGAGCCGTCCTCGAGCAGCTCCTGACCCTGGAAGATCATCGGGATCCCAGGGGCGGTGAAGACCAGGACCGCCCCAAGAGTTGACCGCTTCTTGGCATACCAGCTGTCGGCATGGCCAGGGTCGATGTCCTCAGGCAGGCGGCGTTTGCCGTTGCGGGTGGCGACCTCGTCGTGGGATTCGGTGTAGATGACCCGCTGCAGCCCATCGCCGTTGTAGCGGTGCTGGATGGCGGCCGCGATGGCCTGGAGGTCCCGGTCTTGATCCCAGGGCTGGGTCAAGGCGCGACGGACTGGATGGAGGAACTCGGCATCCCATTGGCTGTCGAACCCGGCCCCGCCGGCGCCGGTGGCCTTGGTGAGCCGCTCGTTGTTCTGCATGTCCTCGGCGACGCTGAGCTTCCAGGGCTGGCGGCGGTCGATCTCGTCGTTGATCCAGCGCATCAGGTCCCAGCCGTCGGGCAGGTCGGCGCCTGGATCCCCGTCGCCGTACACGTTGCGGATGAAGCTGGTGGCGTCCCAGCGGAGCCCGTCGAACCGGTACTGCTCCAACCACATCAGGGCGTTGTCGCGGAGGAACTGGCGGACCTCGGGCCGGCCGTAGTCGGGACGGGGCCCCCATTTAGTGAAGTCGCGCCAGTCGTTGTAGTGGTAGATGCCGCCCTTGTCGCCCTGATGCCAGCCGTCGAACCGCCACACGGCGGCGTCACCAGCGCCGAAGTGGTTGTAGACGATGTCGCAGACCACGGCCAGGCCCCGCTCGTGGGCCGCTCGGATGAGCTGCTTGAGGGCGTCCGGGCCGCCGTAGTCGGTCTCCACCGTAAAGATCGACGACGGGTTGTAGCCCCAGGAGAAGCCGCCGGGGAACTCGGCCGGGGGCAGGAGCTGGATGGCGTTGACGCCCAGCTCGACCAGATGCTCCAGCCGATCGATGACGCTGGTCAGGCGGCCCGGACCGCCGCCTTGCTCGTCGCTGTAGGTGCCGATGTGCAGCTCGTACAGCACCAGCTCGTCCCAGCCGGGCATCTGGAAGGCGCCCGAGCCCCAATCGAAATCCGGGTCATAGACCAGCGTGTCCCCGACCGAGCTGGCCATCGCCTGTCCGTAGGGGTCCGGACGCCAGGGATTCAGCACGGCCGACTGGTACACGATTGCGTACTTGTAGCCATCGCCCGGCTGCACGCCGGCGACGTCGGCCGACCAGTAGCCATTGCCCTCATCCGCCAGCGGGTTGGCCTGCCTGGACCAGCCGTTGAACGAGCCCGCGACCGCGACGCTATCGGCATTGGGCGCCCACACCCGGAACGTCGCCCCGCCCCCATACAGGGTCGATCCCATACCCGGACGAGCCGATGGACTCGGACCACTCATGACATCCTCCCGCCGCATCAACGAGCTGCGCATCAGCTCGTCATGGAGTCTGAAATCCGACCGGTTCTCCACCAGCCGTTAGGTGCTCGGGTGGCAGGTGCGGGCGAACTCTTGTGTCTGTCTCAATTGACCCGCCAATCCCCACCTGTCATACCTGACCCGAGCGATATGGTCAGCGGCTCTCCGCACGTGAGCGTTCGCTTCCGCGCATCGTCGTTGCCCAAGCTCGTTCCGCGCCCAGAGCAACTCTGTGATGGCATGAGTTGAATCGACATACCAACTCACGTTCACCGGATATCGTTTGAACACGTCCAAGGCTTCCTGGAACTTGGCTTGGCCGCCTGGAAGGTCACCTGTCTCATAGAGAAGCTGGGCATAGCTACGCAGCAGGGCGGTCAGATCGTTTGCGTCGTCGGCAACCGGCAAGCCTCGCTGGATCATTTGGAGACTGCGATCATAGACCCCAGATTGGGTAAGGGCGCTGGCAACCGCATGGTATTCGATTGCAGAGACCCTCCTCGGCGGAAGGATGTCAATAATCTCCGCAGCCCGCTTCGCAAGCAGATCATTCTCTTGACTCAACAGGCCAGATAGTGTCGCCCTTGCTACTGGATCCTTTGCGTACATCTCACGGAGCTCGAGGTTCTCCTTCGGCAGCGCGCCTAGGCGCTGGATCAACTGACTAAGCTCCTGGCGAGCGCTATGCACATCCTGCTCGTGGATACGTTTCTCTGAATACCATGTGGTCACAGCGGAAAACAGAAGTGCTGCGAGCGCGATCATCGTGGCGGCCTGCTTATACCATGATCGACTCTTCTCTGCCATGCCGACCTGAAGGGCGTCAATCTCACTCTTCATTGTGGCGAGTCGAGCTTGAATATCGTCCGCGCCAACTCGAGGACTGTCTGCTCCAGCAGTCGCAGGCGGCTCCTGCGGAGTTCCGCTAGTCCGGTCCATCGTGCCCCCTTCAGCAGCTGGCCCCCGCGAGGCCGATCGGGCGCAGCGTGGCCTGATCACCGTTGGCCAACCGGCCGCTTGCGAGAAGTGATGTCAACGGGAGCTGCCAAGATCTCGGCGTCCTAATCGCAGTGATCGCCCTAGGTATCTCGAACTCAGCGCGCAATCCGAGTCGCTCGAGGGCAGGAAGGGGCGACCCGAGCGGTGGCCCAGAAGATCCTAATGAGTGGAGTTCGCCTGCCAGAGCGACCGCCGGGTTGGCAACCAACCAACCATCACTAGCGAAGCATGGAAATTGCCCGAGCGCGGACACAAGCGCCTCCGCCTCCCACGCTGGCGACCAAGATGAGAGCGACCAGCCTCGCCGGTGGGTGTCCGGCACCCGAGGCAGAATCATTCACACTCCTGACACCGCGATGTGAGTAGCTCGAAGCAGGCAAGCGACTCGACCCTCCGAGGATGGCAGCCCCCTCCGCGTGACGGAAGGAACCGGGTCACAGCCGTGTGGTGATCTGCAACACACGCTCGTTGGCTGCTGAGATCTGCCGCAGTACCCACTGGGCCGCCCGTCGGAGCCAGTGAACCACCGCTGCTGGTATCTCACCTTCGAAGACGCTGAGCTGCACTTGGGGACCGTAGCCCGACAGCGGCGATGTATTGCCGCCGCTGGTCGTGAGCAACACATACCGCACTCGTCGCCATCTAATCTGGCGAATTTGTTTCCAGCAGATCGGGTCGTAGACCGAACTGAGGTCGAGAATGTTGAGAGTGAGTGCCTTGGCTCATAGCCTGAGACCGACACGGTAGGAGCTTCAAGATTGCGTCTTCAACAGCGGCCTAGAGCTTCTTGGTTCCCAGGATCTTTAACGTTGTGACAAGTTTCGTCTGGGCGCGGTAGGGTTAGACGCCCGCTCCACATCTGCAGACACCTTGTCTGACCAGCCACTTTCGGAGTGGCC
>Ga0126313_10000108_pt1 | contig 34593 bp, 30 predicted proteins | sample Plot105A_FD_89954 | JGI IMG/M metagenome (GOLD analysis project Ga0126313, IMG submission 89954) | Serpentine soil microbial communities from UC McLaughlin Reserve, CA, USA - Plot105A | ecosystem: Environmental > Terrestrial > Soil > Grasslands | place: USA: UC McLaughlin Reserve, Lake County...
CCTCGCCGGACAGGTGTCATGCCCGATCAAGGGCCACGCTGACGATCTCGAATTGGGCGGTATCTTCGGCATCATGGCTCTTTGTGACGTCGACCTCGAAGGGTTCATAACCCGTACCGGTGTTGCGCGGGGCAACTACACGATCCTCAACTGCGCCGAAGGCAGCAACAACGTCACGAAGTGCACGACGGCTGGCGAACGGCACGTCCGCGCCAACATCAAGAGCGGCTCGGGTGCAGGACCGTTCCCCGGCGAAGCCGACTTCTGCTCGGTCGCGTTCGGCATCACGGTCATGTGTAACGACCTCCCCATGACGGTCAACGAGCTGGCGGCTCACAACTACGACATGGTGTTCTCGCACGCCAACAAGTGCCCGACCTCCGCGAGCAACTCGCTCGAGGGCGTCATCCACCTGATTGTCGACGCAGCACACCCGAAGATCGAAATCAGCTAGCAGCACAGCAGACCGCCGTCGCTGACGGCTAGCGGTACAGAAGGGGGGGCCATTGGCTCCCCCTTCTTCGTTCTCTCACGTGGCAACAGACGCCAATAGAGCGTCCACCAGAGCGACTTGCCCCTTCACCAGCTTGACGCGGGCTACATCCACCGCGAACCATGCAGCCTGGTCGACCTCTGGAAATTCCTGAAGCCGTCCCGACGCCCGCGGCCACTCCATCGTGAACGTGTTGCTCTCGATCTCGCCGACGTCCATGTCGGCCTCGAGCGCCCACGCCGTCACGACCTTCCCGCCCGCCTGTCGTACCTCGCCCAAAGGAAGCAACGGCCCGCCCGGGACCGGCTGACCGATCTCCTCCTCGAACTCGCGCTTCGCCGCCGCGAGCGGATCCTCATCTTGGCCGTACTCGCCCTTCGGGATCGACCACGCTCCCTCGTCCCTGCGGGCCCAGAACGGACCACCCATGTGCCCGAGCATCACCTCGATCTCGCCGCTCCCCGTACGGCGGTAGAGCAGCAAGCCGGCGCTGCGCCGAGGCATGCGGGCTAGACCGCGGCGCCGAGATCGAACTCGAGCAGCGCCGCCCGACGCAGCAGCGGCGCTACGCGGTAACGCTCCTCGCGATAGGTCTCCCACAGCCCGTCGAGCACCGCGACGACGTGGTCGAGCCCGATCTCACGTGACCACGCGACAGCGCCGCGGGGATGGTTGAGGCCAAGCGTCAACCCGGTGTCGACGTCCTCCGCCGACCCGACCCCCTCGCCGAGCGCGAATGCCGCCTCGTTGACGAGCTGGCAAACGCTGCGGCCAAGCACGAGGCCCGGTGCGTCGCCGACCCACTCGCCGAGGAAGCCGAGCGTCGTGAAGAAGCGCTCCGCTGCCTCAGCCGCGAACGCCTGGGTCGTGGGCAGGCGAGTGAGCTCGACCAGATGGCAGTCGGCAAGCGGTGGCAACAGGTGAAAGCCGACCGCCCCCGGCTCGCCCCGCGCGGCAAGCGTCCGGTCTGCGCACAGCGCGAGCAGGGGCGCTCCTCCGGGAGGGCTCTCCGCGGCCACAACGCCCGCATCGACGATCAGCTCAGCCGGCGCGCCTGCCTGCAGGTGATAGCCGGCGCTTCGCGCTCGCTCACGCAGCGCGTCGACCAATGCCCCCTCGCCGAGAATCGCCACCGCCATCCCGTCCCCACCGCCGACGGCCGGCGGCTCCGGATCCTCCGGCCGATGCGGTGCGCCGGCCGGCGCGTCGTAGTCGTAGTAGCCGCGGCCGCTCTTGCGCCCGAGCCGCCCGGCCGCGACCATGCGCGCCTGAATCGGGCTCGGTCGCCAGCGCGGCTCGCCGAACGACAGCTCCGTGAACGACTTCGCCACCTCGAAGCCGACGTCGATCCCAACCAGGTCCATCAGCTCGAACGGGCCCATGCGGAAGCCGCCGCCGAGTCGGCAGATCCGGTCGATCTGCTCGTGCGTCGCCAACCGCTCTTGGAGCGAGCGCAACGCCTCCGTGTAGAACGGCCGACCGCAGCGGTTGACGAGGAAGCCCGGCCCGTCGGTCGCGACGATCACGTCCTTGCCCATCGCCTCACCCACCTCGCGCGCGAGCGCGAGTGCCCGCTCTCCGGTCTGGTCCGCGCGGATCACCTCGAGCAGCCGCATCAGCGGCGGCGGGTTGAAGAAGTGCATCCCGACGACGTTCTCCGGCCGCTCCGACGCGCTCGCCAGGGAGGTGACAGGGATCGACGAGGTGTTCGTGGCAAGGATCGCCTCGGGCGCCACGCGCGAGAGGTCGCAGAAGAGCTGGCGCTTGAGGTCGAGCCGCTCCGGTGCCGCCTCGACGATGAGGTCGCAGTCCGCCAGTCCGTCGAGCGACGACGCGGTCGAGAGCAGCTCGACAGCCGCTTCGCCCACCCGACCCTTCTCTACCCACCGTCGCAGGCCCCGCAGCACGTTCTCCTCACCGAGCCCGAGGGCATCCGGCACCGGGTCGTGCAGCACGGTCGCGATGCCGGCCGCGCAGCCGAGCTGCGCGATCCCCGCGCCCATCGTGCCGGCGCCCACCACGCCCATCGTGCCGACCGTCAAGCCGTGCGCTCCCAGAGCGAGCTGATTCCCTGGCCGACGCCGATGCACATCGTCGCCAACCCGAGCCGACCGTTGCGCCGCCCCAGCTCGCGCACCAGCGTCCCGACCATCCGCGAGCCGCTCGAGCCGAGCGGATGGCCGAGAGCGATCGCCCCGCCGTTCCCGTTCACCCGCTCCTCGTCGATCCCGAGCTCGCGCATCGACGCGACGGCCTGGGCCGCAAACGCCTCGTTGAGCTCGACCAGGTCGATCTCGTCGATCGCCACGCCGGTCCGCTGCAGCAGCTTGCGCGTGGCCGGGACCGGCCCGATCCCCATGTGCGACGGCTCGACGCCCGCGTAGCCGGCGCCGACGAACCGGGCCAGCGGAGTTGCGCCCCGACGCTCCGCCTCGCGGGCCGACATCAACAGCAAGGCCGATGCCCCGTCGTTCAACGGCGACGCGTTGCCCGCTGTCACCGTGCCGCCCTCGCGGAACACAGCCGGCAGCGTAGGCAGCCGCTCGAGCTCCGCCTCCTGCCGCGGCCCCTCGTCAGCGTCGATCGTCTTCGTCGTTCGCTTCGGGCCGGGCGCAGCCACCGGGACTATCTCCTCGGCGAAGACCCCTCCCGCCTGCGCGGCCACCGCCTTCTCATGGCTTCGCAAGGCGAACGCGTCTTGATCCTCGCGAGTGACGCCGTAGCGCTCCGCCACGTTCTCGGCCGTCTCGCCAAGCGCGTCCGTGTGGCCCATCTCGACCATCTTCGGATTCACCAGCCGCCAGCCGAGCGCCGTGTCCTCCAAAGCCCGCGGTCCCCGCGCCAGCCCCATCTCCGGCTTCGCCATCACCCACGGCGCCCTGCTCATGCTCTCCACGCCCCCCGCTACCACGACGTCCGCCGACCCCGACCGGATCGCCTGCGCTCCAGCGATCAGCGCCTGCATCCCCGACCCACATAACCGGTTCACCGTCTGGCCTGGCACCTCCACCGGAAAACCAGCTAGCAGCGAGGCCATCCTCGCCACGTTCCGGTTGTCCTCTCCGGCCTGGTTCGCACACCCGAGGATCACGTCGTCCACATCGATCGGGTTCACGCCCGAGCGCCGAACCACCTCAGCCAACGCGACCGCGGCGAGATCGTCCGCACGAACGGTGCTCAGCTGCCCCCCATACCGGCCCATCGGCGTCCGCACGTACTCCACGATCACCGCATCCATCGGCTCAGAAGAAGTCACGAGCGCAGACTATGTGAACGCTCTCCGAGCTCGCTAAGAGCCGCCGGCGTCGTCGTGCTGCAGGAGGCGACGTACCGTGTCGGTCCCAACCTGGTCGAAGTCCTGGTACCAGGCGCCAACAGCCCCGAACGGCTCGGGCGTACGCCCGCAGACGATCACGTCGGCTTCCCTCACGACCAGTGCGACGGCCTCGGGCGGCGCCACCGGAACAGCGATCACGAGCTCCGCAACTCCATGTCGACGCAGCGCGAGGGCAGCCGCACGCATCGTCATGCCGGTCGCCAGCCCGTCGTCGACCACGATTGCCACCCGACCCGCCAACGGGATCGCCGGCCGGCTTCCACGCATGTCGCGCTCTCGCGCCCTCAGCTCAGTCAGCGCCCGCTCGGTCGCGTCGGCGACCACCGCCTCTGGGACGTCGTAGCGGCGCAGCATCTCCCGATGAAGCACGCGTATCCCACCGCTCGCGACGGCGCCGATCGCGAGCTCCTCGTGCCCGGGGAAGCCGATCTTGCGCACGACGAAGACGTCGAGCGGGGCGTGAAGCGCCAGCGAGACCTCGAATGCCACGGGCACGCCCCCGCGCGGCAAGCCTATGACGACGACATCGTCGCGGTCGGCGTACTCCCCTAGTCGGTCGGCTAGCTGTCGTCCCGCATCACGCCGGTCGCGGAAGAGCGGGCGCGGCGCCATGGGACCGAGCCCGACAGCCTCGAGAGCTCACTCCCGAGAGCCGGCGCCCTCCCGCTCGTACTCCCGCAGGAACCCCTCGAACAGCCGTCGGTGCCCCTCCTCGTCGGCCAGGATCGTCGTCACCATGTCCGCCGTCACCGGGTCGCCGTGCTCCTCGCAGAACTCGATCACCTTGTTGTAGTGCTCGATCGCGCCCGACTCCGCCTCGATCACGCCCTTGATGATGTGGACGATGTCGATGTTGTCGTCCGGCGGTTGGAGGTAGGTCTGCTCGGCGCTGAAGCCCTGCGACCCCGGCACCGTTCCGTAGAGCTCCTTGATCCGCTTGCCGAACTGCTGCGCGTGGCCGAGCTCCTCCTGGATGTCCTGCTGGAGGCTCTCGATGATCTCCTGCGCCCGGACGCCGTCCGGGTTGATCGAGTTGGCGGTGTAGGAGAGCACCGTCTCCATCTCCATCCAGTAGGCCTTGGTCAGCAGCTCGATCAGCTGCTCGCGCTCGGCGCGCTTGTCGTCGCTGAGGATTCCCATGGGCTTTAGTTACTCCCGCGTCACGGTTCCCAAACTTCGATCGCTAGGTTGAGCCTCACCTCAACGGAAGGAACCATGCTCAAGCGACTCACGACTCTGCTCGCGGCACTGATGCTCCTGACCTTCGTGGCGGCCGGCTGCGGCGATGACGACGAGGGCAGCAGCTCGAGCAGCGGAAGCACGGCCGCCGACACGGTCGCGACCGACGCCACGACCGAGCGCGCGGATGGCGCGGACGACGATACGACGACCGACAAGACGGAGACCGATCGCAAGTCCGGCGACGACTCGCGCGAGGACGGCTCAGGCGACGGCGGCGCAAGCGCCCCGCTCGTCGGCGAGAAGGCGGCAGAGAACTGCAAGCAGAGCATCGACGCCACGGAGCAGCTGTCGGCCGACGCGAAGGCCAAGCTCAGCGACCTCTGCGAGAAGGCCACGTCCGGCGACGAGGACGATCGCCGCGAGGCCGCCTCCGAGGCGTGCGAGACCCTGGTCGCCGAGACAGTGCCGAAGGACGGCCGCGAGGCTGCGTTGGAGACCTGCAAGAAGGCCGCGACGGCCGGTCAGTAGACGACACCGTCCGTCAGGCGCGGCCGTACACCGGTACTGCCGCGCCTGACGTCGGCGTCGAGTCCTCGCTGCACAGGAAGGCGATGACACGCGCGATCTCTGCCGGCGCCACCCACTTGCTCCAGTCGGCGTTCGGAGAGGCCTCGCGGTTCTGCGGCGTGTCGATCGTGCTCGGCAGCACGGCGTTCGCGCGCACGCCGGCGGAGCGGTACTCCGCATCGAGCGCCTTGACGAAGGCGAGCACTCCGGCCTTCGCGGTGATGTAGCCGGCGGCGCCCGAGAAGGGCTCGAGCGCCGCGCGCGCCGAGACGCCGACGAACGCGCCGCCGCCGGTCTCGACGAGCCGCGGCATCGCAGCACTCGCGAGGTTGAAGGCCGGGATGAGGTTGAGCCGCAGCATGAACTCGAACTCGCCGAGATCGGCCTCGCCGACCTTCGGGCCCATCGCGAACCCGCCGACGAGGTTGACGACAGCCTTCAGCCCGTCGACCGATGCGACGGCCTCGGCCGCCGACCCGGGATCGAGCAGGTCGGCCTCGACGTAACGTACGCGCGTGCCGACCTCCGAGCCGCGCGCGTGGCGGTCGAGCACGGTGACGTCCCAGCCGCGGTCGCACAGCTCGACGACGACCGCGCTGCCGAGCGCCCCGGATCCTCCGGCGACGAGTACCGCGTCAGCCATCTGATCGTTTCGCGATTGTCACAGTGAGCAGGCTAAACCGTCCGCGCGCGCCTTTACCTTCGGACGCCGATGGAGCAGCCGACTCTCACCGCCACGTTCGAGTGCGTACGCGACCTTGTCGACGGACAGACGGTCGACGGCGTGTTCGAGGTCCGCGCCGTCACCCGGCGTGCGAAGAAGAACGGCGACTCCTTCCTCAAGCTGCAGCTCGGCGACGCCACCGGTCAGGTCGAGGCGGTCGCCTGGGACGACGTCGACGATGTCGCCGCCGTGGCCGTGCTCGGCGCGGTCGTGCGCGTGTTCGGCAGCTTCACCGACGACGCCCGCTACGGCCGCTGCGTCACCCTGCGGCGGATCCGGCTGGCCGAGCTCGAGGAGTTCGACCCTGCCGACATCTACGCATCGGCTCCGATCCCCTACGACCAGATGATCGCCGACCTCGAGGAGCTGATCGGCACCGTCCAGCAGCCACACCTGCGCCGGCTGCTGGTGTCGCTGCTGTGCGAGGGCGAAGTCGCCGAGCGCTGGCGTACAGCCCCGGCGGCGAAGGTCTACCACCAGGCCTACCGCCACGGGCTCCTCGAGCACTCGCTGTCGGTCGCACAAGGCGTCAGCGCGATGGCCTCTACCTTCCCGGGGCTCGACCGGGACGTCGCGGTGACCGGCGCGCTGCTGCACGACATCGGCAAGATCGACGCCTACGAGGTGTCCGGCGGGGCGATCGACATGTCCTGCGCCGGCAAGCTGCAGGGCGAGATCCCGCTCGGCTACTTCCGCGTCCGCCAGGCGGTCGAGGCGATCGACGGCTTCCCACCCGAGACTGCCGAGGCGCTGCTGCACATCGTCCTCAGCCACCACGGCAAGCTCGAGCACGGCAGCCCGGTGACGCCATGCACACGCGAGGCGACGCTTGTGCACCAGATCGACAATCTCGGCGGCACGCTCGGCAGCTACGACCGGATCGAGAAGAGCCTCGCCGACGGCGAGGTCTGGTCGACGTTCGACCGCGCCCTCTCGGGCTCGGCCTACTTCGCGCGCCGCGCGGCCTGAACGACACGGAACTTCACCGTGCGCTCGTCCGAGCGGTTGCGGAAGCGATCCGACGCGCTGACGCTGAGGCGGTAGAGACCCGGGAGGAGCGCCCGTCCGGCGGCGCGTGCGCGTAGACGAAGGACATTGGCGCCGGCGTCGCCGATGTGTGGGACCTTCGCCAGCGTCGTCCAGATCGTGCATCGCCTGTGGCGACGGTTCGAGCGCCTGGCCGCCACGCACTCGCCGTCTACACGGCGACCTGCCGTCGCTCGCTGCATGAGCACCCGTGCTCGGGCCGCCTCCGAGATCGCATAGCGCAGCTTGAACGCCTTCCCACGCTTCACCCTGCGTGGCTTGACCCGTGCTGCCGTCACCAGCGGCGCGCGTGGCGTCGCACCCAACGGGATCACCACCGCGGCGGCATTCGCATCGACGGACAGCAGTGCCGCCTGCCGCCCGGCCCGGCGTGGCGGCACGTACGTCACTGACATCGTGCACGCCTGTCCGAGCAGCAGCGTGTGCCCGACGCAGCCACGCCCATCGACCGTGAAGGAACGCGGCCCTTGCAGATCCACACGGCTGATCCGCAACCGCCCACGCTGGCTGCGCAGGGTTATGGCGCCACCCCGCGCCGCGTCCCCTGCCGGCATCTCGCCGAAGCGGATTCCCGCGGGCGACGGCGTCAGCAGGCCGGTCGCCGAGTTCAGCAGGACGGACACCGAGCCCGGTCGGTTCGCAGTCACGACGTCCGGCTGCTCGTCGTGGTTCATGTCGACCGCTGCGATGTCGTCGACGGTTCCGCCGGCCGGATCGCCGGCGCCGAACGGCGAGTCGCTCGTCGGGGTCAGCTCGGCGGCGCCGTTGCCGAGCAGCACGGAGAAGCGGCCCCCGGGCGCGCCGGCGACGACGTCGCTCCTTCCGTCGCCGTTCATGTCGTTGGCGTCTATCGCCGTCGGCGAGGCGGCCAGGCCCGTGGCCTTGCGCCCCGCCGACAGCAGGCCGCCCGCGCCGTTGCCGCGCATCAGAACGACGGCAGAAGCGCCGCCCGAGTCGGTCGCGACCACGTCGAGTGCGCCGTCGCCATCGAAGCGCCCGAGCGCCAGGCGGTCGACCTCTCCGACGGCACCCGTCGCGTACGACGAACCGTCCGAGAAGCTGCCATCGGCGGCGTTCGTCAACGTCGAGACGGCGGCGCTGCCACCGGCGGCCACGATGTCGGTCAGCCCGTCGCCGTCGAGATCGCCCACCGCGAGGTCGGTGGGCGCCGGCAAGCCCGACGGATACGAGTCCTCGAGGTAGGAGCCGCCGAGGTTGCGCAGCACCGTGACGTTCTGGCCGCTGTCGGCCGTGGTGACGATCAGGTCGGCCAGGGCGTCGCCGTCGACCTTCGCGATCGCGACGCTCGACGCGGCCGGATCGCTCCACGCCTCCGCCTGGACGAAGCCGCCGATCGGCTGCGCGGTGAAGGTGAGCAGCCGGCGCGGCGAGTCGGAGGTGATCGTCGCGTAGTCGCGCAGCGCGTCGCCGTTGAGGTCGCCGCTCGCGACCGCCTCGACCGGCCCGACGCTGCCGATCGGCACGCCGCCGGACAGGTGGCCGCTCCCGTCTCCGCGCAGCAGCCTCAGGCCGCCGGCCGCCACGTCTACGGTCCCGTTGCGGTCGGCGTCCGCGACGGCGAGCGCCTGCGTGGTCGCGCCTGTCGGGAACGGCGAGCCGAGCGCGGGAACGAAGGCCGCCGACGCCGCGGCAGGGCCAATCAGGACCGCAGCGATCACGACGGCGACTGACAGGGTCGCACGAGGAAGGGACACCGGAGACACCGTACGACACGACACGGGAGAAGCGCCCCGGTTGCGCTACCCCGCAAATTGGGGCCTTCGGGTGTGGTTTCGGTGCTCGCGAGGCCGATCCGCGTGCGTATCCTCGAACGCACATGGCGAAGGACACAGAGAAGCTCATCCGGCAGTTGTCGTTGATCTCGTTCCTGATGGCCGAGCGACGGCCCGTCTCGGCGCTCGAGATCCGTCAGGACGTCGAGGGCTACGCCCAGATGACCAGCGACGAGGCGTTCAACCGCCGCTTCTACGCCGACCGCGCCGAGCTGGCGTCGCTCGGCATCGAGCTCGAGGTCGAGAAGTCGAGCGAGGGCTCCTACGAGGCCGAGACCTACACGCTGCCGCCCGAGAACTTCTACCTGCCCGCGATCAAGTTCTCCGACCAGGAGCTCGGCGGGCTGCGCACCGCGCTGTCGCTGCTCGACGGCGAGTTCGCCTACGCCGAGCCGCTGCGGCTCGCGCTCCAGCAGCTGTCGTGGGGCAAGCCGTCTCCGCTCGCCGACGCCGGTCAGCAGTCGGTCCGCCTCGCGATGACGGCCGGCGCCGGCGGCCGCGAGCTCTCGCAGCGGCTGTCGAAGATCGAGACCGCGATCTTCCGCCGCAAGACGATCGTCTTCGACTACTACACGCTCGCGCGGGACTCCGAGGAGCGGCGCAAGGTCGACCCCTACCACCTGCTCTTCCAGGGCGGCCAGTTCTACCTCGTCGGCTACGCCCACGAGCGCGACGCGATCCGCGTCTTCCGCCTGTCGCGGATCCGCGGCAAGGTCGGCTACGCCTCGAAGGCCGAGCACGACTTCCAGCGCCCCGAGGACTTCGACCCACGCGAGTACGCACGGCGCGCCGACTGGCAGTTCGGCGAGCAGCAGGGCGTCGCGAGGATCTGGCTCTCGAACCGCGTCGAGTGGCTCGTCCGACGTCATCTCGGCGCCGACGTCGGCCGGGTCGTCGAGCAGGACGACGACGGGGTGGTCTACGAGACGCCCTATGGCGATCCGCGCCAGCTGATCTCGTGGGTGCTCGGCCTCGGCGAGCGCGCGCGCATCGTCGAGCCGGACGAGCTCGTCGAGCAGGCCGAGCAGCGGATGCGGCTGGTCGCCGAGCGCCATGCCGAGCCGATCGAGCTGGCGCGGCCGGTCAAGCGCAAGCCCGTCGAGGACGAGGAGGAGGACGACGGATCGAAGCGCGAGAGCCACATCCGCCCCGAGCGCTTCGCCCGCCTGGTGACACTCGCCGGCATCCTGATCGACACCGCGCGCGAGCAGAGCAAGCTCGAGTTCCGCGAGCTCTGCGACCGGCTGCAGATCTCAGAGGCCGAGCTGCGCCAGGACATCGACGTGCTCAACGTCGTCAACTTCGGCGGCGGCAGCTACGTGCTCTACGCCGAGATCCAGGGCGACCAGATCGAGGTCGACCCCGAGCCCTACGGCGACAACTTCGCCCGTCCCGCACGGCTGCTTCCGCTCGAGGCGAAGGCGCTCGTCGCGGCGATCGACCTCGTCGGCGAGCACCTGCCCGAGGGCTCGCTCGCCTCGGCGCGCGACAAGATCGTCGACGCGCTCGGCAACGACCCGGCGGCTGACGGCCTGCAGATCACCTCGGCCAAGGGCGACGACTCCGAGATCGCGCGCGTCGTCTCGAGTGCGATCTCCGACCGCCACCTGCTGCGCATCGAGCACTACAAGGAGTCCGAGGACGAGTTCACCGAGCGGACGATCGAGCCCTACCAGCTGATCAACGGCCCCGAGGGCTGGTACGTGCACGCCTTCGAGCCCGAGAAGGAGCAGTCGCGCTCGTTCCGCCTCGACCGCATTCGCTCCGCCGACGTGCTCGGCGAGGTCTACGAGCCGCGCGAGGGCATCGAGGCCGAGATGGGCGGCTGGCCGACGACCGGTGAGGTTCCCGCCTCGGTCCGCGCGCGCGTCTGGATCTCCCCCGAGCGGGCCCGCTGGGCGCGCGAGGACCGGCGCGTCGTCGAGGAGCTCAAGGACGGCGCGGTGATCGTCGAGCTGCCGTACGCGAGCAACGACTACCTGGCGCGCGAGATCCTCAAGGAGGCCGGCGACGCGGTCGTCCTCGAGCCCGAGGACGCGCGCGAGGCCGTGCGAGCGGTGTCGGAGTCGCTCGCCGGCGCAGTTCGCCGCTAGCGCGAGCCGAGCGAGCGCCGAATGCCGTCACGGCGCGACCTGATCCGGATGGACGGCGCGGAGCTGCACGCCTTCCTGGACGAGCAGCGGATCGTCCAGGTGGCGACCGTCGGTCCCCAAGGACGGCCGCATCTCGTGCCGCTCTGGTACTTCGTCGAGGACGGCGAGCCGCCCGTGCTGCGCGGCTGGACCTATGCGAAGTCGCAGAAGGCGAGGAACCTCGAGCGCGATCCGCGCGCGACGCTGTCGATCGACGACGGCGTCGACTACCAGGACCTGCGCGGCGTGATGATGGAGTGCGACGTCGAGCTCGAGCACGACCCCGAGCGTGTGGCCGAGTACGGCATCGCGCTGTTCGACCGTTACGGTCCCGGCGGCGAGCTTGCACCGGAGGTCCGCGAGATGGTCCTCGGGCAAGCGCAGAAGCGCGTCGGGCTGCGCTTCACGCCGACAAGGACCGTGACCTGGAACCACCGAAAGCTCGGAGGCGCTTACTGATGAAGGGCTTGATCCTCTCCGGCGGCAAGGGCACGCGCCTGCGGCCGCTGACCCACACCAGCGCCAAGCAGCTCGTCCCGGTGGCGAACAAGCCGGTCCTCTTCTATGGGATCGAGGCGATGGCGGCGGCGGGGATCACCGAGGTCGGGATCATCATCGCCCCGGAGACCGGTGACGAGATCCGCGCGGTCGCCGGGGACGGCTCGGCGTTCGGCGTGTCGATCACCTACATCGAGCAGGACGAGCCGCTCGGCTTGGCGCACGCCGTGCTGACCGCGCACCCGTTCATCGGCGACTCGCCGTTCGTGATGTACCTCGGCGACAACCTGCTCCGCGACGGGATCGTCGAGCTCGTCGAGACGTTCGCGAGCGAGAAGCCCGACGCGCTGATCCTGCTGACCCGGGTGCCGGATCCCGAGCACTACGGCGTCGCAGAGCTCAGCGACGGCAGCGTCTCGCGCCTGGTCGAGAAGCCTCAGGATCCGCAGAGCGACCTCGCCCTGGTCGGCGTCTACATGTTCACGCCGTCGATCTTCGACGCGGCGAACGCGATCGAGCCGTCGGCGCGCGGCGAGCTCGAGATCACCGACGCGATCCAGTGGCTGGTCGACGGCGGCCGCCGCGTCGATCCGCACATCGTCCACGGCTGGTGGAAGGACACCGGCCAGGTGCAGGACATGCTGGAGGCCAACCGGCTGATCCTCGATGACGTCGAGGAGCGCCACGACGGCGAGCTGATCGACTCGCGCGTCGAGGGGCGGGTGTGCATCGAGGCGGGCGCCCGCCTCGAGCGGGCGCTCGTGCGCGGGCCGGCGATCATCGGCGCCGGCACGACCGTCACCGACGCGTACATCGGTCCGTACACCGCGCTCGGCGAGGACGTGACGATCGAGCACGCCGAGCTCGAGCACTCGATCGTGCTGTCGGGATCGACCGTCCGCGACCTCGACTCGCGCATCGAGGCCAGCCTGATCGGCCGCAATGTGACGATCTGCCGCGGACCGGCGCTGCCGCGCGCGTACCGCTTCGTCGTCGGCGACAACGCCGACATCGCGATCCTCTAGCGCGCGGTCCGAGATGTATGGCCGAGGACATAGAGCGCCGGTCCTGATCGCCTGCGCCGGCGCCTTCCTCGCCTTCCTCGACACGACGATCGTCAACATCGCCTTCCCCGACATCTCGGAGTCGTTCGCGGACTCCGGGCGTGACGCGCTCTCATGGGTGCTCGACGGCTACTTCGTCGTCATCGCCGCATTGCTCGTACCTGCCGGAGGGCTAGCCGACCGCTTCGGGCACAAGCGGATCTTCCTGACCGGCATCGGCGTCTTCACGCTGTCGAGCCTGCTCTGCGCGGTGGCCCCATCGCTCGAGGCGCTGATCGCGGCCCGTCTCCTGCAGGGAGTCGGCGCGGCGATGATCGCGCCGTCCTCGCTGGCGATCGTCCTCGACCGCTTCCCGGTCGAGCGCCGCGCTGCCGGCGTCGGCCTCTGGGGCGCCGCCGCAGCAGCAGCCGCCGCGACTGGGCCCACGCTCGGCGGCCTGCTCGTCGAGGTCGCGGACTGGCGTCTCGTCTTCCTCGTCAACCTCCCGCTCGGCGCGGCGATCGTGCTCCTCGGTCGCAAGCGGCTCACCGAGACGGCGCTCGGCGACAGTCGCCTGCCCGACATCCCCGGCGGCGTGATGCTCGCCCTCGGCCTGGCGCTGATCACGCTCGGGATAATCGAGGGCAACGACTGGGGTTGGGGAGCGCCCGCCACGCTCGCCTGCTTCGCCGGCGGCGCGGCGCTGATGGCGGGCGTCGGCCTGCGCAGCCGCAGTCATCCGCGTCCGGTGCTCGAGCCGGAGCTCTTCGCGCACCGGTCCTTCGGCATCGGCAACCTCGGGACGTTGCTGTTCGCGATGGCCTTCTTCTCGGTGATCCTCGGCAACGTCCTCTTCCTGACGTCGATCTGGGGCTACAGCGTGCTGAGCGCCGGGTTGGCCAGCCTCCCGGGGCCGATCTGCAGCACGATCTTCGCCGGGCCCGCCGGCCGCCTCGCCGACCGTCTCGGCCACCGAGCCGTGATCGTCCCGGGGACGGTCCTGTTCGCCATCGGCGCGCTCGTGCTGCGCTCGGCCGGCCCCTCGCCCGACTGGGTCGGCGTCTGGCTACCGGGCGGCATTCTGACCGGGACCGGAATCGGCCTCGCCTTCCCGACGCTCGGCTCCGCCGCCGTGCGCGACGTGCCACATGATCGCTTCGCGACCGCGAGCGCCGTCAACGCCGCCTTCCGTCAGGTCGGCGCGGTGTTGGGAACCGCCCTGCTCGTCACGATCGTCGGCGAGCCGCCGAACCTCGCCGACGCGCTCGCCTCGGCCGACCGCGCATACGTCTTCGCCGCCGTCGCGGCGGGCGTGTCGGGGATCGTCGCGTTCTCGCTCGGAGCTGCTCAACGAAGTGGCGAGGCGGTCGCGGCCGAACCCGCCCGCGCCTAACGCTCGGTCGACGTCGCGCGGCTGAAGCTGGCCGACGCGCCGCGCTGGCCGCCGACCGTCAGCGCGATGCGCGCGGTCTCCTCGACCGGCGACCGACGCCAGCGCCCGATGGTCCAGCTCTCGCCGTCGGCGCTGAAGTCGAACCGCGCGCGGCGGCCGTCGACGGTCACGCGCAGATGGACGTAGGGCCCGCTCGGCCCGGCGCGCCGAAGCCCGGAGTCGAACCTGCCGCCGGCGCGTTGCCACGAACGGAGCGCCCCCCGCGGGCCGACCGCTATTCCGATCGCCTGCGCGCCCACCGCGAACGGCCCGCCGCGTACGACCGCGAGACCGGCGGCCTCGGTGCCACTCAAGCTGTATGCATCGACGATCGCGCTCGCAGTGAAGCGGTCGCCGCCGATCCGTCGTGCGAGCACGGCGGCGTCGATCCGCTTGCCCGCCTTGCGCGGTGCGACGACGGTCAGGCCGTGGGCGACGGTAGCGCGCGGAGCGCGCGTCACCGGCCACTCCCACTCGGGGTCGAGCGACGCGCCGGCGAAGGGGTCGTCGAAGGCGGTCGCGAGCCCGCCGTCGGTCGGCGGCAGCGGGTGGCCGTCGCCGATCGCCGGCCATCCGTCAGCCCCGACCGTGAGATCGGCGATCAGCATTTGCCGACCGGCCAACGGCGCGCCGGCGCGGTAGGCGTGGAAGGCGACACGGTCGCCGACGATCGAGACGTGGCCCGGACAGCGCCAGCCGTTGCCCGAGCGCAGGATCGGGTTGACCGGATTGCGCGCCCACGGACCGGCGAGCGTTCGGGCGCGCGCGGACCCGACCGCGTAGGCGCAGCGCTTCGAGCAGCAGAGGTTGGCCGAGTAGAGCAGATGCCACCAGCCGTCGCGCTTGACGAGCGCCGGTGCCTCGACGACCTTGCCCTCCCAGGTGCCCGGCCGGTTGCGAATCAGCACGCGCGGCCTGCCGAGCACGGAGCGGCCATTGGGCGCGAAGCGCTGGATGAGGATCGGCGTCGGCCGCTCGAACGCGTTGCCGTCCTCCTTGTAGACGAGGTAGAAGCGGTCGCCGTCGAGCACCGGCGTAGCGTCGATCGTCCCGCGCGGCGTGCAGCGCAGCGGGCGGCCGAGGTCGCGCCACGGGCCGAGCGGCGAAGGTGCGGTCGCGACGCCGAGGCAGTACCAGGTACGGCCTGGCCGCTTGCGGGGATAAGCGCTGTAGACCACGGCGTAGCCGCCGCTTGGCAGCGCCGTGAGCTCCGGAGCCCAGAACGAGTCCTTCGCCCAGCGCGGCGGGTGGCGGAAGACCGAGCCGGCGAACCTCCACGTGCGTAGGTCGGTGGAGCTGAGGATGCGGAAGGTCGGCGCCCAGCCGCCGCTGGTCGCCGTCGCGTAGAAGGTGCCGTCGATCTCGGTGACGTCCGGATCGGGCCAGTCGCCGCGCACCACCGGTGAGGGAAGCGGCGACTCGGTCTGGGCGATCGCCTGCGGAACGAGGACGAGCAGCGCCAGCACGACCACCGCTGAGGCGAGAGGCTTCATTGGCACCACCCTAGAGGCGGTGACCCGCTCGGCGCTCCGCGTCCTCGACCCGGTCGATCCTTGGGTCGTCGGTCCCCAGCATCGCCTTCAGGGCGTCGCGCAGGGCGTCGGGGTCGAGCGTGCCGGCCGCGAGCATCGCCTCGACGTCGGCCCAGTCCTTCGTACGATCGAACATCGCCTTGAAGATCGCTAGCTCGAGCGGACCAAGCACTGGGATCTGCTCGCCCTCGAACTCCACGGTGCGCCGGTTCATCGCGGCGTCTCGATGGACCGGCGCGTAGTCGAGGAACAAGTCGACCGGCGTCCCGTCCCACCAGAGCCTCGCCTGACCGTCTCGCCGGAGGAGCTCGGCATCCCTGTCGGAGTGCTCGACCGTGTCCGGGAGGGCAGCCAGCACCCGCTCGTAGTCGGCTACCGGCACGAAGACGTTCACGTCGATGTCGCTCGTGCCGCGCGGGTCGAGAGTGCAGTAGGCGAGAGCTATCGCTCCGCCGAAAGCGTGGGGGAGCCCATGCCGGTCTAGCGCCCGGTCCACGGCGATCAACCGGTCGCCTAGCTTCGTCACGGCCGGCTCGCCGCCGTCGGGATCCTTGGGAACCTCAGTGCGGAATCGTGGCGCGTCGGCAACGACTCCGCGAGCTCGAGCACATCGGAGAGCTGCTGGGCGGCGTGGGCGATCTGCGCTCTGGATGGCTGAACGATCGGCCGTCTCCCCTCGACGACCGTGAGGCGAGAGCCGGCCGCAGCGAGCAGCCGCGCAAGCGTGTCGACGGACGGCTGCTTGCGCCCGTGCTCGTAGGCGGACAGTGTTGCCTGCGACGTTCCAGCGCGCGTCGCCAAAGCCGTTTGCGTAAGCCCGGCCTGTCGTCGCGCGCTTTGAAGGGCGGCTGCTGCGTTCATCTACTAAGTATATCCATATAGATATATAGGCTATATACTATGAGCATCCTGCGTGATATCCCTCGCAAGATGAGAGTCCTGGTGATCGGCGCAGGCGGGATGCTCGGTACGGACCTAGGGCGGGCCGCGGAGGCGGCGGGTCACGAGGTCGTCGCGCTCGACCGGGCGGCGCTCGACGTCACGGACGGCGAGGCGGTGGAGACCGCCGTCGCCGATGCAAGGCCCGACGCGGTGTTCAACTGCGCCGCATGGACGGACGTCGACGGCGCCGAGGAGTCGGAGCTCGAGGCGCTGCGGATCAACGGCGACGGCGCTCGCAACGTGGCGGTCGCCGCCACCGCGGCCGGCGCCGCGGTCGTCCTTCCCTCGACCGACTACGTCTTCGACGGCACCGCGGACCGCCCGTACGTCGAGTCGGACCCGACCGCGCCGATCTCCGCCTACGGCCGCACCAAGCTCGCGGGCGAGCGGGAGACCGCCGCCGCCAACCCGCGCCACTTCGTCGTCCGCACCTCATGGCTGTTCGGCCTCGCCGGACGCAACTTCGTCGAGACGATGCTCGGGCTTGCCGACAGGGGCGAGGTGACCGTCGTAAGCGATCAAGTCGGCTGTCCGACCTACACACCGCACCTCGCGGAGGGCCTCTTGCAGCTCGCCATCACGGAGCAGTACGGCGTCCATCACATGTCGGCCAGCGGCCATGTCTCCTGGCACGGCTTCGCGCAGGCGATCTTCGAGGAGGCCGGCGTGGAGTGCCAGGTCCGGCCGACCACGACCGCGGAGCTCGCCCGCCCCGCCCCCCGCCCCTCCTGGTCGGTCCTCGACACGGAGTGGCCCGACGCGGTCCGCCTGCCGGAGTGGCGCGATGGGCTTCGCGCCTACCTGGCCTCGCGTACCACTACGGTCTCCGCGTGAGATTGCTCGTCACCGGCGCGGCCGGCTTCATCGGATCGACCTACGTCCGCATCGCTACGGACGCCGGACACGACGTCACGGTCCTCGACAAGCTGACCTACGCCGGACGGCTCGAGAACCTGGAGGGCGTCCCCCACACCTTCGTCCACGGCGGCATCGAGGACCCCGAGAAGGTCCGCGAGGCGATGGAAGGCGTCGACGCCGTCGTCAACTTCGCCGCCGAGTCACACGTCGATCGCTCGATCGAGGGCCAGGACCCGTTCGTGACCACGCACGTGATCGGCACGAGCGTGCTGCTCGCCGCGGTGCGCGAGCTCGGCGTCGGCCGCTACCTCCAGGTCTCGACCGACGAGGTGTATGGCTCGATCGACAGCGGCTCGTTCACTGAGGCGTCGGCGCTCAACCCCTCCTCGCCCTACAGCGCGACGAAGGCCGCCGGCGACCTGCTCGTATCCGCGCACGTCCACACCCACGGCCTCGAGGCGGTGATCTGCCGCGGCTCGAACAACTACGGCCCGCGCCAGTACCCCGAGAAGCTGATCCCGCTGATCACGCTCAACGCGCTGCACGGCGACAAGCTTCCTGTCTACGGCGACGGACGACAGGTGCGCAACTGGCTCTACGTCGAGGACTTCGCCCGCGCGATCCATCTCGTCCTCGAGCACGGACAGCCCGGCGAGGCGTACAACGTCGGCGGCCCCGACGAGTGCGAGAACATCGAGGTCGTCAAGCGCGTCCTGCAGCTCACCGGTAAGGACGAGTCGCTGATCGAGCACGTGACCGACCGCCCAGGACACGACTTGCGCTACTCGCTCGCCTCGGACAAGGTCGAGGCGCTCGGCTGGCAAGCCCAGGTCCACTTCGACGAGGGCATCGAGCGCACCGTCTCCTGGTACCGCGACAACGAGCCGTGGTGGGAGCCGATCCGCTCCGGCGAGTACCGCGAGTACTACGAGCGCCACTACGGCCGCGCGCTCGCCGGCGACTGACGCCGAGGGTTCGCTCGACGCCTTACCGCAGGACGCTGCGGTATACGGCAAGGAAATTGCCTGGGAGTAAAAGGGCTTGCCTGGGAGTAAAGATCGTTGTCGTATGTCACAGCGACTGTCCAGGACCGTCACGGACTGAGGTCAGCGCGTGTCGACGGCGAGTTACGTTGAAGCCGTGGGCAGAAAGCAGACATACGTGAGCTCGTTCGCGGGCCCACCGCTGGACGGCGAGGGCTGGGCTCGGCGCTACCGGGTCGAATGGGGTGAGGTCGTCGGCCACCGCATTCGACGGCTCCGACAGGCCCGGGCCTGGACCCTCCTGGACATGACGCGCAAGGTTCCCAAGCCCGAGGGCGGTCGCTACAGCGCCGGGTACTTCTCCCGACTCGAGCGGGGGTGGGCGAGCCCGCCGCTCTACGTGTACATCGCCCTCGCGCAGGTGTTTGGAGTCGTGCCCGGAGAGTTGCTCGGCGTCGAGGAGTTCGACCGCGAGTTCTCCGCTGAGGAGCGCATGCTGCTGCGAGTCGCGCAGCAGATCGGGCTCGAGCCGCATGAAGCGGCTGCACGGCTGCTCTCCCAGTAGCCTCGAAGGTGTGGACCGATCGCCCCCCGCTCTCGAGGTTCGAGGGCTGACCAAGCGCTATGACGATGGGACGCTGGCCGTCGAGGAGTTCGATCTCGAGGTTCATGACGGCGCCTTCTTCGGACTGCTCGGGCCCAATGGCGCGGGCAAGACCACGCTGATCAGCGCGATCGCGAACCTGATCCGCGTCACCGATGGCGAGGTGCTGATCTTCGGCGAGCCGGCGACTTCCCTGCTCGCGCGTAGCTGGATCGGACTGGCTGAGCAAGACATCAACCTCGACCGCTTCCTGTCGGTGCGCGAGACGCTCGTCTACCACGGCGGCTACTTCGGGATGTCGGGCGACGAGGCGGAGGCGCGTGCCGACGAGATGATCGAGGCGTTCGACCTGCGTGCGAAGCGCGGCGTGCGCACGCCGAAGCTCTCCGGCGGTCAACGCCGTCGGCTTCTGCTTGCGCGCGCGCTCATGCACCGGCCGCGGCTGGTGATCCTCGACGAGCCGACCGCTGGCGTCGACTTCGAGCTGCGGCTCGAGCTGTGGCGCTACATCCGTCAACTGCACGCCGAGGGGACGACGATCCTGCTGACGACGCACTACCTCGAGGAGGCCGAGGAGCTCTGTGAGGAGATCGCGCTGATCCGCGGTGGACACCTGATCGCGCGCGACAGCGCCGACGCCCTGCGCGAGCACTACGGCGCCAGCTCGCTCGCGGACGTCTACGTCAAGGCGATGGCGGCAGAGGCGTCGTGAACGGCAACCGTGGCATGGCGTGGCTGGCGAGGCGCGAGGTCCTGCGCGTCTCGAAGCTCTGGACGCAGACGATCCTCGCGTCGGTCGTCTCGTCGATCCTCTTCATCCTCGTCTTCGGCCTGTCGCTCGGCGACCGCATCCGCGAGGTCGACGGCTACCCCTACGACGTCTTCATCGTCCCGGGGCTGATCACGATGGCGATGGTCCAGGCCGCCTACGCCAACAACGCCTCGACGATCTACCAGGGCCGCTCCGACCGCTACATCAACGACGTCCTCTCGGCGCCAATGCACCCGTGGCAGATGACTGCCGGCTACGTGATCGGCGGGATCTTCCGCGGGCTTGCTATCGGGGTGGCGCTGCTCTGCCTCGCGGCGCCGCTGACCGGCGTGCCCGTCGAGCACCCGCTCGTGCTGCTGCTCGCGGTCGGCCTGTCGCTGCTCGGCTTCGCGTCGTTCGGGACGGTGGTCGGGATCTACGCCGAGAGCTGGGACCACACGACGTTCATCGCGAACATCGTGATCCTGCCGCTGACCTTCGTCGGCGGCGTCTTCTACTCGGTCGACATGCTCGCCTCGCCGTGGCAGGAGCTGTCCCACGTCAACCCGATCTTCTACCTCCTGCAGGCGGTCCGCTACGGCTTCCTGGGCACGAGCGACGTCAGCGTCTGGCTGTCGCTCGGCGTGACCGCCGCCCTGGCCATCCCCTGCTACCTCTGGGCACAGTGGCTGTTCACGACGGGTCGCAAGCTCAAGGCCTGACCGAGCTCGAGCAACGGGTGATCGAGTGCCGGCGCTGCCCTCGGCTGGTCGAGTGGCGCGAGCGGGTGGCACGCGAGAAGCGCGCGGCGTTTCGCGATGAGCGGTATTGGGGCCGGCCGATTCCAGGGTTCGGCGATCCGGAGGCCGGCGTCTACATCCTCGGCCTGGCACCCGCCGCGCACGGCGGCAACCGAACCGGCCGCATCTTCACCGGCGACCGCTCGGGCGACTGGCTGTTCGCGTCGCTCTACCGAACGGGCTTCGCGAACCAGCCGACGTCGGTCCGCCACGACGACGGGCTGGAGCTGACCGGCGCGTTCATCGCGGCCGCCGTCCGCTGTGCGCCGCCGGCGAACAAGCCGCTGCCCAGCGAGCGCGACAACTGCCTGCCCTACGCGGCCGAGGAGCTTGCGCTGATGCCGTCCGCACGGGTCATCGTGGCGCTTGGCGGCATCGCCTGGGATGCCGCGCTGCGCCTGACGGGCAGAGTCCGGCCCAAGCCGAAGTTCGGCCACGGCGCCGAGGCGGAGCTGGCCGACGGCCGCACGCTGCTCGGCTGCTACCACCCCTCCCAGCAGAACACCTTCACCGGTCGCCTGACCGAGCCGATGACCGACTCCGTGTTCGCCCGAGCGAGACTTCTGGCCGGCTAAAGGTCTACCTCTTCCAGGCCGATGCACTAGAGTGCCCGGCCGTTGTACGCAAGAAGCCGAGTCTCCCAGCCGTCCGCGGCGGGAGAACGGGGGAACCACTGGGCCGCAAGGCCCCGGGGCGAATCGCCGGAAGTCCGGCGTAGCGCAGCTCTCTTAGCGCGAGCCCGTCAGCTAACCCCGCAGGCTCGACAAGAGAGGAAGACGCTTCCCGATGACGACATGGCTCGCCCGTGCGACCGCGACAGTCGCCCTGCTGCTCGCGGTTCCAAGCTTCGCCCAAGCGCAAACCGCCGTCTCTTCCGGAGGCGGCCTGAGCTCGAAATCCGCTGAGGCATCGCTGCCTCCCTCCACTGTGCCCGGGGCCAAGGCAGCGCTGACGCCGAAGGGCAAGGCGATCCCGCCGGCCGCCGCGCCGGCCGCGGTCAAGGCCGTCATCGCCGCCGGCAACAAGATCGCCCACAAGCCGTACAAGTGGGGCGGTGGCCACGCCCGGCTGTTCGACTCCGGCTACGACTGCTCCGGCTCGGTCTCCTACGCTCTGCGCCGCGCCGGGCTGCTCGGCTACTCGCTCGCGTCCGGTCCGTTCATGACCTGGGGCCAGCGCGGTCGCGGGCAGTGGATCACGATCCGCACCAACCCGGGCCACGCGTACATGATCGTCGCCGGCCTGCGCTTCGACACGAGCGCGCACGGCATCGGCGGATCGCGCTGGACGACCGCCAAGCGCTCGCCGCGGGGCTTCGTCGCCCGTCACCCGGTCGGCTTCTAGTCGGCGTCGCACCACGCGGACGGTAGCCTCGAAGGCGCCATGCCTTCGAGTCCGCTCGCGTCGTTCACGCCGCAGGTCAGGGAGTGGTTCGCGCGCTCCTTCGAGCGTCCGACCGCGGCCCAAGAGCAAGCCTGGCCGGCTATCGCGGGCGGCGAGCACGTGCTGGTGTCCGCCCCGACCGGCTCGGGCAAGACGCTCGCCGCGTTCCTCTGGGGCCTCGACCGTCTCGTCGCGAATCCGCTGCCAGAGGGCGAGAGGCGGACGCGGCTCGTCTACGTCTCGCCGCTGAAGGCGCTCTCCTACGACGTCGAGAAGAACCTGCGCGGACCGCTGAAGGGCATCGGCGGCGACGTGACGGTCGGCATCCGCACCGGCGACACTCCGCAGAAGGAGCGCCAGGCGATGCTGCGCACCCCGCCCGACGTGCTGATCACCACGCCGGAGTCGCTCTATCTGATGCTGACCTCGCGGGCGCGCGAGTTCCTCACCGGCGTCGAGTGGGTGATCGTCGACGAGATCCATGCCGTCGCGCAGACCAAGCGCGGCGCGCACCTCGCGCTGACGCTGGAGCGACTCGACCATCTCGCGCGCGGCGGCGACGCCGCGGCGAAGGGCGTCCAGCGCATCGGTCTGTCCGCGACCCAGCGCCCGCTCGAGGAGGTCGGCCGCTTCCTCGTCGGCCCGAGCCGCGCCTGCAAGGTCGTCGACACCGGCGTGCGCAAGGAGCTCGACGTCCAGATCCGCGTGCCGGTCGACGACATGCGCGAGCCGGACAGCGACGTCGAGCTGGAGGCGCTGCAGAGCGGCGAGGCCACCCGCCGCTCGATCTGGCCGGCGATCTATCCCGAGCTGCTCGAGCTCGTCCAGAGCCATACCTCGACGATCATCTTCGTCAACGCGCGACGCGCGGCCGAGCGCCTCGCGGTCCGCCTCAACGAGCTCGCGGGCGAGGACGGCAAGCCTGCCGACATCGCACGCGCCCACCACGGCTCGCTGGCTCGCGAGGAGCGGATCGTGGTCGAGGACATGCTCAAGTCGGGCGAGCTGCCGTGCCTGGTGGCGACCTCGTCGCTCGAGCTCGGCATCGACATGGGCGCCGTCGACCTCGTGCTGCAGGTCGAGTCGCCGAAGTCCGTCACCGCCGGGCTGCAGCGGATCGGTCGCGCCGGCCACAACGTCGGCGACGTCTCGAAGGGCCGCGTGTTCCCGAAGTTCCGCGCCGACCTGCTCGAGTGCGCGGTCGTCGTCAAGCGGATGCGCGGCGCCGAGATCGAGAGCACGGTCGTGCCGCGCAACCCGCTCGACGTGCTCGCGCAGCAGATCGTCGCGATGACTGCGGCGCCCGCGGTCGGCGACGACGGCAGGGCGGACGGCAGCGAGGACTGGCGCGTGCCCGAGCTGTTCGACCTCATCCGGCGCGCGTACCCCTACGCCGACCTGCCGCGCGAGCTGCTCGACCAGGTGCTCGACATGCTCGACGGCCGCTACCCGTCCGAGGAGTTCGCCGAGCTGCGGCCACGGATCGTCTGGGACCGCGTCGAGGACACGGTGCGCACGCGCAAGGGCTCGTTCCAGCTCGCGATCACCAACGCCGGCACGATCCCCGACCGCGGCCTCTACGGCGTCCACCTTCCCGACGGCCGCCGCGTCGGCGAGCTCGACGAGGAGATGGTCTACGAGGCGCGGCCGGGTCAGACGTTCCTGCTCGGCGCCTCGACGTGGCGGATCGAGGAGATCACGCGCGACAGGGTGATCGTCACGCCGGCGCCCGGCACGCCCGGAGCGATCCCGTTCTGGCGCGGCGACGGCGTCGGCCGCCCGGTCGAGCTAGGCCGGGCAATCGGCGAGTTCTCGCGTTGGGCGGTCGGCAAGGAGCCGCGTGAGCTGATCGACGCCGGCTACGACCTCGACGAGCGCGCCGCCGGCAACCTCGTCACCTACCTGCGCGAGCAGCAGGAGGCGACGCGCGTCGTGCCGTCAGACCGGACGATCGTCGTCGAGCGCTTCCGCGACGAGATCGGCGACTGGCGGCTGTGCGTGCTGTCGCCGTTCGGCGGGCGCGTCCACGCGGCGTGGGCGCTGGCGCTCTCCGCCCGCATCCGCGACGAGTTCAGCCTCGAGTCCGACGCGATCTGGTCGGACGACGGGATCATCGTCCACCTTCCCGACGCCGACGAACCGCCCGGCGCCGAGCTGGTGCTGATCGAGCCGGACCTGATCGAGGACCTCGTCGTCGGCGAGCTGTCGGCCTCCGCGCTCTACGGCGCCCGCTTCCGCGAGAACGCCGCCCGTGCGCTGCTGCTGCCGCGCGCCTACCCCGGCAAGCGCACGCCACTCTGGCAGCAGCGGCTCAAGGCGCAGTCGCTGCTCGAGGTCGCCAAGCGCTACGGCCAGTTCCCGATCGTGCTCGAGACCTACCGCGAGTGCCTGCGCGACGTCTTCGACCTGCCGGGTCTCGAGGAGCTGCTGCGCGGGCTGCACACGCGCGAGCTGTCGCTGGTCGAGGTCGAGACCCAGCGCGCGTCGCCGTTCGCCTCGTCGCTGCTGTTCGACTACGTCGCGACGTACATGTACGAGGGCGACGCGCCGAACGCCGAGCGGCGCGCGGCCGCCCTGTCGCTCGATCGCGACCTGCTGCGCGAGCTGCTCGGCCAGGAGGAGCTGCGTGACCTGATCGACGCCGATGCGCTCGCCGAGGTCGAGGCCGACCTGCAGCGACGCAGCGAGCGCACCCAGGCAGCCAACAGCGACTCGCTGCACGACGTGCTGCGCGGCGTCGGCGACCTCACGGCCGACGAGGCCCAGGCGCGATCGCTCGCCGCCGTCTCGGCGAAGCGGATGCTCGACGACCTGAAGAAGGAGCGCCGGGCGGTGTCGATGCGGATCGGCGGCGAGGACCGCTGGATCGCCGCCGAGGACGCCGGTCTCTACCGCGACGCCTTCGGAGCCGTGCCGCCCGGCGGGCTGCCGAACGTCTTCCTCGAGGAGGTCGAGACGCCGTTCGAGCGGATCGTCCGCCGCTACGCGAGCACACACGGTCCGTTCGCCACCCGCGAGCTGCAGGACCGCTACGGAGTCGACCCGATGCCGGTGCTCACCCAGCTCGAGCGCGCCGGCGACCTGGTCCGCGGTGAGCTGCGACCCGGCGGCAGCGAGCGCGAGTGGTGCGACACCGACGTCCTGCGCCGCCTGCGCCGCGCATCGCTCGCGTCGCTGCGCAAGGAGGTCGAGCCGGCCGAGCAGCGTGCGCTTGCCCGCTTCCTCCCCGCGTGGCAGGGCGTCGACGCTTCGCCTCCCGGCGGGGCGGGCGTCGACCGGCTGCGCGAGGTGCTCGTCCCGCTGCAAGGGCTCGCGCTCGCGCCCGAGGTATGGGAGCAGGACGTCCTGCCGCGTCGCACCGGGGCCTACTCGCCGACCTGGCTCGACGGGCTCTGCGCGGGCGGCGAGATCGTCTGGGTCGGCGCCGGCTCGGTCGGTCGCAACTCCGGCAAGGTCGCGCTCTACTTCCGCGAGGACGCTCGTTGGCTCGGCCCGCCGCCGTTCAAGGGCGACGCTCCGTCGCAACCTATCCACGAGGCGATTCGGGAGCGGCTGCATATCGGCGCCGGCTTCTGGGCCGACCTGCTCGCCGACGTCGGCGGCTTCGACCCGGCCGAGTTGCAGGAGGGGCTGTGGGATCTCGTCTGGGCCAGCGAGGTGACCAACGACGCCTTCGCCCCGCTGCGCGCGCCGCGCCTCTCGCTGGCCGGCGAGCGGCGCGAGAGCCACCGCCGCTTCGCGCGCCGCCGCCGGCCGGGCGCACCTCAGGTCCAGGGACGCTGGTCGCTGACCGAGAACCTCTTCCGCGATCCGCCGGCACACGGCGCCAAGACCCGCGCGGTAGCCGAGCTGTTGCTCGAGCGTTACGGAATCGTCACCCGCGAGACGGTGCTGGCCGAGGGCATCCCCGGCGGCTTCTCCTCGCTCTACGGCGAGCTCGCGAACCTCGAGACGCTCGGCACCGCCCGCCGCGGCTACTTCGTCGAGGGCCTCGGCGGCGCTCAGTTCGCGCTGCCGGCCGCGATCGAGCGGCTGCGCGGCCTGCGCAGCGACGAGCCGGAGGGCGCCCGCGTGCTCGCTGCCACCGATCCCGCCAACCCGTTCGGCGCGACCCTGAAGTGGCCTCAGCGCGACGACAACCGCCGCCCCAGCCGCGTCCCGGGCGCGCAAGTCGTGACGCTCGACTCCGAGCCGGTGCTCTACGTCGAGCGCAGCGGCAAGGGACTGATCGCGCTGGCCGACCCGCTCGACGCCGCCGGCACCCCGGCCGCCTGGCTCGGCGAGGCACTCGAGGCTCTCGCCGACCACGTGCGTCGCGGCCGGCTGAAGCGCCTGGCGCTCGAGCGCTTCGACGGCGAGCCGGTCGTCGGCTCCCCGTTCGAGCCGCTGCTGGTCGACGTCGGCTTCCGCCAGAGCCCGCGCCGCCTGACCCTCAGCGCCTGATGCCCGAGGGCGACACCATCCACAATGCGGCATTGCGGGTCGGCAACGCGCTGCTCGGCAAGGAGATCCGCTCGATCGAGATGCCGCACCCGCGCCATGCGACGGACCGCTGGCCCGAGCGGCTAGCCGGGCGCGCGGTCCGCGCCGTCGACGCCCGCGGCAAGCACCTCTTCATCCGCTTCGAAGGCGACCTGACCTTGCACTCGCACCTCCGCATGGGAGGCAAGTGGGGCGTCTACGAGCGCGGCCGGCGCTGGACGCGCTCGGAGCGACGCGCCTGGCTGATCATCCGCACCGACGAGCACGACGTCGTGCAGTTCGACGGACCGGTGCTCGAGCTGATGACCGACTCGCGTACGCGCTTCGACCGGCTGCTCGCGGGGCTCGGCAGCGACATCGTCGCCGACGACTTCGACGAGCGGAGCTTCCTGCGCCGCCTGCGCGAGGACGACGGGACGCGCGACATCGGCGACGCCCTGCTCGACCAGCGCAACGTCGCCGGTATCGGCAACATCTGGAAGTCCGAGGGCTGCTTCATGGCGGGGATCGACCCTTGGCGCAAGACGGCAGACGTCAGCGACGAGGAGGCGCTCGCGATCGTCCGAGCCGCGCGGCCGCTGATGCGCGAGGCGGCGCAGCGCGGCGGCCCGACGATCACCTTCAAGGGCGATCCCGAGCCTCAACGCGCGACCCTGCCTCGACGGGCCCCGCTCCCCCGCCGCCCCGACGACCAGGACCGCCGGCCCGGCACCTGGGTCTACGAGCGCGGCGGCCTTCCCTGCCGGCGCTGCGGGACGGCGATCCTCGCCCGCGGCCAGGGCGACGACAACCGCACTACATACTGGTGTCCTACATGCCAGGTCTGATCAAAGTCGGCCACAAGGGTGCCGATCACGTCGCGCCGGGGAACACGGTCGAGAGCTTCGAGGCCGCGCTCGAACTAGGCGTCGACATGATCGAGTTCGACGTGATGCCGATGACCGACGGCAGGCTGGTGCTCGCCCACGACGTCGAGGACTCGACGAGCCGAACGCCGATGACGCTCGACGAGGCGCTCGACCACTTCGCCGCCGAGGCATATGCGGGCGTCGAGCTCGACGTCGACCTGAAGATCCCGGGCTACGAGCGCGAGGTCGTCGAGGGCCTACGCGAGCGCGGGCTGATCGAGCGCGCGTTGATCTCCTCGACCTATCCGGAGAGCCTTGCGCTCGTGCGCGAGCTGGATGCCGACGTGCGTCGTGGCTGGTCGGTTCCCCGCGCCACGCGCGACCTCACCGAGCATCCGCTGCTCAAGCTGCCGGCCTATGGCGTGGTGATGTGGTGGCGCGCCGGCCTGCCGCACAAGGCCGCCCGCGCGCTGAGGGGCGGCGACTGCGAGGCGATGATGGTCCACCACTACCTCGTCAGCCGCGAGCTCGTCCGGCGCATCGACGACGCCGGCGGGCTGCTCTACGTCTGGACCGTCGACGACGCCGCAAGGATCGAGCGGCTTGAGGCGCTCGGCGTCCACGCGGTGATCACCAACGATCCCCGCCTGTTCACGGCCGAGCGCCCCGGCTAGCTCAGACTCGCTGCAGCAGCGTTCCCGTTCCGGTACCGCCGGCGGTGCACATCGTCACCAAGCCGAGCTCCTTGTCGGCCCGCTCGAGCTCGTGGACGAGTGTCGCGGTCAGCCGCGCGCCCGAGCAGCCGAGCGGATGGCCGATCGCCAGCGCGCCGCCGTTCACGTTCACGCGGTCCATGTCCGGGTCGAGCTCGCGCCGCCAGGCGGCCACCACCGACGAGAACGCCTCGTTGATCTCGATCAGGTCGAGGTCGTCGATCGTCATCCCGTTGCGATCGAGCAGCGTGCGGGTCGCCGGGATCGGGCCGGTCAGCATGATCACCGGGTCGACGCCGACCGTCGTCTGGTCGTAGATGCGGGCGAGCGGACGGACGCCGAGCTCGTCAGCGGTCTCACGCGCCATCAGCACCACCGCGGCCGCGCCGTCGGAGATCTGCGACGAGTTGGCGGCCGTGACCTTGCCGTCCTCCTTGAAGGCGGGCTCGAGCGCCGCCATCTTCTCGAGCGACGTGTCAGCGCGGATGCCCTGGTCGGTCTCGACGACGTGGCCGTTGACCCGCACCGGCACGATCTCGCGCTCGAAGCGGCCCTCCTCGGTCGCCTGGTGCGCGAGCTGGTGCGAGCGCAGCCCCAGCTCGTCCATCTCCGAGCGCGGGATCTCCCAGCGGTCCGCGATCATCTCCGCGCTCAGCCCCTGCGGCACGAGCGAGTAGCGGTCCATCAGCTCGGACGGGAACGGGACGCCGAGCTCGTCGCTGTGGGCGACGTTCGAGCCCATCGGGACGCGGCCCATGTGCTCGACGCCCGCACCGATGACGACGTCGTGTGCGCCTGAGGCGATCAGGCCGGCGGCGAGGGCGATCGACGACTGTGCGGAGCCACACTGGCGGTCGACCGTGATCGCGGGCGTCTCCACCGGCAGTCCGGCCTGCAGCCAGGCGTTGCGCGCGATGTTGTTCGACTGCTCGCCGACCTGGCTGACACAGCCGGCGATCACGTCCTCGACGCGGTCGGCGGAGATCCCGGCGCGCTCGATCGCCGCCTTGTAGACGGTCCCGAGCAGCTCGTTGGGGTGGATGTCCTTGTAGTACCCCTTCTCGGCGTGGCCGCGGCCGATCGGCGTGCGTACCGCGGAGACGATCACGACCTCGCGGCCTTGGGCGCGGGTGCTCCTGTGCTTGGGCGTCATCGGACAGCGCTCCTTCTTGCGGGTGGGCGTGCTCCAATATATCGAACGATCGGTAGCTATACGGCCGGAGGTATCAAGCGATCGATCGCCGCGCGAGCTCGCGCTGGAGCTCCGTCGTCGTGGAGCAGCTGCAGCGCCCAGTTGGTGGCGAAGATCAGGCCCTGCAGCTCGAACGCGAGCTGCTCGGCGGTCGGCTCGGGCGGCAGGTCCCCTACCCGCTGGGCCTCGCGCGCATCGGTCGCGAGCGTGTCGAGCCAGCGCGACATCGACTCGGCCAACTCGTCACGTACCGGACCCGGCTGATCGTCCATCTCCATCGTCGCGGCCGCGAAGAAACAGCCGCCCGGAAAAACGCGTCGCTCCAGGTAGGAGACCCACGCCTCGGCGACGGCCCGCAGTCGCGGCAGCCCGGGCGCCTCGTCGGCGGCGCGATGCCAAACCTCCACCCGGAAACGCTGCTGAGCCGCGCGCAGCGCCGCCAGCTGCAGCGCCTCCTTGTTGCCGAAGTGGTTGAGCAGCCCGCTCTTGCTCATCCCTACGTCGTCGGCGAGACGACCGATCGTCAGGCCCTCGAGTCCGTCGACCGAAGCTACGCCGACGGCCGTCTCGACGATCTGGCGCCGGGTCTCTGCGGTGTCCTCTCTCGAACGGCGGGGCACCGCTCTACGTTACCAGCCGGTCGGTCGGTAAGTCTTGCCTTGAGGCGTTAGTCCAGCGAACGACTACGACGGTGGCCAGCAGGACGCTTGGTCGGAAAATGATCCTCGAGCACGGTCATCACCGCGAAGCCGGACCAGAAAGACACCATTACGATCCCGAATGCCTCTCGATCGTCGACCTTCCAGCCGGCAAGCCAGCACCCTGCGACGGCTAGGACGACGGCAACAAGAAGTCCGAGGTTGGCGTTCTTCATGGTATATATGCTATCCAATCAGCTGGTCGATGGCGAGCAGGGAGAGACCCAGCGCCCCGCCGTAGTACCCGGCACGGCGAACGCGGACGTCGAGGTCATCGGACTCCCAGGAGCGAAGCACGCCGATCAAGCCGGCCGCAAGACCACCTAGCAGTGTGCCCGACCCAGCCGCCGCAGCACAGCTCGCGAGAAGCGACGTAAGTGGTCCGGTTGAGAGCTCCACGTGGCGAGCCTTGCAATAGGAACTCGACAGGTCACGCACCCACGTAACAACGCGACGTCACGCAAGTCGCAGGTCCGGCACACTGGTAGGTCATGACCTCAGGGGCAACACTCACGCCGGACCCACTCCCTCCCGGTCCGAAGGGCTCGCCGCCGGCCGTCTTCGCCCGCTTTCTGCTCCAGCCCGGCAAGTTCCTCGAGGACTGCCGCGACCGCTATAGCACGCCGTTCACCGTCCGGCTCTCCTCCCAGCGCACGATCGTCATCACCGACGACCCTGCCGTCATCAAGCAGGTCTTCACCAGCGACCCGACCAAGCTGCTCGCCGGTGTCGCGAACGTCGTGCTTCAGCCGCTGCTCGGCCCGCGCTCCGTGCTAACGCTCGACGACCCCGAGCACATGCGCCAGCGCAAGCTGCTGCTGCCCCCGTTCCACGGCGAGCGCATGGAGCTGTACGCCGAGGCGGTCAACGACGCCGCCGAGCGGACGATCGCCGGCTGGCCGGTAGGCGAGCCGTTCGCCGTACAGCCTTCGATGCAGGCGATGACCCTCGAGGTGATCATGCGCGCGGTCTTCGGCGTCACCGACCGGGCACGGCTCGACCAGATCGCCGGGCCGCTGCGCCGACTGCTCGACTCGATGGGCGACACCAGGCGGCTGTTCCTGCTCCAGGTCGCGAGCTCGAAGCGCAACGGCCCGCTCAGCCCGTGGCGCAAGTTCCGCAAGGACCTGCTCCACCCCGCCGACCGCGTGCTCTACGAGGAGATCGCCGCCCGGCGCGCCGATTCCGAGGAGCGCGACGACATCCTCAGCCTGCTGCTTGCCGCCCGCGACGAGGAGGGGCAGGGTCTCACCGACTCCGAGCTGCGCGACGAGCTGATGACGCTGCTGCTCGCCGGTCACGAGACTACGGCGACCGCGCTCTCCTGGACGCTCGAGCGGCTCGTCCGCCATCCAGCAGTCCTCGGCCGGCTCACCGAGGAGCTGCGCGCCGGCGAGGGCGACGAGTACCTCGACGCGGTCATCAAGGAGTCGCTGCGCCTGCGCCCCGTCGTGCCGGCGGTCGCCCGCTACCTCACCGAGCCGACCGAGCTCGGCGGGCGGGTGTATCCCACCGGCGTGCACATCAACCCGTCGATCTACCTCACCCACCGCCGGCCGGACATCTACCCGGAGCCGGAGGCCTTCCGCCCGGAGCGGTTCCTCGACAGTCCCGCGGGCACCTACGAGTGGATTCCGTTCGGTGGCGGAACACGGCGCTGCCTCGGCGCCAGCTTCGCGCTCTACGAGATGAAGCTCGCGCTGACCGCGATCCTGACGCGGCTCGACCTGGCCACCACCGACGAGCCGGAGGAGAAGATCGGACGACGGGCGATCACGTTCACACCGGGAAGCGGGGGGCAGATAGAGGTCGCCCGCCGGCTGCCCGAGCCGGCAGTCGTGAGCGCTGGCGTAGCCGCATGACGCGCCGCCGCTGGCTGTGGCTGACCGGCATTCTCTCGACGGCGCTGTTCGTCGCGCTCGCCCTGATCGACCGCAGGATGCAGGACACCGGCGGCCCGGGGATCATCTCGTTCGAGCTCGCCGGCTCGACCGATCGGGCGCTCGAGATCCTGGCGCAGTGGGGCGAGGAGGGCAAGGACGCCGCACGGCTCTCGCTGTGGCTCGACTTCCCGTACCTCGTCGCGTACGGCGCGTTCTTCTCGTTGGCGATCGCGGCGATCCGCGACTCGGCGAGGGCTCGCGGCTGGGACCGCTACGTTCGGCTCGGTGCCGTGATGGTGGTCCTGCCGATCGCGGCCGCGGCCTTCGACGCGATTGAGGACGTCTTCCTGCTGCTCGTCGTCGGTGGGCACGCCGACTCAGCGGCTCCGACGATCGCCACGGCGTTCGCGATCTGCAAGTTCATCTCGCTGGGAGTCGCGGAGATCTACCTGCTTGCGGGGCTTTTCGCGGTAGGACGAGCGAAGCTGCGCGAGCGCCGAGGCGCCGGCTCGCGAGAGCCGACGCCCCTTTGATCGCCTAGCGCCTGCTGCGCTTCTTGTTTGTGCAGGGGGTCGTGACTCGTGCCGCCATCAGCGGTCCTTCGTCGTCGTCGCGGCGCGGAACGTCAACCGCACACTCCGGGTCGCCGTGCGCCCGTCGCCAGAGCGGAAGCGCAGACGAACGACCGTCGAATAACGGCCTGAGCGCTTGAGCTGGGCACGTGCCCGCTTGGCGAGCCGCAGCCTCAACTTGGCCGTCCCCGGGCTGGCGCGCCGAAGCGCCCCGGACGCCAGTCCTCGGCCGTTCCACGCGATCCGCCCGCGAGCGAGCCTCACCCGCAACAAACCCACAGTGCCACGGAAGCTCGCGCGGGACCTGACCGCCAGCCGCACCCGACCCGGCCCGCTGGCAGGGTCGCTCTCCAGCGACAAGCTCCCAAGCACTCCCTCTCCGGGCGCGCCAGACAGCGCGCCCTGACAGCCATCGCCCTCACAAGCCGGCGCCACGCTTACGGACTGGCCGCCAGGTGCGGGACCCACGCGGACGTCGTAGAGGTCGACGAAGTCGTCCCGGTCTGAGGCAACGAGCTGTTGGCGGGTGACGACGAACACGTCATCGCCACTGCGACTCGCGTCGGCGAACATCGCCGGCTCGCTGCCCCTCCCCGACGTCAACAGACTCAGCGTCCCCGTCTGACCGTCGTACTCATACACATCCGCGACACCATTGGTGTCCCCAGAAACCAACGCCCCCGTACTCGAGAAGAACACCTGACCGTCATCACTCAAAAAACGCAAACGTAAACCCTTGAATCTGTCCGACCCGGTGTCCGTGATCGTCGGCACCAGCGACGCGTCCGATGGGCACGACACACACGCCAGCGACTCGCCGACCCGATCGTAGAGATACATCCGCTCGTCGTCCTTGATGTACGCCAGCCAGTTGCCGTCAGGCGAGACCCGACCAAAGCCCGGCGTCGACGCGACGAGCGTCAGCCATCTATTGGCCGTGGTCGGTCGGGGAGCCGAGGGGTCAACTGTCGTGAGCCCAGAGACGCCCTCCTGCCACAGGTTCAACGTCCCGACGTTGTCATGCAGGTAGACGAGTCTGGCGTCGTCGCTCACTCCGACGAGCGTCCCGCCGACGCCGCTCGGACTATTCAGCGCCCCGCCGTTGTTCGTGAGCAAGGTCAGGTTGCCGGGGTCGTTGGCGGGGTCCTGGCTGTAGGTGAAGCGATACATGTCCGGGCCGGGAGCGTCGTCTGCGTCAACGAGCGGCTCCTCAGACGAGAAGAAGACGTGCTTGCCGTCGGGCGTCATGCCCTCGAACGCGATCCCGTTCGCGGGTGTCTTGTCGTTGTTGTCGCGCTCGGGCTCGGTGATCCATGCGCTCGGCTCGCCGTCGACGTGCAGGTACAGCTGCGAAGGCGCGACACCATCCGGCGAGGCCGTGAAGACCAGCCGGCTGCCGTCCGCCGACATCGTGCCCTTGATCCGTCTCGGAGATATCGTCGCGCCCGTCGGCGGGACATTGCCGTCCGGTAGTAGCCCGGCGACGCTCAAGACGCCGTCGTCCCACTTGTAGACATTCTGAACACCCGCCAGCGCCGCCGGCAACATCCGCGTCGACATAGCGAACGCAATGTGCTTCCCATCGGCCGAGTAGCCGCTGAAGTCGGTGTTGAGGAAGTCGAAGAGCCCAAACGGGTCCTGCTGGGTCTTGCTGATAGTCCGCAGCGCCCCGGTCGTCGTGTCCTTCGCGTAGAGGTTCGCCCGCAACGGCACATCGTCGTCGACAGCCGGCAGGTCATAGGCCCACACGAACGCGTTGCTGAGATCGTCCGCGAACATCTCCACCTTGGTCTGGCCCCGCAGCACCTGGACAATGTCCGGGCGCGGCATCGGCGTCACAGCGTGCGTCGACCACCCGTCCGCGCCACGTCGAGCCAGATAGGTCGTCCGGCCGACGGTGCCCGACCCGACCGCGTCGCCGAACAGCATCCGCGACTCGAACGCCGCACCGTCGCCGTCATCGGAGGCCATGATCTTCAACCCCTCCGCGATGATGTCCCCATCACCCTTGTCCACCGGCGAGACCTGCTCGTAATGACGACCGGTCGGCAGCGCCATCGCACCCCCAGCCCCCACCCCAGCGCCGAGACCCACGAGCGACAGG
>Ga0126313_10000109_pt1 | contig 34556 bp, 30 predicted proteins | sample Plot105A_FD_89954 | JGI IMG/M metagenome (GOLD analysis project Ga0126313, IMG submission 89954) | Serpentine soil microbial communities from UC McLaughlin Reserve, CA, USA - Plot105A | ecosystem: Environmental > Terrestrial > Soil > Grasslands | place: USA: UC McLaughlin Reserve, Lake County...
ACCGCGGCGAGAGCTCACCGCTTCGACGTCGCGGTTGCCACGTGGTGGGAGACGGCATACGAGCTCTTCTCTGTCGACGCCGCGCGCTACGCCTACTTCGTGCAGAGCATGGAGGACCGCTTCTTCCCGCCCGGCGACATCCATCGGACGCTGGCAGGCACAACTCACGGCCTCCCCGTCACCTTCATCACCGAGGCCCGCTGGATCGCAAGGCTGATCCGCGAGCGCAATCCGGCTGCCCACGTTTTCTACGTCCGAAACGGTGTCGCCAAGGACGTCTTCACTCCTCCGGAGGGGCTGCTCAGCTCGAGAACCGGTCCGCTCCGGGTCCTCGTCGAGGGCCACCCCGGAGTGTGGTTCAAGGGAGTGAGCGATGCACTCGCAGCTGCGGACGCCATGCGCGAGCCGCACGAGACGACGCTTGTCACGACCGTCCCGTGGCCAAACCGCGACGGTTCGCGAACTCGAGTGCTTGGGCCCGTGACGCGGAACGAGATGGCCGCCCTCTATGCGGAGACAGATGTCGTGCTCAAGCTCTCCCACGTCGAGGGCATGTTCGGGCCGCCGCTCGAGGGTTTCCACCTCGGTGCGACGTGTGTCGTAACTCCCGTGACCGGACACGAGGAGTACGTGGTCCATGGATGGAACGGGATCGTCGCCGGCTGGAGCGACATTTCCGGCACGGCTCGCTGGCTCGATCTCCTGGCGCGCGACCGACGCTTGTTGCACTACCTCCGCTGGAATGCGCTCGCAACGGCCCGAAGCTGGCCGTCGTGGAAACAGTCGAGCCAGTTCATGGCCGCGGCGCTCCACCGCATCTGCGCCCTGCCTCAACCCGACGTACCGAAAGCGATGTCGGCGCTGTTGCACGACCTTCGTGCGAGCGCCGTGGACGTCGACCTGCGGCGTCTCGCCCTCGAAGGATCGGCTGCGCCGACGGGGGCCGCGGCGATCGCCAGCGGGAACAGGGTCGACGAGATCGCCGCGGAGCTCGCGCTGCGAACGGAGCAGCTCGACGAGCTGCACCGGACGAAGGCGTATCGCGCTGCCATCGTGATGCGCGCGATCTGGAAGCATCCGTTCGTCCGCATCCTCACGGCTCCCATCCGCTGGGCGTACCACGGTCTCCGGCTAATCGGTCGTCGATAGCGCGAGGGCGGCGGAGTGGGTCACGAGCAGTCAGCCGACGAGCTGCGGCAAGCATTCGAGGCGCTCTCCAGGCGCGTCCTGTCGGACCGGCTGGCATTCGCGGATCGAGTGCAGGAGGCGGTGGACGACGCCCAGCACCTTCGCGCCGCGATCGAACATCGCGACCGCCGGATCGAGCAGCTCGAGCGACACGTCGAGGAGTTGCAAGCGCGCATCGATTCCGTTCAGGCCGAGCTCGCCGAGAGGCACCGGCTCTACGAACGGCTGGAGGAATCGAAATCGGTTCGCTACACGGCGCCGTTCCGCAGACTGGCCGGCGCCCTCCGGCGACGGCGGTGACGCCGGCCGTCAAGGCATCCGTCATCGTTCCCGTCCACGGGAACTGGGCCGTCGCCAGTCGAGCGCTCGAGATCCTGCGCGAGCGGGCGGACGGCCGGGAGGTGATCGTGGTCGACGATGCATCGCCGGATGGAACAGGAGATCGCCTGGAGCAGCACGCCGACTTCGCGTTGGTTCGCAACGAGCGAAACGTGGGGTTCGCCGCAGCGTGCAATCAGGGTGCAACCCGGGCAAGCGGCTCACGTTTCTGTTTCCTGAACAGCGACGCCTTCGTCGAGCCTGGCGCGCTAGACGCGCTGGAGCGAGCGCTGGAGCCGGCGGGCGTCGGCGCGGCCGCGCCGGCGCTCTTGAACCAGGATGGAACGCTGCAGGAGGCCGGCGGGGCGATCGGCTCAGACGGCGCGACATTTCCGCTCGGACGTGGCCACCAAGCCGGCGACCCCGCATGGTGTTTCCAGCGCGAGGTCGATTACGGCTCTGGCGCGTGCTTACTCGTCGAGCGGGCAGCGTTCGAGCGTCTCGGCGGGTTCGACGAGGCGTACGCCCCCGGCTACTACGAGGACGCCGACCTTTGCCTCCGTCTGGCTGAGAGTGGACTCTCGACGGTCCTCGAACCGGCGGCTCGCGTGACGCATCTTCAGTACGCATCGGGGTCTGAGGCCCGTGCGCGAACGCTCGTCAAGCGAAACCGACGTACGTTTCTCGCGCGCTGGGGCAGTCGGCTCGCGCGAAGACCGATCGTGCTAAGTGCTCGCGCGTGGCCGCACCGGTCACTCGCCTTGCGGGACGCAATCGCAGCGACGCGCTTCCTCGTCTTCGACGATCCCCAGCTCGCCGCAACTCTGACGTCGATCTGGCGGCATGCACGAGTGACGCTCGTCGGCAACGAGCAAGCTCCGGATCGAGTCGAGCGCGCGCAACCCGAGCAGCTCGAGCGCTGGCTTGACGAGCGTCGCTTCCACTACTCCGCGGTACTCGCCGCCGAGCTCGAGCCTTCGCTGATCGAGACTCTCGACCAGACGCAGCCACAGGCGCCGCGTGTCGCCGACGCCTCTGCTGATTCCGCCGAGGCGCTCGTGGCCGAGCTGGCATCCGTCGGCATCGCCCCGCCAGGCATGGAACCTCGGGGGTGAGCTACACCGCTCCGGGCCCAGTGGTGGCCCACTCGCGGAGGTCGAACCAGTGTGTCGCGCGCAGGGCCTCCGCGATCCGCTCGTCGGTGTGCTGCGGGTTGAAGACGTTGTGATCGAGGTCCGCGCAAACCTCCATCGAGTCCATCGAGACGTCCGGAATGTTCGCGAGCGCCTCTGCGGGTAGCTGCGCCTCCGCCGCCGTGTAGTGCTTGAAGTGGAGATTGGGCGCAACCTCCAGGAGCTCCGGCCAATCTGGGCAGCTGCGCGTGCTCATCCAGTCTCTGCTTCGACAGCGTGCGGCGTTTCCTCCAGCGACCAGTCTCCCTCGAACTTGAACCACCCGCGGTCGTCGCCGTCCGGCGCCACGGCGAACTGGGCTGCGCGCTCGCTGCGGTGGTACCGCGCGCCGTCGGCGCCGGTGAGATCCACGGTCACGTGGATGCGCCCGTCGACAAGCGGAAGGTGCGGCAGCTCGTACCGCAGCGCTCCGAACGCGTCGAGCCCCGTGCTGGCCGTGCCGAGCAGCGCGCCGCCGGCGTCGCGGAATTCGAGTGTGACTCGCGGTGCCACGACGTCTTCGTTCCCTTCGATCTGGAGACGAAGAACCAGCGTCTCGCCCGAGACGAAGTGGTCGCGGGGCGAGCCGTCAGCCCCCTCGATGCTCACGGCCGTGATCCGTGCTGTGCCCGTCCCCCACTCCTGCAGGCCCGCCGCAAGCTCCGGCGGAGCCTCCTCGCCCGCCAGCTGCTCCTGATAGCGCCTGATCGCCCCGCTCGTCTCGCCGTCGTATTCGACGACCCCCTGACGCAGGAGCACCGCGCGCTCGCACATGCGCTCGAGCGCGGCGCCCGAGTGCGAGACGAAGGCGATCGTGTTCCCCTCGCGCTTGTAGCGCATGATCCGATCGATGCACTTGCGCTGGAACGCCTCGTCCCCGACGGCGAAAACTTCGTCCAGAAGCAGCACGTCGGCGTCGACGTTCGTGGCGATCGAGAAGCCGAGCCGCATGTTCATTCCGGCCGAGTACGTGCGGATCGGCAGGTCGATGAACCGGTCAAGCTCGCTGAAGGCGACGATCTCGTCGAAGCGGCGGTCGATGTCATGCCGCCGGAGCCCGTAGATCGAGCCGCTGAGGTAGATGTTCTCCCGGCCCGTGAAGTCGGGGTGGAAGCCGGCGCCGAGCTCGAGCAGCGAGCCCACGCGGCCGGCCACGTCGAGCGTGCCGCTCGTCGGCCGGAAGACGCCGGCGATCAGCCGGAGGAGCGTCGTCTTCCCGGAGCCGTTCCGCCCCATGAAGCCGACCGATTCGCCGGGCTCGATCCGGAACGAGACGTCCTTGAGCGCGTCGACGATGACCGGTCGAAGGTGCCGCCGACGGACGATCGCCTCCTTCAGTGTCAGCTGACGCTGCGGATACACCTTGAAGCGGCGACTGACGCGATCGGCGATGACGGTGCCGGGCTTCATCAGCCGAGGGTACTTCGTACCAGGGCAGCAAGAGCGCGAATGAAGGCGGGATCGTCGTTCAGCGACTCGATCCGGTCGAGCTCGAGGGCGAGCTCCGTCGCCCGCTCTCGCGCCTCGACGTCGAGATCCCAGAGGATCTCGAGGTGGTCGGAGACGAAGCCGACCGGCGCGACCAGCACCTTCGAGACGCCGCGCCGGTGGAGCTCGTCGAGCTCGTCGAGGATGTCCGGCCCGAGCCAGGGCTCGCCTGTCGCGCTCGCGCTTTGGAACGCGAACGACCAATTGTCCACCCCGGCCCGCTCGGCGACGAGGCGCGAGGTCTCGAGCAACTGGTCACGGTAGGGGTCGCCCATCGCGAGGATGCGCTCGGGCAGCGAGTGCGCGGTGAAGACGACGTGGGCATCGGTCCCCCGGAGGCCGTCTGCGAGCGCATCCACGAACGGCTCGTGGTCGTGCCAGCTCTCCACGAACCACATCTCAGCCCGCCCAGCCACCGCCCGCTCGAGCCGCTCCCGATAGCCGGCGATCGACAGCGCCGAATAGTGGGGCGCCAGGACAAGGCCGACGATGCGCTCCGCGCCGCCGTCGAGTGCCGCGCCGGCTGCGTCGGCGATCCGCGGCTGCCAGTGCTTCATGCCCACGTACACCGGCATGTCGAGCTCACGCTCGAGCGCCGCGCGCTGCCGCTCGGTAATCGCGCCGAGGGGCGAACGGCCACCGATCCGCCGATAACGCTCGGTCAGCTCCTCTACGGCCTCGTCCGAGACCGGTCGCCCCTCGCGGATGTCCTCGAGGTACGGGCGGATGTCGTCGATCCGGTCCGGCGAGCCGTAGGCCATCAGGACAACGGCGGTGCTCAAGCGGCAACTGCGGCGGTGCGCTCGTGGACCAGCTCGCGCACGCGGCCGAGGACGGCTGGATCCGTGTCGGGTAGGACGCCGTGCCCGAGGTTGAAGATGTGGCCCGCCTGGCCGGCCGCCGCGCGAAGAACTGAGTCGACCGACGCCTCAACACGCGCCCACGGCCCGAGCAGGACCGCGGGATCGAGGTTGCCCTGGACGCCTCGGTCGTGGCCGACCCGCTTCCACCCCTGGTCGAGCGGCACCCGCCAGTCGAGCCCGATCACGTCGCCGCCGGCCGCCGCCATCGACTCGAGCAGGTGCGCCGTGCCGGTGCCGAAGTGGATCGTCGGCACGGTGAGCCCGCCGAGGATTCGCTCCGAGTACGGCGCAACGAACTCCTCGTAGTCCTCGGCCGAGAGCGCGCCGACCCAGCTGTCGAAGAGCTGGATCACATCCGCGCCCGCCTCGACCTTCGCGCGGACATACCGCAGGAACGTCTCGCTCAGCCGCTCCATCAGTTCGTGCCAGACATCGGGCGCCGCGTACATGCAGCGCTTCGTCTTTACGAACTCCCGGGTCGGCCGGCCCTCGATCAGGTAGCCGGCGACCGTGAACGGGCCGCCGCAGAAGCCGACGAGGGCCTTCTCCTCGGGCAGTGCCTCCCGCACCAGCCGGACCGCCTCGAGGATGAACGGGACCGAGTCCCCCGGCGCGGGCACCTCGAGACGGCGGACGTCGTCGAGCGACTCGACCGGCTGGTCGATCACCGGCCCGGTGCCTTCCACGAGCTCGACGTCGACGCCCATCCCGAGGACGGGCAGCATGATGTCCGCGAACATGACGGCCGCATCCACGCCGTGCATCTCGACCGGCTCCAGCGTCACATCCGCGCACAGCTCGGGCCGGCGGCAGACCTCGAAGAGCGAAAAGCGCTTCCGGAGCTCCCGGTAGCCAGGCAGCGTCCGGCCGGCCTGGCGCATGAACCAGACAGGCGTCCGTTCGACGGGCTGGCGCCGAGCGGCGCGAACGAGCAGTGGTTCCATCGCTAGAGTTGCGCCGCGACCTGGTCGTCCAGCCGGCGCGCGACGAGCATCCCGAGCAGCAGCGCCCCGCCCGAAACGACCACCATGTAGATCACATCGATCAGCCGCGGCCAGACGCCGCCGTAGAGCGGGTCGCGGATGCCGCGGACGAACGGGGCGACGAAGTTGCCCCAGTAGAGGATGCTCCCTAGCCACTGCCGGTCGGCCACGCCGGGGAGCTGGTCGAAGTTGTAGAAGACGGGCGTGAGGAAGAACCAGGGGAGAAAGACGGTCAGCAGCAGATGCTCGATGTCGCGGTAGACAACGGTCAGGTAGCCGGCGACGACCGCGAGGCCGCTCGCCAGCGCTATCAGCGGAATGAACAGGGGCACCGCGGCCCAGAAGGTCGTCCGCGTCTGGGGGATGACGATCAGGCTCGCGCCTGCGACGAACACGAACATCACCACCAAGGTGACGACGTTGGCGGCGACGACGGCCAGCGGGAGCATATGGCGAGGGAACCGGATCTGCTTCACAAGCGTCGGCTGCGCGAACAGGCTCGAGCACGACATCTGCACCGCAGACTGGAAGAAGAACCACGTCAGCAGCCCGGAGAGCACGAACAGCGGGTAGTGCTCGACCGTGAAGGCCTTCAGGAGCACCGAGAAGACGAGCGTGTAGACCGCCATCAGCGCGAGTGGGTTGATCAGCGTCCAGAGGACGCCCAGCACCGAGCCGCGGTACTTGCCGTGCAGCTCGCGGCGGAAGACGTTGAGGAAGAGGTCGGGGTACCGGACGACGTCGGCGTACAGGATCACGGGCGCCGAGTGTAGTGACAGTGCCCTAATGCGCATCGTCGTGGACGTCACGCCGCTGAGCCACCCGCGCACCGGCATCGGCAACTACATGCTGGGGATGCTCCAGGGCGTTGCGGAGGTGGCAGGCGACCGGCACGAGCTCGTGCTCTTCGCGCCGACGGGGCCACGGAACATGCGCCGGGTGCGAAGGGCCCTCGCCGGCGTCCCCGGAACACGGCGCCTGGTCGTCATCCCGCCGCCCTCGAACGTCTGGCGGAAGCTCTGGAGCCGGCTGCAACGGATGCCCGTCGAGCGCTTCGTCGGAGGCTTGGACGTGTTCCACTTCTCGGACTGGATGTACCCGCCGCAGCGCGGGGGGCTCCGGACGACGACGATCCACGACCTGATCCCGCTCCACCACCCCGAGTGGGCCGGCCGGCGCACGCAGGCGCTCCACGTCCCGAAGTACCGCCACGCCGCGAAGACGTGCGACCTGATCTTCACGAACTCCCGCTACACCGCCGACGACGTTGCGGAGACGCTCGGGTTTCCGCGCGAGCGCCTCGTGGTCGTGTATCCCGGGATCGACCCCCTGTTCTCGCCCCACGGTCCCGCCGCCGACGGGAACTACGTCCTCGCCGTTGGCACCGTCGATCCGCGCAAGAACCTGGAGCGCGCGGAGGCGGCGGCGCGGCTCGCCGGTCTGGAGCTGCGCGTCGCCGGCCCGACGGGATCAGTCGGCTTCGTAAGCGACGAGCAGCTCGCCGCGCTGTACCGCGGGGCGAGGGCCCTCGTCTTTCCGTCGCTCCTCGAAGGCTTCGGGATTCCGGTGGTCGAGGCTATGGCGGCCGGCACGCCGGCCGTCGTCTCGTCGCATCCGTCGCTGGACGAGGCCTCGGGCGACGCGGCGGTGCGCGTCGACCCGGAAAGCCCCGAGGCGATTGCAGCGGGGGTCCGGCGCGCCCTCGACGAGCGCGAGGCGCTGGTGGAGCGTGGTCTCAGCCATGCGGCTCGGTTCACGTGGCGGGCCTGCGGCGAGGCGGTACTCGCGGGCTACGAGGCGGCACGTGGCTGACCTCCGCGTCGGCATCGACGTCTCCCCCCTCGAGCTCACGGGCGCCGGCACTGCGCGCTACCTGAACAAGCTGCTCGAGGCGCTCGGGCGCGAGCCCGGCCTCGAGCTTCGGCGCCGTCGCTTTCCCGGCTCGTCCCGCGGCGCGAAGATCGCGCGCGACACCGGCTGGTACCTCGCCGCCCTGCCGGTCGCTGCCCGCAGCGACGACGTCCTCCACCTCCCGGCACATCGCGGCCCGCTGCTTTCGGCCTCGCCGCTCGTCGTCACCCTTCACGACCTCGCGGTGCTCCGGCACCCGGAGACCTTCAACCGCTGGACGCGCAGCTACAGCCGGCTAGTTGTGCCGCGCCTCGCGCGCGCCGCCACGCGACTGATCGCCGTCTCGGAGTTCACGGCGCGCGAGGCGGTCGAGCTGCTGGGCGTGCCTGCGACGCGGATCCGCGTGATCCCGCACGGCGTCGAGGAGCCGTTCACGCCGTACGGACCCGCGGCAGGCGGCGACTATGTGCTCGCGGTGGGCACGCTCGAGCCGCGCAAGAACCTGCCCCGCGTAATCCTCGCCGCGGAGCGTGCAGGGCTCGATGTCCGCGTCGTCGGGGCGCCCGGCTGGGGCGACGTCGACGTGGAGTCGCTCGGTTACATCGATGACGAGGAGCTCGCCCGCCTGTACCGCGGCGCGGCCTGCGTGGTCTACCCATCGCTCTACGAGGGCTTCGGACTGCCCGTGCTGGAAGGCATGGCCACGGGGACGCCGGTCGTGACATCCGAGGCGAGCGCCCCCGCCGAGCTGGCCGACGGCGCCGCCGTGCTCGTCGACCCGCTCGACGTGGAGGCGATCGCCGCGGGGATCCAGGAAGCCGTTGCGCGGCGCGACGAGCTGAGGATGGCGGGGCTCGAGCGCGCCCGTGGCTTCACCTGGGAGGCGGCGGCCAAGGCAACCGCGGAGGTCTACCAGGAGGCTGCGGCATGATCGACGTCCTCCTCGACGCCGACGTGCTCGGCCGCCAGCGCACCGGGGACGAGACGTACGTCGAGAACCTGCTCCGCGCCCTCCCGGCCGCGGCGCCGGATCTGCGGTTCGCCGCCGTCACCCGCTTCCCGGATCGTGTCGCTGACGGGGTCGAGGCAATCGAGCTTCCCGCCGGCTCGCAGGAGCTGCGGATGGCATGGAGGCTGCCGCGGCTCCTGCGCCGTGTGCGACCCCAGGTCGGCCATTACCAGCACGCGCTGCCGCTGCGCGCCTTCGGGCGCTCCGTCGTGACGGTCCACGATCTCTCGTTCGAGCGCGACCCCGAGCTGATGCCGCGCAAGGACCGCTTGGTGTTCCGGGCCACCGTGCCGCGGTCGGCGCGACGAGCTGACCGGGTGGTCGCCGTTTCCGAGCGCACGCGCGACGACCTCGTCGAGCTCTACGGGATCGACGAGGAGAAGATCCGCGTGATCCCCCACGGCGTCGACCCTGCGTTCGGCCCGGGCGACGGCGCTCCTGAGGGCTACCTGCTCTTCGTCGGCGCCGTCCAGAAGCGCAAGGACCCGCGTGCCGCACTCGAGGCGGCGCTCGATCTGGGCATGCCGCTGGTCGTTACGGGGCCGGAGCGAGAGCCCGCGCTCGCCGACGAGCTGCGGCAGCTCGGGGCCGATTTGCGTGGCTACGTGGAGAAGGACGAGCTCGCCCGGCTCTATCGCGCGGCCGCGTGCCTCGTCGTTCCGTCCCGCTACGAGGGCTTCGGGCTGCCGGTGATCGAGGCACTGGCGAGCGGGACGCCGGTGGTCGCCGCACCCGACGCGGCACTCGTGGATGTGGCCGGCGACGCCGCGGTCTATGCGGAGCCGGGCGACCTGCCGGGAGCAATCGTGCGCGCGATCGACAATCGCGACGAGCTCCGTGCAGCAGGACTCGCCCGCGCCGCGGAGTTCAGCTGGTCGGAGTCGGCGCGGCGCACAGCCGAGGTGTATCGGGAGCTGTTGTGACCGTCGCGGCCGTCGTCGTCGTGCACGACCCACTGCCGGAGCTGGCGCAGTGCCTCGAGGCGCTGATCCCGCAGGTGCAGGAGCTCGTGGTCGTCGACAACCTCGGCGGCGCGGTGGTCCAGGGCGTTCCCGTGATCGCGAACGAGCGGCCGGTGGGGTTCGCGGCGAACGCCAATCGCGGGATAGCGGAGACGTCGGCGACCTTCGTCGTCGTCGCGAATCCGGACACGATCGCGGCGCCCGACGCCGTCGCGGTGCTCCGCGACTTCGCGGGCGCGCATCCTCGCGCGGGCATCGTCGGACCCGAGCTCCGGCATCCCGACGGGACGCTCAACCCGTCTCGCCGCCGCTTCCCGACCGTCGGCGGCACGATCGTCCGCCGGACGCCGCTTCGGCGCATCCTCCGCGGGACGCAGCGCGCGCACTACGGCCTGGACGAGGAGCCGACCGAGCCCGTGCAGGGCGACTGGCTGCTCGGCGCGTTCCTTCTGCTCCGTCGCGAGATGCTCGAGGAGCTCGGCGGCTTCGACGAGGGTTTCCGACTCTACGGCGAGGACATCGACCTCGCCTACCGCGCGTCGAAGGCGGGTTGGGAGCGCTGGTATGTCCCGGACGCGAAGGTCGTCCACGTCCATCAGGCCGACACCGATCGCCGCATCCTCACGCGCCGGACGCTGTGGCACTGGCGAGGGATCGCGAGGTTTGTGCGCAGGCATCCCGAACGGTTGCGCGGGCGGTAGGCTCGCCGCCGTGTCAGAGCCCGAGAGCCCGCACATCATCGATGTCGAGCGGCTCGTCGACGAGCTGAAGGCGCGGGTCGCACGAGAGCGTGCCGCCGGCCGCTACGCGGACGACCTCTCCGGCGTGGAGCTGCAGAAGCCGCCGCCGGAGGCGCTCGCAAGCACATTTGGGTTCGACGACGACGAGCCGCGCGTCCGATTCCGCCCCGAGCTCGGTTTCTCGTCGAAGCGGATCATCGGCCGGCCGATCACGCTCGTGAAGCAGTTCTTCCTGCGGCTGCTCTTCTTCGTCTTCGACGACCTCGCGCGGCAGACGGATGCTGCGATCCGGCGTCTCGAGGTGGCGCAAGCAGTGCAGGCCGGCGAGCTCGACCGACAGGTGCAGCGGCTCGATTCGAGGCTCAGCAGCGAGGTTGGCGCACGTGAGGCGGTTCAGCGCGACGTAAAAGCGCTCGCGGACGCGCTGGAAACGCTTGAGAGCCGACTCGAGCGACTCCAGCTCGAGCCGCGTCTCGGCCGACTCGAACGCAGCCGCCGCGCCGCGCCTGCCGCCGCAGCTGCGACCTCAGCGCCGGAGGTCGCCGCGCCCTCGCTCGACTACGAGCGCTTCGAAGACCGCTTCCGGCCGGAAGAGTCGGTGCGCGAGCGCCAGCAGGACTACGTCGAGCTCCTGCGCAGCGCCAACCGCGTCGTCGATCTCGGCTGCGGGCGCGGCGAGCTGATCGAGCTGCTCCGCGAGGCCGGGGTCGATGCGTACGGCGTGGAGATCGACCCGGACTTCATCGCGCTGCTCGAGGAGAAGGGCATCGAGGTCGTCGCCGAGGACGCGATCTCCCACCTCGGCAAGCTCGAGGACGGCTCGCTCGGCGGCATCGTGGCCTCCCACCTCGTCGAGCACCTGCCACCCGCAGCCGTCGCGCAGCTCGTCGCGCTGGCGGCGGAGACGCTCGGGGCCGGCGGGGTGCTGATCCTCGAGACCCCTAACCCGGAGTCGCTCGTCGCCGGCTCGATCAACTTCCATCGCGACCTCACCCACGTCCGCCCGATCCATCCCGACACGCTCGCCTTCCTGGCCGAGAGCGCGGGGTTTTCGCACGTCGAGATCCGCCGTCTCTCCCCGGTGCCCGAAGACGAACGGTTGCCGGCGCCGAGTGGCGTGGGCCTCGACGAGGTCGTGCAGCGGCTCAACGAGCTGCTCTACGGCTATCAGGATTACGCCGTCGTGGCGCGCAAGTTGCCCTAGCTCTTCGCCGCGACTGCGAAGTTGTAGGCCGCGATTCGCGACAGACCCGGGACGCGTTCGAGCGTGTTCTCGACGCCCTCCTGAACCTTCAGCATCCGCTCGGCCTGAGGCACTAACCGCGCCTCGAAGGTGCCGAACCTTGTGTCGGGAAACGCCGAGCGCACGAGGTTGCGGAAGCGCGTCTGCGAAAAGTGCTCGTGGCCGAGCTTCTTCGTCATGTGCACGAAGAAAATCGGGTTGTAGCGGTTCGCCTCGACGATGAGCGCAGTGCCGCCCGACTTGAGCACGCGCCGGTACTCATGGATCGCGCGGTCCGGGTCCTCCATGTGGTGCAGCGAGTCCTTGGAGTGGATGAGGTCGAATTCCTCGTCTCCGAACGGGAGCTCCTCGGCATCGGCGACAGAGAACGACACGCCGTCGCCGTTTCGCCACTCGTCCGACGGCTCGACGTCGATGGCGACCACCTCCGCCACGCGCTCGCGGAGCAAGCGCGCGACGCCGCCGTCGCCGGCACCGATGTCGAGAAGGCGCTCGTCGCCGCGGAATGCGTGCCCTAGCTTGTCGATGCAGCGCAGCCGATAACGGAGCTCGCCGACCGAATCTGTGCCTTCCGGGAGCATGAGCCGGGCGATGTTAGCCTGACCTTCGCCGTGGCCGAATCCGCGCTCACACCGGATCTCGCCGGGGAGCGCGCTGACCTGGCGGGGCCCCTCCTGACGGTCGTCGTTCCGGTCTACAACCAGGCGGGGACGATCGTCGACAACCTCCGCACCATCCGGGAGCGGGTGGAGGCAGGGGTCGGCAAAGGCGTCGAGCTGATCGTGGTCTCCGACGGCTCCGTCGACGCCAGCGGCGAGCGGCTACTGGAGGATCCCTCGCACCGCGCCCGCGTCATCCACTACGACCGCAACCTCGGCAAGGGCTTTGCGATCAAGGCAGGCGCGCTCGCCGCGCAGGGCCGGTGGATCTCCTATGTCGACGCCGACCTCGACCTCGACCCCGCCTCGCTGCCCGAGTTCCTCGCCCTCGCCGAGCGGGAGTCGCTCGACTTCGTCATCGGCTCGAAACGGCATCCCGACTCGCGCGTGCAGTACCCGCGCCGCCGCCGGGTCGGCAGCTGGCTCTACCAGCAGCTCGTCCGCGTGCTCTTCAGCCTGGACGTGCGCGACACGCAGGTCGGGTTAAAGCTCTTCCGGCGGGAGGTGGCCGAAGAGGTGCTGCCGCTGCTGCTTGTCAAGCAGTTCGCCTTCGACCTGGAATTCCTCGCGGTCGCGCGGGCACTCGGCTATCGGCGGATCCGCGAGCAGCCGGTGAAGCTCGAGTACCAGTTCGCGGGCTCAGGCGTCCGGTCTCCGGCTGTGGCGCTCGCTCTGGTCGACACGGCGGCGATCTTCTACCGCCTCCGAATCCTGCGGTACTACCAGCGCAAGCGCCCGCTCCTAGGCGAATACGCCCGCACGCAGGGTCACGGCCCGCAGGTGACGCTCGTCTCCCCGAACGAGCCGAAGCAGCTCGACTACCCGAGTCTGGACGTCGTGGCGCTCGACGCCCAGACGCCCGAGGCGCGGCGCCGGGTCGCCGAGCAGGCCGAGAGCGAGCTGATCGCGTTCCTCGAGCCCGGCGCCGTCCCTGCCCGGAACTGGCTCGAGACCGCCGTTGCGTTCCTGGCGAACGACGAGATCGCGGCCGTCGTCGCGCCGAGCATGACGCCGACGCAGGGCGACGTTCGCGAGCGCGCCGCGGCGGCGGTCGCCGAGTCGCGCCTCGGGGGCGGCTCGCACCACTTCCGCTTCACGCCCGGGAACCTGCGCTTCGTGCGGCAGTTCCCGACGGGGAACGTCATAGTCAAGCGCAGCGACCTGCTCGCGCTCGACGAGGAATCACTCCATCCGCACCGCCTCGCCGCGGCGCTCACCGATCGCGGTCGCAAGGTTCTCTATACGCCGGAGACGGTCGTCGTGATCTCGCTGCCGCCGCTCTTCCGCCCGCACCTCTCGCGCGTGCTGGCGGCGGGCCGGGCGCGCGGCGAGGCGATCCGGCAGCTCGGCCTCCGCGGCGTGACGCCGGCGTCGGTGCCGCCCGTCGCGCTCCTCGTGTTCCTGCTCCTCGGCTGGCCGCTCCTGCTCGCGGGCGGCGCCTGGGCAGCGACGTGGGTCGTCGTCTGGGCCGCGTACGGCGCGGCCGTCGTCGGAACGGGGCTGATGGCCGCCCTGCGCTTCCAGTCGCTGGCCGTCGGGGCCCTCACGATCGTCGGCGTCGCCTGCGCCCATCTCAGCTACGCCGTCGGCCTCCTTGCCGCTCTCGTCCGGCGCGCTCGTCCTTGAGGTTCTCGATCGTGATCCCGGCCCACCGCGACTGGGCGGCGCTCCGACGCTGCATCGACGCCGCGCGCGGCCAGGACTACCCGGACTTCGAAGTCCTGGTGGCGTCGGATCGCCCGATCTCTTCACTGCCGGACGACGTCGTGCAGGTGCATACAGGAGCTGACGCCGAGACGTCGCCGGCGGAGAAGCGCGACGCCGCGTTCGCCGTCGCGACGGGCGACATCCTCGCCTACCTCGACGACGATGCTTATCCGCGGAGCGACTGGCTGGCGCAGGCCGCCGGAGAGCTTCGGGACGGCGTCCAGGCCGTCGGCGGCCCGGGCGTCACTCCGCCGGGCTCCTCGTGGGCCGAGCGCGTCGGCGGAGCCGTGTACGAGTCTCCGGCGGGCAGCGCCTTCCTCCGCTACCGCTTCCTAGCCCAACCCGCGCGCCGCGTCAGCGACTACCCCGCGTACAACCTGTTCGTCCGACGCGAGGCGCTCGAGGCCGTCGGCGGCTGGGGGACGACGTTCTACGGCGGCGAGGACACCGTGCTCTGCCTGAAGCTGGCGGAGGCCGGCTGGCTCGTCCACTACGCGCCCGAGGTGGTCGTCTACCACCAACGCCGTCCAATCCTCAGGCCTCATCTGCGGCAGGTCGCGAACGTCGGCCGCCATCGCGGCTATTTCGTGCGCGCGTTCCCCGAGACCTCGAGGCGCGTGCTCTACGCGCTGCCGGCGCTTGCTCCGGTCGCGGTTCTCGCAGGAGCGCTCGCCCTGAAGAAGCAGCCCGCGCTGGCCCTGGCCGCAGCCGCGGCGGGCTACGGGCTGGTGGCGATGGAGACGCTTCGGCGCCATCCGCCGAGTGTCGCGCTGGCGACGCCCGCGGTGGTCGTCGCGCACCACCTCGCATACGGCGCCGCGTTCCTGCGTGGGCTGCTCGGGAGCCGGATCACGCGATGAGCACGCCGAGCGTCAGCTTCGTGATCCCGACCCTCAACTCCGTCCGCACGTTGGAGCGGTGCCTCGCCTCGATACGGGCGCAGGACTACCCCGAGGTGGAGATTGTGCTCGCGGACGCCGGCTCGACGGACGGCACGCTCGACCTCGCCGAGCGGTACGGCGTCGACCAGGTCGTCGACAACCCGCTCCAGACGGGCGAGAGCGGCAAGGCGGTCGCGGCGAAGGCCGCGAAGGGCGAGATCCTCGCCTTCGTGGACTCCGACAACATCCTGATCGGCTCAGATTGGCTGCGGAAGATGACGCAGCCCTTTGCGGACGCCGAGATCGTCAGCACGGAGGCGCTCCGCTGGGACTACGGCCCCGAATACAGCCTCGTCGACCGCTACTGCGCGCTCACCGGCGTCAACGACCCCGCCTCGATCTTCGTCGGGAACTACGGCCGCTACTCCTACCTCACCTGCCGCTGGACGGGCTTCGCCGTCGAGCAGGAGCAGCGGGACGGGTATCTACGCGTCCGAGTCGACCCCCACCTGCTGCCGACGATGGGCGCGAACGGCTACCTCGTCCGGGCGGAGCCCTTCCGCGACGTGCTCGAGGGCGACTTCGTCTTCGACATCGACGCCGTCGGAACGCTCGCGCGGCACGGGTACGACGTCGTCGCGCGGGTGGACGTCCCGATCGGTCACCTGTTCTCTCCGAGCTACCGGGTGTTCGTCAGGAAGACGCGGCGGCGCGCGCGGGACTTCCTCTACTACAGCGGCCGCGGCGAGCGGACGTATCCGTGGAAGCGCTACGGCCGTGGCCTGGGCCTCTTCGTCGCCGCGACGGTGACTACTGTCCCGCTGCTGGCGCAGACGGCCGTGGGCTACCGCCGCAAGCCCGATCGCGCCTGGCTGTTTCACCCCGTCGCGTGCTGGACGACGCTCGCGATCTACGGCTGGGAAGCGGTGCGCTCGCGCGTGAAGCCGGAGAAGCTCAAACGCCACGGCTGGCGGCAGTGAACCCGCTCGCGGGCAAGTCGCTCGCGATCGCAACGCACGTCTTCGGCAGCGGCCCGGCCGATGCGCTCGAGGAGTACGCCCGCGACCGCGCTGACCGCCTGCTCGTCGTCCGGCACGCATTCTCCTACGCGCGGGAGGTCGACTCGGTCGTGCGCCGATGGGAGGGCGGCGAGCTGATCGACGAGCGGCGTGTGCCCTGGCATCGGCGCGTGCCCGAGCCGGTGACGTGGACGAAGGACCTGATTCTCGATGCCTACTGGGGCGCGCGGTGGCCCGGCGCGATCGACATCTTCGTCGGCATCGACTCGCTGAATGCGGCGGCAGGGCTGGCGCTCCGACGGACGGGGAAGGTCGGCCGAGTCGCCTTCTGGACGATCGACTACGTACCCGAGCGCTTCGGGAGCGCCGTGCTGAACCGGATCTACCACCGATTCGACCGGCTCTGCGTCCGCCGCAGCGACGAGACCTGGAACGTCTCACCCCGCATGGAGCCGGCGCGTCGAGAGCGGGGGGTCGAGGGCCGTCAGCGCGTCGTCCCGATCGGCGCAAACGTGTCGCCCGGCCGCCCGCCCACGGAGCCGCCGCAGGTGATCTTCGTCGGGCACCTGCTCGAGAAGCAGGGCGTCCAGTTGGCTCTCAGAGCGCTCCCGCGCCTGCTCGAGCACGTGCCCCACGCTCGGCTGCTCGTGATCGGCGACGGCCCGTATGGCGACGCCCTGGAGTCGCTCGCGGCGGAGCTCGGCGTGCGCGACTCGGTCGCGTTCGCCGGCTACGTCGACCCCCACGAGGAAGTCGAGGACCGGATTGCCGAGAGCGCCGTGGGCCTCGCGACCTACGACCCGGGCATCGCCTCCTTCACCGAGTTCGCCGACCCGGGGAAGATCAAGAACTACCTCGCGGCGGGGATCCCGGTGATCACGACGGACGTCGTCCACTCGGCCGCCGAGCTCGAGGCCGAAGGCGCCGCGGTCGTGATCCCGTACGACGAGCAGGCGCTCGCCGAGGCGCTCGTCGAGCTCCTGTCGCGCCCTGCACATCAAGAGGCGCTACGGGCCGCGGCGCGCCGAGTCGGCGCGGGCGCGGACTGGACGGCGGTCTTCGACGCAGCATTTACGGGACTTTCACAACTGACCGCCTAGACTTCCGCGGCTTGACGGAGACGAGCATCACCCACGAGGCGATCGACGAGCGCGCCGCGGCGCTCGAGCGGAACAGGTTCCACCGCGGAAACCGGCAGATCCTCGCCAACCGCGTTCGGGTGATCAAGGACGGCCAGGCGCAGGTGCTGGAGCTCGGGGCGGGCCATCTGGACTTCACGCTCAACTACCTGCTGCCCGCCTCTGGCGAGGTGGTCGCGACCGACCTGGAGCCGCTGTTCCCCGCCGATCTCGAGCTCCCAGAACGAGTCACGTTCCAGAAGGAGGACGCCCTCGATCTCTCCTTCGAGGACGACTCGTTCGACTGCGTGATCGCCCTCGAGGTGATCGAGCACGTCCCCGACGAGAACGCGTTCCTCCGCGAGGGGCTGCGCGTCCTGCGCCCCGGCGGCAAGTTCATCTTCACCACGCCGAACCGGCTGCGCCTGACCGCCCTCGCGCGCTACCTGATCGGGCGCCCTATTCGGTTTCCCCACACCTACGCCGTCGACCCCGTCCTCGGCGACATCACGCACCTGCGCGAGTTCTCGCACCAGGACTTCCTCGACCTGATCGACCGGCACCGGGATCTCGCAGGCGACGTGAACATCGAGGGCATCGGACTCGGCATCCCTGCCTGGGACTTCGTCCTGCTTCGTCCCGGGCCGCTGCACCGGCTCGCCTTCAACTGGCACGTGACGGTCACGAAGCGTGATTCGGACAGTGGTTGATGGCCGGCTCCGCGCGCCGCTGAAGCGCTGGCTCGACTCCACCTACGTGGCGGCAGCCGCCGAGAACCAACGCGGCATCGAGGCGCTGCTCGAGCCGAACGGTGACGGCGCCAGCCTCCTGGATCTGGGCTGCGACGACGGCCGCCTGACCCGCCGTTGGGCCCAACGCGTGGGCACCGCGAACGTCGCCGGCGTCGAGATCGTGGGGGAGCGGGCCCGACTTGCCGAAGAGCGCGGCGTCACCGTCATCCGCGCCGACCTGAACGAGCCGCTGCCGTTCGACGACGCGGCCTACGACGTCGTCTGCAGCAATCAGGTGATCGAGCACCTTCGCGACACCGATCTCTTCGTCTCCGAGATCTTCCGGATCCTCCGCCCCGGCGGCTACGCCGTGACCTCCACCGAGAACCTCGCAAGCTGGCATAACATCGTTTCGCTCGTCTTCGGCTGGCAGCCGTTCTCACTCGTGAACGTCAGCCACGCCTCCGGCTCGATCGGCAACCCGCTCGCACTACACCGGGGGGAGGCGTTCGAGTGGAAGTTGTGGGAGCACGTCCGCGTCTTCGCCTACCGCGGACTCTCGGAATTGTTCTCCGCGCACGGGTTCTCGGTCGAGGCGATCCGCGGCGCGGGTTACTTTCCGCTCCCGGCGCGTGTGGGCCGGGCGGACCCACGGCACGCGGCTTTCATCACGGTCAAGGCCCGCAAGCACTGACCGGTGCCCGACAGGAGAGGTGGCGCCGAGCGGTGACTCGCGCCAAGCGGCCCCCGCGGTGGCTCGGGGCATTGGCGGGCTATGTCGTCGCCTTCGCGGCTGTCACCTGGCCACTCATCGCCAACTTCGACCACTCGACCTACGGCGGCGAAGGTGACGGCTGGGCGTTGATCTGGCAGACCCGCTTCCGCCTCGAGCACGGCCTCTCCTACTTCTCACCGACGTTCGGCCACGACATCGGCTGGCCGGTGGGCGGGAAGATCACGTCCTCGCTGCTCCTCTCCAACGCGAGCATCGAGCTCCCGCACGCGGCGTTGCTCGCGCTCGGCGTACCCGACGTCGTCGCCTTCAACCTGATCGTGCTCGCGGCGGCAGTGACGTCTTCGCTCGCGATGTACGCGGTGCTGCGGCGGCTCGAGTGCCGGGCCGCAGTGGCGTTCTGGGGCGGGCTCGTCTATCTCCTTGCCCCGTGGCACCTGACGAAGCTCTCGATCCATCCGACGCTAGGGTCGATGGCCGCCCTGCCGGTCCTGCTCCTCGGTCTCGTCGAATGGACGCGTCGGCCTGGCCTCCGCAGCGGCGCGCTGGTCGTGGGTGCCGCGGCGCTCGCGACCTACACCCACGCGTACTACGGCATCGCGACCGGCGTGATGCTGCTCACGGCGCTGCCGGTCGTGCTGATCGGCGCGCGCAGGCGAGGCCTCCTCGGGCACGTCCTCCCGCAGACCGCCGTGCTCGCCGGCGTGCTCGCGCTGGTGCCGATTCCGCTCGCGATCGCGCTCGCCAAACAGTCGTCCGTCGTCTCGACGCTCCTGGACCGCCCGCTGTATCTCTTCGATCTCGCCGCCAAGCCAAGCCTGCTCCTCGTCCCTTCGGTTGACAACCCCTTGTTCGGCGGGCTCAGCCGCCACTACTTCGAAGGCCGCGCACTGCTGAACGAGGGCGAGGTCGCACTCTACGTCGGGCTCCTCACGCTGGCGTTGGCGATCGTCGCGGTGATCGCCGCGGTTCGATTCGACCGCGACCGCCTGGTGGTCGCCCTCGCCGCCGTGATGACGGTCGACGGCCTCCTGCTCGCGGCGCCCGCGCTCGTGCACATCCCGCTCCTCGGAGCAACGGTGCGGATGCCGGTCGCCTACCTCAACGACGCGCTCAGCTTTATCTCCACGCCCGCACGTTTCTTCGCGCTGACGCTGACGGGGCTCGTCGTGCTCGGCGGCCTCGGGTTGCAGTTCGTGACGACGAGGGTGCCGCGCGCGGCCGCACTCCCGCTCGTGGCCGTCGCGTGCGTGATCTCGAGCGCCGAGCTTCCGTTCCGCAGCGACCGCTTCTACGTCGACACGAGGCCGACCGCCGTCGTCAAGGCGCTAAAGGAGCGGGTTCCCGACGACGAGCCGGTGGCTCAGTACCCCTCGGCGGAGAACTTCTATCTGCCGATCGCCCGGCAGCTCTTCTACCAGCTTCAGCACGGGCATCCGCTGCTCAACGGCGCGGCGGCCACGTCGATCGAAGACTCTGTGCGGCTGGCGGTCGAGGACCCGTCCGACGCCGCCACCCCGGGACGGTTGGCACTGCTCGGCTTCAAGTACGCGGCCTATGACCGCGGGCAGGCGATCGAGCGTGCGGCGCTGATCGGCCGACCTCAGGAAGAGGCACTCGGCTACCAGCCTCCGAGGGGGTTCGAAGTCCTCGAGCGGCTTGCCGACGGAAGCCTCTTGATGCGAGTCACGGCCCGCCCCGCGGAGGCGCTCGTCTCGATCGGCACCGGCTTCACGCGCGCTGGGCGGTGGCTGACGAAGCAAGAGGGGACGATGCTCGCCTGCGCGACGGCCCCCGGGGTCCACAGGCTTCGTTTCCGGGCAGGAGGGTTCGCCAAGGACCGCTGGATCACGATCGGAGACTCCGGCATCATCATCATCGGCGCGAGGGGCGAGCGGACGCACACGACGCAGGTCCGGCTCCGACGGGGATGGCAGCTGCTGCGCGTGCGGCTCGTCGGAACGAGGCCGACTCGCCCGAGCGACGTGATCCCGGGGGAGCCCGACTCGCGCCCGCTCTCGGTGAGCATCGGCCCGATCGGCGTCAAGGGCCCGCGCGGGCCCTCGCGGGTGTGCTCGCAGCCGACGAGGCTGCGCGACGTGCGCGGCCCAAGCTAAGCGCTGGAAGCGGCGCGGCTCGCCGCTCGGCCGTGAAGGACCCGGCGGAGGGCGAACGGGAAGGCGAGCTCGTGGATCACCATCGCCGCGGTGCAGCAGGCGAGTGTCACAAGCACGATCGAGCGAGGCTCGGAGTGCCAGATCGCGATCCCGACGACCTGGGCGATCGCCGCTCCGAGCACCACCATCGGGAACCGGGCGTCCCGCTCAGCGAAGTAGACCGAGAGGTAGATGTTGACCAGCGCCGCCGCCGTCATCGCAAGCCCGAACCACCCGAGCAGCGCGGTCGCCTCGCGGAAGTCAGGCCCGAACGCCCACACGAGGGCGCTCTCCGGCGTCAGCGCGAGGACGACGGTTGCGGTAAGTGTGATCGCGAGGGTGACGGCGGCGCTCGCCAGCAGGATCTTGTGCGGGCTGAACCCCGCGGCGATTCGGACCGCAGCCTTCGGGAGGAGCACGGTCACGATCGACTGAGGCAGGAACAGCACGACCTTGCCCACGAGCGCGGCGGCGGCGTAGACACCGGCAACGTCGGCCGGCAGGAAGTAGGCGGCGAGGACGATGTCGATGTTCGTGAGGGACGCGAATGCGAGCGAGCCCGCCAGCATCACGCCGACCTCCCGCCGGTCGAACGTCGGCTCTTCGGCGTCCTCGCGCATCCTCCAGAGGTCCCGGAGCGCCTGGAAAGCCAGCAGCACCGCGAGCGCACCGGCCAGGGTGTTCACGGTCAAGGCGCCGACGACCCCGAAGCCCAGCAGCAGTGCGGGAATCACGAGCGCCAGGCGCGAGACGCCCGCGATCGCGTAGGTCGCGCTCAGCGCCTTGAACCGGAGCGCGCCCTGGAGCACGCCGTAGAGGACGGCGGCGACGATCCAGAAGAGGAGGCTGCTGATCCCGGCGACGACGGCCGCGCGCGAGTCGACGTTCAGCAGGTCCTGGATCGGCACGACGAGCACGATCCCGAGCAGCACGAGGCCCGCGCCGAGGAGCGCCGCCCAGAGAGTCACCCGCCGAAGCAGCCGAGCCGTCATCGCGAGCGACGGGAACTGCGCGACCTCGCGCGCGAGGATCACCTGGACGCTCCCGAGCGGCAGCGCCACAACAGCCGTGAGCGCCAGCAATGCGGCGATGTCGCCGTAGGCGCGCGGGCCGAGGTACCGGATGCAGGCGACGTTGTAGAGGTACGCGCAGCCGTTGAGGACGAGCGTGGCGAAGGCGAGGATCACGCCGCCCTGGAAGCCGTGCGAAGTCCTGAGCCGCCCTACGATCGCTCGGAAGCCGGCCGTCGTCTGAGCCGGCGGCAGGGCCTCAGGCATCAGGTCGCCGGAAGACCGCGTTGAGGTTCATCGCGCCCAGCGCCCGCGAGTCCGCGCGCCGGTCGAGCTGCTCGAACCGCCACCACGTCCGCGAGTCGGGCGCCTGCATCCGGCGGAAGAGCTTCGTCCCTGCGAACTGCAGGAGCTTCACCGGATGGGCGCTATAGCTCGTCTTCACGTGCTCGAGGCCGGCCTCGGCGCAGAGATGGACGAGCCTCGCCTGGTCGTAGTGGCGCTTGTGCCCGATGCGCCGGTCGTGCCACCAATAGACGGGCCAGACAAGCGGGAGCATGTAGCGGTAGGCGTGCGGGACGGTGAACCAGACCAGGCCGCCCGGGCGGAGGACGCGCGCGAGCTCCGTGACCGCCGCGCCATCGTCGTCCAGGTGCTCGAGCAGCGCCACGGCGCTCGCCGAGGCGAACGTCGCATCCGGAAACGGGAGCGATTCGGCGGTGCAGACCAGGAACTGCGTCCTCTCCGTGACCCCCTCCTCGTGGGCGAAGCGGTTTGCGGCCAGAACCCCGGGAACGGAGAGGTCGAAGCCGACGGCGTGCACGCCCTTCCGGGCCGCCTCGATCACCGTCGCGCCTGATCCTCCGACGCCAACGTCCAGGTACGGCGCGCCGCCGTTCAAGACGCCGGTGGAGTCGAAGATCCGCTCGATGAAGGACAGTCGCCAGCTCTCCGGCGCGTAGCGGTCGTACGCCTCGAACTCGGCGTCGAAGTAGCGGCGCTGGTGCTCGTGCTGGTCGGAGAGCGTCTGCGGAACGAGGACAGGAATCCCGTCGACGAGCTCGTACTCCTGGCCGCAGCCCTGGCAGCGCAGGATCGACTCGGCTTCGCCGAGCGCGCTCTTGCAGTCGGGGCAGACGACGGCGACCTGCACAGGCGGCATGGTAGGCCGGTCGCCTGGGCCAAGCGCAGTTCGCGATAATCGGCGGCGGCCCTGACAGAGGGCCTTCTTCATGCCACGACGCCTCAGTCGCCTCGGCGCCGCGCGCCCTCGCTCCCTAGATTCCGTCGTGGAGGGATTCGCGGTCGTCGCCTTCTTCACTCTGGTTGCGGTCTTCGCGACCTGGCCGCTGGCGATCAGCCCGCTGGGCGGCTTCTACGGGTTCGGCAACGACAACTGGGGCGGGATCCCGTACTTCGGCTGGCTGCACGACGCCTACCTCGGCCCCGACGACCCGTCCTTCGACCCGGAGTTCCAGGCGCCGTTCGGCCTCGAGATCCCCGAGCACGCCATGCAGCCGATGGATCGCCTCTTCTCGCTGCTCTTCGGCGGCTTCGGCCAGGGTCTCGGCACCTACAACTTCCAGATCTTCTCCAGCTTCGCGCTGGCGGGCTGCACGATGTACCTCGCCGCGCGCTACCTGACGGGCAGCCGGGCCGCGGCCCTGGTCGCCGGCTTCGCGTACACGTTCTCGCCCTTCCATCTCTCGCTCGCAATGCAGTACAACGCGCTGGCGTCGATCCAGTGGATCCCGCTTTACGTGCTCGCGCTGATCGTGCTCCTCCGGCGCGGGAGCAGGCGAGACGCCGTCCTTCTCGGCGCGGCCTTCGCTCTGGTGGCACTGACGTCCTACTACTACGCCTGGTTCCTCGGGTGGTTCACGGCGATCGTCGTCCTCTATTTCGTCGCCCGCTCGGCGTGGCGCCGACGCGGCACCGGCGAGCTCCGCTCGCGGGCCTGGCCCTTCGTGCGGCTCGCGCTCGCGCGTGTGACGATCGCAGCGGGCGTTGCGGTGGCGATCGCCGTCCCGTTCCTCCTCGTTTCTGCCAGGGGAGCGGCCGAAGCCGGCAGCGCGGCGATCGAGCACCCGATCACCGAGGCCATCCGGTACTCCGCGCGGCCGTGGATGTTCTTCCTCCCGCCACACGACAACCCGATCGTGGGCGAGCGCGTACGGCCGTGGGTGATGAGCCACATCTTCGAGTCGCCGGTCTACGAGCAGTCGATTTACCTCGGCTACACCGTGCTCCTGCTCGTGCTGATCGGCCTCTGGCGACTGCGGCCCGGAGAGCTCGTCGAGCGTGCCCGCTTCGCGCGCGGCCTGCTCGTCGTCGGCGCGCTCACCGGCGCCCTGATCATGCTCGGCCCGTACCTCCCCCTGGACTGGGGCTACGGCTACTGGCGGAACTGGCAGACGCCCGACGCGACTGCGCGGCTCCCTTCGCTCGGATGGCTGATGTACGAGCTCGGTCCGGTCTTCCGGTTCTTCACGCGCGCCTTCGTGCTCGTCAGCGCGTGCCTCGCCCTGCTGGCCGCGATCGGCTTCGCCCGGCTGGAGCGGTTCTCGTGGGTGACGTCGAAGTGGCGCGTCGTCCTCGCGACGGCGGCCATCGGCCTCATCGGGCTCGAGTACACGAACGCCCCGCCGCACCTCTGGGTCTCGGGCGACGAGCCCCCGTGGGTCGAGGCGGTTCGCGACCTGCCTGAGGGGAGCATAGTCGTCGACTACCCGATCGCGGCCGCCTTCGCGCCGCGCTCGCTCTACTACATGTTCTGGCAGACGAAGCATCGCCACGCCACCGTCAACCCTCCGGTCGACGCGGAGGCTCAGGCGCTGTCCTGGGCGATCAGCTCACCCGACGATCCCGCCACCGGCGCGGCGCTCCAACGCGCGGGCGTCGACTACGCCGTCGTGCACACCCGACTCCCGCCACAGACCAGGCCGCCGTACCAGCCTCAGCTGCCCGACGACTCGATGCCGGCCGACGCGGGTGCGCTCAACCCGTGGTTCCAGCGGGCGAAGAAGACCCGCGACGCCGTCGTCTACCGCGTGCTGCCGCGTCCGCGCGGCACTTCAGGGGCGATCGCGCGGGCGGAGGCCGGTTTCGGCGGCTCCGAGCCCGAGGGCGGGGTGCGGGCGCGCTGGCTCGAGAAACGGACGGGAACGCTGACCGTCTTCGTCGCCGGCCGCCCGCGCCCACTGCGGCTCGTGCTGACGGCCAGCTCGTTCGTCCAGCCGCGCATCGTCGCAGTGCGCGTCGACGGAATGCCGGCGGGCGGGTTCGCTGCCCTGCCGGGGGGCTACGTCAGGCGCCCGATCGAGCTCGGGACCCTTGCTCCCGGCCGGCACAAGGTCGAGCTCTCCGTCCGGCCGGGACCGCAGTCGATCCGCCAGGCCACCGGGATACCCGACACGAGATCCGTCTCGATCCGCCTTCGTGAGCCGATCATCGTGGAACCGGTGCGGCCCTAGCTCGTTGGGCGAACGTGTCCTGGTGGCGGTCCTCGCCGCCGTCGCCGCGGCGCTGTTGATGGGCTCCGTTGCTCTGGCCCCAGCGGACCGCGTCTACGGCCTTCCGAGCGACCCCCTCGGTGAGGTCTGGCGACTCTCCCAGTTCGACTCGGGTGAGATCGCGCTCGTCGGCGACGACGTCTCCCACGAGGCGAACGTCCCCTCGGGCGTTCCCTTGAGGCGCCCGGCCGACGCCTCCCAGGTTCTGTACGACGCGCCGGCCGCCGTGCTCGCCATGGTGCTGGGCCCGGTCCCGGCGTACTCCCTCCTTGTCTTCCTCGCCTTCTGGACGACCGCCGTCGCCGGGTATGGGGCGGCGCGCAGCCTCAGCGTCGGCCGGCTCGGCAGCGCTCTGACCGGCGGCCTCTTCACGCTCACGCCGGTCCACATGCTCGAGGCGCAGCTGCACGTCGGGCTTGCGTTCGTCTTCATGCTTCCCGTCCTCGTCGTGCTGGGCGTGCGGGTGATCGAGCGACCGTCGAGCCGTGGCGGCGCGCTGTTCGCCGGCGCCCTCGGTTTGTGCGCGTACATCACGGCGTACCTCTTCCTCGAGGCGCTGGCAGTTGCCGTCGGCGTCGCCGCGGCCGCCGTCGTGCTTGCCGTCACGGACGGCGGCGCCCGGGCGCCGCTGGCGCACGCCGTGGGAGCGGCGGTGCTCGTGCTCGGCGTCCTGCTCGCGCCGCTCCTGGTCGTCCTCGCCACCCACCACGGCGGTCTCGCACCGGAGTTGAACCGCAGCCTCGCCGACGTTGCGACGTTCTCGCTGCCACTGAGTGCCTACCTGGACCCGCGGACCTCGCTTCTCGGCGCCGTCGGAGTCGCATTGGCCCTCGCCGGGCTCGTTTGGGGGAGGGCTTCACAGATGGCGCGTCGCGTGCTCGGGCTCGTGGCGTCGGCCGGGATCCTGATCTCGCTCCGCCCCGAGCTGTCGCTGCTAGGGCTTGACGTTCCGATGCCGTCGAAGCTGATCCACTCGGTCATTCCCTACTGGCGGGTCTTCGGCCGCGTCTCGATCGTCGTCGCGCTCGCAGGTGCCCTGCTCGCCGCGATTGCGCTCGATCGGCTCGCGACCGACCGGCGGCCGTTCCTCCGTCTGGCGGCCATCGGGCTCGCAGTCGTCGCCGTCGCCGACCTGATCGAGCACCCGCCGCCCGCTGCGGCCGACCGCGGACAGCCGGACCCTGTCGCCGAGGTGTTGGCGAAGGGCAGGGGTGCTGTCGCCGAGTATCCGCTGTTCGGCTTCGACAACGACCAGCTCGGCGTCTACCTATTCCGCCAGCTTCGACATCGTAAGCGGCTCCTGAACGGCTCGGTGACGGGAACGCTTGCCGCAGACCTGGCCGGCGCAGCGGCCGCTGCGAACGCGCAGGAGGCGCGCGAGGCGCTGACCCTCGCGGGCGTGAGGGACATCGCGGTCCATCCGGGCTCGCCCAGCCCCGAGGGCCGCGGGTTCCGGTTGGTGACCCGGACGCCGGACGGAACACGTGTCTTTCGGGTGTCTCCGAGCGCGGCGCCGACGGTCGCGACCGTCCGCGGCGGTTATACGAGCGAGCCCGGCCCGGACGGAACGCCGTTCCAATGGCTGCCCGCTGGAGCGGTGATCCGCGTCGTCGCCGACCGCAGTGGGCCAGCCACGCTGCGCTTCACAGCGGTGAGCGTCGGCGTCCCGCGTGCGACGCGGTTCGGCGCGACCAAACGCCGGGTCTCGACCGTCCCTATCCCGATCGACCTGTGCGTGGCGGTCGGCGGCGACCGAGTCGCGACCGTTCCGATCACGACCGATCCCGCACCGGCACAGTTGCCAGGCGGGGACGCGAGGGTCGCGGGCATCGGTGTCTATCACCTCCGCGCCGATCCCGGCTGCCGGTAACGTGGCCGCGCCGATGCGCCTGCTCTGGGTCCTGCCGCGATTCGGCGGCTCCACGGTCGGGGGCGCAGAGCGCCTCGTCGGCGAGCTCGCCGCCCGAGGAGTACCGGACGAATGGGACTCGGAGGTCGCCACGACATGCGCGGTCGACCACTACACCTGGGCGAACGCGCTCCCGGCGGGTCTCTCGGAAGAGAACGGGCTCATTGTCCGCCGCTTCGAGGTCGGGCCGCGGGACAGCGCGCGCTACGAGCAGCTCCACCCAGCGATACTGAGCGGCAGAGCGGACTACGCCACAGAGTTGGAGTGGCTCGGGAACAGTGTCTGGTCGCCTGGGCTCCAGCGTTTCCTCGAGGTCGAGGTCAAGCGATACGACCTGACGCTCTTTGCGCCGTACTTCTTCGGGACGACCGTCTGGGGCGCGCAGATCGCACCGGAGAGGAGCGCGCTCATCCCCTGCCTGCACGATGAGCCGTACGCACATCTGCGCACAATCCGCCGCGTCCTCGGGTCGGTCCGCGGATGCATCTTCAACTCCGACGCCGAAGGGCGGCTGGCGTACGGCCTCGCGAACATCCGGGACTCGGGCGTGGTCGGTCTCGGCTTCGACCCGCCGGCCGGCCCACCGACGGCCCGCTTCGCCGAAACACGTGGGATCGGCCGCTTCCTGCTGTACGCGGGTCGGATCGAGGAGGGAAAGCGCGTGAACGTCGCTGTCGAGTACGCGCTGCGGCACGCGGCGGAGCGACCGGACGCTCCACGGCTGGTGCTGATCGGCAGCGGGAGCTACCGACCTCCGGCGAAGGCCAAGGGCGTCGTGATCCATGCGGGCTTCCTCGACGAAGTGGAGCGACGGGCTGCCTACGCGGAGGCACTTGCCCTCGTTAACCCCTCGGAGCTCGAGAGCTTCTCGATCGTGCTGATGGAAGCGTGGCGCGAGGGGACGCCTGCGCTGGTGGCGGCGGGCTCAAAGGTTATGTGCGAGCACGCTGAGCGTTCCGGCGGGGGGATCGTGTTCGACTCGTACGAGAGCTACCGCGAGGGAGTCGACCGGCTGCTCGACGAGCCGCCACTCGCCCGGCAGCTGGGCGAGGCGGGCCGGGAGTACGTGCTGGGCACCTATGGCTGGCCGGCGGTCCGAGAGCGGCTGCGCACGACGATCGAGGCGCTGGCGGCGTGACCACGCTGCACCAGCTGCTTCCCGCGGCGGCTCCCGGCGACGCCGTCACGAACCAGGCGTTCGCCTGGCGCGAGCTCCTTCGCGGCTGGGGGATCGACGGCGAGCTCGTCGCCGAACACGTCCATTCGGACCTCGCTGCCGATGTCCATCGCCTCGGCCGGAGCGGGAGGCGGCTGATCGAGAAGGGCCACGTGATCCTGCGCTATGCGATCTGGAGCTCGACAGCGGAGCTGGCGCTGAAGCACCCCGAGCGGGTGGCGCTCTGCTACCACAACATCACTCCGGGCGAGTACCTGCGGGACTTCAACCCGGCGATCGCCGAGCTATGCGACCGCGGCCGCGAGGCGCTGGCTGGGTTCACAAGGCCTGCTGCCCTGATCGCGGACTCCTCCTTCAACGCCGAAGATCTGCATGAGGCCGGCCTCGGCGAAGCAGCAGTCGTCCCACTGCTGCTCGACCTGCCACGCATCCCGCCGCGGCGGCTCGACCCGCACGAGCAACCCACCGTGCTGAGCGTTGGGCGGATCGTCCCGAACAAGCGCCTCGAGGACGTCATCAAGGTGTTTGCGCTCTATCAGCGCTACCGGGCCCCGACCGCACGGCTGGTCGTTGTCGGGTCGTCGGCCGGCTTCGAGAACTATCGCCGGGCACTCGAGGAGCTCGTGGAGGAGGTCGGCGCCGAGCGAGTCGTCTTCACAGGGCCGATTTCGAGCGCGGCGCGCGACGCCTGGTACCAGCAGGCGGACGTGTACCTCTCGATGTCCGCGCACGAGGGTTTCTGCGCGCCGCTAGTCGAGGCGATCGCCCACGGCACGCCGGTCGTCGCCCGCGGCGCGGGCGCGGTGCCCGAGACGCTGGCGGGCGCGGGAATCATGCTCGACGGCGACGACCTGCCACTCGTCGCCGAGGCGGTACACGAGGTCGTCTCGTCGCCGCGGACGCGCGCGGCGTTGTTCGACGCCGCCGCGCGGCGCCTTGCAGACCTGAGCCCGGAGGCGGTCGCGCCCCGGATCCGTGCGGCACTGGCGCCGATCCTGGACGGCTCGTGAAGACCGCGATCGTCGTTCAGCGCTACGGCGTCGAGGTCCTCGGCGGCGCCGAGACGCTTGCCCGTCGCTCCGCGGAGCTGATCGCGCCCGACGTCGACCTCACCGTGCTCACGACGTGCGCCTTCGACTACCTCACGTGGGAGGATCACTACCGGCCTGGTGAGGACGATGTGAACGGCGTCCGCGTCCTCCGCTTTCCTGTCTCGGCCCCCCGCGACGCGGCGAGCTTCGAGAAGGCCTGCGACCTAGCCTACGCGGCGCCCGACGATATCCGGCGCGGCCGTGAGTGGATGCACGCGCAAGGCCCCAACGCGCCGGGTCTGCTCGAGCATCTGCGCGGCCGTAGCGCCCAATACGACGCGGTCGTCTTCGTCACCTATCTCTACGCGACCACCGTTGACGGGCTTCCGCTCGTCGCCGACCGCTCGATCCTCGTCCCGACCGTGCACGACGAGCCGCCGCTGCGGCTCGCGATCTTCGACGAGGTCTTCGCCAACGCCCGGCTCTGCCTCTTCTCCACTCCAGAGGAACAGGAGCTCGCACGCGAACGCTTCGGCCTACCGGACGACCGGGCCCGCGTCATCGGCACCGGCGTCGACGAGTACCCGGGGGCCGATGCGGCCCGGTTCGCGGCCGAGACCGGGATCGACCGGCCCTACGCCCTCTATCACGGGCGCCTGGACCCATCCAAGGGCGTGCCGGAACTGATCGAGCACCACGTGCGCTATCGAGCGCGCCGACCCGACGGCCTCGACCTCGTGCTCGTCGGCGGCGGAGACGTCAGGCTGCCGACCGACCGCGGCATCTACCGGCTCGGCTTCGTCTCGGAGGAGCTGAAGCACGATGCGATCGCCGGCGCCGCGGTCGTCGTCTGCCCGTCCCCGTACGAGAGCCTTTCCTTCTCTCAGCTGGAAGCGTGGTCGCATGGGCGGCCGACGCTCGCCAACGCGAGCTCGCCTGTGCTCGTCGGGCAATCGCGGCGCGCCGGCGGAGGGCTCTGGTACTCGAACGCGGCCGAGTACGCGTTGATGCTCGACCTCCTGACGAGAGCCAGGCCAGTTGCCGACTCAATCGGCGCGCAAGGGCGCCGCTACGCGCAGCGTGAGTACAGTTGGGACCGGGTACGCGAGCACTGGCTCGCAGCCCTGGCGACGGTCGCGAGCGGCTAACCTGACTCGCCGTGAACGTCCTCGTCACCGGCGGCGGCGGCTTCCTCGGTTCCCACCTCGTCGAGCGGCTGCAAGCCGAGGGCCTTGACCCGTTCGTCGCGCGCAGGCGCGACTACGACCTGACGCTGCCTGAGGACGCGGAGCGCCTGTTCGCGGACGCGCGGCCGGATCTCGTCTTCCACCTCGCAGCCGAGGTCGGCGGCATCGGAGCGAACATGGCGAACCCCGGCCGCTACTGGTACGCGAACCTGATGATGGGGACGCACGTGCTCGAGGAGAGCCGGAGGGCCGGTGTCGACAAGGTCGTCTTCGCGGGCACGATCTGCTCGTACCCCAAGTTCGCGCCGGTGCCGTTCAGCGAGGAGGACCTCTGGAACGGCTACCCGGAGGAGACGAACGCGCCGTACGGAGTCGCCAAGAAGGCGCTGCTCGTCGGGGCGCAAGCCTACCGCGAGCAGTACGGCCTGAAGACCGTCTTCTTGCTGCCGGTGAACCTGTACGGGCCCCGCGACAACTTCGACCTCGAGACCTCGCACGTGATCCCGGCGCTGATCCGCAAGATGCTCGAGGCGGGCGAGCAGGAGGAGAGCGAGGTCGTTCTCTGGGGGGACGGATCGCCGACGCGCGAGTTCCTCTATGTGGAGGACGCGGCGGAGGCCCTGTACCTGGCCTCGCAGCGCTACGACCGCCCGGAGCCGATCAACCTCGGTACGGGGCAGGAGATCTCGATCCGCGAGCTTGCCGAGGTCATCGCGAAGGCGACGGGCTTCCGCGGCGAGATCGTCTGGGATCCCTCCAAGCCGAACGGACAGCCCCGCCGGCTCCTCGATGTCTCGCGAGCCGAGCAGCAGTTCGGATTTCGAGCACACACGCCGTTCGCCGAAGGCATCGAGCGAACGGTCGCCTGGTACCGCTCCGCCGTGCCGTCCCTCGCCGCAGGCTAGGCGAGCTCTCGGCGCTCTGCGGCGGCGCTCAGCCGCTCGAGGTCGGCGGCGACCATAAGCTCGACGAGCTCCCGGAACGACGTCTTCGGCTCCCAGCCGAGCTTGGCCCGCGCCCGGCCGGCGTCGCCGACGAGATGGTCGACTTCGGCCGGCCGGAGGAACTCCGGGTCGACCTTGACGAAGCGGTCCGCCTCGAGCCCGGCATGGTCGAAGGCGACGTTCGCGAACTCCTGGACCGAGTGCGGCTCGCCGGTCGCAACGACGTAGTCGCCGGCTTCGTCCTGCTGCAGCATGCGCCACATCGCTTCGACGTAGTCGCCGGCATACCCCCAGTCCCGCTCGGCCTCGAGGTTGCCGAGTCGGAGCTCGTCCGCGAGGCCGAGCTTGATCCGCGCCACGCCGTCGCTGATTTTGCGCGTCACGAACTCCAGGCCGCGGCGCGGGCTCTCGTGGTTGAAGAGGATCCCGGAGACCGCGTACAGGCCGTAGGACTCGCGATAGTTGACGGTGATGTAGTGCGCGTAGGTCTTGGCGACCCCATACGGAGAGCGCGGGTAGAACGGCGTCTTCTCCGTCTGCGGAACCTCCCGCACCTTCCCGAACATCTCGGACGATGACGCCTGATAGAAGCGGATGTCGGGATCCACGGCCCGCACCGCTTCGAGCAGCCGCGTGACGCCGACGGCGGTGAACTCCGCCGTGAGAACGGGCTGGTTCCACGACGTCGGGACGAAGCTCTGCGCCGCCAGGTTGTAGACCTCGTGCGGCTCCGCGCTTCGGAGCGCGGCGTCGAGGGACGGTGGGTCCAGCAGGTCGCCCTGTAGCAGCGTGAGTCGGTCGACGAGATGCTGGATCCGGCTGACGTTCTCGGTCGAGGCACGCCGCGTCATGCCGAACACCTCGTACTCCTTTTCGAGCAGGAGCTCCGCGAGATACGAGCCGTCCTGCCCCGTAATCCCGGTGATCAGCGCTCGACGACCCGCCACCGGCGCCACCCTATATGACGGTCAGAATCAGCCTTCTGACGGTCGTGCCGGGGGTCGTCGGTGGATCCGAGACCTAACCGCGACCTCGTCCGGGCTCTCGACCGCGTCGGCGAGCTGGCGTACCGGGTGTTCAAGCCGAGCAGCACGAAGGACCTGCCCGGCGAGACCGTCGGCTCCTACCGTGTGAGCACGTTCGATGCCGAGGCGGATCACGGCGATGACCCGAGCCACAGTGGCGGCGCCGAGGCGGCTACGTCGCGAGCTCGAGCTCGACGAGCTGGACGCGATCCAGTTCCCGCTGACCGTGATGCTCCGCGGGTCGAGCATCCTCCGGTCGCCGTCAGCCTGCTCGCGGCGCGGTTCACGTGGGACGCGACGGCTCGTCGCCACGACGCCGTCTACCGGGCACTCGCCATCTGAGCCCGCAGCTCCTCGAGGTCGGCCTCGACCAGCAGCGCGACAAGCTGCTCGAACCCGACCTCCGGCTGCCAGCCGAGCCGCTGCCGGATCTTCGTCGGGTCGCCGAGAAGCGCCGGCGCCTCGGCGCCGCCGCGTGAGAGCGACCGGTCGTAGCGAACGTACTCGCGCCAGTCGAGGCCGACATGTTCGAAGGCCGCAGCGACGAGCTCTTCGACGCTGTGCGCCTTGGCCGTGGCGACCACGTAGTCATCGGGCTCGCCGGCTTGGGCGATCAGCCACATCGCGCGCACGTAGTCGCCCGCGAAGCCCCAGTCCCGCTCCGCCGAGAGATCGCCCAGCGGAAGCTCCTGCTCGAGCCCCAGGCTGATCGCGGCCGCGCCTCGGCTTACCTTCCTGGTGACGAACTGCGGTGACCGCCTCGGCGACTCGTGGTTGAAGAGGATCGCAGAGGACGCGTGAAGCCCATACCGCCGGCGGAACGCGCCCGCCAGAAAGTGTGCGAATGCCTTCCCGGCGCCGTAGGGTGTGATCGGCGCGATCGGCGTCTCCTCGGTCTGCGGCGTCTCGCGGGGGATGCCGAACATCTCCGCCGACGCGGCGTTCAGGAACCGGCCGCCGGGGTGCTCGCGCCGCAGCATGTCGAGGAGGGCGGCCGCGGACTCGGCCGCGAAACGCGCCGTCCCGACCGGGTCTTCCCAGGAGGCCGGCACGAACGACGCCGAGGCGAGGTGATACGTCTCGTCCGGCTTGAATTCCCGGATCGCCGCCGGTGCGTCGTCCACGAGTTGGACCGCGTCCGGCAGGCCCTCAGGAGAACTGAGCGCGGTGCCGAAGACCTCATAGCCATGCCCGAGCAGCAGCTCAGCGAGGTAGGAGCCGTCCTGCCCGCCGACACCGGTGACGAGCGCGCGCCGAGCCATGCCGCCGGACCTTAGATGAGGCGCATCCTCGTCACAGGCGCCCGTGGTTCCCCGGCGGCGAACTTCGTCCACTCGCTGCGACTCGCCCCCGAGCCGTTCTACGTGGTCGGCACGGACGCGACCTAGTACCATCTCGAGCTCGCGCCGGTCGACGCCCGCTGCCTCGTTCCCCGCGCCGACGACTGCGAATACCTGGACGAGTTGAAGGCGGTCGTGGAGGCCGAGGAAGCGGAAGTGGTGCATCCCTAGCCCGAGTGGGAGGTCCTGCTGCTCTCCCGCGAGCGCGAGCAGCTCGGTGCCGCGCGCCCAGGTTGTTGCCTGCCGCGAACCCGAGGTTCGCCACCGGCTGCACTACCGTCACGCCGTCCAGCTCTCCGACGTTGCCGCCGTTGTCGACCACAACAACCTCTTCGCCCACGACGAGTCCAGCAGCCGCCCCGAGCGCCGCGCCCGAGCCGTTAGGCGACCGTGACCACCGTGCGGGTCAGTACGCGCCGCGTGCCGCGATCACGGCCGGCACGGTCCGCAGCAGAATCGAGATGTCGAGCCAAATCGACCAGTTCTCGAGATAATAGAAGTCGAGCCGGACGAGGTCGTCGAAGGCGAGGTCGGCCCGACCCGCGATCTGCCACAGGCCGGTCATGCCCGGGAGTACGAGGTAGCGCTTGCGGTGCCATG
>Ga0126313_10000110_pt1 | contig 34409 bp, 32 predicted proteins | sample Plot105A_FD_89954 | JGI IMG/M metagenome (GOLD analysis project Ga0126313, IMG submission 89954) | Serpentine soil microbial communities from UC McLaughlin Reserve, CA, USA - Plot105A | ecosystem: Environmental > Terrestrial > Soil > Grasslands | place: USA: UC McLaughlin Reserve, Lake County...
GAAGAAGCAGGCGCGCGACGCGATCAAGGAGTCGGCCGAGGCGTCCGGCATGCCGTACGTCAACCACCGCTGGCTCGGCGGGCTGCTGACGAACTACGGCACGATCTCGGGTCGCATCAGCGCCTTCACGACCTCGAGCGCTACGAGGCGGAGGGCCAGCTGGCGCTCCTGCCGACGCGCGAGCGGATGGCCGCGCAGGCCGACCTCGCGAAGCTGCAGGCGAACCTTGGCGGCGTCAAGAACATGGGCCGCGTCCCCGACGCGATGTTCGTCGTCGACCTCAGAGTCGAGGCGATCGCCGTCAAGGAAGCGCAGCGGCTCCGCATCCCGATCATCGGGCTTGTCGACACGAACTGCGACCCGGACGGGATCGACTACGTGATCCCCGGCAACGACGACGCGATCCGCTCCTGTGGCGTGATCGCGAGATCGCTCGCCGACGTGATCGGCGAGGGCAACCGCATCTTCCGCGAGGAGGAGGAGCGCGCGCGCAAGGAGGCCGAGGAGAAGGCCCGCATCGAGGCCGAGGCGCGCGCCGCGCGCGAGGCCGAGGAGCAGGCTAAGCGCGACGCCGAGGAAGCTGCCAAGAGAGCGGCTGAGGAGGCTGCGCGCAGAGAGGCCGAGGAGGCCAAGCGCGCTGCCGAGCAGGCCGCTGCCGCGCAAGCGCAGGCTGCCCAGGCCGCTGCTGCTGCAGCTCAGCCGCCCACGCCGGTCGAGCCCGCGCCCACGCCGCCTGCCGCCGCCTCGGCGCCGCAGCCGCCGGCCGCGCCTGTGGCCGCTGAGGCGCCCGCCGCGCCAGCACAGGCGACCGAGCCCGAGGCCGCCGCGAACACGCCGAACGATCAGACCACGAAGACCGACGACGCCGGCTCCGGGGGGGAGCCCACCGCATGAGCGTGACCGCCCAAGACGTGAAGGCCCTGCGTGAGCGCACCGGCGCGGGGATGATGGAGTGCAAGAAGGCCCTCGTCGAGGCGGATGGCGACATCGAGAAGGCGATCGAGGCGCTGCGGGTGAAGGGTGCCGCGAAGGCCGAGAAGCGCGGCGAGCGTGCGGCCACCGAGGGCACCGTTCAGTCCTACATCCACTCGAACGGCAAGATCGGCGTGCTCGTCGAGGTCGACTGCGAGACGGACTTCGTCGCTCGCAACGACGACTTCGTCGGCTTTGCGCGCGATCTCGCGCTGCACATCGCCGCCGCGGCCCCGGTCGCGGTCGACGTGGACGGCGTGCCGGTCGAGGAGGTCGAGCGCGAGACGCGCATCGCCGAGGAGCAGTTCGCCGACAAGCCGGACAACATCCGCCCGAACATCGTCAAGGGCAAGATCGACTCCTGGCTCAAGGAGGTCGTGCTGCTCAAGCAGGCGCACGTCAACGGCGAGAAGTACGAAGGCCGCACGATCGAGGAGATCCGTGCCGCGCTCGCCGCCAAGACGGGCGAGAACATCGTGATCCGCCGCTTCACGCGGTTCGCCGTTGGCGACTGATCCTGAACCGGCAGTGGCTCCCGCGCCCACCGCACACGCGGAGGGCGCGGCGCCCGCGTTCCAGCGGGTCCTGATCAAGCTGTCGGGCGAGGCGCTGCTCGGCAACCAGGAGTACGGCGCCGATCCGGAGCGGATCCAAGCGATCGCACGCCAGATCGCCCACGTGCACGCACGCGGGGTCGAGATCTGCGTTGTCGTCGGCGCCGGAAACATCTTCCGCGGCGTCGCCGCGCAGGCCGCCGGGATGGACCGCGCGACCGGCGACTACATGGGCATGCTGGCAACGCTGCTCAACGCGCTGCCGCTGCAGGACGCGCTCGAGAAGGAAGGCGCGCCGACGCGGGTGCTGTCGGCGATCGCGATCTCCGAGGTCGCCGAGCCGTACATCCGCCGCCGCGCGATGCGCCACCTCGAGAAGGGGCGCGTCGTGATCTTCGCGGCCGGCACGGGCAATCCGTTCTTCACGACCGACACGGCGGCTGCCCTGCGCGCGACCGAGATGCATGCCGAGGTGATCCTGATGGCGAAGAACGGGGTGGAGGGCGTCTACACAGCCGACCCGGCGCTCGACCCCAGCGCCGAGTTCATCCCGGAGATCACCCACATGGAGGCAGTCGAACGGCGCCTGCGCGTGATGGACACGACGGCGCTCACGCTCTGCATGGAGAACGGGCTTCCGATCGTCGTCTTCGACATGAACGACGAGGCGAACATCGACCGGATAGTGTGCGGAGATCGCGTCGGGACCCTGGTGAGGACATGATCGAAGAGCTGCTGCAGGACGCGCGCGAGCGCATGACGAAGTCGGTCGAGTCGACCCGCCACGAGTTTGGCTCGGTGCGCACCGGCCGCGCGACGCCGGCCCTGCTCGACCGCATCATGGTCGAGTACTACGGCGCTTCGACGCCGCTGAGGCAGCTCGCGACGATCGGCGCGCCCGAAGCGCGGCTGCTGTCGATCCAGCCCTACGACAAGGGCTCGATCAAGGCGATCGAGAAGGCGATCCTCGAATCGGACGTCGGCCTCACGCCGAACAACGACGGCAACATGATCCGCCTCGCGATCCCCGAGCTGACGGAGGAGCGGCGCAAGCAGCTCGTCAAGGTCGTGCGCGGGATCGCGGAGGAGGGCCGCATCGCGATCCGCAACATCCGCCGCGACGTGATGCACGACCTGCGCGAGCTGCGCGACGCCGGCGAGGCCGGCGCCGATGACGAGCACCGCGCCGAGGCGGAGCTGCAGAAGCTGACCGACGAGAAGGTCGCCGAGCTCGACGGGCTGCTGAAGCACAAAGAGGAAGAGATCCTCGAGGTTTGAGGGACGCGTCGTGGCGCCCTCGGACTCCGACGAAGCCGACGCTGCTCGCGCGCGCTTCGTCGCCATCATCACGGACGGGAATGGCCGCTGGGCGGAGCAGCGCGGGCTGTCGGTGACGGATGGGCATCGCGCTGGGGCGGAGAATGTGAAGGCGCGGCTGCGCGATGCGGTCGAGCTCGGGATCGAGGAGTTGACGATCTACGCGTTCTCGACCGAGAACTGGCAGCGCTCGATCGACGAGGTGAAGGCGCTCGTGAAGATGTTCGCCGAGTACATCGACCGCGAGTCGCCGGAGCTGCACGAGGAGGGCGTGCGGCTGCGCTTCATCGGGCGGCGCGGCGCGCCGATGCCCGACGAGATCGTCCGGCGGATGGAGTGGGCGGAGGAGCTGACCGCCGGCAACGACCGCATCACGTTCTTCATCCCCTTCAACTACGGCGGCCGGGCGGAGATCGTCGACGCGGCGCGCTCGTTCGAGGGGACGACCGAGGAGGAGTTCCGCGCGCACCTCTACGCGCCGGACATGCACGACCCGGAGCTGGTGATCCGCACGAGCGGCGAGCAGCGCCTGTCGAACTACCTGCTGTGGCAGACCGCCTACTCCGAGTTCATCTCGCGCGAGGAGCTGTGGCCGGACTTCGACCGCCCCGCATTCGAGGACGCGCTCGCCGAATACACCAGACGGCAGCGCCGCTTCGGGGGACGGACGGCGTGAGCTCCGGGGGCGGTGGGGCCGCTCCGCGCCCGCGGATGCAGCGCCGGCGTCCTCCGCCGAGCGAGAAGCGCTCGCGCCGGCTCGCCCGCCGCAACGGCGGCTCGGACCTCGGCGCACGCATCGTCGTCGCGATCCCCGCGGCGATCGCGGTGATCGTCGTCAACGCGCTCGGTGGGGCGGTCTGGGCGCTCGCGCTGTTCGGCATCGGCTGTCTCTGCCTGCACGAGCTGTACGAGATGCTGAGACCGGTCAGACCGGTCCGCCTCGCAGGCTTTCTCGCGCTCGCCGGCCTGCTCGCGGCAGCGTTGTACGGGACGCAGTTCCACATCCTGCTCGCCGCCGTCGCGGCCGTGCCGGTGCTGTTCGCGCTGACAGCATGGGGCCCGAGTCGCGAGCACGCCTCGCTCGCGATGGCGACGACGCTGATGGGCATCTACTGGATCGGCTTCGCGCTCGCGCATGCCGTGCTGCTGCGCGAACTGCCGCACGGCAACGCGATCGTGATCGACGTGCTCGTCGGCACGTTCGTCGGCGACACCGGCGCCTATCTCGGCGGGCGCGCGTTCGGCCGCCGACCGCTCGCGCCGCGCATCTCGCCGAACAAGACGGTCGAGGGGCTCGTCATCGGGATGCTCACGGCGATCGCGGCCGTCGTCGTCGCGGGCCTCTACCAGGACTGGCTCTCGACGACCGACGCCCTGCTGCTCGGCCTCGGCGTCGCGATCGCCGCGCCGATCGGCGACCTGTTCGAGTCGTTCATCAAGCGCGACGTCGGCACGAAGGACACCGGCAGAGCCTTCGGCGCCCACGGCGGTGCGCTCGACCGTGTGGACGCGGCTCTGTTCGCTGCCGTCGTGGGCTACTACATCTGGTACGCGTTGGTGTAGCAGCAGTCTCCGCGATAAACGCTATAGCGGAGCAACAATGCTCTCTAGATAGGTAGTCTGATCATGGCGCTCGGCGGCACCGAACGCCGACGGCTTTGGGGGAACGGACCACAGGGGGAACGCGTGGGCGCCGCGAAGCGCGACGTCGCAGCATGCCTGGCGCTCGCTGTCCTCGCGCTGGCGATCGGCGTGGCCGCCACGCTTACCCGCACGGAGCCCCGACGCTCCGGCAGCAACGGCGCGCAGCCGAGCGCGGTGATCGCTCAGGCGCCCGGCGGCGGCACGCTCTGCCAGCAGGGCGCGACACTGCCGGCCGGCACGACGAGCCTGCACGCGCAGACGACGCCCGGCGAAGGGGCCGGACCGGCGGTCGTCGTGACCGTCCGGCAGGGCGCCCGCGAGCTCGATCGCGTTCCGGTGGTGGCGGGATGGAGGGGCATCGAACTGGTTGTGCCGATCGCCCGCACGGCGCGCGACTACGAGAACGTCGAGGTGTGTGTGGCGGTGGCCAGAGGGCCCGGAGGCGTTGCGGCGATCGGCGACCGGGCCGCGCCGGGCACCGGAGCGCTGGCGCTGGACGGGAGACCGGTCGGCGCCGCGATGCGGATCGACTGGTACCGGCCGGGCTCCGAGCCGTGGTGGGCGCTGGCCACGACAGTGATGACGCGCATCGGGCGCGGGCACGGCGGCTGGGGAGGACCTTGGGTCGCGTGGGCAGCGCTCGCGCTGGCGCTGACGGCCGCAGGTCTCGCGATCGGCCTCGCGTGGCGTGCCTTGACGAGCGACATGGCGGTACCGCGTGCGCAATGGCTGGTCGCTGTGGTGGCGGTCGCGAACGCGCTGGCCTGGTCGCTCCTGACGCCGGTCTTCCTCGTCCCCGACGAGATATCGCACGTCGCCTACGTGCAGCAGGTCGCCGAGACGGGCAGCCCGCCGGTGCCGCGCGAGCCGGCCGTGTTCTCGCCCGAGCTGCGGGCCGCGATGGCAGCCGTGCGCTCCGGCACGACGACGCGGACCGTGTGGCGCGCGAAGGTATGGACTGCGGCCGAACAGCGGCGGATCGACCGCCTGCTGGACCGCCCGCTGCGGCAGATTGGGAACGGCAGCGCCGGCGACGTCGATCCGGAGCCGCCGCTGTACTACGCGTTGCAGGCGCTGCCGTACCGCGCCGGCGGGTCGGCGACGATCGTCACCCGCATCGCGCTGATGCGGCTCGTCTCGGCACTGCTCGCCGGGGCGACCGCATTGCTCGCGTTCCTGTTCGTGCGCGAGTGCCTGCCGTCGCGGCCGTGGGCGTGGACGGTCGGCGGCCTCGTCGTCGCGTGCGTGCCGATGCTCGGCTACGTCTCGGGTGGCGTGAATCCGGACGCGCTGCTGTTCGCCGTCTCGGCCGCGCTGTTCCTGTGCGTGGCGCGTGCGTTTCGGCGCGGGCTGACGAGGCGCCTGGCTGTATGGACCGGGATCGTGATCGCGATTGGGCTGCTGACGAAGCTGAACTTCTACGGGCTTCTGCCGGGTGCCGCCGTCGCCCTGGTGCTGGCGGCCCGCCGCAGCGAGCAGAGCTGGACGAGTGGCCGCGTGCTGGCGCTGCCGGCGACAGCACTTGCGATCGGTCTGGCGCCGTTCGTGCTGATGCTGCTGCTCGACGCGACAGTCTGGGATCGCTCGTTGGTGCTGTTGCACAGCACGTCTGACGCGCACGACGACCACGGCGGGCTGCTCGGCACGCTGAGCTACGTGTGGCAGGTGTACTTCCCACGCCTGCCCGGGCAGCGGGCTGCGTTCGAAGGCGTTGCCGCCTACGACGGGTGGTGGAAGAGCTTCTTCGGCAGGTTCGGCGGCCTCGACGTCCCGTTCCCGGCGTGGGCGTATCGCGCGGGGCTGGCGGCGTTTGCCGTACTGCTCGCGCTGGCCGGACGTGCGCTGTTCGTGGGCCGCCGCACGCTGCTCGCACGCCGCAGCGAGCTGCTCGGCTACGCGCTGATGGCGGGCAGCCTGCTGGCGCTGATAGCGATCGTGGCGCTGCGCGGCTGGGCGCCCGGCATCGGCGCGGCTGCGCAGGGGCGCTACCTGCTGCCGCTGCTGCCGCTGCTGGCGGCCGTGATCGCGCTTGCCGTGCGCGGTGCCGGAGCGCGCTGGGGGCGTCCGCTGGGAGCCCTCGTCGTCGTGGCGGCGATCGCGTGGAGCGTCTTCGCGCAGCTTCTGGTCGTCTCTGCGTTCTACGCCTGAGCTCAGGCCCGCTTTAGCCCGCCGCCTAGAATCAGGGACCCCATGCCCCGCCGCCTCCTCATCCTCGGCTCGACGGGCTCGATCGGCACGCAGGCGCTCGACGTCGTCGCGCGGGCCGAAGGCGAGCTCGAGGTCGTCGGCCTGTCGGCCGAGTCGTCGTCGGACGCGCTGCTCGCCCAGGCGCGCGAGCTGGGTGTCGGGCGGATCGCGCTTGCCGACGAGGACGCTGCGGCGCGCGCCGCGGAGGCCTGGACGGACGGGGAGGTGCTCGCCGGTGCGGAGGGGCTCGTGCGGCTCGTCGTGGAGAGCGAGGCGGACCTCGTGCTCAACGCGCTCGTCGGCTCGGCCGGCCTCGGACCCACCGTCGCCGCACTCGGCGAAGGGATCGACCTCGCGCTTGCCAACAAGGAGTCGCTCGTCGTCGGCGGGGAGCTCGTCACGCAGCTGTCGGAGGCGACAGGTGCGCAGATCATCCCGGTCGACTCCGAGCACTCGGCGATCCACCAGCTGCTTGCCGGCGAGCCCGTCGGAACCGTCGACAAGCTCGTGCTCACCGCATCGGGCGGTCCGTTCCGCGGCTGCACCGCCGCCGAGCTGCGCGAGGTGACGATCGAGCAGGCGCTCGCCCATCCCACTTGGGCAATGGGCGGAAAGATCACGATCGACTCGGCGACGCTGATGAACAAGGGGTTGGAGTTGATCGAGGCGCACCACCTGTTCGGCACGCCCTACGACCAGATCGACGTTGTCGTGCATCCGCAGTCGATCGTCCACAGCCTGATCCAACTGTGCGACGGCGCGACGCTCGCACATCTCGGCTACCCGGACATGCGCGTGCCGATCGCCTACGCGCTGCACCACCCAGAGCGCGTCGAGCTGCCGATCGCGCCGCTCGACCTCGCCGCACTCGGCTCGCTGACGTTCGAGCAGCCGGACGTCGAGACGTTCGGCTGTCTGCGGCTCGCGCGCGAGGCGGGTGAGGCCGGCGGCACCGCGCCGTGCATCCTCAACGCCGCCAACGAGGTCGCGGTGCACGCGTTCCTGAATGGACGCCTGCGCTTCCACGAGATCGCCGAGACGATCGCGCACACGCTGGACGTGGTGCCGGCCGGGCAGATCCACGCCTTCCAGACGCTCTACGCCGCCGATCGCGACGCGCGCGCGGCGGCGGGCGAGCTGGTCGAGCAGCGGGCGGCTGCCCGATGAGCTGGCTGCTCGCCTTCGCCGGCTTCGCGGTGCTGATCATTCTGCACGAGGCCGGTCACTTCGCGGCGGCGAAGGCGGTCGGGATGCGCGTCGAGCGCTTCATGCTGTTCTTCGGCAGACCGCTCGTGTCGTTCAGACGCGGTGAGACGGAGTACGGGATCGGCCCGATACCGCTCGGGGGCTACGTGAGAATCACCGGCATGAATCCGCGCGAGGAGTTCGCGGACGACGTGGCGGTGCGTGCGTACTACCGGCAGCCGGTGTGGAAGCGGATCGTCGTGATCGCCGCGGGTCCGGCGGTGAACCTGGTGATCGCGTTCGTGATCCTGTGGGTGCTGTTCCTCTCCAACGGACAGGCGACCTCGACGCAGGTCGTCAGCTCGGCAAGCCTGCAGCAGCCCGCCTCGCGCTACTTGCAGCCGGGCGACCGGCTCGTCTCCGTCGACGGCGTCAGAGGCGACGTGACGGCGATGGCGAGACAGGTCGCGAGCCACAGATGCGCGGGCGCCGCGACGGACGGCTGCACCGCCACGACCGCGGCGCGCGTGGTCGTCGTGCGCAACGGGGAGCGGCTGGCGTTCGCGATCCGCCCGCAGTACGACGCGACGAGAGGGATCAGACGCACGCGGCTCGGCTTCACCTACATGACGGACACGCGCGAGCTGGGCCCCGTCGGGGCGGCCGGCGCGAGCGTGTCGGGCATGTGGGAAGTCACGAACCGCACGCTGTCCGTCTTCGCGCATCTCTTCCAGGCGAGAGAGCGCAAGCAGGTCGGCAGCTTCGTCGGGGCCTACGAGGTGACGCGCCAGGCGGCGAGCTTCAGCATGGAGCGGACGCTCGAGATCCTCGCGCTCATCTCCCTGTCGCTGGCGATCATCAATCTGTTCCCGTTCCTGCCGCTCGACGGCGGGCACATCTTCTGGGCGCTCGCGGAGAAGGTGCGCGGGAAGGCGATCCCGTTCGCGATCATGGAGCGCGCGAGCGTGATCGGCTTCGCGCTCGTGATCATGCTGTTCGCAATCGGCCTGACGAACGACATCGGCCGCTTGCAGGACGGCGGGTTCGACGTGCGCTGAGCGGCGCCGGGAACCTCCGGTATCGTCGGGCTGGCCAGCCAGCCGAACGACGACGCGGAGGAGACGCAGATGGAAGGCAGCGCTGCTGTACGCGACACCACGCCGGCGGCGGTCGACGCTGCGACGCTCGGCGAGGCACTGCGGCGCACGGCCGCGGCCCATCCGCACATCGTCGCCGTCCGCACGCTCGACGACAGCGTCTCGCTCACCTGGGCGGACGTGCGCGAGCGGGTCGACGCGCTGGCCCGCGGGCTGGCGGGCCTCGGCGTCGGGCGCGGCGACACCGTCGCGCTGATGCTGGGCAACCGGCCCGAGTTCCACCTCTGCGACCTCGCCGCGGTGACGCTCGGCGCGACGCCCTTCTCGATCTACCAGACCTTCACCCCGGAGCAGATCCGCTACGTCGTCGGCGACGCCGGCGCACGCGTCGCGATCGTGGAGCAGGCGCACCTGCCGGCGATGCTGGAGGCGCGCCGCGAGCTGCCGGCGCTCGAGCACGTGGTCGTGGTCGACGGCGACGCGCCGGACGGCACGATCAGGCTCGCCGACGTGGAGGACTCCAATGGGGACTTCGACGTGGACGCGGCGCTGGCCGCCGTGCAGCCGGACGACGTCGTCACGCTGATCTACACGTCCGGCACGACCGGACCGCCGAAGGGCGTCGAGCTGACGCATCGCGCCGTCCTGAGCGCGGTCGGCTCGATCCTCGAGATGATCGACCTGCCCGCCGGCGCGAAGGTGATCTCGTGGCTGCCGGCCGCGCACATCGCCGAGCGCAACGCGCACCACGTTGTGCCGGTCGTCTACGCCTGCACGATCACGATCTGCCCGGACCCGCGCAGGATCGTGGAGGTGCTGCCGCAGGTGCACCCGACGTGGTTCTTCGCCGTCCCGCGCGTGTGGGAGAAGCTGAAGGCCGGGCTGGAGACGATGCTCGGCGCTCAGCCGGAGGAGGCGCGTGCGCGCGTTGAGGGAGCGCTCGACGCCTCGCTGCAGGCGCTGCGGCTGCGCCAGCGCGGGGAGGACGTGCCGGCGGAGCTGGCGGCGACGGTCGAGCAGGCCGACAGAGAGATGTTCGCCGGCTTGCGCGCGATGCTCGGGCTCGACCAGCTCGTCGCGGTCAACGTCGGCGCCGCGCCGACGCCGCCCGAGGTAATCGAGTTCTTCCACGCGATCGGGATCGAGCTGGCAGAGCTGTGGGGGATGTCGGAGACGTGCGCGGCGGGCACCTGCAACCGACCGGGCGAGGTGCGGATCGGCACGGTCGGCCCCGCCTCACCGGGCGTCGAGCTGAGACTCGCCGAGGACGGGGAGCTGCTGATCCGCGGCGAGTTCATGATGCGCGGCTACCGCAACCGGCCCGAGCAGACGGCCGAGGCGATCGACGCCGACGGCTGGCTTGCCACCGGCGACGTCGCGACGATCGACGAGGACGGCTACGTGACGCTCGTCGACCGCAAGAAGGAGCTGATCATCAGCGCTGGCGGCAAGAACATGTCGCCCGCGAACATCGAGGCGAGCCTGAAGGCGTCCTCGCCGCTGATCGGCCAGGCCTGCGCGATCGGCGACGCGCGCCCCTACAACGTCGCGCTGATCGTGCTCGACGCCGACTTCGCGCCGATGTGGGCGGAACGGGAGGGGATCGAGGCGCGGGACCTCGCCGAGCTGGCGAAGGACCCGCGCGTGCGCGCCGCCGTGCAGGAGGGCGTCGACGCCGCCAACGCGAGACTGGCGCGAGTAGAGGGAATCAAGCGCTTTGCGCTCGTCGAGGGCGATTGGCTGCCCGGCGGCGACGAGCTGACGCCGACGATGAAGCTCAAGCGCAAGCCGATCGGGGAGAAGTACGCCGAGGTCATCTCGGGGCTGTACGCCGGCTGACCTTCGTACACTGGGTGGCGATGGCTTCCCAGCGGCAGATTCACGTCGGCTCGGTTCCGGTCGGCGGCGGCGCGCCGGTCGCCGTGCAGACGATGACGAAGACGGAGACGGCGGACCTGGCTGCGACGATGGCTCAGATCCACCGCGTCGCGGAGGCTGGGGCGGACATCGTGCGGTGTGCGGTGCCGCGCGAGCAGGACGTGGAGGCACTGAAGACGATCGTGCGCGAGTCGCCGATCCCGATCATCGCGGACATCCACTTCAACCACACGCTGGCGCTGAAGGCTTTGGACGCGGGCGCCCACTGCGTGCGGCTGAACCCGGGGAACATCGGTGGCCCGGACAAGGTCGCGGAGGTCGCGGCGCGTGCGAGACAGCTGGGCACGCCGCTGCGGATCGGCGTCAACTCGGGCTCGCTGCCCAAGCACCTGCACGCGCTGGAGCGTGAGAGCTCCGTCGAGGCGCTCGTGACGGCCGCCGTCGAGTTCGTCGAGCTGATGGAGCGGCTCGAGTTCGACAACTTCAAGGTCTCGATCAAGTCGACGAACGTGCCGAACACGATCGCGTCGAACCGCCTGCTGTCCGAGCGAATCCCGTACCCGTTGCACCTCGGCATCACCGAGGCCGGCACGAAGTGGTCGGGCTCGCTCAAGAGCGCCGTCGGCCTCGGCACGCTGCTTGCCGACGGGATCGGCGACACGATCCGCATCTCCCTGTCGACCTTCCATGCGGAGGAGGAGGTCAAGGTCGCCTGGGAGATCCTCAAGGCGCTGCAGCTGCGCGAGCGCGGTCCGGTGCTGATCGCCTGCCCCACCTGCGGCCGCCTGCAGTTCGACATGGACACCGTCGTGGCCGACATCGAGAAGCGCCTGGAGGCCTACGAGGAGCCGATCGAGGTCGCCGTCCTCGGCTGCGCGGTGAACGGCATCGGCGAGGCCTCGCACGCCGACTTCGGCATCACCGGAGCCAAGAACGAGGGCCTGATCTTCAGCCGCGGCAGAGCGCTGCGCAAGGTGCCGACCGAGCAGCTCGTCGACACCCTGTTCGAGGAGATCGACAAGTTCGTCGGCTCCGGCGCGAAGCGGGTTGACGTCGACCAGCGCGAGGCCGCCGAGGGCGCAGCATGGCTGCAGGCGATCGAGGACGAGAACGCGGGGGAGATGACTCCCGAGCGCCTTGCCGCCCTCGAGAAGGCCAAGCAGGCCGAGGAGGCCGACGAGATGTCGGGTGCGCTGCTGGAGACGGTCGCCGAGCGCACACGCCTCGACGAGGCCGCCTCGCCGACCGCCGGTCGGCGCTTCACGCGCACCTGAGCACCGACGCTCGGCGCCTCAGAACACCTTGTGCGCGGTGCCGGTGATCGCGGTCGTGCCGGACGCGTTGCCCGCCAGGTCGGTGAGCGTCGCGACTGGTGTGTACCGCTCGGACGCGTTGGCGCTGGCGCTGGGAGCGCTGCCGGAGTCGAGCGAGCCGAGCACGATCGTCAGGGTTCTGCCGCTGAGCGTCATCGTGGACGGCGTGCCAGCGGCGCTCGAAAGCCCGAAGACGGAGTAGGACCCGCTGAGGAAGTCCGTGCGACCGAGCTCGAAGGTGCCGATCGGCAGGTATCTCGCCACGTCGAACGTGCCCGAGTCGTATATCCGCAGCACGTCGTTCGAGGCGCCGCCGTCGACAATCGCGGCCTGCACGGTGCGCGCCGCGCCGTCCCAGCCGGCGAGGATCGACTCGGGCTCGATCGCCTCGCTGAACGTGACCGTGGCGCTGTCGCCCTGCTCGGCGCGGCCGCTGGTGCCGCCGGTGCGGTTCGTCGTCGTGACCGTGCTGGCGGCCGAGGCGGTGATGTCCGCGGTGACCGAGCCGGTGAACGTGTCGGTGAGGGAGGCGGCATCGGTCGCCGTCACGGTGAACGACTTCGCGCCGGCGGTGAGAGAGCTGCTCGCGGTCAGGAGTGCGCTGCGGTAGCCGTAGCTCACGCCGCCCGCCGTGAAGCTGCCGGCCGTCAGCGTGACTGCGGTCGACGAGCCGGTGACGTTCGTGAGCGTGGCTCTGACCGATGAGACGGCCTGGTCGTCGGTCGCGTTGGCGTAGACGTAGAAGGTCCCGGAGCGCTTGACGTAGCCCACGGTGCCGCCCGCGGACTTGCGGATGACGGCGGCGGTGACGTCCGGCGCGACGGTCGCTGCGGCGAACGCGTTGCCGCTGTTGGCCGCGGTCGCGGTGAAGTCGGACACGGTGCCAGGGAGAGCGCCGAGCGGACGCAGCAGACGGCCGAGCAGCGGAACGTGACCGACGACGCGACCCACGAGCGCATCTGCTTTCAGCACCCACCGCTCAGAGGCGTCGTTCGCGTCGCCGCGCGTGACGACGGTGACGTGGTCTTCATGACGATCGACCGAGACGACGCGGTGCGTGATGAGCCGCCCGCTGACCGGGTCGGGGATCGTGGCGATCTGCCCGGGCGCGAGGTCGGTCGCGGTGGCGTCGCGCACGAGCACGACGTCGTCCGTCGCGATCGCTGGTGCCATGCTGCCGCTGTGCTCAACGAGCGGCGCGACGCCGGCCGCGCGCAGGCCGACGCCGAGGACGAGCAGCGCGAGCACAAGTCCCAGCAGCACGCCGGCGGCACGGTTGGCCCAGCGCAGCGGCCGGCTCATGTGCTCGCCGCCAGCCAGGTGAAGTCCGCCGTGGCCGACATGCCCGCGCCGCTCGCGCTGTTCATCGTGACCGTCAGCTTGTAGGCGTGCGCCTCGCCGGCGTCCCACTGCTCGGTCGCGCTGCTTGTCGGATCGACGAGCGCGGCGCCAGCCGAGGTGGGAAAGGCGGACAGGTTGCCGCTGTAGATCACGCCGGCGCCCTTGGCGAGATAGTCGGTGCTGTCGGCGACGAAGCCGGTGCACGACTTCGCCGCGGGCGTTCCGCTGATCGTGCCGCGTGTGACCGTGAGCGTCAGATAGCTGGCGAGCCCACCGCCGACGGTGCCGTAGATGCGCACGTCGGCAGGGACGGTCCCGCCGTACGTCAGCTTCGTGCAGCTCGTGACGGTGCTGCCGTTTCTCGCTCCGGAGAGCGACAGCAGGGGTGAGCCGCCGTCGTTGTCGCTGAGGGTGACCGTCCCGGTTGCGACCGAGTCGCCTGGTGAGGAGGCCGTTCGGTCGAACGCCGACCACGTCCCGGTCGACCAGACGGTCGCGCTCAGGACGAGCGCGACCGCAATGCCGGCCAGCTTGGCGGCGAGCGAGCGCATGGCGCGATGCGCCTGGCGGTGCCCGTGGGGCGGGCTACGAGGCGGCGGTGAACGTGTAGTCGACCGAGGTCGAGGCGCCCTGGTAGCTGTTGTCGCCGCCCTGCGTCCCGCTGTCCGGGAAGGTGACGACGAACTGGTAGCGGTGCTTGGCGCTGGCTGCGAACGTGCCGAGCGAGATCGCGCCCATGCCCGCGAGCGTGCCGCTGTAGACCGTGGCGGGAGCCGGGCAGCTGCTCACGCACGCCGGGTCGCCCTGGTCAGTGATGACGACGGTCAGCTTCGCCGACAGCGCAGGGCTGGCCGGCGTGTCGACGGGCGTGCTCTTGGTGAGGGTGAAGATGCCCGACGCGGAGCCGGTATTGGTGATGTCGACGGTGCCGTTCGAGGAGCCGCCCGGCTTCAGGTTCGAGGCGGTGAGGATCGCCTGGTTCGCCTTCGAGTTGCTCTGCGTGAGCGTCCCGGAGCTGAACGTGTTCGACGGGTTGGCGGACGCCGAGTTGAAGTTCGCGCCAGATCCGACGGCGACGCCGGCGGCGGCCAGGACGACCAGCAGGGCGGCGAGCACCTTTCTCGGCGACGCCGACCACAGTGCCTTGAGACGGGACATGCAAGCTCCTTCTGGGGGACGCCTCCGGATTGCAGCCCTTCAGGCTTCGGCAGGGCAGCGCCGAACTTGAGCCCTGGGCGAGGGCTTTCAGGCTTCGCTCGTACATTCGTCCAGACGGCTCGTCTCGGCCGTCGGGCGTCCCGAAGACGTTGGGGTCATGCCGTCTCGGATGTCCCTCCGGCCGGGCTTCCTCCTCAGCTTCGCCTTGCTGCTGGCGATCGGGGTCGGCGGCCTTGCGTACGCGGTCTCCGCCGTCAGCAGCAGCGACATCCGCGATGAGCAGGTGTCGGCTGCGCGCGAGCGCGCCGAGCTGCTGGCGCAGGCCGCCTTCGCCCCGCCGCTGCGCACGCGATTGTCCGGCCTCGACGCTGCCGACCTGCGGCCGCTCGACGCGGCCGCGCTCGCCGCCAAGAAGTCGGGAGAGCTGACCTCGCTGGCCGTCTGGGATCGTCGCGGCCGCATCGTCTACGCGACCGACCACGGGCAGATCGACCGCACCTACCTGCGCCCGCCCGCCGTCGTCACGGCGCTCGCGGGTCAGACCGTCGTCACGACGCCGGACAAGCCGACGAGTCCAGTCGACCAGACGCAGGGCAGACAGATCCAGGTCGTCGTGCCGTTGTTCGGCAGAGACGCGGAGAAGCCGCACGCGGCCTTCGAGCTGCACGTCCCGTACGCGCCGGTGGCGGCCGAGATCTCGCGCCGCACCAAGCGGATCAACCTGATCCTGCTCGGCGGCGCGCTGTTGTTCCTGGCCGGGATGTGGCCTCGCCTGATCGCTGCGTCACGTGCGCTGCGCGAGCGCGAGGACCCCAGACGCCGTGCGGTGCTGCGCGAGCTGAAGACGGCGATCGAGCGCCAGGAGCTCGAGCTGCACTACCAGCCGAAGGTGAACCTGCGGACCGGCGAGATCGCCTCGGTCGAGTCGCTCGTGCGTTGGAACCACCCCAAGGAGGGCGTCCTCAGCCCGCAGAGCTTCCTGCCCTACGCGGCGGGCAGCGACGTGATCGGCCCGCTGACCGTGCATCTGATCGAGCTGGCGCTGCGCGATTGCGCCGGCTGGCGCTCACGTGGCGTCAACGCCGGCGTCGACGTCAACCTCGACACGGGCAGCGTGCTCGATCCCCAGTTGCCCAGGGAGGTCGAGCGACTGCTCGCCAAGTGGGATCTGCCCGCGCGGGCGATCGGCTTCGAGCTGACCGAGGCGGCGATCCAGGCCGACCCGGACAAGGCGGCGGGCGTGCTGCGGGAGCTGGCCGACATGGGCGTGCGCCTCTCGATCGACGACTTCGGCACCGGCTACTCGTCGCTCGCGGTCCTGCGCGAGATGCCGGTCGACGAGATCAAGATCGACCGCTCGTTCGTCGCCGGGCTGACGAGAAGCACGGCCGACGAGTCGATTGTGCGCTCCACGATCGGGCTCGCGCACGACCTCGAGCTCGACGTCGTCGCCGAGGGCGTCGAGGACGAGCCGACGCTGCGCCGCCTCGCCGAGCTGGGCTGCGACCAGGCGCAGGGGTACTTCTTCAGTCGCCCGCTCAAACTGGACGCCCTGTTGGCGTGGTTCGAGCAGCCTGTGCTCGACGCCGAGCCGCCCGAGCCGGTTCAGGCGTGATGCGGCGGTCGGCCTTCGGCGAGATCCCTCAGCGAACGCTGCGCCGGTTGCTGTTCAGCATGGCGGCGGTACTGCTGGCGACGGCGCTCGCGGCCGGCAGTGGGGCGAACTTCCTGGCCGTCTCTGCCAACAGCGGCAACGTCATCAAGGCCGGGATCGTCTCGTTCACGACCTCGGCGACCGGCTCGGCCGCAGTCACCGTCAGCGCGCTCGCCCCAGGCCATTCGGAGACCGACACCGTCGACCTCGTCAACACGGGGGACCTGACCGCGACGTTCACGCTGGCAGCATCGAGCGTGGTCGACAGACCGGCGAGCCCCGCCCTGTCGGCCAAGCTTGACCTCGTCGTCAAGGATCTCGGCGACCCGGCGTGCGCGAGCTCGTGCCCGGATCCGGTGACACGCTGGTCGGGCAAGCTGAGCGCGCTGGACACGGTGAGCCTGGGCTCCTGGGCCGCCGGCTCCAGACACCGGATCGCCTTCGTCGTGAGCATGCCCGACGGGGGCACCGGAGCCGAGGACGCCTACCAGGGGGCGAAGAGCACGCTCGACTTCAGCTGGACTGCGGCGGGCTAGATGACTGGTTCAGTCTGATGGCCGCACGGCTCGGCATGAACCTCACGATGATGATGCTGTTCTGCCTCGCGGCGATCATGTTCGTGCCGGCGGTGCTCGGCTTCCACCGCTACGTGATCCTGACCGGCTCGATGACCGGCACCTACGACCCCGGCTCGATCGTCTACGACCGTCCGGTGCCCACCTCGACGTTGAAGGTGGGAGATTCGATCACGTACGCGCCGCCCCCGGGCGCCTCGCTCCACGACCGCGTCACGCACCGCATCTACCGCGTGAGCGCCGCCTCCGACGGCCGCCGCGTCTTCCAGACGAAGGGCGACTTCAACGAGCTTCCGGACAACTGGAGATTCGTGCTGCCGCAGCCGACCCAGGACAAGGTCGTCTTCCACATCCCGTACGTGGGCTACGCGTTCGAGCTGTTGAGCGTGCCGCAGTACCGCAAGATCGTGATCGGGATCCCGGCCGTGCTCGTCGCGATGTGGGTCATCGCGGGTCTGTGGAAGGAGGGCGGGGAGGCACAGCGCCTGCGCGAGCGGGGCATCGCGCCGTGGCCCGAGGATGTCGCCCGCTCGCTGCCGAGGCTCGCACCCGCGGTCGACGGCGATCCCACCGCCGCGTACGGCGCGGTGCGCCTGGACGTCGTGTGGCCCGTGCCGGGGCGCGGACGGCGGCGAGGCGTGCTGCCGACAGCGGCGCCGCGGGTGGCGCGCTCGTCTGCTGCGCAGCCGCGTCTCGCGGCGGAGCGCTTCGCCGCCGTCGGCCCGAGTCACGCGCGCGTGGCGCTGCCCACCACATGCGTGGCACGCACCCGCGGACGGCGCGCGGGCGTCGCGCGGTCGCTGCCCGCGGACTGGCGGCTCGTCGTGCGCCGTCCGGTGGGCTGAGCGGCCGGCCAAAGTCGGACAGAGACCGGCGCTACCACGGCGACTGCCTCATCCGCCCGACAAGCGTGCGATCACCGCTCTGCAGGGCCCGTGGATGCGGCACGTGAAGATCGACCAGCTTGATGATCGGCTCGCCGCGCATCGAGACGCGCAGCGGCTCTGAACCTGGTTCGCCGATCGGCGCGAGGCCGTCTCTGGTGACGACGCCAAAGCCCAGCCCCGCAAGCAACGGGTAGACATCCTGCGACGGCAGCTCGCTGGACGGCATCACGATCGTGTTTCCGCCCGCCCGGCGAAGGTGGGCGACGACGGTGCGCACGAAGCTCGGCCCGAACAGACTCATGATGTTCGCGTAGGGCGAGACGTTTACGACGCCGTAGGCGTCGGCGATGCGGTGGCCGTTGTAGAGCAGGAGCGCGACGGGCGCTCCGTGCCTCAGATAGAACGCATCGCCATCGGCAAGCGAGGCGACGAACGTCCTCGTAGCTGGATCCGGCACGTACGGATTGGCGGGCAGGTTGGGCCTGGGAGCGCCGCGGTGGTCGCCTGTGAGTCGGGCGGCCTGCGTCCAGGGCGCGCTGAGTTGTGCGACGGAGCAGGCCATGACGCCGATGCCGAACAACACCGCGACCTCCGGGAGGTCTGGCCAGCGCGGTCCCGTCGTCGCGAGGCGGCGGACGACGACGACCGTGAGCATGCAGATTGCGAGCCCCCACGCGGAGAAGTTCGCCTTCAGCCAGTGTGGTCCCGACTCCGCGACGAAGTACGAGAGTGCTCCGAGTCCGAAAACGCCGCTCCACGCCAGCATGCCGGTCAGCGCTCCGAACGTGCGCTCTCGAAAGCGAACGACGGCGACGGCGATCGCCGCGACGTAGGTCATGAAGAAGATCAGGTGCAGACCGAACAGGCCCGGCAGTGGGGCTGCTGCGTACCCGCCGGCGAAGTACCTGGTGTACGTCGTCATCTGTCCGAGGTCCGGCAGCGACCCTGCTCGCACGAGCGTGAGGCAGGACAGCGCGAGGATCGCGAGCAGCGCCCCGGTCGCGGCGTCGCGAATGAGTCGCAGGCGCGCGCCGGCATCGGTCGTCCGCGTTCCAAGCGCGATGAGCGTGGCGGCGAACGCCGGCACACCGAAGTTCGCATTGTTGAGGACAACGAGTCCGGCGACGGCGAAGAGCGGCCATGCCGAGCGCTCACCGGGCCGGTCAAGCTTGCGGGCGGTGAGGGCCGCCAAGAGCAGAGGCCCGGCATAGCGCAAGGGAAAGATCCCGAAGTAGGTCCCCATCGTGTAGCCGTAGGCCTGCGTTCCGTGTCCGGTGAAGAGGCTCGTCGCGAGGAACGGCAGGTACAGCGCCAGTGCGCCTGTGACGGTGCCGCTGACCCGCCGCAGAAGGTCGAAGACGGCAAGCAACGCCGTTGCCGAGAGCGCGCACATCGTGAGCGTGAAGACGAGCAGCGTCTTCCCGAACAGCGCCAGCGGTACTGCGGCGAGGAACGGCCAGAGCGACGCGTAGAGCGGTGCGACGTCGACAAACGGCGTGAGGCCGTTGAGAACCGCGAACGTGTCGTCCGCAGTGAAGGGCAGGTTGTACCAGACGGACAAGTACGTCCGGGCGATCGAGGCGTCGGTGTTAATCGCGTGCAGGAGCCAGAGCACGGTTGCCACGACGGCGGTCGCAATGGCGCCGACGCGACGTCCGCTCGTCTCGTGCGATGCGGATGCGACGCGCTGGCGGATTGAACCGGACCGCATGACGACGGCGATCACGACTGCCACACCGCCGCCGGCGATCAGCGTCGCTGGCGTGAAGTAACGCGCGCCGACATCGCTGAGATAGCGAAGAGATTGCTGGCGGATCAGGCATATGACGACAAGCAGCAGCGTTGCCACTCTCGCGGTGGACACGACGGCGAGCACCATCCGGCGCGGAAGACGAAGACGGCTGCGGGTGAGTGAGACGGTCGCGAGCACGAGCAGACATGGGAGCAACAGCGCGAGCACGTATCCGCCCTCCTCCTGCGGCTCGGGCTGGAAGTAGCCGCTGATCTCCCACGGCAGCAGCGCGGACGGGGAGAGCGGCGGGAATGCGAGGTGACCCAGTGGCTCAGCCAGGAGCAGGACAAGCAGCGCCACGAGGGTGGTGCACGGCAGGGCGACAAACCACGCCGCCATCGTGGCGTCGTCCCATGCCGATCGCTGCTCGGGCACTGGGTATCGTGCCGCGGCGCCAGGTGGCGCCGATCCCCCTTCCCCCATGAGCCGGAGCATAATGAACCGGGGCAGGGCGATCGATGCCTCTGGCCGATCTGGCGCGGGTGCGGGCGTGCGCCGCTAGCCTCGCGCCCGATGAAGCTCATCCACGATCGCGTCGGCTCCGGCCCGCCGCTCGTCCTGATTCACGGGATCGGCTCGCGGCGGGGCGTATGGAAGCCGGTCATGTCGCTGCTGAGCGCCGAGCGGGACGTCCTTGCCGTCGATCTGCCCGGCTTTGGAGAGTCGGCGGTGCTGGCGTCGGAGAAGCCGACGGTCGAGGCGCTCGCGCGGGCGGTCGCCGAGTGGTGGGGCGAGCTGGGTGTTGTCAGACCACACGTCGCCGGCAACTCACTCGGCGGCGGGATCGCGCTGGAGCTGGCGCGGATGGGCGTGGTCGCGTCGGCGACGGCGCTGTCGCCGGTCGGCTTCTGGAGCGCGGGGGAGGCGCGCTACGGGCGGACGGTGCTGCGCGTGACCCACTTCTCGGCGACGCACTTCGGACCCCAGTTGCAGCGGATCGTCCAGTCGGCCGCGGGCCGGCAGGCGACGATCGGGCTGATGTACGGGCGCCCGGCGAAGCGCGACGGCGCCGAGGCAGCGGAGGACCTTCTGCAGCTCGCACGTGCGCCAGGCTGGGACGCAACGCTGCCGATGAGCCGCGAGTACGTCTTCCGCGACGGCGGCGAGCTGCGGGCTCCCGTCACGATCGGCTGGGGCACGCGCGACCGGCTGCTGATCCCGCGGCAGGCCGAGCGCGCCCGCGCACTGCTGCCGCGTGCGCGGCACGTGCCGCTGCCCGGCTGCGGACACATTCCGATGAGCGACGATCCCGAGGGCATTGCGGCGCTCCTGCTCGCCGGCAGCAGCGCCTGAGCGGCCCGTGCCGCTTTCGCTGTCCTGCTCCATCGTCGCAGGGCGACGCCAGGACCGGACAGCGTCGCTCGCGAGGGCGCGCAACTCGCCCGTCCGCACCGGGTTCACACAGATGACACTCCGTAGCCGGCGCCCTCGCTACAGTGCGATTCGCCGTCCCCGTGTAATCCCCCCGGCCAGGCAGGGGACCGGCCTTCCGCCGAGAAAAGGATCCACGACGTGAACTTCCGCCGCTCGCTGCCCCTGCTCCTCGTCGTGCTCGTCTGCGCCGCGCTTGCCGCGCCGGCCACGAGCGGCGCATACGTCGTCGGGATCGCCGACCAGAATCCGGCGGTGTTCACCGAACCGCACTTCGAGCAGCTCGCGCCGACGCGGACGCGCTACATCACGCCGATCGACTCGGTCTTCAAGCAGCGCGACACAGTCGACGCGTGGATGAACGCCGCGCAGGCAGCCGATATGGAGGTCGTGGTCGCGTTCAACCCGCCGGCGGCGATGAGATGCCCGAACGTCGGCCGCGCGAAGGGCTGCAGACCGATCACCGCGGCCGCGTACAGAAGAGCGTTCCGAGCCTTCCGCGCGCGCTACCCGTTCGTGCGCATCTACCAGCCGTGGAACGAGGTCAACAACCTCACGCAGCCGACGGCGCGCTACCCCGATGCGGTCGTCACCTACTACCAGATCGCCAAGGCCAACTGCTCGGGCTGCATCGTGCTCGGCGCCGACATCCAGGACTTGCCGAACATGGCGCAGTACTCCGCAGCGGTCCTGAGAGCGTTCAGAGCGCACCATGTCGTGACGCCGAAGGTGTGGGGGCTGCACAACTACACCGACACGAACCGCTTCGTGAAGGACGCCAACAGCTCGATGCGCAGAGCAGCGAGAATCCTGCCGGGCAAGATCTGGCTGACCGAGACCGCCGGCCTCTTCCGCTTCCAGCCGCAGAACGCGCGCCAGTCCTTCCGCCCCGATCTCGCTCGCCAGAAGAGAGCGATGCAGGCGATCTTCAAGCAGGCGAATCTCTACCGCCGCAAGATCGACCGCGTCTACCTCTACCAGTGGTTCGCCTCCCCGCCGACCAACCGCTGGGACTCCGGCGTCCTCGACATCCACGGCGCCCCGCGCCCGGTGTTCGACGTGCTGCTGCAGAACCGCACGCTGTTCCGGTAGTGACGTCGCGAGAAGGCGAGCCGCTTGCGGTCGCCGAAGCGCGAAACCACATACTCTCCGCGCGATGACGCGCCTCTCCTCCTACCTGCTGCCGACCGAGAAGCAGGCCCCCGCCGACGCGGAGGCGATCTCGCACAAGCTGATGGTCCGGGCCGGGCTGGTGCGCCAGCTCGGCGCCGGACTGTGGACGTGGCTGCCCGCCGGCTGGCGGATCCACCGCAGAGTCGAGGCGATCCTGCGCGAGGAGATGGACGCAATCGGCGGGCAGGAGCTGCTGATGCCGGTGCTCAACCCGGCTGAGCCGTGGAAGCGCTCGGGCCGCTACGACATCGTCGAGCTGATGAAGCTGCAGGATCGCAAGGGCGCCGACATGGTCCTGGCGATGACGCACGAGGAGATCGTCACGACGCACGTCGCCCAGGTCGTGCGCTCCTATCGCGACCTGCCGCAGATCCTCTACCACCTGCAGACGAAGGAGCGCGACGAGCCGCGTCCGCGCGCCGGCGTGCTGCGCACGCGCGAGTTCATCATGAAGGACGCGTACTCCTTCGACCGCGACGACGAGGGTCTCGCCGCCTCCTACGAGAAGCACGTCGTCGCCTACGACCGCATCTTCGACCGCTGCGGGCTGGAGTGGTACCGCGTCGAGTCGGACGTCGGAATGATGGGCGGCTCGATGGCGCACGAGTACATGGCGCCATGCGCCGCCGGTGAGGACGCCGTCGCGCTCGCGCCCGGTTACGCCGCCAACGTGGAGGTCGCAAGCGCCGATCCGCAGCCCGTTGAGCTGCCTGCCCCGCTCGACGAGCCACAGGAGGTCCACACGCCGGGTCTCACGACCGTCGAGGAGGTCTCGGGCAACCTCGGCGTCCCCGCCGGCGCCCTGCTGAAGGCCTATCCGGTGGTCGTCGAGGGGCGCGGGCTCGTGCTCGTCGTCGTGCGCGGCGACCACCGCGTCAACGAGATCAAGCTGCGCAACGCGCTCGGCGCCGACTGCCGCCCGGCTCAGCCCGACGAGTTCGCGCGCAAGATCGGCCCTGCCGGCTTCCTCGGTCCCGTCGGCGCGAACGCGCCGGTACTGCTCGACGCGGCCGTCACCGACGGTGGCTACGTGACGGGCGCGAACCGCCCCGACTTCCACCTGCGCGGCGTCGAGCCGGGCCGCGACTTCGCGTTCGAGCGCGCGGACGTGCGCACCGTTGAGGCGGGGGACACGGTGAACGGCGAGCCGATCCGGATCGAGACGGCGATCGAGCTGGCGAACATCTTCAAGCTCGGCACGCGCTACAGCGAGCCGCTCGGCGCGACCTACCTTGACGAGTCGGGGACGTCGAAACCGATCGTGATGGGCTGCTACGGGATCGGCCCGGCGCGCATCGTTGCGGCGGCGGTCGAGCAGACGGCGGACGAGGCCGGGATCGCCTGGCCGCGCGCACTCGCTCCGTTTGACATCGAGCTCGCCGGGCTCGGCAGAGCCGGCACCGAGGAGCAGGCATACGCCGACAAGCTCTACGACGAGCTGCGCGCACTCGGCGCCGACGTGCTCTACGACGATCGCGACCTCGGCCCCGGACAGAAGTTCGCCGACGCCGAGCTGCTCGGCTGCCCGCTGCGGATCACCGTCGGCAAGCGCACGCTGAGCGGTGGCGAGCTGGAGGTGCAGGTGCGCCGCGGCCGCGAGACGCGTGCCGTGCCGCTCGAGGGGGCCGCCGAGGCGGTGCTCGAGCTGTGGCGGACGCTCCCGTAGGACCGCCGGATGACGGCGAGCAGCGGGCCGGCGCCGATTCGGTCGCCGCGCGACCGCTGACGGCGCGCCGCCTGCTTGGGCTCGACCGCTCCGGCCCGCCGCCGGCCGCCACGCTCGCCGGCGCGCCGCTCAACCCGTGGACGATCCCCAACGCGATCGGCTTCGCGCGGCTCGCGCTGATCCCCGTCTTCCTGATCGTGGCGCTCTCCAGCGACGACGGCGTCGGGGCCGCCCCGGCGATCCTCTTCGCCGTCATCGGCTGGGGTGACTACGCCGACGGGATGGCCGCGCGGGTCACGCGCCAGTACAGCCGCCTCGGCACGCTGATGGACCCGGTCACCGACCGCCTGCTGGTGATCTGCGGCGTGATCGTCACCTGGCACTTCGAGCTGCTGCCGCGCTGGGCGCTCGGCGTGCTCGTCGCGCGCGAGCTGTTGATGCTCGCGATCGCGCGCTACGGGCTCAAGCGCGGGGTGGACCTGCGCATCAACTGGCCGGGACGGCTGGCGGTGGCGCCGGTGATGGGCGGCCTGTTCTTCCCGATGTGCGGGCTGGGAACGCTTGGCGAGGTGCTGCTGTACGTCGGCCTGGCGCTGGCGCTGACGGCAACTGCGCTCTACATTCGTGATGGCTGGCATGCGATGCGGGCTGCCAGACCCTCAAGCTAACGTTGAGGTTAGGACCGCGCGCGGCTATACTCGCGCGTCCCGCCAGTGAGGATCGGAGACTCAGCGTGACGATGGACACCTTCCCGGACCTTGGCTCCCTGTCTGATCAGGAGCTGAAGGACCTGATTCAACAGCTGACCGAGGACGAGCTCGAGATCAGCTACAAGCGCCGGATCCTCCACGGCAAGATCGACATCCTGCGCGCGGAGCTCGTGAACCGCCTGCGCAAGAAGCACGAAGGCGGCGAGGACGTCTTCTCCGGCGCCGACGTCGAGAAGCTCACGAACATCCTCGCGGGCCGCGGCCCCAGACTGGACGAGGAGTAACCGGCGGGCTCACTGCCCACTGGAGGGATCTGTGGCGCTCCACTGCCCCGAATGCGGCTTCGCGAACGCCGTCGGAGCCAACTACTGCCAGAAGTGCGGTGCGTTCCTGGCCGTCTCCGAAGGCGGGACCGGCGTCGAGACGACGGCGACCTACCGCATCGGCGAGACCGGCGAGATCGAGCCCGTCGCACTCGAACAGGTCGTCGCGCGCGGCGCAGCGCTCGTCATCCGCTCCGGCGGTGGCCGGGCGGGCGAGAGCTTCGCGATCGACGGCGAGCGCCTGTCGATCGGCCGCCGGCCCGACAGCGACGTCTTCCTCGACGACGTGACCGTCTCGCGCGACCACGCGCTGCTCGTGCGCCGCGGCGACGACTGGTACCTCGACGACTGCGGCTCGCTCAACGGCACCTACGTGAATCGCACGCGGATCGAGTCGCACCGGCTGCAGGACGGCGACGAGTTGCAGATCGGCAAGTACAAGCTCGCCTACCTGGCCCGCTGACGATGCCCCCGCACGCCTCCGACACCGAGCTGGACCCTGTCGCCGCCGTCGCGCACGACGCAGACACGGAGGCGCCCGCCGGAGCCGCGGCAGAGCCCGAGGAGCAGGCCCCACGCACGCGGCAGAAGTCGCTCACGATCGGCGCCGTCTGCAAGGCGATCAAGCAGGAGTTCCCGGACATCTCGATCTCGAAGATCCGCTACCTCGAGGATCAGAAGCTGCTCACGCCGCGCCGCACGCAGGGCGGATACCGCCTCTACACGCAGAACGACGTCCAGCGGCTGCGCACGATCCTGCGCCTGCAGCGCGACGAGTTCCTGCCGCTGCGGGTGATCCGCCAGGAGCTGGCGGGCGGCCGCACCGACGGCGAGATGACTCAGGAGCGCACCGCGCAGAGACCGGACATCCGCCACCTGCGGCGCACTGCCGTCGCCGTCAAGGGCCCGGGCGCGGTCTACTCGCTCGAGGACGTCGTCGAGGAGACGGGTGCCGCCCCGAGACTCGTGGGCGAGCTGGAGGAATTCGGCGTCATCAGAGGCGAGTCGCGCGCCGGCGTGCGCTACTACGACGAGACCGAACGCGAGATCGTGCGCGCCGTCGCCGAGCTGGCGAGGTACGGCGTCGCCGGGCGCAACCTGCGCGTCTTTCGCACCTCGGCCGACCGCGAGGCCGCCCTGCTGCAGCAGATCCTCGCCCCGGCGCTGCGCTCGCGCAATCCGGAGCGGCGCAGAGAGGCGGTCGAGACGCTCGAGAACCTCGCGGCCGTCGCGACGTACCTCAAGCACCTGCTGTTGATTCGCGACCTGCGCAACATCGCGGGCTAGCGCCTACTCTCGGCGCCGTGCCGACCACGCGCGTCCACCGCACCCTTGCGGCCTCGCCGGAGGCCGTCTGGGCCGTGGTCGCCGATCCCTGGCACCAGACGCGCTGGTGGCCGCGCGTCGTGCGGATGGAGGCGGTCGAGGACGGCTGCTTCACGCAGGTGCTCGGCACCGCGAGAGGCAAAGGTGTGCGGGCCGACTTCCGGGTGCTGGAGACGGAGCCGCAGCGGCTGCTGCGCTGGGAGCAGCAGTTGGAGGGAACGCCGTTCGAGCGGCTGCTGGCCGAGGCCGAGACGGCGGTCGCGCTGTCGCCGGCGGACGGTGGCGCGGCCACGGCGGTCACGATCGAGCTGCGCCAGCGGTTGCTCGGCTGGTCGCGCCTCACGCCGTTCCTGTTCAAGCGCGCGGCGCGCAGACAGCTCACCGAGGCGCTCGAGGGCCTGGATCAAGCCGTCGTCGGCTGAGGTTCTACGCGCTCAGCCGGCGAGTCTGAGCGGACCGCTGACGACGGCGGTCCCCGGCGTCTCGGGCACGGCGGTCGTGCCCTCGCTCGTGACGAGGACGGTCGAGTAGCCCGACAGGTCAAGGCCTCTCGGCAGCGCGGAGCTGACGGTGAAGGTGCCGTTCGCTCTCACCTGGTTCGGGACGAACCCGAGGAACTTGTTCCCGGCCGTCCCCTGCAGCCAGATCGCGTAGATGTCCTGTGCGCCGTTGCCGGGCAGTCTCGCGACCTCGACCGCCATCAGGCGTCTGCCGTTCGCAACGGTCTGCTGCACGAGAGCGGCGCCGAAGGCTCTGCTCCCGGTCGACGTCGCTCTGAGGACCGCGCCGCCGACCGTTCTCGCCTGCGCCTGCCCATTCGCTGCGTTGATCGAGGTCTGGGTACGCGCGGTCGTCTGCGTCTGGGCGCTGTTCGTCGAACCGGAGGGGCTCGGGTTGTCGTCGCCGCCGATCAGAACGATTGCCAGGACGATCGCGAGCACCGCAGCGCCGCCGATCAGGATCGCGCCGCCGAGGCGGGACGGCCGCGGGCCATCGGGGGCGCCGGTCGGTGCAGATGGGCCCCCGGTCGCAGGCGGGCTCGGCGGTGCGACGCGCGGCGCGGAGGGCGCGGCCGGGGGCGCGGCGGGCGCAGCGGGTGGTGCGACCGGAGCGGCGGGTGCGGCGGTGATTGCGGCAGTCGCCGGAGCGATGGCGGGGGCAGGGCTGCTGCCAGCCCCGTTGGTCACAGCGGCCGTGGCCGATGCCGGCACCTCGGGCAGCTCCGTGTCCGCGACGCCCGCGAGGTGGGCGCGCAGCTCCTGCGCCCAGCGGCAGGCGGCGGGGGAGGCGCCGAGCTCGGCGAAGGTGACGATTCGCTCGCCGTCGTCCTGCTGGCCCAGCAGGTAGTCGACGACGCGTCCGCGTGTGTTCGCGTCGAGTGCGTCGGCACCCGGCGCCCCGAGCGCGACGGCGCCCGCATGCGCGCGCTCGCGGACGGCCGCAGGGTCGAGCCGCAGCGTCACCGCGAGGTCGGCGTAGCCGCGACCCTGCACGAGGATCAGCTGCAGGACGGCCCGTTGGTCGGGGGGAAGCGTCTCGAGCCCGCTCACTGCCATCAAGCGTAGAGGACGCGACCGTTCGGCCGACCCGCTTGCCGGGTGTGCCGGCGGGCACAGCGCGAGCGCCGGGCGCCGCGGATATCGTTTCGCGCCGTGGATGCCGCGACGCCCCCCGACCAGCTCCCGGGCTTCGACCGCCTGATCGGCATGGAGGCCATCGCGGCGGGCGACGACGGCGCGATCACTGCGCGCGTTCCGGTGCGGCCCGAGTTGAAGCAGCCGTTCGGGCTCGTGCACGGCGGCGTGTTCGCCGCGATCGCCGAGTCACTCGCCTCGATGGGGACGTTCGCCGGCGTGCAGGAGCAGGGCATGCACGCGATGGGCCTCTCGAACAGCACGAGCTTCCTGCGGCCGATCCTCGACGGCACGATCCACGCCACGGCTCGCCCGTTCCACAGAGGCCGCACGACGTGGCTGTGGGACGTCGAGATCCGCGACGACGACGACCGCCTGTGCGCGACGACGCGCATGACGATCGCCGTGCGGCCGACGCGCAGACACTGAGACGAGCCCGCGCTGGACGGACGGACCATTGCACCGTTTCGACTCCATACGAGTCGCAAAGGTGCACTGCTCGCCGCTCAGCCGCCGTATCTATTTGTGATCGGCACGCGCCGGTCGCGGCCGAAGGCGCGGCTGGTGATCTTGATGCCGGGTGGTGCCTGACGGCGCTTGTACTCGGCGCGGTCGACGAGCGCGATCACGCGGTCCACGGCAGCGGCGTCGAAGCCGCGCAGCACAAGCTGTTCACGTCCGAGGTCGTCCTCGACGTACGCATCGAGAATCGGGTCGAGCACGGCGTAGGGGGGAAGCGAGTCCTCGTCGCGCTGGTCGGGGCGCAGCTCGGCGCTCGGGGCGCGCTCGATGATCGAAGCCGGGATCCGCTCGCCGCCGGCGACCTCATTGACGTGGCGTGCCAGCTCGTAGACGACCGTCTTCGGGCAGTCCTTGATCACCGCGAGTCCGCCGGCGAGGTCGCCGTAGAGCGTCGAGTAGCCGACTGACATCTCCGACTTGTTGCCGGTCGCGAGCACGAGCCAGCCGAACTTGTTCGACAGCGCCATCAGCAGATTGCCGCGGATGCGCGCCTGCAGGTTCTCCTCGGTGATGTCCGGCTCGGTGCCGGCGAGCGCGTCGGCGAGCGCGGCGTTGTAGGCGCGCATCGCCGGCTCGATCGGCAGCTCGAACAGCTCGACGCCGAGGTGTCTGGCGAGTAGGCGCGCGTCCGCCTGCGTCTCCGTCGAGGAATGCGGCGAGGGCATCACGACGGCGGCGACGCCCTCGGGGCCGAGCGCGTCGGCGGCGATACAGACGACGAGGGCGGAGTCGATCCCGCCGGAGAGGCCGAGCACCACCCGTCTGAAGCCGTTCTTGCGCACGTAGTCGCGCAGGCCGGTGACGAGCGCTGCGTAGACCTCGGCAGCCGGGTCGAGCAGGGGCGCGATCGTGCCGCCAACGTGGTCGTCCGCCGGGCCGCTGTCGGCGTCGTCGCCCGCCGAGGGCAGCGCCAGCCGCGCCAGCGTCGGCACCGTCTCGCGCGCCTCGCGCGCGGGCGCCCGCTGGCGTGCGTCGCGCAGGCGCTGGGTCTGCGCCGCCTCAAGGTCGATCGTCGCCAGCAGCAACTCCTCGGTGAACTGGCCGGCGCGAGCGACGACCTCGCCGTGGTGGTCGAGCACGAGCGAGTGGCCGTCGAAGACGAGCTCGTCCTGGCCGCCGACAAGTGCGCAGAAGGCGATGGCACAGAGGTTGTCGCGCGCGCGCTGGGCGAGCATCCGCTCGCGCTCCAGTCCCTTGCCGGCGTGGTAGGGGGAGGCGGAGACGTTGACGATCAAGGTCGCGCCGGCGCGGGCCTCGGCGGAGGCCGGCGGGCCGGGCTCCCAGATGTCCTCGCAGATCGTCAGCCCGATCTTGTGGCCGCCCAGCTCGATCAGCGCGGGACCGGTGCCGCTCTGGAAGTAGCGCTGCTCGTCGAAGACGCCGTAGTTCGGCAGGTGGACCTTGCGGTAGACGGCCTGCACGGCGCCATCGGCCAGGACCGCGAGCGCGTTGTAGACATCGTCCTGGCGCTCGGGGAAGCCGACGAGCGCGACGATCCCCGTCGTCGCTGCGGCGATGCGGTCGAGCGCCGTGCGCGTATCGCGCAGGAAGTGCTCCTTCAGCAGCAGATCCTCGGGCGGGTAGCCGGTCAGTGCGAGCTCGGGGAACAGCACGAGCTGGGCGCCGGCGGTGCGGGCGCGTGAGATCGCGTCGAGGATCGCGTGCTCGTTGCCGGCGATGTCGCCCACCACAGCGTTCATCTGGCTGAGCGCGATGCGCAGCGGGTCGCTTGAAGGTGCCATCGCGGGGATCATCGCAACCGCGCGTGGGCGATGGCGGGCGGCGACATGCAGGCGGGCCCGGGCTCAGCCGTCGGCGCCGCGGCCCAGCCAGTAGTCGGCGAAGTCCTTGATCGCTGGGTCCGACGCGTTCGGCGCGCGCAGCAGGCGCTTCCAGGCGAGCGCTGTGACGCCGTCGGTTCCCGGTCTGTACGCAAGGATCACGGCGGCACCGTTGGCTGCAAGCACTGGATCGAACGGACCGCTCACGTTCTTCTGCAACGCGCGCAGCGCCGGCGGCGGCACTCGCGTGCCGTACACCAGCACGACGTCGCCCAGCTCGAGCGCGTGAAGCGTCTGGTCCTCGCTCAGGCGCGTGCCGTCACGGTCGCTGCGGATCGGCGCCGGCGTCTGCGCGCGGCGCTGGTCGGTCACCATCCGACCGGGCACGTCGCCGCCGCTCGTGTCCTGCGGCACCTGGGAGTTGTCGCGACCCTCGAAGAACAGCAGCACGAGTACGAAGCCGCCGAGCGCGACGACGAGCGTCAGCAGCGCGAGGCCGATTCGGCGCAGGCGACGGTGCGACGGTTCCGGAGAGGGGGTGGAGGACTCCATGGCGTCGCCGGGGACGATGCCACGCCGGGCCGACGGAGCGTCAGGTCGCGGCGCCGGCCTCGGCCGCGGCACGGCCGTTGCTGCTCTCGGCGCGCCGTCGCGCAGTCCGACCGCGACCGCCCCTGCGCGGCGGCAGCCCGGCCGCGACGGCCAGCTCGTCAAGTGCTTCGGCGAGCTGCGCGGCAAGCAGCTCGAGGTCCGGGAGCGCGTCGAAGTCGGCGTTGAGGCCGAACGCCAGCGTGCCGTCGTAGCTCATGATCGCGATGCCGAGGGCGAGGTTCTGCGCGAGTGGCACCATCGGATAGATGGCCCGCATGCGGCGCCCGAGCACAAAGAGCGGGAACTGCGGGCCCGGCACGTTCGTGACGACGAGGTTGAAGTAGCGCTGGCGCGCTTGCAGCCGCGCCGCCTGTGCCATCACGGTCGGAGGGGCGAAGCCGGTCAGCTCCGTCAGCAGCTGCGCGCCGACGGCCTGGTGGGAGTCCTTGAGGCCCTTCATCTCGCCGCGGACCAGCGCGAGCCGCTCGACCGGGTCGGTCTCGCCCACCGGCAGGCTCGCCCACACGGCGGCGACCTGGTTGCCGAGTGCACCGCGCGCCTCCTCGCTGCGTACGGACACCGGGATCATCGCGCGCAGCACGAGGTCGATCGTGGGGTGGCCGTGGGCGCGCAGGTAGCGGCCGAGGCCGCCGGCGACGGTCGCGAGGACGACGTCGTTGACGGTCCCGCCGAGGGCGTTTTTGATCGCCTTGATCCGCTCCAGGTCCTCTTCGGCCCATGTGAAGCGGCGATGCGGACCGATCGGCACGTTGAGCGGGCTCGGCGGCGCGCTGCGGGCGCCCGGCAACGTGAACGAGCCGACGGCTCTGACGTCGCCGAGCAGCTCCCTCGCGACGCGCCGCGGGCGGCGCACGACGGAGCGGAAGCCGCGGGCGATCTCGGCCGGGACGGTCGCGCGCTCCAGCAGCGCGTCGGCCAGCAGCTGCGCGGAGCTCGGCAGCGGGCGCGGGACCCACGGCTGTTCCGGGGCGGGCGTCGGCGCTGGCTCGGCCGTCACGTCGAACAGCACCGTCGTGATATCGACGCCGGAGATCCCGTCGACAAGCGCATGGTGGGTCTTGCCGAGGATCGCGAAGCGGCCGTCCTCGAGCCCCTCGACGAGCCACAGCTCCCACAGCGGCTTGTTGCGATCGAGCTGCTGCGAGAAGGCGCGGCCGGCGAGGTGCTTGAGCTGCTCGTCGCTGCCCGGCGGCGGGAGCGCGTGGTGCTGCACGTGGTAGCGCGTGTTGAAGTGCGGATCGTCCACCCAGACCGGGCGCCCTTGGCCGAATGGGACGAACGCGAGCCGCTGGCGGTAGCGCGGCACGAGGTGCAGGCGCGCCTCGACGTGCGCGACGAGCTCGTCGTGCGTCGGCGGCGGCCCGTCGAACACCATGCACGAGGCGACGTGCATGTGCGTCGCGGCGTCATGCTCGAGGTGCAGGAAGGAGCTGTCGAGCCCGGTCAGGCGATTGCGATTGGCCACGCAGCCATTCTGGCAGGCCCGGCAAGTGTGCGATTGAACACACTTGCGCCTGTTCGGGCCCTGTACTCTGCCTGGGTCATCGACTTGCCGAGTCGTTGCAGCCCGGTGCTGCGACGAGCGGGGGAACCACTGCCGAGCGTGTGCGATTGCTCGGCTGGGGCGAATCGGCGGCTGCTGCCGCCGTAGCGCCATCGTCACGCCCGTTTTCACTGTGAAAGCGGGCGTAATCGAGACGGTGCCGCGAGCCCGACAGCTAACCCCGTAGGCGCGGTCGAACCGAAGGAGGCTACGACCTGTTGCGCTTGCGAACAGCGGGTCGCATCGTGCCGCGCAGAGCGGCGATCGGTGCGCTCGCATTTGGAACGACCCTGTCCGTCACGGCGCTGGCGTTCGCCCAGGCGACGCCCGCGCCGGAGTCGTCCGCCGTCCCGCGCCCGCCCGTGGTGCAGGACGCAACCTTGCGACTCGGTCAGCGTGCCGACGTGCGGGGCCATCTTGCGGCTTCCGAAGCCGGCCGTCGAATCGCGCTGCAGTACGCGGCGCGCGGTGCGCGCTGGCGTCCGGTCGCGCAGACGACCGTCGAACAGGACGGTCGCTATCGCTTCAAGGTGCGCCTGAAGCGCTCCGGCGCGTTGCGGATAGCCCTGCCGAGCGAGGGCGCTCCGGTCACGAGCGGAGCGACCGCCGCTCCCGGCGTCGTCGCGGCCGAAGCCGCGCCGGTGAGCGCGAGACGCCGTATCGCCGTCGCCGGCCGGCTCGTCGTCCGTCATCGCGGACACGACGTGCAGGCGGGAGAGGCAGTCCACGTGCGCGGGACGCTGTTGCCCCGCACCCGCGGGCGCCGCGTCGTCGTGGAGGCGGGCTCGCATGGCCGCTGGCACGTCGTCGCGCGTTCGCGCACGCGCGCGAACGGCCACTTCGATGCGCGCGTGGCGACGCACTCGCCCGGGTCGCAGCGGCTGCGCGTGCGCTTCGCGGGCGACCGCCGCAACGCCGGCACGCGCAGAGGTGCCGGGACGCTGCAGGCGTTCCGCGCCAGCCTCGCGTCGTGGTACGGGCTCTACGGCGGCGCGCTCGCCTGCGGCGGAACGCTCGGCTACGACACGCAGGGCGTCGCGAACAAGTACCTGCCCTGCGGCACGAAGGTGACGCTGCGCTATCGCGGCCGCGAGGTCACGGTCCCCGTGATCGACCGAGGCCCGTATGTCGGCGGGCGCGAATGGGACCTGACGGGCGCGACGGCGCGCACGCTCGGGTTCGACGGCGTCGGCGTGGTGTGGAGCACACGGTAAGCACGCGAACACGTGTTCGTGTGATCTGACCGGCCGGCGGCGTACTCTCGGAGCTGCAGATGTCCGAGGGTTCGCCGCCGTCCGCCGCGCCTGCACCGGCGCTCGCGCCGAAGCGCGTCATCGCGCACCTCGACTGCGACGCCTTCTACGCGTCGGTCGAGCTGCTGCGGCGGCCCGAGCTGCGCGGCAAGGCGGTGATCGTCGCCGGCTCCGGCCCGCGCGCGGTCGTCACGACGGCCTCCTACGAGGCACGCAGATACGGCGTCGGCTCGGCGATGCCCGCATCCCGGGCACGCCGCCTCTGCCCGCACGCGATCGTGCTGCCGCCGGACTTCGAGGCCTACCGCGCGACCTCGCGCGCGGTGTGGGAGATCGTCGTGGAGTGCCTCGGGCCGCTCCAGCATCTCGGCCTCGACGAGGGGTACGCCGACCTGACGGGCGTCGAGAAGCCGCTGCGGGTGCTGCGGGAGCTCGTCGCCGACGTGCTTGAGCGGACGGGCATCTCGCTGTCGGTCGGCGTGGCGCCAAATCGTCTGATCGCAAAGATCTGCAGCGACCTCGGCAAGCCGAGGGGCTTTGTCGCGATGGGCCGAGAGGAGGCGGCGGAGCGCTTCGCCGGGGATCCACCGAGCCGGCTGCCGGGCGTCGGGCCGAAGACGGCCGAGCGCCTGCGCGAGCACGGGATAGCGACGATCGGGGCGCTCCAGCGGATGCCCGAGGCCGAGCTGGCAGCGCGCTTCGGCGCACGCCACGGACGCGAGCTGCACCTGCGGGCGTGGTTCCATGACGACTCGCCGGTGAGTACGGATCGCGTGCTGAAGTCGCGCTCGAACGAGCGGACGTTCGACGAGGACATCGCATCGCTCGCCGAGCTGGAGGACATCCTGCGCCGGCTCGCGGGCGAGCTGTGCGAGGGGCTGGCGAAGCGCGGCAAGCGCGGGCGCACGATCGGCATCAAGGTGCGGCTCGACGACTGGACC
>Ga0126313_10000112_pt1 | contig 34151 bp, 30 predicted proteins | sample Plot105A_FD_89954 | JGI IMG/M metagenome (GOLD analysis project Ga0126313, IMG submission 89954) | Serpentine soil microbial communities from UC McLaughlin Reserve, CA, USA - Plot105A | ecosystem: Environmental > Terrestrial > Soil > Grasslands | place: USA: UC McLaughlin Reserve, Lake County...
CGCGGAACGTCCGATACGCCTTTTCGGCCGCCTCGTAGGCGAGCCGCTCTTTGCGTTCCTGAGCAGTCTCGGGTGGTGTAGCCGAGACTGCTGACTGGCTATCCGGCGGAGGAGGAACCGGTGCCCCATCAGCCGGCATGCAGGCAGCAAGCAGTACACAAGTTGCGCTGATGGCCCCGAGGTAGCTGCAGGCCCGCGTTGTCAGCGTCACCTCTGCTCCTCGCCGCACGGGACGCGATAGGTTTGCACAATCAGTCGTCCCCTGCCAAGCGGGGTATCGGGCTTTTGTGGCACGCAATTTAGGACGTGACATAAAACGGACATCACAACCGGCGTGTCGTCGCGACACGCCGCAGACATGTCCCCTACAAATGCGCCTGCTAGGCATCGCTTACACGCTTGTAATCAGTTGAAGATGATGCCGAGCGAGCACTTTGACGGCCCTGCTGCACCGAACACGGACCGATCCAGCGCTGATTTGGAGCCGGTGAGCGGTTGCCTCGCCGCTTAGGCCATCGGCATAGACGCTGCTCAATAGCTCTTCGCTCTGCCCATTAAGTAGACCGAGCTGCCCAGCTGAATTGAGGAGCTCATTCGCAGTCAGATCGGCGATTCGATGCTGATGATCTAGCGAATCCCTCCGCAGCGCGGCCTCGTATGCAATGTCCAGTTGCTCACCGGGTGGCCACAATCGAACAGTTCGGCGCAGCAGCATCCGCCGCTCGTTAGTCACTTGCTTTAAAGTGTCCAACACCAGGTTGGCCGCGATCTTGCGCGGGCGTGCGGCTAGTGGGTATGTCCGAATCTGGCACCACATCGCTGCCACATAGTCGTCAATTCCGCTGGATTCATCGGCCTGCGCCATTCGAACTAGTTTGCCCAGCATCGCCTGCAGAACCGTCCGACCCGCAAGCTGGTCGTCTCTACCGACCTCGGTGAGAAGGGCGCGTAGCGCGACGTCAGGTTCATTGCGAATTGCCAGCAGGACATCCCCCAGACTGCGACATGGTGCCAGTACTTCGTACTTGGCCGCCCAAGCCGCCGCCATTTCCATACTGTTCGAGGTCAGCACATCCCACTCCGCGTTTAACGCATCAACGATGTGGAACGCCCGCCTTCGAGTGCCATCCGCCATGACCGACTTCACAGCTCCCTTCTCACCTCGGCCGTGACAAGACTTTGCCGAAGCTGTGTTGTCAGTTGTGTTGTCCGAACAGGAGGAGTTGTTGTCCGATTGGCCGGGGTGTTGTCAATGGCTCTGAAGCGGTTCTAAGTGTCAGCTCGGATCCCTAGAATCGTATGCATGTTCGAGGTCGAGGTGGACGGACTGGATCAGCTAGGTGGGCTGGATGTGTCCGGACTGTCCGCCAGGCAGCTGGCCGAATGTGTCGTCGACACGCACCGATTGCTGCAGTCCACGGGGTGTCAGATGTTGCAGCTGGCAGCCGCCTGGGCCGATAGCCATCCCAAACTGGATCCGGAGCTGAACGACTTCGGTCGACTGCGTCCGGGCTCGGATCGAGGGCGAGTGTTCGGCGCCCAATCCAACCCTGAAGCTTCGGAGTTCTGCCCGATAGAGTTCGGCGCCCTGCAAGCAACCTCGACCGCGTCGGCCGCGCTGCTCATTGCTGACGCGCTGGACTTGCGGCAGCGGTTGCCACTGATCTGGCGGCGGGTAGAAGAGGGCGAAGTGAATCCAGCGAAGGCCCGCCGGGTCGCCCAAGCCACCCGGGCCTTGTCCGAGGAGGCGGCCGGGGTGGTGGATCGGGGCATTGTTGACCATTTGGTCACCCTGCCCTGGACCCGGTTCCTGCTGGTGCTGTCGGCGTTGGTTATTCAGGCCGACCAGAACGCCGCCGAACTGAATGCGAAGACGGCGGAGGCCGACCGGTTTGTCCGGGCCGCCCAGACCAACGCGGCCGGGCTGAAACTGTTGATCGCGCAGGCCAACGCCGGTGATGTGTTGAGCTTCATGGCGATGGTGAACCGGATCGCCGACATCCTCGCTGTCGAGGGCGACGCCGACCCAGTTGATATCCGCCGGTCCAAGGCGATCGGCATCCTCGCCCAGCCCGCACACGCCCTCCACCTGCTCCTCGCCCACCAAGACGACGTCAGGCGAGACACAGCGCCGATCACCAAGACGAAGGTTCAGGAAGAGCCACCGCCCGCCGAGCACCTTGCAGCGGTGGAGCGCCGCTTCATCAGGGCTGAAGCCAGCGAAATGGCCGATCCAGAATTTGCAGTGCTGGCCGACGACCTGGCCTGGGCTCGAGTCGACGCCATTGACCATGACATAGCGGACTGGTCACATTCGGCCCTCGCGGAATCGAGCGAGGAGCCGGTCGCTGAGTCGATCCTTCCCGCTGACCCGGCTGCGGAGATTGACACCTACAACACAGTGGCACTGGACAACCTAGGAGTGGACTATCGGCGGCTGCGACCGACTGCCACCTTGTATGTCCACCTCACTGACCAGGCCCTGGCCACCGGCAAGGGTGTGGCCAGGCTGGCCGATGTAGGACCGGTCACCGTCGAGCAGATTCGCCGCTTCCTCGGATCCGCCGCGGCCGGCTACGACATCCGGGTCCAGCCGGTGCTTGACCCTGCTGAGGTAGCTCCGGTCGACAGCTATGAAATCCCGCTCCGGCTGCGCGAAGCCGTTATGGCCCGCAACCCGGCGGATGTCTATCCCTACGGAAGCTGTACCAGTCGGCGAATGGATCTGGACCACACGGTCGCCTACACCCCGACTGACACGGCCAGACCGCCCGGCCAGACTAGCCTGGACAACCTCGGCCCGCTGGACCGTACCCACCATCGCGACAAGACCCACGGCCAAGGCAACCTGCGACAACCCGATCCGGGCATCTATCTGTACCGATCGCCGCAGGGCTGGGTCTACCTGACGACCAACCAAGGCACGCTCAACCTGGGCAACACCGCCTATGCCCACCACATGTGGGGCCAAGCCGGACCATGGACGCTCAGCGCTTAGCGGATCGGTTGGCCCACGCTTCCGTGGCAGACTATCCCTCGCCCGAGCAGCCGGATCACGACTAGGAGGCGGGCTTGCTATGACGGCGCCTAGCCGTGGGCGGGATCAGCAGTTTGAGCCGATCTATCACCACTATGGTCCGCACCGGGTGGGACTGCCGCCGCTTGTCCCCTATTTCCGGGAGTTATGGCATCGGCGAGCGTTTGCCGCCGAGATGAGCAAGGCCACCATGCGGGGCGCCAATACGACCACCTTCTTCGGTCAGGCCTGGCTCATCCTCAACCCGCTGCTCCTGGCCGGCGTCTACTACCTGCTGGTGACCATCATCCGGGGCCGTGACGAGCCTGGGCTCTTCGTCCACCTCACCCTGGGACTGTTCGCATTCAACATAGTCTCGACCTCGATCAACAGCGGTGCCAACTCGGTGACCGGCTCAGGAAAACTGTTGATCAACACCGCCTTTCCGCGGTTGCTGATGCCGCTCGCGGCAGTCCGTACGGCCTTCTTTCGCTTTCTGCCCACGGTGCCGGTCTACTTCGTGTTTCACGTGATCTTCCTGCCTCAAGAGTGGCATCCCCGGATGATCCTGGCCCTGTACTTCCTCGGCACCTTGGTCTTCTTCTCGATGGGCCTGGCGGCCTTCTTCGCGACGTTGCAGGTCTACTTCCGCGACACGTCCAACTTCCTGCCCTACTTCGTCCGGATCTGGATGTACGTATCGCCGGTCCTGTGGCTGCCCGAAATGATCGAACGCATGCCGCGTTGGATTCTCACGCTGATCCAGATCAATCCTTTGTATTCGATGCTGGGCGGCTACGCCGAGCTGATCCAGGAAGGCACGATCCCGCCGTTGTATATGTGGCTCACGGCGCTGGCCTGGGCGGTCGGCGCGGTCGCCATCGGGTTCCTGTACTTCATCTCCAGGGAGCGTGAGTTCGCTGTCCGCCTCGACTGACGTCGAACCGACGTTGGCGGTGAGGGTCGCGGATCTCTCGATCACCTATCGGACGACGTTCGAGCGCAGGCCCACGCTGAAACAGGCGCTGGTGCGGTTCGGCCGTGGCCAGCGGGCCGTCAAGGAGGTTGAGGCGCTGCGCAACGTCAGCTTCGAGGTCTATTCGCGCACAGCCATGGGCATCATCGGAGCCAACGGAGCCGGCAAGTCCACCCTGATGCGAGCCGTCGCCGGCATTCTGCCGCCGACCAGCGGCAGCATCGAGGTCTGGGGAAGGGCCAGCACACTGCTGGCCCTGGGGGTTGGCTTCAACAAGAACCTGTCCGGGCGGGAGAACATCATCCTCGGCGGTCTTGCCGCCGGCCTGTCCAAGGATGAAGTCGAGGCACGAGCGGCCGAGGTGGCCGAGTGGACCGAGCTCGGCGACTTCATCGACATGCCGATGAACACCTACTCCTCCGGCATGTCAGCCCGCGTCGGGTTCTCGGTCGCCGTCCATATGAAGCCCGACATCCTGATGATCGACGAGGCGCTTTCTACGGGCGACGCGCACTTCCGGGAGAAGGCGACCGCAAAGATGGCCGAGCTTCGGGAGAGCGCCCGGGCCATGTTCCTGGTCAGCCACGGCTTGAACAGCATCAAGGAGATGTGCACCGAGGCCATCTGGCTCGACCACGGCACCCTGATGATGCGCGGTGACCCCGAAGAGGTCGTCGACGCCTACATCAAGTTCACGAAGGTGAAGAAGAAGGGCTCAGCCGTCGAGGACATGTGAGCCCCGACCATCAACCGGCGTCGAGCCGCCACCGGAGAAAGTCAGCCAGATCACCTGACTCGCCATCTCGGCCACCCTTGCCGATCACCAGCGGCGGCGGGCTCGGTTTCAGCTTCACGCCGCTGAGACGCTCTCGAAGGCCTCCGGGCACGGTTAGCACGTAGTACGAGCCGTCCTCTCCGATGGCAAGACTCTTATTCTTCCTCAGGTACCAGCCAGTCTTATCGGTCTTGACGTTCTGCCCGGTATAGAGGTTGGCGCGCAGCGGATGCGGCTCGATCCCCTTCGCCCTCGCATCGGCGACGAACCGATCGATCAGCGCCTGAGCCTGCTTGGACTCCGCGCGTTCCGTGGCCGCGGCCAACTCCGCCCGGCGGGCTGCCTCTTCGGCTCGAGACATGCACTGAGCCTATCGCCACTGCTGGCGAAGCTAGACTGCTCCCGACCCATGACCGACCTGCCCACGCCCCAGCGGTGAGCTTCGTCCGGAGCCTTCGTCAGCTGTGGTGGCACCGCTACTTCCGCCGACTGCTGGCGGTACGGATCGCCACCCAGTCCTGCGACGGCGTGCTGCAGATCGCGCTTGCCTCGTACGTTCTGTTCTCCCCGGAGCGCCAGCCTGACGCGGCGTCAGTGGCGGTAGTACTGGCGATCACCTTGCTGCCGTTCTCGATTGTCGGACCGTTCGTCGGAGTAGTGCTGGACCGGTGGTCCCGGCGGCAGATCTTGCTCATTGTCAACCTGCTGCGGGGAGCCCTGGCGCTGGGCTTGGCGGCACTGGTGGCAACCGAGCTGCGCGACGCCGGGGTTAAGATCGCGTTCTACGCCGTCGTGCTGGTCGTGATGAGCCTGAGCCGCTTCCTGCTCGCTGCCCTATCCGCCTCATTGCCGCACACCGTCGACCCCAGCGAGTACCTGGTGGCCAACTCGGTGATGCCGACGGTCGGTCCAGCCGGCGCGCTCCTCGGAGCCGGGCTTGGCATCGGTCTCCGCCTGGGACTGGGTCAAGTGATGTCGGACTATTCCGCCAACGCGATCCTGTTCGTCATTGCAGCCGCCGGCTGCATGCTCAGCGCAGGCCTCGCGTTGCGCATTCCCCGAAGGCAGCTCGGTCCGGACGAAGCCCCGGAAACCCGGGTCCGCGATGTCATCACCGGTCTAGCTGCTGCCGTGCGGCACCTGGCGGAGCGTCGAGCGGCCGGGTTGGGGCTGGTCACCATCGGGGCACATCGGGTGATCTATGGCATCGCGATGGTGGCGACAATCCTGGTCTACCGGAACTACTTCCACCGGGTGGATCAGGTGGAGGCGGCGATCGCCGATCTTGGCGTGTTGGTCGGGCTCACCAGCGCCGGGTTCGTTCTGGCTGCAGCGGTGACGCCACCGATGGCAGCCCGGCTTGGGGTACGGGGCTGGATCATCATCTCCATCGCCGCCTCGGCTGTCTTTCAAGTGATCCCAGGTGCCATCTATGCGAAGGTGCCGCTGTCGATAGCGGCCTTCCTGCTCGGGCTCACCGCGCAGAGCATCAAGATCTGCGTCGACACCTTGGTCCAAGCCAATGTCAACGACGAGGTAAAGGGCCGGGCTTTCCTGATCTACGACATGATCTTCAACGTCGCCCTGGTGCTCGCCGGGATCATCGCGGCCGCGATCTTGCCCACCAACGGAAAGTCCGTGCTGATCTTGTTGATCCTCGCCATCTGCTATTTGGCGATCACGGCCGCCTTCACCTTGGCCAGCCGGAACCTGGAGATGAACAAGGGCACCGAGTCGCTCGCCGCCGAGCGGGTCAAGCCGGCGACGCGGTAGCCGGCTTCGCTCAGCTTGGGATGAGGACGACCTTGCCGATGTTTCGTCGCTCGGCGAGACACCGGTGCGCATCACCGGCACGCTCGAAAGGGAAAGAAATCGCCACGACCGGAGTCAGCGCACCGGCTTCCAGCTCTTCGACGAGAGGGGCCGTAATCCGGTCAAGGCCACCTTCCCGGCGCCACCAGCTGAGCAGGTTGAGCCCGAAAACCCCACGGTTCTGATTCAGCAGCCGGCCGGCATGCCACCAGGGCATGGTCGAGACCGGCAGCCGGAGCACACTGGAGACGGCGCCGCGCAGGTTGCGACCAGCCTCGTTGAGAGCGTCCGAAAGTCCGTAGATGATCAGCCGACCGCCGGGCCGCAAGATCTGGTAGTCCTTGCGGAAAGAGGCCGGTCCCATGGCGTCCATCACCACGTCGACCCCCTCGCCGTTGGTAAGCCGGCGGACCTCTGAGCGGAAGTCCTGGGTGCGATAGTCGATCGGATGGTGCACACCCTGCGCCTGGATCGCGGGGTGCTTGGCCGCCGATGCGGTGCCGAAGATCACCGCGCCCGCGTTTCGGGCGATCTGGGTTGCGGCGATACCCACGCCACCGGCGGCGGAGTGGATCAACACCCTGTCCTGTTCCCGCAGTCCGCCCATGATGATCAACGCGGCGTAGGCCGTGCAGTAATTGACACAGAACGCCGCTCCCTGCTCGAAGCTGAGCCGCTCCGGCAGCCGCACAACCTGACCTGCCGGGACGGTGACCAGTTCGGCCTGACCGCCGAAACGGGTTCCGGCCAGGACGCGCTGCCCGATGCTCAGCCCGGCGACACCCTGCCCGACTGTTTCTACCTCACCGGCGACTTCGTAACCCAACACGCAGGGCGGTTTCGGCGCGTCGGGATAGAACCCCACCCGCGCCATGGTGTCGGCGAAGTTGAGCCCGGCTGCTCGCACCGCGATTCGCACCTCACCGGGTCCGACTGGCGGGTCGGGTCGTTCCTGCACCTCCAGAACCTCGGGCCCGCCGGTTCGGGTGAGGACCACTGCCTTCATGAGCTTCGGGCCGCCCACCAGGTGAGCAGTTCGGAGCGGGCGCGGTCATCGCCAAGGGGCCCTTCTTCGATCCTCCGCTCGAGCAGGAACCGGTACGCCCGGCCGACGTCAGGGCCGGGCGGGATGCCGAGGATCTGCATGATCTGGTCGCCGTTCAGGTCGGGGCGGATGGCGTTGAGCTCCTCCTGCTCGGCAAGTTCGGCTATCCGGCGCTCGAGGTCGTCGTACGCCGCGCGGAGCCGCCTGGCCTTGGCGGTGTTGCGGGTGGTGCAGTCGGCGCGAGTGAGGATATGCAGCCGCTCGAGCTGGTCGCCGGCGTCGCGGACATAGCGCCGTACGGCCGAGTCGGTCCAGGGCGCATCGCCTTCCATGCCGGCGGTATAGCCGTGGAACCGCAGGTGTATGAAGATCAACTCGGCCACTGCGTCGACGTCGTCCTTGCTGAAACGCAGCGCGGTCAGCCGCTTATGAGCCAGCTTGGCGCCGACCACATCGTGGTGGTGGAACGAAACCTTGCCCCCCGGCTCGAACCGGCGGGTAGCCGGCTTGCCGATGTCGTGCAGCAGGGCAGCCAGCCGGACGATCAGGTCCGGTCGTGACGGCAGCCGGGACTCCAGCTCGATCGCCTGCTCCAGCACGGTCAGGCTGTGCTGGTAGACATCCTTGTGCCGGTGATGCTCATCGCGTTCCAGCCGCAACGCCGGCAGCTCGGGCAGCACCCGATCGGCCAAACCGGTGCCGACCAGCAGGTCCAGCCCGACCCTCGGGTGATCGGAGCAGACCAGCCGGGCCAGCTCGTCGCGAATGCGTTCGGTGGACACGATCGAGAGCCGATCGGCCATCGCCCTCATTGCGGCCACCACGTCCGGCTCCGGGCGGAACCTCAGCTGCGCCGCGAAGCGTGCCGCCCGCATCATTCGCAGCGGGTCGTCGCTGAACGAGACCTCCGGTCCGGACGGGGTCCGGAGGACACGGGCGGCCAGGTCAGCCAGACCGCCGTACGGATCCACGAACGTCTTGTCCGGCAAAGACACCGCCATGGCATTGACTGTGAAGTCCCGGCGGGCCAGGTCACCTTCGACCGTGTCACCAAAAACCACTTCCGGCTTGCGGCTGTCGTCGGGGTAGGCGTCGGAGCGGAACGTGGTCACCTCGATCACCCAGGTCCCGCTGCCATCACTCACTCGGCAACCGACGGTCCCGTACTCCTTGCCGATGGTCCATACCGCTCGGGCGAACTTCCGCAGGAGCGCCTCGATGTCGTCCGGCCGGGCAGAAGTGGTGAAGTCCAGGTCGTGGCCGAGTCGTCCGAGCAACGCGTCCCGGACGCTGCCGCCAACCAGGAACAAGGCGTGTCCAGCTCTGGTGAACAGCGCAGCCAGCCGGTCAACGACCGGAGCGATCTCCACCAGCTGCTCTACTGCGTTGGCCTGCACCTGATTCAGCCCCGGCCTGTTCGGCCGGTCATCGTTCCGGGCGGGCGTTGACACGCTCGCCTACCATACCGGCGTCTATAGGATAGCCCGGTGAAGGGTGGGTGCCGGATGCTACGGGCGCTCGCCGCGACGATTCTCCTAACCGCAGGCATGTTGCTGCCGACAGCGCTGCGGCCGACGCCAGCCGTGGCCGCCGAGCCGGAGGCCTTCGTCTCCATCCAGCTGACCTCGATCAGCCCGGCGCTGCCCGCTCCGAACAGCACCGTGACACTGACCGGCAAGGTCACCAACACCAGCGACCTGCAGCTGCACAACCTCCAGGCAATCCTCTGGCGGGCGCCCGACTACCCCATTCTCAACGCCGAAGAGCTCACCCGATCGCTTGACCGGGTGGCCAACGATCCGCTCGGGGCACGGCTGACGGAGAACTACCAGAACATCCCCTCGGAGACGGATCGGACACTCGCCCCCGGGGAGTCTGCCACCTTCAAGTTGCAGGCCACCGTCCCGGAGCTGGGGTTTCCGCTCGCGGACAGCGTCTATCTGGTCGGGGTTCACGTCCGTGGCCGCCTGACCAGCGACGGCGTGAACTTCACCCTCGGCAGGGCCCGGACCTTCCTTCCCATGCAAACCGTGCCTCCGGCGAACACCTTGCAGATGACCACGGTGGTGATCCTCAATTCCCGCCCGGCGTTGCTCGGCAAGTCGGAGTTCGTCGACGATCATCTCGCCTCCGAAGTTGCCTCCGGTGGTCGGCTGGACCGGCTGATCCAGGCCGCCGACGCAGCCGACACCAGCTTCGCGGTTGATCCGGAGTTGATCCAGGCGCTGCGGACCATGAAGGCCGGCTACACGGTGCGCGGGTCCGATGGCAGTACGACCGCCGGACAGGTTGCCGCGGGTCGGTGGCTGGATAAGTTCGATCTGGTCAAGGGCAAGCGGGACGGGTTCCGGCTGCTCTTCGGATCGCCCGATATCGCGGCCCTCGTCCACGGCGGCCAATCGGAACTGCTCACCCAGGCAGCGCTTGCCGGGCGCACGGTGGAGGGGATGTCCGGACTGCCGTTGCTCGTTTTCCCAGCTCGGGGTATGGCCGACAAAGAGATCCTCTCTGCGGCTGAGGAGCTCAACCCGGCCGCGATCCTGCTGTCCAATGTTTCGACCGGCCAGTCCCGGCCCTTACTGACCGGCCAAACGGACGCGCCGCTCGTGAGCTTCACCGCCGACTCGACCGGTGGTGGACCCGGACCCGATCCGCGCAACACCGCCGTACACGTTCAGCAGCGGATGCTTGCCGAGACCTGGATGGCGGCAAGCGCCGCGCCGGCCGGAGCCACGCTCAGTCGTGTACGCCTGGTGACCAGCGCCGCCCAGCTGTCCGGCGACGGCCGTACAGCCAACCCGCCTCCGTCCTGGATCAAACGCGGAACCCTCAGCGAGCTGTTGCGTTCCGACCCGGCATCCTGGAACCAACAGCTGACCTACCCGAAGGCGGCGCGGACCGGTGAACTGCGGGCGAACCAGCTACGGATGGTCCGTGTGCTGGCCAGAAGCTACGACACCTACACCGAGCTGCTAGCCGAGCCTGACGCGGCAAACGTTGAGGCCGCGACCTCCCTCGCTCGGGCAACCAGTAGCAAGTGGCGCCGGGCCGTGGCGCCGATGCGAAGCTTCATCCGCCCGCAGCAAACCGAACTCGACACCATCCTGGACGAGAAGATCGAGGTTCGGGCCAGCCGCAGGGTCACCACCGTCTCCCGCCAGGGCAGCTTCCCGATCACCGTCCGCAACACCCTTCCCGCCCCGGAGAACCCCGCTTCGCTCGCCAACGCCGTACGGGTCCGGCTGGTGTTCCGCTCCAAGGTCGGCCAGCGGCTGACCGTGGAACCGATCGATGTCGGCGTGGTGCGGGCCGGTGCCAACTTTTCCGGCGCGGCACAGGTGGACGCCGAGGCCAACGGCACAGTTCCGGTGACCGCCCAGCTGACCACAACGTCGGGCACACAGATCGGGGAACCGGTAACCATCCAAGTGACGGCAACCCAGGCAGGCACCACCGGCTGGATCATTGTGCTGATCTCGGGCCCAGTGCTGATCGGCGGTGTGGCACTGCGCATCCGCCAGGTGGCCAGGGAGCGCGCCGCGGCGAGCCAGCTGCGGCCACCGCCCCCCGGCCTGTCCTCCGGACCACCGGCGAGCCAGATCTCCGAACCGGTCGATGTTTGAGAAGCGCGCGGGCGAAGCGAGCACCAGCCCCAGCGGCGAGCTGTGTGATGTTTAGAAGACGCGCGAGCGAAGCGAGCACCAGCCCCAGCGGCGAGCTGTGTGATGTCTGACACCGAAGTTTCCGAGCACTCGACCACCAATCGAACCTCCCGGTTGATTTCGGCGAGCGTGATAATGGTCGCCGGCACTCTGGTCTCCCGCGTGCTGGGCTTCGGTCGGCTGATGCTGTTGGTGTTCTTATTCGGCAACGGCACCCGGCAGGCCGAGATGTTCACCATCGCCAACACCGTGCCCAACAGCATGTACATCCTGCTGGCCGGGGGCGTCCTCAACACCGTGCTGGTGCCGCAGATCGTCCGTGCCATCAAGGGCGACGCCGACCGCGGCGAGGCCTACACCAACCGGATCATGACGGCTGGCCTGATCGGGCTGGCACTGATCACCCTCGTACTCACGCTCGCTGTGCCGTGGATCCTCAGCCTCTACACCGCCACCGGCTGGAAGTCACCGCAGCTGAGCTCCCAGTTCGACTCGATGATCATGCTCGGCTACTACTGCATGCCGCAGGTCTTCTTCTACGGCGCCTATGTGCTCGCTGGGCAGGTGCTCAACGCCCGCGACCGGTTCGGCCCGATGATGTGGGCACCGATCGCCAACAACGTGGTCTCCATCGTCGTACTGCTGATCCTTCTTGAGGTCTTTGGCCGCGGCAATACCGGGCAGGCGTTCAGCACCGGCGAGGAGTTGCTGCTTGGGCTCGGCTCAACCCTCGGGATAGCGATTCAGGCGGCCGTTCTGGTGCCGTTCCTTCGGGCGGGCGGCTACCACTTCCGGCCACGTTTCGACTTCCGCAACACCGGGCTTGGCAAGACTTTCCGCCTGGCCAAGTGGACCCTCGGTTTCGTTCTGGTCACCCAGCTCGCCCTGGTCGTTATCAACCGTTTGGCCAGCGGCGCCACAGTCGGCGGAGCGGGTGCCGGCATCGCGGCCTACTCCAACGCGCACGCGGTCTGGATCCTGCCACACTCGCTGATCACCGTCTCCTTGGCCACCGCCATGTTGCCGGCGGCATCGCGGCTGGCGCATGCCGGGGATCTGGCGGGAGTCGCCGAGGAGGCGACGCACGCCATCCGGTTGGCCCTGACCGCGTTGTTGCCCGCCGCAGTGCTCTTCTTCGCGTTAGGCCTACCGCTGGCAGAGTTCGTGTTCGGCTTCGGCCAGGGCGCCAAGGACGCCCACTTCGTCGGCGCCGCGCTGATGGCACTGGCGCTGGGCCTGGCCCCGTTCACCGTGCAATATCTGTGCTTGCGGGCTTACTACGCGCTCGAGGACACCCGGACGCCGTTCTTCCTGCAGGTGATCATCTCTTCGACGAACGTGATCTTGGGAGTCGCTGTCGTCACCCTGCTGAATCGCTCCTCGCTGGTCGCTTCCGGGCTGGCCGGCGCATATGCAATCGCCTACACGATCGGGGTGGTGATCTCCTTCCATTGGCTGCGCCGAAAGCTACCGGCGTTGGATGGTCGTGCCCTGCTGCGGTACTGCGCTCGGCTACTGGTGGCGGCAGCCCCAGCGGCTGCGGCCGCATACGGGATCTGCTGGGCTTACGCGCAATGGTCGGAGTCCAAGCCCGCTCGGCTGCTGGCACTCGTCGTCGCTGTGCTGGTCGCGGTGTTGATCTTCCTTCTGGCGTCTCGGGGTTTGCGAATCGGTGAGGTTTTCGACATCGTCGCCTTCCTGCTACGACGGAGACGACCGGCTGAATTGAGCAAATCTGATGATCGTGACGACCTCGGCGATTCCACCACGATGATGGAACCGGTTGATCCTACGATCGAGACAGCAGCAATTGCCGACTCGAGTGCGCAGCAGTCGAGCGGCCCGACTGAGACGACAGAGTCCATGAGCGAGGCAGCTACCGTCCTTTCCCAGCCAGCTGACGATGAGACTCCGACACTGCCAGGCGCAAAGCTCCCGGCAGATACCGTGCTGGCGCGTCGGTACCGCCTCGAGGAGCTGATCCGCGAGTCGCCGCCCACTGTGACGTGGCGGGCGTTCGACCAGGTGCTCTCGCGTTCGGTGCTTGTTCATCTGCTTGCCCCAGAGGACCCGAACGCCGAGGAACTGCTCGCCGTCGCCCGCAAGGCATCCGTGGCGACGGACTCGCGCTTCCTGCGGGTGCTCGATGTCCTGCACAGCGAAAGCCCCGAGATCGGCTCGTACATCGTCTCCGAGTACGCGCTCGGCCAATCGCTGGAGACGATTCTCGCCCGCGGCCCGCTGTCCGGGCTGGAAGCCGCCTGGGTGGTGCGCGAGGTGGCCGACGCGCTAGCCGGCGTGCACAGCCTACGGGTCTATCACGAGCGGATCAGTCCGGAGACGGTGATCATCACCCCCGACGGCAACGTCAAGATCGTCGGTCTGTTGATCGAGGCTGTGCTGCGACCCCCGCAGTCGATGAGCGTGCATGGCGCAGACACACCGGAGCACATTGACGTGTTGGACATGGGACGGCTGCTCTACGCCTGCCTGGTGTGCCGCTGGCCGGAAGGGCCCGCGTACGGGTTGCCGGACGCTCCAGTGCACAATCACCGGTTGGCGACTCCCCGCCAGGTTCGGGCCGGTGTCTCTCCCACGTTGGACAACGTCTGTGACCAGATTCTCAGCGACCCACCGCGGCACAAAGCGAGCCCGATCACTACCGCGAACGGCCTCGTCGTGGCGCTGAGCAAGGTGCTGGGCCCGGCGGACGCCTCCGGGGATCTCGAGCGGCGGCTTCGGCAGCCCGGGTCGAACTCAGGCTCGTCCAGCGGCGCCGGACCCGCCCCTGAGGCGCCGACCATTCCAGCGGCGCCCGCCGTTTCTGCCGCGGCGCCCGCCGTTTCTGCCACGAGGCAGATCACCCAACCGGTGCCCGCAGCCGCTCCCCAGAGGGCGGCCCAGACAACGGTGATGCAGCCGGTGGCCAAGCCCCGGACACGGAAGTGGATCCCAGCGGCTCTCGTGCTGTTGCTAGTCGTGGTGGCTGGGGTCGCCACCGTTGTCGCGTTCAACAACCCGTCGGGCACATCCGGCTCGCCGGCCGAATCCGGACCTATCAGCATTGTCGATGCTCGGGACTTCGACCCCCAGGGCGACGACCGAACCGAGAACCCCGAGCTGGTCAAGAATGCCTACGACGGGGATCCAGCCACCGGTTGGCGGACCGTCCAATACCGCGGCAACCCCAAGCTCGGCGGCATCAAACGGGGCGTGGGTCTGGTCTTCGATCTTGGCTCGGCACAGCCGGTACGGTCGGTGGAGCTCACCTTCGCCCGGTCCGGCACCGATGTCGAGCTGCGGGTGCCAAGGCAGAATCCGGAGACGGTCAGCACTCCTCCGATGAGTTCTGACGGCCAATGGCGGCGCATCGCCAGCGAAGCCAAGGCTGGCCAAAAGGCAACCCTGACGGCCGACCAGCCGGTCTCAACTCGATACGTCCTGGTCTACCTCACCTCGCTGCCGAAGGAGGGAACGGACTACCGCGGCCGGATCAATGAAGTCGCCATCTCGAGCTGACCCATGTGCCCAAGGCTGAGGAGTCAAGACTAGATGGCCGAACCGCTGGAGCTTTCGTACAACTGGCCGTTCCGGCTGGTTGCAGTCACCGGAGCCGCACTCGCCGGCATCGTGCTGCTGGGGTTGACCGGTACGACTGGCTGGCAAACTGTGGCGGCCTTCGTCTTACTTCTCTGGGTGCTGGCCGGAGCGAGCATCTATCTGCGGTCCCGGGCGTTCCTGCGCGTCGAAGGATCGGAGCTGACAGTTCGCCGCTTCAAGGACTAGCACACGATCAGCGGGCCGCAGGTCATGGGGGTGACTGAGTACTTCACTCGCCAGGGGCCATGCCACAGGTTGACGGTACGAACGGATACCGGAAGCCAGCGGTACTCGGTGCCAACGGCGTTGTTTCGGGGTGAACACTCGACGCTCTTCGGCTGGTTGGGGTTCCACGCGCCTCAGGCCGAGCTTGACACGGGTTCTGCCAAAACGCTGGAGCAATTGCGGACGCGTGGACTGATCGAGTGAGACGATCCGGCATGAGGAACCGACGTGACTGACCACCACATCTCGATCGACGAGCTGGCCAGCGCCGGCAAGGGTCTGGTCGACCCCGCGCGTGCCGCTCAGATCGAGGCGCACGTGGCCGCCTGCAGCGTTTGCCAGAGAGCCGCCGCGGCCCTGCAGCGGGTCGGCGCCATGCTTGCTGCTGACGCTGGCCGGCCGCAGCCCGGGGCAGCTCCCAAGCCCACGCTGGGAAGCTTCGGATCGGGGCTACCGAAGCTGTCCCGCAAGCGGCCCGCCGGTCCGGCACTGACTGCCGCGGCAGCTGCGGCAGCGGTCGGGTTCGCCGGTTATCTCATCAGTGCTGCCGCAGGCTTGAACGAACCGCCAAGCCTGCCGGTCGCCATCGGGTCCGAGCTGGACTCGGCTGCCAGAAGCATCGCAGGGTCCGGCGACCTGAGCCCGCACCGGTTCTCCCACGCCTGGCAATGCGCACTTGAGGTCATCGATGGCCGAATCACCGGCCTGGTATCGGTCACTTATGAAGCCACACCGGCGCTGCTGGTCTACGCCCGCCACCAAGGCAACACCCACGTGGCGATCGTCACCGGCTGCGAGGACAATCGCCCGACTGTGGCTTCGTCGACCGTCCTCAGCAAATGAGGCACCCGGAATAGGATGCCGGGCTATGCAGTTTCGTCGGGGTAGGGTACGCCACATCGAACGCAGATTGATAAGGAACCAATGACCACCGAGGACATCCGCGAGGTCGCTATCGTCGGCAGCGGTCCGGCCGGATACACGGCCGCCATCTACGCCGCTCGGGCTGACTTGAAACCGCTGGTCTTCGAAGGCTCGATAACCGCCGGCGGCGCTTTGATGAACACCACAGACGTCGAGAACTTCCCGGGGTTCCGGGATGGCATTCAGGGCCCCGAGCTGATGGAGGCCATGCGTGGGCAGGCGGAGCGATTCGGCGCGGAGTTGATCACCGACGACATCATCTCGATGGATCTGACCGATGAGATCAAGTACCTCACCGACGGCTCCGGCAACCGGTACGCGGCCCGGACTGTGATCCTTGCCATGGGCTCGGGTTACCGCAGGCTCGGTTTGGCCGACGAGGACCGGCTGAGCGGCCACGGGGTTTCGTGGTGCGCCACTTGTGACGGGTTCTTTTTCCGTGACAAGGACATTGCGGTCGTCGGAGGTGGCGACTCGGCGGTCGAGGAGGCGACCTTCCTGACCAAGTTCGCCAGATCGGTGACCCTGGTGCACCGGCGGGACGAGCTGCGAGCCAGCAAGATCATGGCGCACCGCGCTGAGACCAATCCCAAGATCACCTTCGCCTGGAACTCCGAGGTCGTCAGAATCGACGGCGACAAGTCGGTGACCGGTATCACCCTTCGTGACACCATCACCGGCGAGGAGCAGCACCTTGATGTGTCCGGCTTGTTCATCGCGATCGGGCACGAGCCTCGCTCTGAACTGATCGTCGGCCAGGTGGCAACCGACGCCGAAGGCTACGTACTGACCGACGGATCCTCGACCCGAACCAACCTCGAAGGGGTCTTCGCCAGCGGCGATCTTGTCGATCATGTCTACCGTCAGGCGGTCACCGCTGCCGGTACCGGTTGCGAGGCTGCCCTGGATGCCGAGCGTTACCTCACTGATCGCAAGCATGCCGCGGCACGTCTTGCGGCCGAGGTAGCGCTGGCCGGACACCCCAGCTGAGCAAGGAGAGAGGGAGAGATGTTCGCAGTTTCCGATGTCACCGACGCAACCTTCGACGAGGTGGTCCTGAAGTCCGACAAGCCAGTCATGGTGGACTTCTGGGCCGACTGGTGCGGGCCTTGCAAGCAGGTCTCACCGATCATCGAGGAGCTGGCCCGGTCCCACGGCGACAAGGTGAAGTTCGTCAAAATGGACACCAACACCAACCCGATCACCCCGGCCAACAACTACGTTCTGGGGCTGCCCACCATTCAGGTCTACGTCGACGGGGAGCTGGTCAAGGCGTTCAAGGGCGCCAAGTCGAAGTCGACCTTGCTCGGCGCGATCGAGGAGTATCTCTAGCGAAGCGTTGCGCCGCCGGGTTACTTCAGAAGTGGTCCGCGCAGAACGGCGCCCGGTCTGAAGCGAAGGCTGCCGTGATCGCAGCCACGGCGCCCGGCGTACGCTCCTGCACCAGGCCTGCTGCGTGCAGAGAGCTGAGTGAGGTGCCGCCGAGATAGATGGCCCCGAGATCACGCACGGAAAAGCTCACGTCGGCGGAGCGTTGGGTTGCCGACACCGTTGAGCCGTCCCGACCGCCTTGCAGCCGGAAGGTTGCGTCGTTGTGCGGAAGCAGCGGATCGGACACGGCGATCAGCACATCGACGTCCGATGCATAGCTGCGGGCCTCGAGCGCGCGAGGTACGTCAACCAGCCGGGCATAGGTACCGTCGCTCAGCTCAGTGGTGATCATTCGCGGGTCGGCGACGAGATAACGCAGCGGCTCGTCGACCGGAGCATGTCCCCTGGTGAACTTCCGGACCAGATCAAGATCAAGAAGGAACCGCCACAGGGACGCGTACGCGGACGGCTCAGCGGCCTCGATTTCGGTGACCTGAACCTCAGAACTTGCTATGTCGCCCTCATCACCGCTCTTGACCCGGAAGGCGGCAAAACCGTCGACCTCGCCCTGCTCGCCGTAATGCAGGACAAAGCGCAGTGCCGTGGCGCCGCGCCGCCACTGCGCAGGGTCGTGAAGGCGAGCTTGCCACCAGTCCGGATCGCGATTGAGCCCACCAGGGCGCTCGGCCAAGAGTCGTGCGTAGAGCGGCTCGGCGGCGGCCAGCCAGTCCTCCCGCTCAACCTCGCCGACCGAGCCCGCACCAAGATCAACTCCAGGGAGGAACGCGGTCGACCGAGTCGGCCCCGAGATCCGCAGCCGTGCAGTCGCCTGGCCGTAGCCGAATCGCCCGTAGATCAATGACTCCGACGCCCACAGCAGTGCTACCGGTTCGGAGCGCCGGTGGATATCTTCCAGCTGCTGCTTCATCATGGCCGTCAGCAGACCGCGACGACGATAGGTGGGGCTGACAGTGACCACGGTGACCGCCGCAGTCGGCACGCTGCCGCCCGGCACGGTCATTGTCCGGGTATAGGCACCGCAGGTTGCGACCCAGCGACCATCCACGGTGAAGCCGAAGGCGCGATCATGTTCCAGCACTTTCAGGAACGGCTTGGCCAGTTCGGGGTTGTAGTCGTCGTGGAAGCCACGCACCAAGGCCGCAGTAAAGGCCTCGGTGTCCGCCTCTTCGAGGATGGTCAGCTTCGGTTCAGCCAGGTGCGGCGGCAGCGGTCGGGACGGCACAGACCCAAGTCAACCGCACCGCTCAGACGCGCGCGGCTCAGGCTTGGTGCGCTCGAGTCGCCGGTTCTGGCGGGGTTGGCTGGGCGACCAGGCCGGTGAGCCGGTGCCAGGCAGCTCCGAGGTCGGGGCGCCACCGTGCGGTGGTCTGCAGGTTCATCCGGAACCGAGGCGTGACCGGATGCGGGCGGACAAGCGCAAAACCAACGCTCTCGAGCCAGCCGGCAGGGGCCATGCAGGACGGGCCGTCGCGATGGGTGCCCACTGCCTCCAACGCCCCAATATCGCGCCGGACCAGCAGTCCCGCCGCCGTTTGAACCAAGGAGCGGCCGACGCCCTTGCCACGCAGGTGGGAGGCGACCCAGACGCCCATCAATACGGCAGCGTCCGGGCTGACCGGTGTGGTCGCGAACGCCCCCAACCGCGGCACCTTCGTGGCGGGAGCCATGGTCAGCGAGCCGATGGTCTCACCGTCACTGACGGCCAACACCCCGCAGTAGCCCCAGTGCGAGATCACCGACTCGGCCCATTCGAGCTTCATCCGATGTCCGTCCCGATGTTCCGGCGCCGAGGCGAGATCAGACAGGCCGGACAGCCAGAACGTGCAGCCCGCGCAAGCTTCTGGCAGGGCGGACAGGTTGTCCGCGGTCAGCGGGCGGAACCGGCGCGCACCCATTGGCTAGGCTCTCGCCCGTGGCCTGACCAGGCCATAACCGAACCCGATCCCCACGCTGGCGAGCATGCCCAAGCTCAGCCCAAAGACCCAGCGCACGACTCGGGTCTCGCTGCTGCTGGACATCGCCATGCGAACATCGTAAGCGGGTTCTGGGAAGCCCTACGCTTAGGCTTTGTTCGTGGCCTTGGATCGCGTACACCGGCGGGACACCCGACTCGACGACTACGTCGACCGCTACGCCGCGCGTACCCACAAGATGACCGCCTCGGCGATCCGAGCGCTGTTCGCGGTTGCCAACCGTCCCGAGGTCGTCTCCCTGGCCGGCGGTATGCCAAACATCACCGACCTGCCCCTCGACGTGGTCGGTTCGATCCTGAACGAGCTGGTCATCACCAGCGGTAGGCAGGCGATGCAGTACAGCTCGGGCCAGGGAGAGCCGCAGATGCGGGAGGCCATCTGCGAAGTGATGAAGCTGGAGGGCATCTCTGCTCATCCCGACGATGTGACTGTGACCGTCGGCTCGCAGCAGGGCCTTGACCTGGTGACCCGGATTTTCTGCGACCCGGGCGACGTCGTGCTCTGTGAGGCACCGAGCTATGTAGGTGCGCTTGGGGTGTTCCGCGGCTTACAGTGCGAGGTCGTGCATGTCGCAATGGATGATAATGGGCTCCGCCCAGATGCCCTGACCGAGGCTTTGGCCGGGCTGCGCGCTGCCGGTAAGCGGGTGAAGTTCCTGTACTGCATTCCCAACTTCCACAACCCGGCGGGTGTGTCGCAGACCCTGGAACGTCGGACCGCGATCATGGAGATCGCCCAACGGGCCGATCTGCTGGTGGTCGAGGACAATCCGTACGGGCTGCTGGGGTTCGAGGGTGACCCCACCCCGGCGATGCGTGCCCTCGACTCCGATCGGGTGATCTATCTCGGCTCGTTCTCAAAGACATTCGCGCCGGGCTTCCGGGTCGGCTGGGTGCTGGCTCCGCATGCGGTCCGCGAGAAGCTGGTGCTCGCCCAGGAATCGGCGACCCTGTGTCCGCCGGCATTCTCCCAGTACGCGATCTCCGCCTATTTGGCCAACCACGACTGGCACGGCCAGATCAAGATTTTCCGCGAGATGTACCGAGATCGGCGCGACGCTATGCTGGCCGGCCTGGCCGACGACATGCCCGGCGGGACGTCATGGACGGTGCCGGGTGGCGGCTTCTTCGTCTGGGTGACCCTGCCGCCGGGGCTGGACTCACACGCCATGCTGCCGCGAGCCGTTACGGCCCGGGTGGCGTACGTGCCCGGAACTGCGTTCTACGCCGACGGCTTCGGTAGCCGGCACATGCGGCTGTCGTATTGCTTCCCGACACCGGATCGGATCCGGGAGGGCACTCGGCGGCTGGGCGAGGTCCTGCAATACGAGGCCGGCGTGCTGGAGACGTTCGGGGAGACGGTCGAGGACGCCCGGGCCAGGCTCCCGTACGAGGCTCCGGGGGCGAATCAGGCATGACCGCAAGTTCTGACCCACTTACCGTGCTGGTGCTGGCCGGTGGCCTCTCCCACGAACGCGACGTCTCGCTGCGCTCCGGCCGGCGGGTCAGCCAGGCACTGCGCTCAGGCGGCCTCGAGGTGATCGAATCCGACGTCGACTCCGCCCTGCTCCCCCGGCTCGCTGACCTGCCAGGAGCGGTCGTATTCCCGGTCCTGCACGGGGAGGCCGGCGAGGACGGCGCGCTGCGGGAGGTGTTCGCGTTGCTCGAGGTACCGTTCGTCGGCTCTATCGCATCGGCCTGCCGGGTCGCCTTCGACAAGTCGATCGCTACAACGGTAGTCGCGGATGCCGAGTTGTCGACACCCCGGCAGGTGGCGTTGCCGCACGAGATCTTCCGCGAGCTTGGCGCGTCGGCGCTGGTCCGGGCACTGGGTGATCAAATCGGGTTCCCGATGATGGTGAAGCCGTCGCGGAGCGGCTCGGCCCTCGGCTGCAGCAAGGTCAGCCTGCCCGAACAGCTTCCGTCGGCGATGGTCGGGGCGTATGCGTACGGGCCGGTCGCGGTGATCGAAAGCTTCATCGAAGGCACCGAGGTCGCAGTGGCGGTGGTGGACCGTGGCACCGGACAGAGCGCACTGCCGATCGTGGAGATCCGCCCGGATTCCGGCGTGTATGACTACACCGCCCGCTATACCGCCGGAGCAACACGTTTCCTCTGCCCGGCGGAACTCGATGAGGCCACCGCGCAGCGCTGCTCCGAGCTGGCCCTTCGAGTGCATGACGTGCTCGGGCTGCGGGACCTGTCCCGTACCGACATGATCGTGACGGATGAAGGCGATCCAGTGTTCCTTGAGGTCAACGTATCCCCGGGCATGACCGAGACCTCCTCTGTGCCGCTGGCGATCGAAGCCGCCGGCTGGAGTCTTGGCAAGATGTGCGCCGACCTGGTCCGGGTGGCCGCCGGCCGGGCGCAGACCGCCCCCGTGCCGTGACCCGACTGCGTCAGGCGCTCATTTTGGCCCTCGGACTGGTGCTCGCCGTCGCCATGGTGTGGCTGGGTCTCTGGCAGCTCGACGTCTACCAGATGCAGGGTGAGGCGGCGGCGGCCAGACGAGCCGCGAAACCGGCTATAGAACTGAGACAGGTCGCACCGGCCGGGGCCGCCGTACGGGATGGGTATGGCCGTTCGGTGAGTTTCACCGGGACGTACCTGACCGAGCCGCAAGAGTTGGTGCCGGTTGCCGACCGGACGGGCATGCTTCGGGTGGTCACGCCGATGCGGCAGCAAGATGGGAGTGTTGTCGCCGTGGTCCGGGGTCTGGTGCCAGATGGCGTAGGCGGTCCTGAGCCACCACCTCCACCGCAGGGCTTGCTGACCCAGACCGGGATCCTGCTGCCGTCGGAGCAGCCCTCACCATCCACTGGCCAGAGTGTCCAAGTGCAAGTCCTTGCCCAGCGCTGGCCGGGTCCTCTGGTCGATGGGTACGTGGTGCTGTCGGCCGCAGATTCCCGGGCTCAGTCGCTCGAACCCGCGCCTGCCAGCCTTCCGGAGGCGCGTGGCCGGCTCCGGAACGCGGCCTATGCGCTGCAGTGGTGGGTTTTCGCAGCTTTCACGGTCTTCATGGCGATCCGGATGGCCCGAGACTGGGGTCGCCGGGTCGGCCAGCCCGACCAGAAGGACTCCGAGATCGAGGCAGTCTCTCGGGCCGACGCGACATAGGCTCGGGCCCGTGCGTAACGCGTTGATCCGCTACCGAATCATGGCCTATGTCGTCGGCACGCTGCTGGTCGTGCTGGTGTGCATCGGTCTACCGCTGAAGTATCTCGGCCACGACGACACCGTCGTCACCTGGACGGCAATCCCCCATGGCTGGCTGTACATGCTCCTGCTGATCACTGCCTTCGATCTGGGCCGGCGGGCACGCTGGTCCTGGAAGCGGCTGATCCTGATCGCGCTCGCCGGGACGATCCCCTTTCTGTCCTTCGTGGCCGAGCGCTCGGCGACCAAGGACGTGCGCCGCAAACTCGCCCCGCACGAGGCCCAGCAATCGGCCGCCGCCCTAACGAGCGAATAACTAGAGATTTGTCGATATTTACTCCAGTCCCATCAGCCCGGTGAGCCGGGCCAGGTCGTCCGATCCGGCGAACTCGATGATGATCTTGCCCTTGCTGGGTGCCATCTCGATACGAACCCGCGTTTCCAGATGGTCTGACAGCTGAGCCACGAGATCGTCGAGTTCCGGAGCCGCCGGTTTGGGTGGGCGTCGGCGTGAGGGCCGCTCCTCTGCCTGGGTATCGCCCAGGGCCGCCAGCTCTTCGACGGCCCGTACGGACAGGCCTTCCGCGACCACACGCTGGGCAAGTCGCTCCTGACCGGCCGGGTCCTCGATGGCCAGCAGCGCTCGTGCGTGCCCTGCGCTGAGCACCCCCGCGGCAATTCGGCGCTGTACGGTCGGCGGCAGCCTGAGCAGCCGGATGGTGTTGGAGATCTGCGAGCGAGACCGTTTGATTCGGCTGGAGAGCTCCTCCTGGGTGCAGCCGAAGTCCTCGAGCATCTGGGAGTACGCGGCTGCCTCCTCAAGGGCGTTGAGCTGGGCCCGGTGCAGATTCTCCAGCAGAGCGTCGCGCAGCAGATTGTCGTCAGGGGTCTGCCGGATGATCGCTGGCACCGCCTCTTGGCCGGCGAGCTGGGCTGCTCGCCAGCGCCGCTCCCCCATGACCAGTTCGTATCTGTCGTTGCCGAGCGGTCGGACCACGACAGGTTGAAGCATGCCGACCTCGCGGATCGAGTCGACGAGCTCGGCCATGGCTTCTTCGTCGAAGACCATCCGTGGCTGCTTGGGGTTCGGTGTGATCGTGTCCAGCGGAAGTTCGGCGAAGGTGGATCCATCGACTGGTTGCGGCTCGGGTTCGGTTGACGGTTCGGCGCCGTCGGGCTTGGTTGCGACATCCGTCCGCAGGAACAGTTCACCCAGCCCTCGGCCGAGGCCTCGGCGTTCAGTTGTCGTCGTCATGTCATCTCCTTTGCGCCGTGGGTGGCAACTTCGCTGGCGGCCGCCAGGTAGGACACCGAGCCGGCCGAGTCGGGGTGATAGGTGAGTACGGTCTGGCCGTAGCTGGGTGCTTCGGAGATCCGTACCGAGCGCGGAATGACTGTCGCCAGGGTTTCAGCAGGGAAGTGCTGCCGAACTTCATCGGCCACTTGCGCTGCAAGCCGGGTGCGGGCGTCGTACATGGTGAGCAGCACAGTGGTCAATCGCAGTCCATTGTTCAACTCGCCCTTGACGAGGCTGATGGTGCGCATCAGTTGCGAGACACCCTCGAGGGCGTAGTACTCACACTGAATCGGGATAAGGATTTCCGAGGCTGCCACCAGAGCGTTGACGGTCAGCAGGCCCAGCGACGGCGGGCAGTCGAGGAACACGTAGTCCACTTCGTGCTGACTGAGAAATGCTTGCAGGGCTCGGGAGAGCCGGCTCTCGCGGGCAACGATCGAAACCAACGCGATTTCGGCGCCGGCCAGATCGATGGCCGCCGGCAGCACCTTGAGCCCGGCGGCCTCCGGTGAGTCGACGATGTGGTCGGCAATGGGGGCGCCCTCCAGGAGGACTTCGTAGGTGCCGGGTGTTCCCGGCGGGTGGTCAATGCCCAAGGCGGTGCTTGCGTTGCCTTGTGGATCGAGATCGATCAGCAGGACTCGGAGGCCTCCCAGGGCAAGAGCAGCAGCGAGGTTTACCGCCGTCGTGGTCTTCCCAACGCCACCCTTCTGGTTGGCCACGACGAAAACCCGCGGATTGGCGGGCGCCGGAAACATCGGCTCAGCAGCCGTTTCACGTGAAACCTTGACATCGGGCTCGCTGGGCGGCGCGGCGAACTCGTCCTGATCAAACTGCGCTCGGCGAGGACCCGGTGGCCGGAAAGCCGGAGCCGGTGGGGCTTTGGCACTGGCCTCGAGTTTTGATGCCTCGCTCGGCCAATCCAGCGTTTCACGTGGAACATTCGGCCAGCCGATCCGGGGATCGACATGGACCGCACGAGGCCAGCCGAGCGTCTGCGCGACCTCGATCTCGATCTCAGGACCGCTGCCCATGGTCACTCCGTCTTGCTGAAAGGCGTCCAGTGCAGTCGTTACCGTACTCATGGCGGCGGCCAAGCGTGCGTTGCCACGCGGATCACTCAGGCATCCGTTACCCGAACCACGGACACCGGCTCCATTCGCTGATCAGGGGCAGCCGTCACCACGTCGGCAGTGAGGCAGTGCTGCCGAAGTACCCGCTCTGCTCGCTCCAGCTCCAGGGCGGCGCTTCGACCCTTCAGTGCGAGCAGTATGCCGCCGGGATCCCGAAGCGGATTGCACCAGCCGATCAGCCGATCCAGCGGCGCGACCGCACGAGCGACCACGACGTCATAACGCAATGGGTGATCCTCGGCTCGAGCCCTGACCACCGAGACCCGCTCGGACAAGTCGAGATCATCGAGGGTTTCGACCAGAAAGGTGGACCGTCGCAGCAAGGGCTCCAACAAAGTGATGCGCAAATCCGGCCGGAGGACGGCCAGGGGAACGCCTGGCAATCCGGCACCACTGCCGACATCGATTACCGAACTGCCGACGGCGATAAGATCGGCTAGTGCGGCGCTGTTGAGGATGTGCCGTTCCCATACCCGGTTCGACTCGCGGGGGCCGAGCAAGCCGCGGTCCATTCCCTTTGAGGTCAATATGTCGACATATTGACCAATTTGAACAGCCGCGGCCCCATACAGCTCCCGGGCGAGCTGTTCCGGATCCGGCGGCATGCCGGCGTCAGGCCGGATGAACCACCACGTGCCGCTTGGGCTCCTCGCCCTCAGACGCGCTCGTCAGCCCGGCTGCAACAACCGCGTCGTGAATGATCTTGCGCTCGAACGGGTTCATCGGCGCTAGCGGCACTCGCTCGTGCGTACTCTGCGCCTCTCTGACTGCTTCAGCTGCCAATCCAACCAACTGCTGGCGCCGGCGTTCCCGATAGCCGGCTATGTCCAGCATCAACCGGCTGCGATCTCCGGTCTCACTCATCACCGCCAGTCGCGCCAGCTCTTGCAGTGCGTCCAGAACCTCCCCGCTGGCACCAACGAGGACATCGGAGTCGCTGACGATGGAGACGTGGGCCCGATCGCCTTCGATGTAGGTATCGATGTCCCCATCGAGATCTGCGATGTCCAATAGTTCCTCGAGGTAATCCGCAGCGACCTCGGCCTCGGTCTCCAACGGGTTGGATTCTTGCCCCCCGGCTTGCTCTTGCCCTTCGACGGGCTCAGGGCCCGATTCCTCGGGCTCGGCGGGCATGCCTTCGGACTCCAGTCCTGCTCCAGCTTCCGGGCCCGGCTCATCGCTGGTCAGGTCCGGTGAGACGGTGTCCTGGTGCGGTCGGTCGGTCACGACCCCTCCTTATGCGGAATGCCTCAGCGCTTGCGCTGTGATCGGCTTTGCTTGCGCGGCTGTTGCCGTACGACACGCGGAGGCACCGCGGCAGCGGCCGCGCCGTCACCTCCCGGCACCGGCTCAAGCGGCCGAGCCCCGTTCCCGCTATCCGGCTCGGGGCCCTCGGGTTCTGGGCCCTTGGGCTTGTCTTTGCCGTGCGCCCGGCGCCGGGCCTCCCAGGCGTCGTATGCCGGCGTGCCAGGGGCAGGGTTCCGCCGAATGACATAGAACTGCTGGCCCATCGTCCACAGGTTGGAGGTGAACCAGTAGATCAGCACACCGACAGGGAAGTTGATGCCGCCGACCGCGAAGATAATCGGAAACAGGTACAGCATGATCTTCTGCTGCTGAGCGAAGGGCCCGGTCAGCGCCTCGGGCGGCATGTTCTTGCGCATCAGCTGCAGCTGTGTGATGAACAGCGTGGCCGTCATCAGGATGATCAGAACCAGTGTGACGATGTGCACGCTGGTGATCCCGTTTTCGAATCCGACCTTGAGGAAAGTGTCGGAGAGCCGGGCGCCGAAGATCGTTGCGCTGTTCAGCGAATCCAGCAGCTCAGGGTTCTCCTCCAGCCACTTGCCACGCGGAATGCCACGGGCGGCCCCGTCCAACACTCGGAAGAGGGCGAAGAAAATAGGTGCCTGGAGCAGCAGGGGCATGCAGGAGGCCAACGGGTTGGCGTTGTTCTCCCGGTACAGCTTCATCGTTTCCTGACCGAGCTTCTCTCGGTCATGGCTGTACTTCTTCTGCAGTTCTCGAACCTTCGGCTGCAGCAGCTGCATCTGCCGCGACGACTTGATCTGCTTCACGAATAGTGGAATCAGCAAGATGCGGATAACCACGGTGAGCATGACGATCGACAGCGCCCAGGTCCAGCCTGAGTCCGGCCCGAGCAGCGGGCTGAACGCGTAGTGGAAGAACACCAGGATTCCGGAGACCACCCAGTACAGCGGTTGCATGATGGCGCTGCCCACGGCCTTGATGCCGTCCCAGAGCCCCATCGACACCAGCATCGGAAGTTGGGCGAAGTTCACGCGGCACCTCGATCGAGCGTCGCTTCTTGAAGCGTGGCTGTCTGGCGCAGCGCCTGCTCTCGTTGCTCCTCTTCGAATTCAGGGGTCCCGGGCACCGGGTCGTACCCGCCGGGCGCCCAGGGATGGCAGCGCAGCAGACGGCGGGCCGCAAGCCAGGTTCCTTTGACAGCGCCGTGGACCGAGACGGCACGCAGCGCGTACGCCGAGCAGCTGGGGTAGTAGCGACAGACGTTGCCGTAGAGCGGACTGATCAACAGCCGGTACGCCTTCAGCAGGCCGATCAACACCCACTTCATGAGACGCTCCGGGTGGTCAGCCGACCGACGGCAGTCGACCAGGCCGCGGGCAGATCGCTCGCCAACTCAGCTTGCGCGGTCGCGGCGCGGGGGAGCGCCCGTACCACAAGATCAGTGCCTGCCGGGGTGGTCGGGATCTGCTCGGCAGCTAAGTGGCGCAGCCTCCGCTTAACCCGATTGCGGGTAACGGCATTGCCCACACCCCTGGATACCACGAATCCAACAAGGACCCGATCGCTCAGGTCAGGATTGGCGTGCAGAACCAGAGTGGGTCGTCCAACTCGGACTCCTGAGCGGATGGTTCGCGAAAAGTCCGCCGAGCGGGTCATCCTCGCGGTCTTGGGCAGCACTGGCTGACGGGGAGAATCAGGCGGACAGCTTCTCGCGGCCTTTGCGCCGGCGGGCGGCCAAGATGGCCCGGCCCGCTCGAGTCCGCATCCGATGGCGGAAGCCATGGGTACGGCTGCGGCGCCGGTTGCTCGGCTGGAACGTGCGCTTGCTCACGGGAAAGCTCCCACAAATCGGACTGGTGACGGGCTCGCTGAGACCTTGACAGCGACCTTCTAACGGTACGGGGGCGCGCCAAACCGGTCAAACCGGCGCAGCCCCCAAATGTGTCCCCACCGTTATCTTCGTTGTCCAGTCGACACACCGCAGATCATCAATCGATATAAAGTATGCCTTGCACAGTTGCAAAGAATCTTGCTAGCGTCACGGCTCGCCGACCACTACGGGAGAGGTTGGTTTCGAGCGCCCAGGTTACCGGCCCCGGTACCGTGAGCCTCGGATCCGGCAACTTCCACACGGTCTGTACACACATTGTGGACAACTTTGTGGGTGGAAGGCGAGGATCAACGACCGCCCCGCAGCGCTGCAGCCGAGGTCAGGATTCATCTTCGGCGCGTGCGACCGCTCCGGTCGGCGAGCAAGGAAGTTGACATTGATAGAACCCGCGCATAGCGGTTCCGACTCGATGGCTCTGGCTTGGGAGCACCTTCGCCGCGAGGCATCAAGCGAGCTTAGAGGCTGGTTGTCGACAACCAAGCCGCTCAGCCTTGATCAGGACTCGCTCGTTGTCGCCGCGCCCAATTCCTTCACCCGTGCCCAGCTCGAGGGTCGGTATCGCGAGCCCGTCGAAGCCGAGCTGAGCGGGTACTTCGACCGGCCAATCCAGCTCTTGGTCAAAGTGGACGAGAGCCTGACGCCTTCGGAGAAGCACATCGATCTTCCAACCAATGAGTCAGAGATAAACAATCGCCAGCGGGCGAACGGCGACAATTCACATGAGTTCGGCACCGATTCGGAGGAACGCCAGCTTCCACGTCGCGAGCCAGACACCCGACTGAATCCCAAATACACCTTCGAGACCTTCGTCATCGGGGCCTCCAACCGGTTTGCCCACGCTGCTGCGGTAGCGGTCGCCGAGAACCCCGGGAAGTCGTACAACCCGCTGACCATCTACGGCGAATCGGGCCTGGGCAAGACGCACCTACTGCACGCACTGGGCCATTACGTTCGCAACTACTTCGACCGGGTGCGGATTCGCTACGTCTCCACCGAGGAGCTCACCAACGACTTCATCAACGCGATCAGCCAGAACCGTGGGGTCGATTTCCGCCGCCGCTATCGCGACGTCGATGTCTTGCTGATTGACGACATTCAGTTCCTCGAAGGCAAGGAACAGACTCAGGAGGAGTTCTTCCACACGTTCAACACGCTGCACAACGCGCAGAAGCAGATCGTGATGACCTCCGATCGGCCGCCCAAGTTGCTGGAGAATCTGGAGCCGCGATTGCGCAGCCGGTTCGGGTGGGGTCTGATCACCGATGTCCAGCCGCCCGACCTCGAGACCCGGATCGCGATCCTGCGAAAGAAGGCCGCTCAGGAGCGGCTGGTCGCGGGCCCGGAGGTGCTGGAATTCATCGCCAGCAGAATCCAGACAAACATCCGCGAGCTGGAAGGTGCGCTGATTCGAGTCACCGCCTTCGCCAGCCTGAACCGGCAGCAGGTGGATCTGTCGCTTGCCGAGATCGTGTTGCGGGACCTCATCCCGGAGGGCAGCGATGCGCAGATCACCACTGGGATGATCATGGCACAGACCGCGGACTATTTCTCGCTCACCATCGACGACCTGTGTGGTCAAAGCCGCACCCATGAGCTGGTCACTGCGCGGCAGATCGCCATGTATCTGTGCCGGGAGCTGACCGACCTGTCGCTACCCAAGATCGGACAACAGTTTGGTGGCCGAGACCACACCACAGTGATGCACGCCGATCGCAAGGTCCGTACGTTGATGGCCGAGCGACGCAGTGTCTTCAATCAGGTCACCGAGCTCACCAACCGGATCAGGCAGCAGGCCTCACAACGCTGAGGCCGTACAGGTTCGGCCGGGTTATGAAACTCCACAGTTTGGGGACAAGGTTGTGTATAACGGTGGATTTCGGCGGTTCGGTTGGGGATCGTCACTGAACAAGTCGTTGACTGAGCTCAGCACATCCGCAGATACTTCCCGTGTGATTCTGGGTTGTCCCCAGCTCCCCGGGATGGTCAATAGCGGTCTGATGGCGTCAAACGACCGACGTCCCCAGTTTCCACAGCGGCTACGACTACGACGAGAAGATCTCTATTTATAGAAGGTCTAAGCCGGCGCACCGCACTCCTGTGTACGGACGGCCGGCAAGCCCGCGATAATACGGGTGTGAGTTTCCTGCGGAAACTGTTCGGCCGCCAAGAAGAACCAGAGGACGTGCCGATCACCCTCGACCTGGACCGACGCCGCGCACAGCTGCAACGTCTCGAGCGAGCACTGGACGCGTTGGCCAGCGAAATGCGCGAAGATCACACGATGAGCGACCCAGCGTGGCGCAACCGGATCAACGAATACAGCCGGCTTGCCGCCCAAGCGATGGCGCTGCGCCGCGGAACGCCAACGCGGGAAAACATCCTCGACCTGGTCTTCGAAGTAAGGCCCGTGTTCTCCGGGCCGGTTCCCGATGAGATGGCAGCCTGTGGCCCGCTGCAGGACGAAGTCATGGCGGCCGCGGAAGACCTGCGCGAGCTGCTACCTGGCGAGCGCCAATAACTCGGATCGAGGACTGCGCAACGCGCCTGGACAGGAGCGTCGCGCTCGATATGATCGTCGCGCGCTCGCCGATGGGAACGGGAAACATCGTGCCGATGCGTCAAAGGAGGCAGGTGTGAAGATCCGGCTCGAGCGCGATGTGCTGGCCGAAGCAGTGCAGTGGGCCGCTCGCAGCCTGCCGGTCCGCCCGAGCGTACCGATCCTGGCAGGTCTGCTGGTCCGGGCCGAGGGCGAGGGTGTGACCTTCTCCAGCTTTGACTACGAGACGTCGGCTCGGATCTCGGTCGCGGCAAACGTTGCCGACGAGGGCGAGGCGCTGATCTCCGGACGTTTGCTGGCAGACATTTCCCGTAGCCTTCCGGCCAAACCGGTCGATATCAGCGCCGATGATTCCAGGATGGAGCTGGTCTGCGGGAGCGCACGGTTCACCCTTCAGACGTTGCCGGTCAGCGACTATCCCAACCTGCCGGCTATGCCGGAGGCTACCGGCACGGTTCGCAGCGATGAATTCGCCCATGCAGTGTCACAGGTGGTGGTAGCCGCCGGGCGAGATGAACTTCTGCCGGTTTTCACCGGCGTCCGGGTCGAGATCGAAGGCGACCTGATCTCCCTGCTGGCGACCGACCGCTACCGGATGGCACTCAAGGAGCTTGCCTGGAACCCTGGCTCGCCCCAGGTCTCGGCCACCGCACTCGTGCCGGCTCGGGTGCTGTCGGAGACGGCGAAGTCGATGGCGGCGGGGGAGGAGATCACCCTCAGCCTGAGCAGCAGCGGTATGGGCGAAGGCATCATCGGCTTCGCCGGCCACGGCCCCGCCGGAGAACGGGAAACGACCACCCGACTGCTCGACGGTGAGTTTCCCAAGGTCCGGCACATCATGAACACCACCGCCACGATGAACGTGCGGGTCAGCACCGCTGATGCGATCGCTGCGGCTAGGCGGGTCGCACTGGTCGCCGAGCGCAATACCTCGGTGCGGATGCTGATCGGTGAGGACATGATCACCTTGGAGGCAGCGACCGGTGACCAGGCGCAGGCGTCGGAGGCGATTGAGGCGACGGTCGAACAGCCCTCCGCCGGTGACCCGCCCGTGGCTGCCGCCGGTTTCAATCCGAGCTACCTGTTGGATGCGCTCAACGCGTTCGACACGCCGTACGTGAACTTCTCCTTCACCGCACCGAGCAAGCCCTGCCAGCTCATTGGGCTGGCCGATCTCGACGCCGACCCTCGTACGGATTACCGCCACGTGATCATGCTCATGCGACTGCCCTCCTAACATGGCTGCTCGCGCATCGCGCTCTTAAGCCGCCTACGTCGTCGTCGACTCGCTTCGCTCGCTCCTTCTCCGCACGGCGGCGCGCGATTCTCGACGCTCGCAGCCGTATGGTTGGCCAGGCAATTTTGGGCCCTATCGGCCGCCTGTCCAGCTCTGTTATGTTTCTAACGCTCTCGCGACAAAGGGGTGTTCGATGCAGCTGGGAATGGTCGGTCTGGGCCGGATGGGCGCGAACATCGTTCGACGCCTGATGCGCAATGGGCACGAGTGTGTGGTGTTCGACGTCAACCGCGATTTCGTCAGTGCGCTCGAGAGCGAAGGCGCTACCGGCGCCATCACGATGGAAGAATTCGTCGACAAGCTGAACAAGCCTCGGGTTTCTTGGGTGATGATTCCGGCAGGCATCACCGGCAAGATCGTCGAGGAGCTGGCCGGGCTACTCGATGAAGGCGACATCATCATCGACGGCGGCAACTCGAATTACCGCGACGACGTTAGACGTGCGATCAAGCTTCGGGAAATGGGCATCCACTACGTCGACGTCGGAACCAGCGGCGGTGTGTTTGGGCTGGAACGCGGCTATTGCTTGATGGTGGGGGGCGAGGAGGCTGCCTTCAAGACGATTGAGCCACTTCTGAAGACCATCGCGCCCGGTCAGGGCGAGGTTGCCCGTACGCCCGGTCGCCAGGGTGAGCTCGCGCCCGAGGAGCAGGGTTACCTGCACTGCGGGTCTTCTGGTGCCGGCCACTTCGTGAAGATGGTGCACAACGGCATCGAGTACGGCATCATGGCTGCCTTTGCCGAAGGCCTCAACATCCTGGAGAACGCGGACGCCGGTCTGACCACCGGCGAGCACTCTGCGGAGATAGCGCCGCTGGAGGAACCGGAGTACTACCAGTTCGAAATCAACCCAGGTAAGGTCTCCGAACTGTGGCGGCGCGGCTCTGTGATCTCCTCGTGGTTGTTGGATCTGACCGCCGCCGCGCTACACGCCAACCCGACGCTGGAGGGTCTGGCCGGTCGAGTGTCGGATTCCGGCGAAGGCCGCTGGACTGTCAAGGCGGCCGTTGACATCGGTGTGCCGGCGCCCGTACTGGCCGCATCACTGTTCGAGCGATTTGCCTCCCGTGGCGAGGACCACTTTGCCAACCAGGTGCTCTCGGCCATGCGGCAGCAGTTCGGCGGTCACGCCGAGCTTCCGGCGGGCCAGGAACTGGAAGCTGGTGCCGAGAAGGCCGATAAGGTCGAGGCCTCCACAATCGAGCGCTGAACCGGCGCCGCGTCGACACCCCCTGCCTACCGCTCGCGTATCGTCTTTCCTAACCCGACTTTGAGCCCCGTAGCACTACTTTGAGCCTCATATCCGAGGCTCAAGGTGTGCGGGCGAGGCTCAAAGTTGCAGATTGGGCTCAGTCGTGACTCGCAGGTTGATGCCACATGTTCGTTGACCACTTGCAGCTGGTCGACTTCCGGTCGTATGAGTCGGTAGACGTCCAGCTGGGCGCAGGAGTGGCGATCTTCGTTGGCGCCAACGGGCAGGGCAAGACGAATCTGGTCGAGGCGATCGAGTACCTGTCGACGCTGTCTTCGCATCGAGTATCCGCGGACCAGGCCCTGGTACGGGTCGGCGCCGAACGCGCCGTTATCCGGGGCAGGGTGCAGGCCGGTCTGGACGATCCGCGGCAGCTGCAACTGGAGGTGGAGATCACCCCCGGCAAGGCGAATCGGGCCCGGCTGAACCGATCGCCACTGCGCCGGGCCCGGGAGCTGGTGGGCGTCCTCAGAACCGTGGTCTTCGCACCCGATGACCTGGCCATCGTCAAAGGCGACCCCAGTGAGCGGCGTCGCTTCCTCGACGATCTGGTGGTCAGCCGTTGGCCCCGGCTCGCCGGCGTCAGGGCTGACTACGACAGAGCACTGAGGCAGCGCAACACCCTGCTCAAGTCGTTGGGCGGGCGCTTGCGCGGCGTCGGTGTCACTGGCGAGATCGACGCCACGCTGCACGTCTGGGACTCCCATCTTGCCGAGGCCGGCGGAGACCTCCTTCAAGCCCGGCTCGCTACGCTGGCTGATCTCGCGCCACATGTGCACAAGGCCTACGCGGAGATCGCACCGACCAACAACGAGGCGACCGCCGAGTACAAAGCGTCGATGGATCTGGGTGCCAGTTCGGATCGAGCAAGCCTGGCCGAGGCCATGCTGCACG
>Ga0126313_10000114_pt1 | contig 33865 bp, 43 predicted proteins | sample Plot105A_FD_89954 | JGI IMG/M metagenome (GOLD analysis project Ga0126313, IMG submission 89954) | Serpentine soil microbial communities from UC McLaughlin Reserve, CA, USA - Plot105A | ecosystem: Environmental > Terrestrial > Soil > Grasslands | place: USA: UC McLaughlin Reserve, Lake County...
GTAGAAGTAAAGCCGGCCTTTTCAGCTTCCACTACAAACTCAAGCAACTGGTGCATTGAATATTGTTCTTGGGCGGCCCAATATCCGATCTTCATGTGTTCTCCTCCGTCGCTCGCTCTCTAATATCCTGTAAATTCTTCCACCTTGACTCTGTCATCTGGAACATGTAATTCGTTCCTCAGGAGATCCTGCGTGGCCTTTAACATACCGGGCGGACCACAGACATAGAATATCGAGTTGTCCAAATCGCTCTTAGTTCGATGCCTAGTTATCATCGCCTTGTCAATTCTTCCTTTCTCACCTTTCCATCCTACCGAATTTACATTATCATCAGTGATAGTATAGATAATTTTCAAATTCTTGTTCTTGGCAGACCATTCATCAAATTTATCTTTATACAAAATGTTCTGCTCATTTTCATTTGAGTCAAACATCACTATCTTTAAGTGCAACTGCTTGTCGGTGGCGTATTTTATCATGCTCCTGAACGGCGTGACGCCAATGCCGCCTGACAAAAAGATTGCAGGCTTTGAATAATCATCGTGCAGAACAAACTCGCCTTGCGGACCCCATACTAGGATTCTTGTGCCATTTTCAAGTGATGCTTGTTGCCCAGACAGTCGTGTCTGAAACCTTGCCATTACGCACGTCAAATACGGCATAATGCCAAGCGCACGTAAGGTCATGACCTTTCAGTTTTCCTTCATTGAGAGGACCACCTCGATGAGTGCATATTGCATCGATAGCATAGACTTTGCCGTCGACCATGGCTAGGACAACAGCCTTGCCTTCCGGCTCTACCTTTAAGAGGCCGCCTTCTTTGAGGTCATTTTTATTGGCAACCCTGACGAATCCCTTTCCTGCCATCATGCTATTTCGCAGCTAAATGAGAGTGTGAAATCTATTTACACGTTAGATAACAAAGTTTACGCTAAATTCAAATAGATATCTTTCTTGATTTTTTATGCACTAAATCGTCTTTTTCAGCTCATGTAATTTTGGTTTTGGTTCGTATTACTGGATCGCAAAACGAATTTATTCATGAGTATTTCTGGGTCTTTCTGCAAAGTTTTCAATTGTACCAATTTATCTCATATCTATCAATCGACAATGACTTTACAGCAGCCATTCGTAGCGATATATGAATGATACATGTTAACAAATTTTTGTTATTCTCGGTGAGCCAACTCGCGCAAGTATATTACTTCCGTTTTACGTTTGTATGGGCGATTTGTTTTGTCTGAGTATATCCCCTAAACGCTAGGAGTCGCCAGAAATTGAACCCTTTTAGCAACATGAATGCAAATTCATCCGAAAAGCCTCGAACCTGTCATTGACTCAAAAACATATGTTTGATGTTTGCCTAAATTTTCTCGATTTTATTCTTGGACAAAACACTGCTCTAGATATTATGTTGCTAAGCAGAATGTCAGTCAGAATCTCTTCTTTTGCCTCTAAATCACTTGTCCACATCCTTCCGATCATGCAGCATCAAGCCAATTCCTGTAGCTGCAAGTGATGGTGATCTGATAACTATACCTGATGCTGTCAATATTGTAGCTGCTTCGCCATGATGCATCCTTGCAAAGTTTTCCCACTTTTTTCTGCTCAGGGGTAGTGTACTGTTTGTACATCTCTGCTGCGACAAACGATCCGATTAGCAGCAAGACAGTGAACATATACAATAATAGTTTCCCATCTTGGAGATTTAAGATTTGTCATACTTTAGCTGGTAGTTAATAGAGAGAAGATCAGAGGCCATCACCCAGCAAGTTGTTGGTTATTAACCAAAAACAGGATCGAGTTAATTAATATGCTCAGGTCTGCCAAGATCGGCTGCTACTAATTGTATATGCTTGTCGTTTGCGAAAAGCCGGATGCGGCCAGGCGGATAGCGCAGGCTCTCGGCGATGCCAAGGAATCAAGGTCGGTTGGAGTCCCGGTTTTCGATGTGGCGAGCAGCGACAACCGCCATTATAAAGTGTGTTCGGCGCTTGGCCACCTTTACGGCCTAGCAGATGTTGCGGGCAACAGAGGCGTTTACCCGGTGCTTGATCTGGAATGGGCGCCGGTCGCAAAAAACGCAAGGGCGGCGCGCGCCATCAGGGTCATTTCCGATCTGGCAAAAAATGCTGATGCGTTCGTGCACGCCTGTGACTATGATCAGGAAGGAGAGGTCATAGGGCACAGCATACTGGAATACGCGTGCAGCGGCAAATACCAGAAATCATTGAGGGCCAAGTTCTCGACGCTGACTGACGACGAGATAAAAGAGTCATTTGCCAGCCTCGCAAGTCCAAACGACGGGCTCGCAGAGGCAGGCAGGTCGCGCCACATGCTTGACTTTATTTACGGCGTCAACCTGTCACGGGCGCTTGCCAGGGCATTCAAACTATCAGGCAGGTACCGCAACCTGTCTATCGGAAGGGTGCAGGGGCCGACCCTTGCGTTTGCAGTCGACAGGGAGCTCGAGATCAGGCTGTATGTCCCCGACCCGTACTGGACGATAGCCGCGCACTTCAGCAGCGAGGACGGCGAGAAATTTTCAGCGCAATACGAAAAGCCCAAGGTAGAAAAACTGGCAGAAGCCAGGGCGATTGTTGACGCATGTATCGGCAGGGACGGGACTGTGCGCGACATTGCAAGCAAGCAAGTTGTTCTGCGGCCGCCGACTCCATTCAATATAGGCGATCTCCAGCGTGAAGCGTACAGGCTGTTCAGGATTTCTCCGGGATACACGCTTGCGATTGCCGAAAAGCTGTATCTGCAGGCGTTTATATCGTATCCAAGGACGTCGAGTCAGAAGCTGCCGCTTTCGATAGGCTATGCAAAAATCATTTCCGGCCTTTCAAAGATCAGCAGCTACGGCAATCTGACATCATTGCTTCTCTCCTCAAAAAGAAGCAAGCTTGCGCCAAACGAGGGCAGGATGACTGACCCTGCGCACCCGGCGATCTACCCCACGGGAGTTGAGCCGCGGCGTATGCCGGGCGGGCTTGAATTCAAAGTATACGACCTGATAGTGAAGCGGTTCCTTGCGACGTTTGGCGACCCGGCGATAAGCCAGTGCACAGAAGTGACGATCGACGTCAACGGTTACGCGTTTAGGGCGGAGGGCAAGGTCCCGGTTTACGAAGGGTGGATGGCATTTTACAAGCCACATATCCAGCTGGAGCGGCACGAGCTGCCAGAGATGCGCGCCGGCGACAGGCTGGAAAATTTGGGGATAGAAATGGAAGAGAAGTTCACGCAGCCGCCCCACAGGTACAGCCAGGCAAGCTTGCTAGCCAAGATGGAGCAGGAACAGATAGGGACGAAGGCGACGAGGGCGGACATTATCGCCACTCTTTTCAAGCGCAACTACATCGCCGCCGGGCAGGGCAGAATCGAAGTCACCGACCTTGGCTTTGCCGTCATAGAGTTGATGAGGGCGTTTGTCCCGGCGATTGTCTCTACTGATCTTACTAGGTCGATAGAGGAGCAGCTTGAGAAGGTGGAGCAGGGCTCAGCTGACAGCGTTCTTGTAATTGAAAATGCGGTGGACAGGCTCGTCGAGTCGCTGGAGGCATTTATGGGAAATGAGCCTGACATCGGCAGGCGGATAAGCGGCGCAGCTGTCGCAGACGATGCAAAGGCTGCCATGATAGGCGCGTGTCCTGTCTGCAAGAGCGGCCAGCTGCGCATGATACGATCGCGGACGACGAAAAAACGCTTTGTCGGCTGCTCAAATTATTCTGCTGGGTGCAAGGCGATTGCGCCGCTGCCACAGAAAGGCGCCATCAGGACGACAGGCAACGCCTGCCCGGAATGCGGTTGGCCAGTGGTCGGGGTCGTGTTTGCGCGCCGGACAAAGCCGTGGAAAATTTGCATTAACATGCACTGTCCTTTGAAAAAAAGATAGCTATATAATATGCTTCGCTAACATGCCTTCACTAACCTAATAAGAAAACTGCATGCAATTACTATTGATGTTGTGCAGCGATCATGCCCATCTTTGCGAATACTGCAAAGTCTCCCTGTCCGCGCGATAAGCATGAATGCGAGTGGAAGAATACCACAACGACCACTTTCTGGCGCTGACCTGCTAGAGCTTTTTCAATAATTTCTGCTTCATCTGCTGGAATTCTGCCTCTAAGAGAATCCCCTGCTCCTTGAGCTTGGCTATCTTGGCCAGCTCGTCTGCCACAGAAACCCGCTGATTTACGATGGTCGAGGTTTGCTGCGCAGCTTTCTTGGCTCGCTCCATCCTCTGCTTGATTATTATTAAAAGTTGCTCGGCCTTGTCCTTCGGGATGGCATCAATCTGACCGTCTCCTTCTCGACCCCAAGCTAATAATCCGCTCGGTTTACTGAGCCTGCTCATTTCGCTTAGTCCACGAGCTCGAATAAGTATGGTGGCAGAGAAGACGCCTTTTTCCAATTTTACGCTAGTGATCTTGTCATATGAAATATCATCGATGTTTTCACGCATGCCAAGCATCGTTGGGTTCCGAATAATGACTCTTCTATCAGTAGCGAAAATAACGTTGGGCGTGGCTATTACCGAGCCGCCAGGCTTCATTCTCGACTGCTTGGCGACCAGCAGCACTTCTTCATCCTGCTCCAGCCTGCTAGCTATTTTCTTGATCTCTTCCAGATCCTTTTATCGGTCAGGCTTGTCTTGAACAGCGCCTGCTTCTCCTCCTCTTTTTCGCCAAAGCCAAATAGCATATACAGGATTATTATATTATAGAGGCTAGTTCCTAACCTTTGTCACTTGTGAGACAGCTTGTACACGTCCGTCCTGCGGTTCTTCAATAGCGGCAGCGACCTTCTCACCTGCTGGACGCGCGATTTATCGATTTCTACAACCTCGACGCCTTCGCGCTGGCCCATGTCTACCAGCACCACGCCAAAAGGATCAACAACCATGCTCCTGCCGCAGTAAATGTTGCCCACCTGATCCGGCGCGACGACGTACGAGCCGTTTTCAATCGCTCTTGCCTTTATCATCGTCTGCCAGTGCTCCTCCTTCATTTCGCCTGCGACCCACCCCGAAGGTGCGACCAGCACATCCGCCCCCTTGACTGTCAATATCCGCGACATTTCTGGAAAGCGCAGGTCGTAGCAGATCATGAGCCCAACGCTCCCTGCCCTTGTCCTGACCGGCTTTTCAATCCCTTTGCCACGCATTAGCTTGTCCGACTCTTTGAACCCGAGCGCGTCGTACAAATGCAATTTGCGGTAGACGGACGATACCGATCCTGTCTGGCTTATCATAACCGCAGTGTCGTAGACGCGCTGCGGCGAATTGGCTCTTTCATAGATGGTGGCGACGACACCTATCCCATTCTTTTTTGCGGCCCTTGAGAGCGTGGTGACAAATTCGCCCCTGATGGTTTCAGCAACGCGTGCAAGCTGGCCAGCGGACTGGCTGCCGGGCGAAAATGCCATCTGGAATTCCGGAAAGCATACAAGGTCTGCGCCCTTGCCGGCCGCTTCGCCGATAAATTCGACTGATTTTTTCAGGTTCTCCTGCTTGTCCTCCGACGAGCGCATCTGCACTATTGCTACTACTTTCTTTTTCAAGCAGAGCAAGAAAAGATGCCGAAAATAAAAATAGTTTGTGCCTGTTACTACTACAACGGCCTGCCGGACTGGAACCAGTTCTCCTTGGGCTTTTCGTCAAAAACCACTATTACATGCTCTGGCTTTGTCTTCAGTATCTGCACCGCAGCGTCAGTCACTGCCTTGGCGAACTCGTCCTTCTGCTCCTTGGTCCTGCCGGGGTACATCGACACTAGAATGAGAGGCATATATATGTGGAAGGGTTTACGCCGGCTGGTTTATATGTGCATCAGCGACCGGCGTCGGCGCTATTCCAACTTCCGGGGCAGAGTGGCCATTTGCCTTGGCCAGCTCATAGAGCGCAAGGAGGTAGCGCTTTATGAAATTCACCCCAGGCGATGGCCTGCGGCCACTCTCATAGTCGCTTAGGACAGAGGGCGTGATATCCATCTTGCGTGCAAGGTCTGCCTGCTTGATTCCGAACTTTTTCCTCCAGAATTTCAGCTGCTGCGGCGGGCTTTCGCTCAATACTACAGAGCCGGCGATCCATGTCAATTCGCTATCGTCGGCAACAATGTTATTGTTGTTTTCAGTACTGGACAAACGCTGATTGAACGCTCTGACAGGTGATAAAAAGATTATGCTAATAATAGAGCCTGCCACTATCGCCATATGTGACCTATGATCAATTGTACAGGCTTAATGGCAGAGTGATCCGGTGCACGCTCTGCCCTAGGCTTTCGCAGTACGTCAGGAAGATCGGGCAGACAAAAGTAAAAAGGCACGCAGGCGAGCGGTACTGGGCGCGCCCGCTGCCAAGCTGGGGCGACCCAAACGCACGGCTTTTGATAGTTGGGCTTGCGCCCGCCGCACATGGGGGCAATAGGACAGGGCGTATGTTCACCGGCGACAGCTCGGGCGACTGGCTCGCAAGGGCGATGCACGAGGCCGGGTTCGCAAGCATGCCGACTAGCAGGTCAAAAGACGACGGGCTGGTGCTCAAGGACGTCTACATCACCGCAGCTGTTCGGTGCGCGCCGCCGGGCAACAAGCCACTGCCGTCCGAGCTGGCAAGCTGCTCTCAATACCTGCGGGCAGAGCTTGAGATAATGAGCAACGTCAGGGTCATCCTTGCGCTTGGCAAAATTGGGTTTGACGCCTATTGCAGGGCGGCGGGCCTGAAGGGGCTGGCTTTTGCCCATGGAGCCTGCTACCCTGCCGCCGGCGGAGGCAAGACGCTCCTTGCCTCGTACCACCCGAGCAGGCAGAACACCAACACGGGCAAGCTGACGTGGGAGATGTGGATCGGCATCTTCAGGGCTGCAAGAGCGATTTTGGGCGAGGGTTACGCCAGATAATTTTAATAACAACAATATAAAAGAAGGAGAAATAATTAGTTAGGTGGCTTCGTTGCAGCATGACTTGCAGAGATACTCTACCTTGATGACCGGGCCCAAGTCGTACATCATCTTGCAGTATGCGACATTGTTGCACCGCGCACACTGGACCGGCCGAGGAATCGACGTGTAGGTCTGCTTTCTTGTTATCGGGGAATCAAACACTTCTATCGAGCGCTGCTGGTTAGCGCCTGCTGGCTTCTTCATGCACTAATTACATTGTCAAACTAAATAAGGGATATTACTTTGCGATCCTATCTGGCCACGGCTAAAAAAGGGCAAGCGAGAAGCAGGCATAGCATAATGAAGCATGCTGCGCCAAAAGCAGTAGAGACATGAGCGAGCAAAATAACAAAACTCCCGAGCAGGTATCGGATGAAGATTACAAAGTAGCTCCGACCAGTGGCGACAGAAAGAAGATCCTGAACAAGACATCTAGCAATAATAATAATAGTGGCAGAGAGCAGGCTGTAGAAGAAAACCATCAGCTTCCCGGCATTAAAGAGCAGGAAGAAGGCCACACCCGAATAAAGGCATATGATGCGGATGACAGCTATAACGAGATTGTAAGTGGACATAAGGCCATTGAAGCTTTTGCAACAAGGCAGGAAACCTGTAAAGTATGCGGACTGACAGCGCGCAACAAAGAAGAATTACAAGACCATATTCGCAGTGCACACTAGTGGCTGGCGAGTAGACGCCAGATGCGCAATGCTGAACTATGCGTGCCACTACCATGTTAACTGCTGCCTATGAATAATGATGGAACAGCTGCGCCAGTAGCAGCTGGATTGGCTGCGGGAATTGCGTTTATGCAGAACCCGGGAAATACCAGGATGCAGTCGTTGAAATAGCAATGCAAAACTCGACGCTTCAAAACTTGTTTGGAGGAAGAGAGGTGGTCGTATCATACGTAAGGGACTGGGGCATCAGCCATGCTACAAAATATGCCCCATCAACAGGTGTGCCCTTATGCTATTTGCAGACAAGTCTGACTCAAAGAAGAAGATGTCCCTATTGTCAGCACTGATTAACATACAGTCATCCAAAGTAGTCGATATCTCGGCTAGCACTGGCGTTTTAGTTAAAAAGACAAAGGATATTGAAGAAGTCAGCTTCTTCTTTCTAAATATCCTGACGCAGAAGTAGAGGTTAATCCATACCCAGGCCATTTTGAAATTATCTACTGGGTAGACAGGCATGTCTCTGTTTCTGAAGGAGTCAAGCATCCCAGCTGGCGTACCCTTTCCATGTGGATAGAAATGACGGCGATTTTTCACAAGAACAGCACGCAATTTTACATCAACGGCACTAATAATTACGTCATAGACGCAAGCTGCACGTCATCTGTGGATTTCCCATGCTTTATTGGAAACAAGAGGGTGCTTGAAGGGGTCAATGGCCATTTGGTATACGTCATAGATGGTAGATGGTCTGATGGAAGGAGTTCTCCGATGTATTATTGCGTAGATGCAAGGTCTGGCAGGATTCTATGGTCATACGTTGGAGAGGATTCTTACCTTGAGCTAAGAGCGTCTGGGTGATTATAGAGTTAAAAGGCATGTGTGAAAATTAGGAAATAAATATTACTTCTTGGACGAGTTGACGTCGGTCGTTATCTGGTCTATCTTATAGCGCAGCGCTTCCTTGACCCGGGTGTTGTCCACCATGTTGAGCGGACCCTTGCAGTTGGGACACTTGAAGAACAATTCGACTGCCGCGTCGAATTTCACTCTCGGGCAGTCGCGGTTGCCGCAGTGGTAGAATTCTGTCGACTCCTCGTATTCAAGCCGCTTGTGCAGCCTGTCGAGGATCTTCTTTTTCTGGTTGTCGATAAAGTTGTCGACTTGATCCTGCTTGGCGCGCCAGCGGTAGACGAACCAGCCCTTCTTTTCGTCTTTGACGCGGATGCCGGTTATCAGCGCTTTTCCAAACATGTCATAGAGGACCTTGCGGACGATGTTTATCTTGAGGCCGGTGGCGCTTGCGATCTCCTCGTCGGTGACGTCCTCCTGATTCAGGAGGGCCCGGGCCACCTTGATGTACTCCTCGCCTCCGATCAAACCGGCTATCTTGACAAAAGAACCCTCGTATTCTGCAGCACGCATTTAGTACTATCATAGCTAGTCATTTTGCCGATATATAGTTACTGCTGGGAATGCGAGAATCATGCCGTTCCATAGAGCCGGTATATGCCGCCGTCAGAGTAGTTGCTCACGTAGCTCCACATCTCGGGGCTGACCTGCAGCTGGTGGAACGTCGACTTTTGGCGCTCGTCCAGCACGTCGTAGACCATCTGACCTATCACTATCTGGTCGGGCCTGGCAAGCACGGTCATCTTGGTCGCCACGTTGATGGTGTAGCCCAAGATGTCGTAATGGGGCGCCCTCAGCCGCCTGCCGCCCTCCACCGTGTGCGTGTCCCATCCGTACTGCACCACCACGTTTTCGCCGACGTCGATTCCGACCCGCACGCTCATCTCCGGATAGTCGTACTGGTTCAGGATCGGGTTTATCCCCTCCCGCATTATCTTGATCATCGACCGGGCGCAGTTGACGGCGTTGATGCAGGGCAGGTAATAGTCGTCGCCGGTCGCAGGAAAGAACGCGAGGATGGCGTCGCCCACGTATTTTAGCACGTAGCCGCCGTAAGCAGAAATCGTCAGCGACATTTCCTGCGTGAAAGCCTGTATTATCGTCGCCAATCTATCCACAGGGAGCGTCATCGACAGCCGGGTCGACCCTACAAGGTCGATGTGCAGCATCACAAATGTCACCCTTGATTTTGCAAATTTTGCAAGGATGTTCTGTGTTTCCTCAATCGACAGGTTGAACTGCGATTCCACCTTGAGGGCCTTCCACACCCGCTCCTGTGCAAGCCTGATCGCCTGGCCAATGTCGACCACAGCGTCGAGGTAGAATGAGGCCATTGACGGAGCTTCAGAAGCTTGCTTGGCAGATGTGCTCTTTTGCTCCTCCTCTGCAGCGGCGCTTGCGATTACCCTGTTGACCTCCTCTTGGCTGACGTCTATTTGCAGCGCAATTATCTCTAGCGGTATCCCGGAATTGTGCAGGTTGATTATGGTCTGCCGCTGGTAGCTTGAAGCAGTGTCATCATCATCATCATCATCATCATCATCATCATCCATAGGCGGGATTGCTGCTGAAGAGTATTTCTGTCTTCAGGTGGTGGTAGTGGTATAGTAGTTATAGAGAATAATCCAGCAAGATGTTAATAATAACCGCCGCCATTAATAGAGGTGTGGGGCAATGACCAGTAGTAGTAGCAGCAAAAATCAACAACAACAAGAGGACGACAAGGTTCTGCTGACTCTTCCAAACATAAAGTACCTAGTAGAAGGTCTGGACGCTCTGCTGATGACCGACCTGGACGGCGATAAGCGCGCCAAGGTAATCCAGCTGCGCAACGAGCTCTTGTCGCACATAAACAGCATCTTCAGCGACTACTCGTAAACGCCGCTCTAACCTTGAAGATAACTTCGTTTATCGAGAGCGGCTCCTTCTTTATTATGTCGCCCCGCTCAAGCGTGCCCATGAGCCGGAGGGCGGCGTCGCCACCGGAAATGCTGAGCAGGAACATGAACCTGACCTGCTCGTCATAGTGTGATTTTATCTCGCGGTACAGGTCAAGGCCGGTAATGCCATGCATCACAAGGTCGGTGATGACCACGCCGTACTTGCTCTGGGCCGCGAATTTCAGCGCCTGTGAAGGGTCCGGCGTGTGGTCGACGCTATAGCCGTCTGCGCGGAGGTACACCTTCATGAGGTCCGCGGTGGCACGCTTTTGGTCTACAAGAAGAATTGTCTGAGGCAACTCTCCTTCTATCTCTTGGCGCTTTTTTCATATTAAGCGCGATGGTCAATTGTTATAGAGTCAATGATTTCTTACTACTCTGTAGGCAGTCAGAAACGTCATCAGGACCATGGAAAAGAGCAGTATCCCGGTAGACAGGTGGGTTGCGGCTAGCAGCGGCTCGAGCCTAGTAGTGACCACCAGCATGCCAAAAACTATCTGCACACAAACAACGATTGCTGCGATTATCGCAGTCTTGCGTGCCGGCTTTATCTTCCTTGCAGAATACGCTGCAGTGGCAAAGATGAGGCTGGCTGTGATGACTACCATCATCCTGTGTACGTGCTCAAAAAAGTATTTTTCAGAGGGCAGGTCAAAGCCGTTTGGGCAGAGCGGCCAGTCAGGGCACGACAGCCCCTGGTGCGAGGCCGAGATGTAGACCCCGAGCATCATGACAGAGAACAGCAGGGCAAGCGCGGCAAATGAAAGGCCTACCCCTACCTTTGGGTTAGAGGACTGCTGCATGGTTGATGCTGCTGTCACGGCAGGAGGGGAATCATGCCTTCGCCAATTATAACCTTGGCCTTTAACTATGTTCTACTTTATTTTCTCATATCTGTTTTATGCCTATAAGTCGCTTCTTGAAGCTATGGAAAATAGTACACCGAGTGACGATCTGGCAAGTTACGAAGGCAAATACCCAAAGGATCTGTTCAACAAGACGGTGATCGCAAACGGGCAGGCAATAGGCCGCGTCGCAAAGGAAACCGGCGATTTGATTGTTGTTTTTGGCGATTCTAACGATTCTAGGTTCGATATCCCCAAGTCAAAGGTTGCTGTCGCAGGCGGCTCTGTGATAATTGACGAGCCTGTCGCGCAGTACGCAGTCGACAGGGATGCGCCGCTGCCGGAAGGCAAGAGCCTGCGTCCATCGGCAGAAGAGATACGGCAGAAGGCGGGCGAGATTGAAGTGATAGAAGAGCCGTCATTGCCGGCAGCTTCCGAGCCGTCAGCAATAGAGCAAAAAGCCAAGGAGGTTGCTGGTGAAGTCAAGGGAGTCGGCTACGAGCTCAAGCATGCCGGCACGTCTGTCGAGGAAAAAGTGAGAGACGCGGGCGAGGCCATCTCAGACATCGATGTGGAAGAGGCTGCCAGAAAAGCAGCTAGGGAAGTCAAAGAAGCGGCGCGCTCTAGCGCAAGAGCGGTTGAAGAAAAAATGTCGGTGGCGCAGAGCAACGTGGAGGCGAGCCTGAGTGCAGACTCGGCACTAAAGTTTGAGAAGGAATCAAAGCGGACCACCACTGAAGTGGATCTCGGGAGCTACGAGGGCAGGTATCCAGGCGAACTCTTGAACAAGGACGTCGTGCTGAACAACCAGCCCATCGGGCATGTCGCCAAGGAAACCGAGGACACAGTCGTGGTCTTTAGCGACACTGATAGCTCGATTAGGTTCGACATCCCAAGATCCGCAGTCGTCGTGGAGGGCGGCTCGATTGTGGTAAACGAAGACCTACTGTTCAGGTACAGGACGCGCAGGGACGCGCCCCTGCCAGTTGAAAGGCTGAGGCCGTCAGCGGAAGAGATACGCAAAAAGGCGGCAGAGCAGGTAGTAGAGGTTGAGAAGCAGCAGCAGCAGCAGCCTCCGACAACACCGGACAGGATAATGAGCGAGGGGCAGCAGCTATCAACCGCGCCAAGGCCGGCAACCATGGGCGTATCAGTACCGGAAGGATATGTGGACACCGAGTCAGAAATAGTCAAAAAGATGAAGAGCGCGGCAAACGAGCTTAAGGAGGTAATAGTTGCAGGCACCAAGGTCGCAAAGAAAAAGATGAAAAAAGTGCAGCGTGAAGCAGCAGAAAAGCAGGTCGCCATGGACGCGGAAGCCATTTCAAGGATGGGCGGCCTTGCGATGGAGTTTGCAGATTCGTTTGAAGACGTGCTGTCGGAAATCAGGACAAGGACGTACGCGGAGCAGGTGCAGATATACACGGGATTTTTGAAGCTGATGGACCAGCAGCGCGACCTCGTGCTTGCCCGGCGAGACCTTGCAGCTAGGCTGAGGGACTCGGTCTCAGTTCCGGTTGTAAAGCCGGAAGATGTGGAAGGACGCAGGCTTCACGCGTCGCCAGAGCTACCAGCACCTGAGAAAGAGGAAGAGCAGGAAGAAACAACCACAACTACCAAACGCACTGATACTACCGTGAAGAAGCGCAGCAAGCGTAGCGGTGCTGCTGCAAAAAGAAGCACGCGCAGCACTGCGGCCTAGTAGTGCACTCTTGAGTTCTCGTAAAACCCCCTGTCCTCTTCTGCCATTACCGTTCGCTTGTGGCACTCTTCGCAGAGCAGGTACTCTGTATTAGCCGGCAGCTCCTTCTTGCACCTACCGCAGAACTTTTTCAACAACGATGATAGCATATATCTAGAATAAAAGCTGCGCCACAGAAATCTAATTAAGGATGAAGTCCAAAGTCAAGACGGCCTACAGCGTTGGCTTTGCAAAATGAAGTTTTCAGTGCATTATCGTATGCGACCAGCAAGGGGTTCCAGATCCACCCGGACGCCTTTGCCATGCTCAAGGGCCTTAACACCGATGTCGTAGCAATAATCAAGGAAATAATCAAGGTGAAAAAGCAGTCAAAGAATTTTGTCATTCTGGTTGACGACATCAAGAACCAGATCAGGCTAAAAAAGGCAGCCGAGGAAGGCCCGGCCGAGCAGACCTGCAACCTCCTGATGGACCCGACGCCCAAGGTCACTACTGCTGAAGGCGTCGACGGCTACGCCGCGCTTTTCCAAAGCAGGTTTGAAAAGTCGATGCGCATTCTGGCGCAGAGGCCGGATAGCAAGCGCATCACCAAGGTAGCGTCGGTGAAGCAGAACGTGCGCGGCGGCAGACAGGCTGCTGAGAGGGGAGGGGGGAGGAGCCTGCACGGCCGTGCAGGCTCGACAATAGTGGCAGGACTTCTCATGTCCAAGCGCAGCAAAAAAAATGGCCTCGAGCTTGCAATTGACGACTACACCGGGGTCCTCGCCGCAACCGCCATGACTGAGGAGGCGAAAAAGCAGGCTGCAACCCTCGCCTTGGACCAGATGGTCATGCTCGAGCTCGAGAACGGCAAGGGCGCGCCAGGGCTTACTATCAAGAGCGCCATAACGCCCGACATCCCTGATCACCTGCCCAGCAGAAGCAAGTCGGAAGCGTACGCGGTTCTGATTTCAGACATGCATGTCGGGAGCAAGTATTTCATGGAAAAAGAGTTTTTGCGATTTCTGGATTGGCTGTCCTCATCATCTGACGACGACATTGTCAGCAAGATCAAGTTCCTCTGTATCGGAGGCGACCTTATCGACGGGATCGGCATATTTCCAAATCAAGACAAGGAGCTTCTTGAAATGAATGCAGCGAAGCAGATGAGCCACGCTGCGCAGTTACTTTCAAAGGTGCCCAGGCACATCAAGATGCTGGTGATACCGGGCAATCACGATCCCGGGAGAAGGGCCCTCCCGCAGCCGGCCATCCCAAGAAAGGATCTGGGCGAGCAGCTCTACGGCTTTGAAAATTGCACGATGCTTGGCAACCCTGCCCTTGTGGAGATGAACGGCGTCAAGATCTTGATGTACCATGGCCAGAGCCTTGACGACGTCATCGCGACCACGCCGGGCCTCAGCTATTCCAAGCCTGCCGAGGCCATGAAAGTGCTTCTCAAGGCGCGCCATCTGTCGCCGATATACGGCGAGCGCACGCCCGTTGCTCCAGAGCTGGAGGACATGATGGTGATCTCGGAGGTGCCCGACATTTTCCACTCGGGGCATGTGCACGTCCTGGACGTGCAGAACTACCGCGGCACTTTGATTGTAAATTCTGGCGCGTGGCAAACCCAGACGAAATACCAACAGACGATGAATATCATGCCAACGCCAGGCATCGCCATCGTTATCAACCTAGCGACGCTCCAGCCGTTCATGCAGGATTTCAATCATCAATAATAAGGGCTGCGAACGTCGAGTCTTCCTTGAGCGCTTCTCTGACAGTCGTAAGTGGTATTGTTATCCTGATCTTTTGTGACCTGCCGTAGCGGCCTTGGTTGACAATGTCTGTTGCGACCAGACCTAGGAGATCCAGTTTGTTTATTATCTGTGTAACGCGCCGTTGTGTGAGGGGCTCCTGCTCGGTCTGCTGACACACTGATGAGTAAATGTCGTAGACTTCGCCGGTGTTGCTGTTCTTTGACCTGCTTATAGCCAATATCACGAGTTTCATGTGGGTAGGCGCATTTTTCAGGACTTCATAGGGTGTGTCCTTTTCTATTTTTTCTTGGGCAGCACGAACATGCTTTTCGTCGACCTTGATTGCGCTTTCTCTTTCTGCAAGCTCTGCCGCGACCCTCAGCAGATCTATCGCCTTTCTGGCATCACCATGCTCCCTTCCTGCCATCGCTGCACAGAGGTTTATTGCTGCATCGGAAATGGCGCCTTCGTTGAATGCAATCTTGGATCTTTCATGCAGTATCTGGCGTAGTTGGTCCACTGTATAGGGGTTGAAAACCATTTCCTCTTCACTGAGGCTACTCTGGACGCGTGGATCGAGTTTGTCTTTAAAATCGAGGCTGTTGGATATACCGATCAGCGAGATAAAGCCTCCCTTTGACATACGCTGGTTGGCTCTTGTAAAGCTGTAAAGGATGTCGTCGCCACTCTTATCAACTAGTGAATCTATTTCGTCGACTACCAAGATAAGGTGAAGTTTTTTCTTTTGTATGAATTGCAATATTCTGCTGGTTGCCTCTCCCATAGAAAGTCCGGTGAATGGGACCTGCTTTGTTTTGTCCTCTTCTTGGTTTAGTCCTATTTCCTCGGCAACTTCGAACAATACTTTATAAGCGGTGCTGGCGCCTTTTGCGTTTACGTTAATGGCCTTGACTCCTGTTTTGAGCTCCTTTGCTTTGTTGGTGAGTTTTTCAACGACCTTCTTGACTACTGCGGTCTTGCCCGTTCCAGGTTCTCCGAATAACAAAAGGTTTGACGGCCTGGCATTTCTGAAGACTGTTGAAAGCACCTGAGCCACAGTTTTTTCCTCCTGCTCTCTGAACGGGAGTTTTTCCGGCACATAGTCTATTGTCAGGGATTGACGGTTTTTGACAAGCGACCTGCCGCTTGTGGCCTTGTTAAAGATGTTGTCGATATCAGACGAGCTCAACTGTCAATAATCACCACAGCAACAATTGCTAATTTTAACCCGCTGCCACCCCTTTCTTTCTTTTGCAGAATCAAATTTGTTAACTTTACCTTAACAGTCATGTTAACAGGTCGGTTTTAAACCGCGGAATCAACTTGTACTAATTATCAAATCAATTCAATGACATTGATTCATAGAAGCTTAGAGAAGGGGTTGCAGAAGAAAGGGTGGGGTGGGGCCGGGCAATAAGAATTATGGTTGCCTGCTTGCTGTTAACGTAGCAGAAATGACGGCGCCAAAAAGGCCCAAAAATGACCCCTTTGTTTCCACTGGAGCGTTAAGGACCGACGTTAACGCTGTTAATAGGCCCGGGCAGACCCCTCCATTTCCACTGGAATCGCAATCAGGCGATTTCTTACAAGAAAATTGGTTAACATATGGCAATTGTTAACCAGAACAGCTTGCCTCTCATGCGCGGTTAACAACAGCTAAGCTGGTTGTTATCAAAGTTGACAGAGCTGGTGTTAAGTGTTAATACGTTAACAAGTCAAGATACCTCTAGCAGAAGAACGGATATGAACTCGAGAAAAAAAAAGGTCAAGATAGAATTGGAGGATGCCGAGGGGAGCAAGTACAACCTCTCGTTAGAGGGCAATATTTCAAAGGATAAGATCCTAAAGATAGTCGAGTTCATGGATCTGCTCAACATCGAAGGTCCTGCGAACGGCGAAGGTGAGGCGTTCAGCAACAGAAGGGCGGCATCAGCCTCTGTAGGCGACAGGATATGGAGTCTGGTAGAGGAGAAGTTCCCATATGGCAGCTTTACTTCGACAGACATCCTAGAGCTCTACGAGGACCAATACAACGAGCCTATCAAGCTGAGCATCATCTCGACTTACCTTTCTAGGTATTCAGAGCGCGGCAGGCTCATGAGGAGCCGCCAGGGCAAAGAGTGGGTTTACAAAACGACTAGACAGCAGCCGGCAGCTCGGATGCAGCCTCCTTCTCCTTCAGCCTCTCGCGACCTGAATCAGTGATCTTGTACCTGAAAGGCTTGCTGTTGGCGTCTCTGTCAACGAGCCCCGAGTCGTGGAGCTTTTTCATCAGGCGGGCCGTGTGCTCTCTAGTCCTGCCAATGGCGTGCTGAACCTCGCGTGAGGTGCGCGGCCTCTCTGCCAGCAATTTCAATATGTAATCGTTCGTCCCGTTCTGCGCTCCCGCTGGCTTCTCAACTTCTGCTGTTGTTGCATGCTGCGTGACTGCAACAGGCCCACTCACGGGCGTTACGTGAGGTTGCGGCTGGCGTGATTGTTGAAGTGACGGTGGCTGTAGGTAGTGTGCTGCCTGCTGTGATGCAATATCGTGAGATGGTCGCTGCTGCGGCGATGCCCTCAGCTCCATGATGTCAACCTTGGTTCGCAGGTCTGCAATCACCCTGTCGTAATCACGCAACCTGCGGGTATATTCGAGCACGACTGCTTCTACCACTGCATCGTCAGCGTAAAAATCACGCTTTGAGCGCAGGCTGCTGAGCCTGCTGTAAACCATCACACCGGCCATGCCGGAAAAGAACGCAAGCGCGTACAATATCACGGTTTCAAGATCAAAAAGGCCGACAAGGCTTGATGCGATCGCCGACAGGTCAATGATCATGTCACGGCATTACGCTGCAATACCGTGATTTAATGCTATAGAGCAATCTTGTTTTACAACTTGGACATTCTTTTTAGCAGCTGCTCCATCACGGATATCACGTCGGCCGTGCGTGCCTGGAGCGGGACATCACTGCCCTCTGAAGCAAACATCACACCTAGTTGCTCCGCCATCCTGCTCAGTGCCGACAGCGCTTCCGGTTGGAGTACGCCCGTCGATTGCAGAAGTATCGCGCTGTAAAGGACGGCCATCACCTTCTCCCGGCACTGCCTGACCTGCCTCCAATACGCTCCGGAACTGATGTTTTCAGGCTTGCCGCTGCTCTGCAGTCTTTTAGAGATTATTGAAATCTGATGTGGCGTAAACAGAGAATTTGCAACAAGGTAACCAAAAAGATTGTTAGAATTAGATTTTGCATCGGCCATATGTACTATACAGATTTGTATAGCGCATCTGAGGTATTAAAATCTTCATAATATGATGACACCAAACTTTAAAACAGCTAGCGCTCTTCAATAGGGGATGTGGCAGTAGGAAAAGTAGAGCAGTACCTTCGCGATGAGATAAAGAAGCGCCGCACCATTTGCCTTCCACTCATTGATTCTGAAAACTCAACAGACGCAGTATCGATTGCAAAAAAGGTGGAGGAGATGGGCGCGTCTGCAATCCTTGTCGGCGGCTCGTCCGCAATCGATCAATTGGAGCTGGCCAAGGTCGTGACAGAAATCAAGGCCAGAATCAAGATACCCGTGATATTGTTCCCGGGGAACGTCACAGGCGTGTCACCAAAGGCCGACGCAATCCTGTTCAGCTCGCTGCTAAATTCAGAGAACCCTTACTTTATCACAGGGGCCCAAGCGCTTGGAGCGCCTGCAGTCAAGAAATACGGCATCGAGCCACTGCCCACCGCCTACGTCATAGTAGGCGAAGGAACCGCCGCCTGGTTCATCGGCAGAGCAAGGGGGATACCATTCCACAAGCCAAACCTTGCCGTGATGTATTCGCTCGCCGCGCAGTACATGGGCATGAGGTTTGTTTACCTCGAGGCCGGTTCAGGCGCATCTCAAAACGTGCCGCCGGAAATGGTGGCCGCGGTGAGGAAGCATTACGAAGGCACGCTTATCATTGGCGGCGGAATACGGACGCCGGAAATTGCCGGCCAGATAGCAAAGGCAGGCGCAGACATTATAGTCATCGGCACCATGATAGAAAAGGATGGCAACTGGCAGGAAAAATTTTCGTCAATAGTCAAAGCCATCAGGTCGCGATGATGACGTAGTATGATGCTGGAAGAAGCCGAGATCCGCCTGAAGGACATCCGCATGCCGGCGTATTACCGGCGCTACCAACAGGACATTTTGAAAAGCGTCTACCAGTATTACCATCACGCGCTCAAGGCGCGACGGCGCGGCATAGACGTTGCAGACATTGTCGAGCCCAAGATCGCATACGACTTGGCAGACAGGGTCGCAAAAATGCACAATATCTACATCGCAGACAGGCTGCGCACCATTCTCTCTCAAACGACAAAGGAAAACGCTGCCCTCAAGATAGCGGAGGAGATTGCCGCCGGCGAGTACGGCGCAGGCGACCTCCGGACGAGGCTTGACGACGCAGTGCGCGTGTCGCTTGCAGTAGTGACAGAAGGCATGACAGTCGCCCCGCTGCAAGGAATATCTGACGTCAAGATAAAAAGCAACGCAGACGGCAGCCAATACCTGTCGGTATCGTTTGCCGGCCCAATTAGGTCGGCAGGTGGGACCGAAGCCGCGCTCACCATGCTTATAGCGGATCATGCAAGGAAGGTGGCCGGCCTTGCAAGCTACAAGGCAAACTCATTTGATGACGAAACCGGCAGGTTCGTCGAGGAGCTCAGGATATACGAGCGCGAAGTCATGGGCTTCCAGTTCAAGGTCCTTGACGAAGACGTGGTCAAGTGCATCTCGAGCCTCCCGGTGGAGCTCGACGGAGTCGATACCGATCCTGTCGAAGTAGTCGGCCACAAGGGCATGCGCAGGATCGAGACAGATAGGGTGCGGGGCGGCGCGCTCAGGGTAATGAACGACGGCCTGATCGGCCGCAGCAGGAAACTGCTAAAATTGGTAGAGACTCTGAAGCTGGACGGCTGGCAGTGGCTCAAGGAATTAAAGGGAGCAATCCAGACGGGCGACGATGACGCAGCGCACCACAGGATGTCCGAAGTGATCACCGGCAGACCGGTGCTCTCGATGGCAAAAAAGATAGGCGGCTTTCGCCTGCGCTACGGGCGCTGCTGCAACACCGGCTTTGCGACGGTGGGGGTACACCCCGCGGTTCCAGCTTTGCTAAATTACGCCATCGTCGCCGGCACGCAGATCAAGATGGACATGCCCGGCAAGGCATCCACGATAGCGCTCGTCGATACAATCGAGCCTCCGCTTGTACGGCTCGACGATGGCAGGGTGATGCAGGTGGCGACGGTTGGGCAGGCAGAAAAGATCCGCAAAAGGGTCGGCAAGATCCTATACCTTGGCGACATGCTGATAAGCTACGGCGATTTCCTTGAAAACAACGCGCAGCTGCCGCCTGCAAGCTATGTCGAAGAAGTGTGGGCTCTGCAGCTTCGCTCGAAATTGCTGGCAGCAGCTTCTTTTGATGTTAACAGGGAAAGAATGATCTCGCTGGTCGAGAACCCGCTTGCCCGGCTGCCTACTGTTGAGGAAGCATTCGAGATAAGCCAAAAGCTGGGCGTGCCCCTGCATCCGAGATACTCGTTCTACTGGGACACAATAAGCGCCGCCGAAGCGCTGTACCTGAAGGAGAAATTGCCAGCAGCAGACGACATGGTTCTGCCGCACGATTCCAAACTCAAGGATATCTTAGAGAGGCTCGGCGTTGCTCATTCAATAGCAAATGACAAGATCAGGCTTGACGACGCAGATCAGGCAGCATCACTCTACAGGTTGCTCGCCGGCCCGGCGCCAACAGAATGCAAAGATGCAATAGAATTTGTCAGCAAAACATCCGGCGTTGCAGTGATGCCGAAATTTGCCTCCACTATCGCGGTAAGGGTCGGGAGGCCGGAAAAAGCCGCCGAGCGCAAGATGAAGCCGCCGGTGCACGTGCTCTTTCCAGTGGGCGCAAAGGGAGGCGCGACCCGCGACATCCTGAAGGCTTGCAAGGAAGAGTCGTTCTATACCGAAATCGCAAACCGCTACTGTGACAGCTGCAAGGTGCCGTCTGTCGGGACGCACTGCCGCTCCTGCGGCGCCTCGACCCTGCTGCGCAACCTATGCATGGTGTGCAGGGCAGAAATCGAGGAGGGCGACAGGTGCGGCAGGTGCAGCAAGGAGGGCAGGACCTACTCTGCCGTCAACTTTCCGCTAAAGCTTGCGCTGGAGCAGGCCCAGAAAAAGCTGGGCGTCGCTCCCACGGAGCCATTCAAGGGGGTCAAGGGGCTCATGAGCAGGGGCAAGGCAGCAGAGCCGCTTGAAAAGGGGATATTGCGCCAAAAGCACAACCTGTACGCATTCAAGGATGGCACGATCCGGTTCGATGCCACGAACGAGCCGCTGACGCATTTCAAGCCAGCGTGGATCTCTGTCAGCGTCGGCAAGCTGCGCGAGCTAGGCTACACACGCGATTATCTCGGACGGGATCTGGTGTCGCCTGACCAGATAGTGGAGCTCATGATGCAGGACGTGATAATCCCCCGCGACTCTGCAAAGCACCTTCTGAATGCCGCAAAATTCATCGACGAGGAACTTGCCAAGCTGTACGACCTTGAGCCGTTCTACAATGTGTCTTCCATCGACGATCTGGTAGGCCACATGGTGGTCGGCCTTGCGCCCCACACCTCTGTCGGCATAATGGGCAGGATAGTCGGCTTTACCGACTCACAGGTTTGCCTTGCGTCGCCCGTGTGGCACTCTGCAAAGCGCCGCGACTGCGACGGCGACGCCGACTCGATAATGCTCCTGATGGATGCCTTCCTCAACTTCTCATTTGACTTTTTGCCAGACAAGATAGGCGGGCTCATGGACGCGCCGCTGCTGATACAGCCTGTTGTCTTGCCCCACGAGGTACAGCGCCAGGCGCACAACGTCGACATCGCAAGCGCCTACCCGCTCGAGTTCTACGAGGCGACTTGGAAACAGACCAAGGCCGGCGACGTGGCAGGCATGATAGAGGCGATAAAGAACAGGATAGGCGACGAGCGCCAGTTCTTTGGCTACGGCTTTACGCACCTGACGGACGCGCTGACTACAAAGGAACAGAGGAGCGCCTATTCCACGCTGAACACGATGGAAGAAAAGCTAAAGATGCAGTTTGACACTGCCAAGCTGATAAACGCGGTAGACGCCGACGAAGTCGCCGCCATGGTGCTGACGACGCACATCCTGCCGGACATTATGGGCAACATGCGTTCATACTCTTCGCAGACGTTTCGCTGCACGTCATGCGGCGCCAAGTTCCGCCGGATGCCTCTTGCCGGCAAGTGCATCGAATGCGGAAGCGAGCTGATACAGACGGTGACGAGAGGCGCAGTCGAAAAGTACCTCCGCATAGCGATGGGCATGTGCAGCGAGTACAAGGTAAATGACTACTTGCGCAGCAGGGTCGAGTCGATTGCGATGGAACTGAAACTGATCTTCAAGGAAGAAAAGAAGATCCAGTCGAGCCTGATGGAGTTTATGAGCAGCGGCTAGGCTGCTGGCTAATTATTCTTGTTACTACCGTTGCTGTCGCTGCTGCCTGCATTTTTCTGCAATTCTGACATGGCCTCATCCAGATACTTCTTTATGTCCTCATCCATCATCGACGAGCAGACGCCAGTCTCCTCCGCTGCCCTGTCAGACTGCTCCCTTGCAATAGCCAGCACCCTGTTCTGGAGCTCTTGGTCGATCCGCACCGTTCCAACTTTGCCGAGCAGGTGGCGCGACGCCCTGGTAACTTTCCTAATAGACTTGCGGAGCCTGACGTCCTCGGAGACAGAAATCGCGGAGGAGTAGAGGCTCATGGTGGAAATGAGCCCGGTCAGCGCCACCAGCGAATGGGCCGGCAGGCCGAATGGAGGGTACGTCGCATGGTATACGGGCGGCATCATGGATATGGCCTGCATGATGATTGCAAAGGCTGCAATCAACAGGTAATCCTGCACAGGGCTCTCTGCCGCCGCTTGCTGCGCTATCCTCGACATCGTGATGTAAGAATACACGATCACCCCAAAGCTGACAAACGCGCTGGCTATGACAAAAACCCCGAACGTGGCAAGGTCTTCCGCGTAAAGGTCAAAGCTGCCGGAAGTGTACGCCGCCAGCGTCGGGACGAGCGCTCCAAAAAAATGAGACCATGGGCACGCAGACTATGGCCCAGTATTTCTCCCTTCCTATTTGGGAATAGTATCTCAGGTGCAGGGCGCTTCCGATCATCAAGAGGACGAACGACGCCAAAAGCGATATGGCGTACGCAATGATAAACAGCATGCCCACAAATCCATGCGTCGTCTAGTTAATAGAGTGGAACACTATCTGCTGCGCCGCGGGCTCTATCACGGCTGGCTTGTCCTGCAGCAGGATGCTGCTGTGGGTAAATATGTTGACTCCCATTGCTAGTGCAGACAGCGCTGACTGCCACAAACATGGCAAAGCCGGGCGCAGTCACCAGCGGCCCTTCAATAATGTCGATAAACCATGCTGCAAGCGTGTCAATGGCAAGCGCGGCGATGAGGATGCAGCTTGGCAGCGCGACCTCTCGTGCATAGCTGCTGCCTATGATGGGATTGTTGTTGTGTTGCATGGCGGCAGAGGAAGAGGTCATATCTGCATTATCATTAGGAGAGATACTGCAGTTTTGATATATTTAATAAATATAGGTGTGGCAGCAGGCTCTGAAAGTCTGCTACGATAATTAATTGGCAGCCGTCCCGTCCACGAACGTCTTGTAGATCTTGATCGCGTCCTCTTCGTCCTTGGCGCCAACTATTGTCGCAGCGCCGCTTGAGAGAAAGCTGACGGACATCCTGCCCGAGTTGACCGCGGTTATCCCGAGGTTGCCCCTTGTCTTGACCTGGTAGCCAAGCGACTCAGCGTTCTTGATTATGCTGGGCAGGCTGATTGGCGCCGGCTCGGCAGGCGTGACGGTCCACGTGCGCTTGCCCCTATCACGCCCGCACAGCTCTTCAATTATCAGCTGCGACGCGACCAGATTGCTTTCTTTTCTTGCGGTTCCGCATGCCGGGCACTCGTCCTGCCTGAACATTTGAACCCTGTCAAACGAAAGCTCATTCAGGTCGATGTAGAGCAGCCTGTTCACGAGCGTAGGCTGCTGGCCCGTGATTATCTTGATCGCTTCGGACACCTGTATGCCTGCAACCAGGTACAGTACGGACGGGTGAACGCCTTCTGTGCTGCAAGCCGGCATCTCTTCCTCCTTCAGCTCTGGGAACATGCAGCGCAGGCACGCAGAGTTGTTTGGCAGTATTGTCGATACAGACCCTGTCACGCCAACTGCACCGGCGTAAATGAGTGGGATGTTGTGCTTGATGCATGCGTCATTGAGGGCATAGCGCGCGTCTACGCTGTCCAGCGCGTCGATGACAATGTCAAAGCCCTTGACGATGCCCTCCGCTGTGAATTTTGTAACAGACGTTGGCACCGGCTCTATCTCTATTCCAGGGTTGAGCTTGCGCAGGCGCTCTGCAGCCGCTTCTACCTTGACCCGGCCAATGTCGTCGTCGGTGTAGAGGTGCTGCCTGTGCAGGTTGGTTACTTCGATGACGTCCCTGTCAACGATGCGTAATTTGCCGACGCCCATCGCCACCAACTGCGTGATGACAGGGTTGCCTATGCCGCCCGCGCCCACAACACACACCTTGGCGCTCCTCAGCTTCTCCATGCCTTCAAAGCCTATTTCTTCGAGCATCACCTGCCTTGAGTAGCGCTGGAGCTCTTCGCTTGTCAGCTCCGCCCCTCCTGCCACCGCCGGCAGTATGTAGACCGAGTCGCCGTTTTTGAGCTGCATGGTCATGCCTCCGCTAAAGCGCATGTTCTTGCCGTTGACGTAGATGTTGATGAGCGAGCGGGGCCTGCCATTGTGGTCAAACACCCTACGCTTGAAATCGTCGCCCATCTGCTCTGAGATTTTGGAGAACGCCTCCTGAAGGTCGGAAGCCTCGAGCGGGATCTTTTTTTCTCCCTGCCCCCTGTTCAATACTGATGGAACTACAAATTCTACCTTGGCCAATGCTATATCACTATCACCTTATCATCGCCGAGACTTCTGCTGCGTCCGGCTTGACAGCGTTAAGTTTCGGCAGCAGTCCTATAATTGCTTCTGTAGCCTTCAGCCCATTGCCAGTGACATAGCACACAGTGCACTCGTCTTTCTCTATCTTGTCCTCTTCGACCAGCTTCCTGAGCACCGCGACTGACACGCCGCCCGCCGGCTCTGTGAATATGCCCTCCGTCTGCGCAAGGAGCATGATGCCGTCGGTGATCTCCTTGTCGCTTGCCTCCTCTGCAATGCCGTTGTACTGCTTTAATCGCTTGAGAACGTAAATGCCGTCGCCCGGGTCTCCTATCGCCAAGCTCTTTGCTATTGTTTCTGGCCGCTCGACCGGGATCACTTCGTCGCTGTTGCGCTTGAACGCGTCAACCACTGGCGCGCACCCGTGCGGCTGAGCCGCGATTATCTTCATGTTCTTGAGGCTGCCGATCAATCCAAGCGAGTGCAACTCTTCAAAGCCCTTGCATATCGCGTTGAGCATCGCGCCGCTGCCGACCGGGATTACTAGGCTGTCTGGGACCTGCCAGCCCAGCTGCTCCGTCACTTCATAGGCAAGCGTCTTTGAGCCTTCGACGTAATACGGCCTCATGTTGATGTTGACGACGCCGATTCCTTTCTTGTCGCCGATTATTGAGGCGAGCCTGTTGGCATCATCATAAGTTCCTTCCACGGCGACAAATTCTGCGCCGTATGAAAGTGCTTGCGCTACCTTGACATGCTCGATGTCAGATGGCGCAAAGATGTAGCAGGGCAGGCCTGCCTTTGCTGCGTGCGCCGCAGTTGCGGCAGCCAGGTTGCCAGTAGACGCGCAGCCCACCGCCTTTAATTTTGTCTCCTTGGCCCTTGACACCGCGACTCCGGCCGGCCTGTCCTTGAACGAAAACGTCGGGTTGACGGAATCGTTCTTGATGTACAAATTCTTCAGACCAAGCTTGGGGCCGAGCTTGTCTGCCGCCTGGAGCGGGGTGAGTCCTGCGTTCAGGCTGACAATGTTGCTCCTGTCTGCAATTGGCAGGAGCTCAAAATAGCGCCAGTACGTCTTTTCCCTTGATTCAAAGGTGTGCTTGTTTACTCCAATAATATTGTCTTTGTTGTAGAGGACGTCCAGAGGACCAAAGCAGTCCTCGCAAACATAGCGAAACTGCGGCTCGTACTCTTTTCTGCATTCCCTGCACTGTAGCGATTTGATACTGCCCATGATTTTCTACTCTCCCTCAAATAATATGTGATTAAAACTTCGCTAAGCACCATTTTAGCATTACTAAATTTTTTTAGGCGTGTATGTTGTATTGCTGAATAGCCATTTTCCTGCAAAATTTTCAGCAATGCCCTGTAGGCATGCAAATTCTTTATGGTTTTGCAGTTATTTCAGCACATTGTGGAAGCACGACCTATTGCCAGTGTGGCATGCAGGCTTGTCCGAGTCCACAATGTACAGTATCGCGTCAGAGTCGCAGTCGACCAGAATTTCGTGTACTGGCTGGACGTTGCCGGATTCCTCGCCCTTCATCCAGAGCTTGTTACGCGACGTGCTCCAGAACCAGGCGTTGCCCGTTTTGAACGTGTTGTTCAGGGCTTCCTTGTTGGCGTAGGCCAGCATCAGGATGTCCTTGGTCTCCCTGTCCTGCACTATGACAGGAAGAAGACCGTTGCGCTTTTCAAAGTCGATGTCCTTGAGCGCCTTGGTGTCCATACGTATATGCGCATTTGATAGCGGCATGGACAGAAATAAATCTAGTGCATTCGTCAGCCAGCGCGGCGACAAATGTGGCATTTGCTGTCTGTTTTTTCCTATTGGACCAGCTTCTTCATTCTGCCCATAATAAGTTAAGAGTTAGCGATAGTAACTTATTCCTGTTTCCTGTACATTCATTGGTAATTTGGTCCATAGGTAGTAGATTAAGAATTCCTTGATGAAAAAGACTCCAATCAGCTACTCTTTGTATCATTTCAGCGTATCTCGTAAATACTCGACGCGATTTTTTGGCATAATTTTAGATGAAAAAGATGATGGCACACAAAAGAACCCTGATCGTCGTCGCCGCTGCAATGATGTTGTTGCTAGTTGATGCCGCTATTAAAACAGCCCTATTTTCGGTACCATCCTTTCCGCTATTGTCATCATTGATAAGAGATGCTGCTGCCACTACCACTACTTCTGATGATTGCGTTGACTACGATAGTTCTGAAAGAATCATCGTCGTAACCTGCGACACCACCTTTGAACAGCTGGAAGAAGATATCAACGACATTTCAGTTCTGGAAGAATTGGGAAATGGGGAATACCTGCTTAGCGCAAACATCGAAGTTGCAGACGGGATCAGGCTGACTATTGCCTCGCCAGCAGTTACTTGGGTAAAAATCAGCAATGAAGGACCTGCAGACATGCAGTACAACATCCGTGTGCGCGGGTACATGGACTTGGATGGGGTAAAATTAACTTCTTGGGACCCGGAAGAGAACTCGGTGGTAGAGCAGAATGCGGACGGGAGTGTTCCTAGGCCATTCATAAGATATCAGGATGCTGAGGGCGGCATCATAAAGAATTCAGAGCTTTCTCATCTGGGATACAGCCCAGACATAAGAAGAGGTTTCTCTGTGATTGGGGATAGCCACAACATAGAGATAAGGAATAGCGACTTCCATCACTTTTGGTATGCTTTCTATTCTAACGGCGCCAAAAATGTTACAATAGATGGCAGCAAATTCCATGACAACCACAAATACGCAATAGACCCACACACCGGGACGCATGACATGCAGATCACAAACAACCATGTCTACAATAACCCGGGCAGCGGAATTATCTGTTCTCTTGACTGCCACGATATTTTAATTGAAAATAATGCAGTGCATGACAATGGGAAAAACGGAATAAATTTTTCTCGCAACATGCACGATTCGATAGTGAGGAACAACACTATCTACAACTCTGACAAAGGAATAAGAATAACTGAATCGCCGAACAATGAAGTGTACGACAATATCATATTCGATGTCTCGGATGGGTTTTACCTGACGAATCCATCAACGCCTGATGATGGACATACTACCGGAAACAGGATATACAACAATACGGTAATAAATGCCGATAACGGAATCAAAGTAGGAAATTCGGATAGCAACATTCTTGCAAACAACACATTTGAAAATATTACATCTTTTGAATACTCTCTTGGGAATGGCGGTGAGGTGATAATAGAGAACCAGCGCTTTACAAATGACAAAATATCGGGAGAATCGGGAACAAACATTGCTACAATTTCAAACTCTGGAACGATTATTGTTGATGTTGATGATGATCCGGATGAAAATCATGATACGGACGACGACTCTTACATTGTGGAACTATCGGATGAAACGATAACTATAGAATCAATAAATTGAAATTCCCACCCGCAGATGCCAAATAACCATTCATTTTTCTTGTCAAAGCTACTGCTCCTGCCGCAAGAAACCCGAATTCAATTCCTTTCATTTTTCCATTTGCCCATCATCATTTTCTCTTCAATTGTTGGTAGGCATTATCAGCAACCTGAAAAAAGGTGCAGTTTAGGCTTGCTTATGCCAAGGCTAATGCCATAGCCTGTAAAATACCATTCTGCAAGCTGAAATTAAAGCTATTGTTAGAGAATTGAGGCGGCGGCATTAGTTGCAGCAGACAGAGATATATTCCCCCTGTGCAAAAGATGCTGTCAGCGAGGTGGGGAAGCCAGGTTATCCCGGCGGGCTCATAACCCGCAGAGCGGTTTCCACTTTTGCAAAATTGCGGGTGGCCGTAAGTTCAAATCAACCCCTCGCTACTTACTATTTTTTACAAACCAAGGAAGCCCGGCCTTTTCAAGGCTATACCTTTGGATGCCAGACAAGACATATTTCCATAAGCTTACAGCGCGATAACTGTGTGACCCTGCGAGACGATGCTGCTATTGCCAGCCATCCAGTTTCGTATACGATATCTCTGTATGGCCAGTTTCTTGCTAGTGATTTTCCACATCATCCTGGTGTAATTCTATAGTAAAATGTTGAGTTGTGCTATTGCCCTTCGTAAGAATACTTAATAAAATGATTTTACATTTTGCAGCTGCTCTATGCAGAAAGGCGACCTGTAAAGGCTGCAGCTATAGATAGGACAAGATAGATCCGCTGCAGCCTTTACAGGTGATTGGCGGCGTGTGGGGCGGCATGGTGCATCTTGCGCAGCCGCCAGATGACTTTTTTACGCTGCGCCATATCGTGGTATATATTCCGGCGTTGCTCTGGGCATGATCGCTGCTCCTGCGGGCCTTTTCTTCCTTCTTGAAAAAACAACTATGAAAGGGGAAAATGGCTACGAAGTGATCGGGATAAAGCTTGTATTCATAGGCTCAGGGCTGTAGGCGTTTGCAGGCCCGTTTGACTACTGGTGGCACCAGACCCTCCCGCAGGAATCACTCTTGATACTGCCTTTTCTTGCCCCTTCGCACATGGTATTCGAGATAGGCATCATGTTCTTATGGCGGCTTCGCTTTGGGGATTTTGCTGCCTGAGAAAGAACTTTCTCTATAGGGCATTCATGCCATATACGAATCTGCGCTTGCATTCTTGAGATAGAAAAAAGGGTGTAGTAAAAGCAACAGCTGCATAGTCACAATCTTCAGCCTGTGCTTAAGCTGAAGTTGCAGCTCGATTTTTCGAGGCCGTACCTCTGCAGCGGCTTTGTGAGGTGCCGGTGCGCCTTTGGAGTCGGGATGTAGAGGCCAGCCCTGATGTCGCGCTCTTTTGGCACCAGAATTTTCTTTGCAGTGGTGTCTCTGAATTTGCACCTGTCACACTGGTAGCCCTTGTTCCTGCCCTCCGACTTCATGCGCTTGCCGCACATCTTGCATAGAGGATTCAAGGCATCAAAGACAGGCGCGAGCTCCAGCACCGACAAATATTCAACATTCAGGATCTTGGGGTGCTTGCTCGTGCCTTTTCTCACGCCGCAGCCAATTTCGATCAGGTCGCCAGGCGCAAGATTTGCTGCAACATTTGCAAGGCCGGTCGGCTCGTAGACGGCCGCCGGCATTTCTGCGCCGCCCTGCTCGACTGTGAAGATGACGTGCCCACCCTCCATCGCAAGCGGCCTGCCCTTGACCCTGCACTTTACGTAGCCGGCAGTGTACGCCTTGATGTCGGCAAGCTGCAATTCGTTTTGCAGATGCATATTTGTCCCCTGGTTTGAACGAAAGATCATCCAACCGTCCAGCTCTTCTCCTTCTGGCTGCAAAGCCGCCAGCGCCGACGCGACAACTTCGGGGCTCTCGCCCCTCACGCCAAAGAACACGGGGTCAGGACCGTGGGGCGCAATCAGTACCCGCTCATGATTTTTGTCGTAATTGTTGAATGTATTTGGATAAGTGTCTACGCTGAACTTGACAACTTTTTGCCTGTCCACGATACGTGGCATGCCGCAGTTCTCCGGCTTTCTGTACGCGATCAGCTCGAACGTGTGATCGCAGTCAAGCATCAGGCAGCCCATCGCTCCAAGCGAGCCGACAAGCCCCTGCCCGTTTCCAAAAGTAAAGTATTGGACGCTTGCAAGCTTTGCCATCTTTTCGGCCATCTGCCTGCTCATCACATCGCACATTGCAAGGGCGCTGAACTGCTGGATTGCCAAAGGAACACGGTCGCTCTCTAAGAACGCAGCTCCTGGGTTTGCGCCGCTGCCTATTGCCGAGCCTTCCTCCACTGCCTGTCTGACGTAGTCAATGACCCTGCCTGCGTCCTGCACTCTGGCCCTCAGGCAGACTGCCCCGTTGCCTCTGGTTTTCCAAGGGATGTTAGGGTTGAGCCTGACCAATAGCGGGTAGTCGATAAGCTCGGCGCCCATCTTTTTCTTCAGGTGCTCTGCCACCTTGAATGCAAGGTGCGTCGTGCATCTGCCGCCCCGCGAGTCCGTGTCGTCAAACGCAACGTGGAGGGTCTGCATGTATATGCGGCTTTTTCAACGCCGTGTCTGTATATAGCCGTATAATGTTTGATTCGAAAAATAACTATAAAAGTTGAGAAGGGTTAATATTGGACAACTGTCGACTTTTGTATCAGTCTATCTGCCCAGGTTAGACTGGCTGAAAAAGAGCAGGCGCTTTTTAGCGTTGTACTGGAAAAAAGCCACGACCAACATTAGCGGCCCACCGCCGCTAGTATCCCTCTGTACAGGGCTATCGGCCCTGTTCTTGCTCAGTCATTTTCTTGTTTTGAATTATATCGCTGTTATAAAATTGGCATAGGGTTTAAATAGTTTCAGCATGGATCGTTGGGTAAGTGAATTAGATGCCAGTCGCAATACTTCCTGATATTAGCGAACAACACTGCATCGGCTGTGCGCTCTGCGTAGAGATCTGCACTGCTCTCGGCCCGGATGTGTTGAGAGTAAAGCCAGTGGAAGGTTGGAAGAGAGGTAAGGCATTCGTGTTCTATCCAGAAAGATGCATCTCTGACGGAGCATGCATTGGCGTTTGCCCAACAAAGGCAATCTTCTGGATGAGGCCGATGGATTATACCCCAGGACAGCCAGTCCCACTGAAGAAGAGCGGCCTCTTTGTAAAGGGCTGGGAAGAAGGTTAAGAAGCAAGTAGGTCCTCCACTTCCTTTTCTTTTAATTTTTATTATTATTATTGTTGTTCTTCAAAAATTATTAATACTGTATTTGCTTGCTTGATCTCTATTGGTTGACTGGGACGAAGAGATCAAGGCCCACCTTTTCTGGGTCTGGGGCGAAGAGGAAGGCTTTATGAAGCGCGGCAGGGAGGGCATGCTCGTCATCACGGACAGGCGCCTTGCATTCATCATCAAGACAGACATGACCTACAGGATGCATGACACGCATTCTACCCGGCAGTTCAACAGGTTCAAGAGCGGCGAAAACGTCTTCCGGCCTGCCGAGGGCTACAAGCTTGAGCACCTTGAAAAAGACCTTGACAAGAGCCCCGACAACATAGAGATCCCGTTCAGCCAGATCCTAGACATAACTTCGGAGGAAAAACGCTGGGGGACGCTCCTCAAGGTCAAGGTCAACTTGGGCGACAAGTCCAAGGTGCGCAAGTTCTCGATAGTCAAGGGCTGGGTTAAATACCCTGCCAAGGACCCGCTTGAGTTCCAGCACATGGACTGGAGCCCGCTTATAAACCTGGTAAAAACGTCTTCGCCGCCGTAAATTTATATTGCATTTCTGCAAGAGAAACTGTAACAATAGGACCGATTTATGGTCAAGACAAAGGCATTCGTGTTCATAAACACAGATGCAGGAATTGAAACGCTTCTCCACGAAGAGATAGAATCGCTTGACGGCGTCAAGGAGGTTTACGACCTGTACGGCGAGTACGACATGATGGCAATAGTGGAAGATGAGACGGACAAGGATGTAGCCAAGATAATCTCATGGGAGCTGCGCAAGATAAAGGGGATCCGCAGCACCAACACGATGGTCGTTGCAAAATAGTAATTAGAGGCAACTTTTCTTCCTCTTCCTTACATACATTGCCAAAAAAGCTGTTCGTGGTCGGAGTGGGCCCCGGCTCGCCAAGGTACCTAACTGACGCTGCCAAGGAAGCGATCCGCAAATCGCGCTATGTTGTAGGCTACAAGTACACGCTGGCGACTATTGAAGGCTTCATTGACAGGAGCAGGCAGCAGGTTCTCGAAGTCACGATGAAGACGCAAGAGGAAGTTTACCAGAATGTCTATCAGAAAATGAAGGACGGCGAGTACTGCACAGTGCCTTTCACCGGCGACGTCAACTTTTCCGAGTCAGAGGTGGTCGACAGGCTGCTGGAGATCTTTGATGACGATAACGTCGAGGTAATCCCAGGCATAAGCTCCATCCAGGTAGCAGCCGCAAAGGCTCAGGTCCCGACTGACAAGGCTTTTATCGTCACGTTCCATGTGACAGGCGACATCGAGCAGAAAAAGGCCGAGCTGCTGCAGGCAGTCAGGCAGGAAAAAAGCGTGATACTGCTGCCAAGGCCGTGGCCGCGCGACCCGTCAAAGCACTTCATGCAGTCCGAGATCGCGAAGTTCCTGCGCGCAAACGGCGTCGACACTACCAAATTAAAAACCTGGGTTTTTGAGCACCTGACGACTGATAAGGAAACCACGTTTGCAGGCACCGTAGCCGACCTTGAAGGCAAAGAGTTCAGCGACCTGTCTGCAATGGTCATCGACCAGACAAAGAGGCAGACGTACCTTGGATTCTAGCGTGGCTCTGCAGCCGGCCATGAATTTTATCGGCACATGTAGAGTGACTTTAAATATTAAGACAGGTTTCATGTTTCTGGTATGTCAATAGATAACAAGTCTGTTGGCATTGCGTCACAGGACAAGGGCTCGATAAGGTATTGTGCTGAATGCGGCGCCAAAATGCCCAAATCGCAGCGAATCTGTCCTGCATGTGGCGAGAGCCAAGCTTGACCGACCTCCCCTCTTTTTGTCGTCGTCATTGGTTGTAATCTTTAAAATCAGGCACGAGAACTTCATGCATATATGAGCCAGGAACCTAAATACCCAGTCTCCCAGACATACACCGTCCTTGATGGCTATGACATTTACAGAAGCAACAACCTGATAGTAGCCCTTGTGGTGGTCCAGAGCCAGTACGGCAAGGACCTTCGGCTTTACCGGTGGATCCGCAAGAAGGACCAGTGGAAGGTCGACCTATGCAGGATGGGGGTGGGCAGGTGGAAGTGGGGTGAGATTGCTGCCAAGGCCGGCGAGTTTATCGAAAAGTACGGCCTGAAAAGCCAGGCAGCGGCCGACGCTGCCCCTGAAGAGCCATCATCATCGTCGCCTGAATGACAATAATCTACGCGTCAAAGATGGATAGTAGTAGCCTTGTCGAGGCCGCCAAGCTGCTCTATCAGCTGCAATTCTATCACTGCCCCTGCAAACAACACTGCTGCAGCTATCCCAAGCTCGATAAAGGTGGGAACAAGTGACCCTTCAAGAAAATGCCGCCTGTTGCCTGCGCGCCAGGGCTTGTCTTTTATCA
>Ga0126313_10000115_pt1 | contig 33654 bp, 36 predicted proteins | sample Plot105A_FD_89954 | JGI IMG/M metagenome (GOLD analysis project Ga0126313, IMG submission 89954) | Serpentine soil microbial communities from UC McLaughlin Reserve, CA, USA - Plot105A | ecosystem: Environmental > Terrestrial > Soil > Grasslands | place: USA: UC McLaughlin Reserve, Lake County...
GAGAGCCTCGATCTCCATGACCGCCGACTCGACGAAGTCCGCGAGCCGTGCCCGCGTCGCGGGCGAATGGCGCTCGACCATCCAGCGCTCGCGCTCGGTCAGCTCGGCGTCGCGATCGATGTCGTCCCTCTCCGCCGCCTCGGCGAGCGCCCGTTCGCCATTGCCGCGCACGAAGACAGTGGAGCGCAGGGTCGCCACGAGCGCCCAGGTCTCCTCGGGCAGCGGCCCCCAGGTGAGATCGCCGCCGAAGACGATGAGATCCGGTTCGGCTCCTGCTCGCAGCTCGCGAAGCACTGCCTCGAGCGCCGCCGCGTTGCCGTGCACGTCGGAGAGCACGGCCACCTGGCCAACCGGGTGGGAGCGACGGCTGAGCCGCTCGGTCACTGCGGCTGATGCCGTCGCCACCTTTGCTGCGCCTACGCGTGCTCGCGCATCCAGTTGAGCAGGTGGAGGTAGTCGGCTCGTGCGGGCGCGAAGACGTCGATGTTCTCGACGGACTCGTCGCCGACCGGCTCGATGTAGTGCTCGACGCCTGCGGGGATGACCATGAGCGACCCGGGCCCGACCTCGTTCGCGTCCTCGCCGACGTGGTAGACCGCGCGGCCCTTCGTGATCATCGCGATCTGGTCGAACTCGTGGCTGTGCGGCCGGACGTCCATCCCCGGCTCGCAGTGGTTCATGACGAGCAGCATGTCGTCGGTGCCGAAGCCGCGGCGTCGCACGCCGGGCCGCACTGGCTCGTCGGGGATCTCGTCCCAGGTGACCGCCTTCACGGGTCCCTCCTTTCCGGGGGCAGGAAGCCGAGCTCGGCCGAGAGGCCGTCCGCCGCATCTCGAAGCGCGCCCGCCGCGGGCGTGCTCGGGTCGGCCGGGACCGAGGCGGCCGTCCCGACGAGCGCCATCGCGGCGACGATCTCCTCGCCCTGGAACACCGGCGCTGCGAGCGCGGCGATGCCCTCGACGATCCGCTCGTTGAACCCGAGCCCCGCCTCGCGAACGGACGCGAGCTCGGCATCGGGGTCGAGGTAGGCGCGGAAGATCTTCCCCTGTGCCGAGTCGAGCGGGAGGCGCGAGCCCGTCCGCACGTTGATCCGGACGAGTCGGTCGGTGTTGTCCTCGACGCGCACGACGACTGGCGCCTCGCCGTCCCAGATCGACAGCACGGCCGTCTCGTTAACCTGGCCGACGAGCCGCTCGAGATACGGTCCTGCGACCTTGATGATCCGCAGGCCCGCGAGCGCGGTGGCGGCGAGCTCGACGATGCGCGGGCCGAGCGTGTAGGCGCCGCCGTTCCAGCGTAGGAGTCCGGCCTGGCGGAGTGCGGTCGCGTAGCGGTGCGCCGTCGCCTTGCTCGTCCTGAGCCGAGCGGTGATCTCGCCGAGCGTCAGCTCCGGCTCGTCGACGGAGAAGAGCCCGAGGAGCTGGGCGGCCCGCTCGACCGACTGGTTGACGGGTGCCTGCTCGCGGACGCTCATGTCGCCACCGCCGCCGCCGCGAGCTCCTCGGCGAGCACGTCCACGATGCGGTCGAGCTGCTCGCGCTCGATCACGAGCGGCGGCGACATGACGAGCTTCTGCCCGGTCGCCCGGACGATGACGCCGCGCTCGCGGACGCGGGCGGCAAGCGCGGTCGCGTCCTCGACCTGGAGCTCGAGCCCCGCCATTAGCCCGAACCCGCGGGCCTCGCCGACGGCGTCGAGTTCCTCCAGTTCGCGGAGGCGGTCGAGGAGGTGGCCGCCGAGCTCGCGCGCGCGGTCGAGAAGCCCCTCGGACTCGATGATGCGGAGGTTCTCGAGCGCCACCGCGCAGCCGGTCGGGTGGCCGTTGTACGTGAACCCGTGACGGAAGGCCTGGCCGTCGAGCGCCTCGACCACGCGATCGCCGACGAGCACGACTCCGAGCGGGAAGTACCCGCTCGTCAGCGCCTTGGCCGTCGCGACGAGGTCGGGCCGGAGGTTCCAGTGCTCGGCAGCGAACCATGTCCCGGTGCGTCCGTACGCGGTCACGACCTCGTCGAGGATGAGCAGGATGCCGTTCCGCTCGAGCACCTCGGCGACGCGCGGCCAGTAGTCGTCGTGCGGCGGGATCATGCCGCCGACGCCGATCACCGGCTCCCCGATGAACGCAGCGATGCGGCCGGCTCCGACCTCCTCGATCGCCTGCTCGAGCTCCGCGACGAGCCCGTCGGTCGTCGTCCCGCGGAACGGGAACGGCGCCGCCAGGTGGACGAAGTCGCCGGGCAGCGGGCCGAACCCCTCGCGGAGCGGCGGGAGTCCAGTCGCGCCCAGCGAGCCGTAGCTGACGCCGTGGTAGGCGAGCTTCCGCGTCAGGACGATTGTCCGCTCGAGCTCTCCCCGTGCGTGCCAGGCGAGGCGGGCCAGCTTGATCGCGGTCTCCGTGCTCTCGGAGCCGCCGTTCGTGAAGAAGACGCGCTCGAGGCCGGGTGGCGAGAGCTCGGCCAGTCGGGCCGCGAGCTCGATCGACGGCGGGTTGGAGAACTCCCAGAACGAGGCGTAGTACTCGAGCTCCTCCATCTGGCGGCGGGCGGCGTCGGCAAGCTCGCGCCGGCCGTGGCCCACCGGGCAGACCCAGAGGCCGCAGGTTCCGTCGACGTACTCGTTGCCGTTCTCGTCCCAGAGGAGCGCGCCCTCGCCGCGCACGAAGACGACCGGCGGCTCCGGCGCGCCGACGACGGCGTGCGGGTGAAGGACGTGCGCGCGATCGAGGTCACCAAGGCGGCTCATACGGCGTTCTTCACCGTCTTCAGGGCCGTGTATTCGCCGATCGACTCGGGGCCGAGCTCGTAGCCGTAGCCCGAGAGCCCGCGGCCCGAGAAGGTCGAGTACGGATCGAGCCCGCCGTACATGTTCACCCAGACCGTTCCCGCCCGAAGGGCACGTGCGATCCGGTGTGCTCGCGCGCCGTCTCGCGTCCACACCGCCGCGGCCAGGCCGTACTCCGTGTCGTTGGCGACCGCGACCGCCTCCTCCTCGTCCTCGACTCGGATCACCGCAACGGCGGGACCGAAGATCTCCTCGCGGTTGATCAGCATGTCGTTCGAGGTGCGGTCGAAGATGGTCGGCTGGACGAAGAAGCCGTTCGGCAGGCCCTCGACTTCGGCCGCGCCGCCGCCGACGACGGTCTCGGCGCCCTCGTCCCTTGCCGCGCCGAAAAGGCCAAGCACCCGCTCGCGCTGGCTCGCAGAGACGAGCGGGCCCATCTCCGTCTCGGGGTCGAGGCCGCGGCCGAGGCGAATCGCGGAGACCTTCTCGGCAACCCGCTCGACAAGCTCGTCCGCGACGTCGTCGGAAACGACGAGCCGTGCGCCGGCAGTGCAGATCTCGCCCTGGTTCCGGAAGGTGGAGCTCATCGCACCCGCGACGGCCTTCTCGAGATCGGCGTCCGGCAGGACGATGTTGGCCGACTTCCCTCCGAGCTCGAGGGTGAGGCGCTTCAGGTTCGTCCGGGCGGCCGCCTCCTGGATGCGCCGTCCGACTTCGGTCGAGCCGGTGAAGGCGATCTTGTCGACCCGCGGGTGCGCGGCGATCGCCTCACCGGTGGATCCGTCGCCGGTGACGACGTTCCACACGCCGTCGGGGAAGCCCGCCTCCTCGGCGAGCTCGGCGAGCCGGAGCGCGGTCAGCGGCGCCTCCTCGGCGGGCTTGTGGACGACGGTATTTCCGCACGCGAGCGCGGGGGCGAGCTTCCAGGAGGCGATGACAAGCGGGAAGTTCCACGGGGTGATCACGCCGACGACGCCGAGCGGTTCGCGCAGGGTGTAAGTGAAGACGCTCGGCGCGGCCGGGTTGGTCGTCCCGAGGATCTTCGTCGGCCAGCCCGCGTAGTAGAGCCACGTCTGGGCGGCGAACCGAACGTCGCGGCTTCGGGCCTCCGCGATCGGCTTCCCGACGTCCCGCGACTCGAGCTCGGCCAGCTCGTCGGCCTCGCGCTCGACCAGCTCCGCGAGACGGACGAGAAGCCTTGTTCGCGCCGTCGGATCCAGGGCCCCCCAGGCCGGTTGGGCCTCGCGCGCCCGGTCGACTGCGGCGTCGACGTCGACCTCGCAGGCGAGCGGAATCGTCGCGAGGACCTCACCGGTGGCCGGGTCGACGGTTTCGAAGGTAGGAACGCTCATCGCAACGACGCCTGTGCCGCCGCGACGAGGGCCGCCGCGCTGAGCGTTCTTGCGACCGCCGTGCTCACTATGTGAAACTCTGTCACAGATGCTGAACCTCGGCAAACGCGTCCGTGGGCTCTTCGTAAAGCTCCCCGCGACCGAGGTGATCGACCTTGTCGCCGCATCGAGATTCGACTTCGCGGTCGTCGATCTCGAACACTCGCAGCTCGCCGAGGTCGAGGCGTTCCGCCTCCTTCGCCACGCCCGGGCCCTCGAGTTTCCTGCGCTCGCGCGGATTCCTTTCGTCGAGCGCGGTCTTGTGAACCGGCTACTGGAATCGGGTGCGGCGGGTATTCATCTCTCGACCGTGAGACGGGTGTCCGAGGTCGAAGAGCTTGTCCGAGCGTGCCGGTACGCGCCGGGCGGGCGGCGCTCGATCAGTCTGACGCACGCCGGCGCCCGCTACGGCCGGACGTCGCTTGCGGACTATCTCGCGGCCGAACGTGATGCCCCGCCGCTCGTCGTCCCGCAGATCGAGACGGCCGAGACCGACGACGCGCTCGACGAGATCGCCGCCGCGGGGGCCGACGTCCTCTTTGCCGGTCTGACCGACCTCGCCGTCGATCTGAATCTCGACCCCGCGCGCGTCGACGCGCGCCTTGACGAGATCACCGCCGCCGCGGAGCGCGCGGGGATCCCGCTCGGCGCGTTCGGGCGGGACGAGCCGCGCGTCGGGTATCTCGCGACGACGACCGACCTGTCGCTCCTCGGGGAGGCGATTGACCGTGCCGCCTGATCTCCGTGTCCGGCTCGGCCCGCTCGAGCTCGCGAACCCGATTGTCTGCGCCTCCGGTGAGTGGGTCGCCGACGGCGAAGCGATCCGGGCGGCGCTCGACGCCGGCGCCGCGGCCGTCGTCGCGAAGTCGACGAACGAGTCCGAGGCGGCCAAGCGCCAGCTCGAGGCGGCTCGATCCGTGCGGCTCGACGAGAACTGGGCGCCGGTCGGCGGACCCTCGCGGCGAGCCGAGACGCTCCTGAACCGGTCGGGGCTCGTCGATGAGCCGTTCGACGAGTGGCTGGCCGTGCTCGCGCGCGAGGACGAGCGGGCCCGAGAGCGCGGTGCCTACGTTGTCCCGAGCCTCATCCCGGCCGACGAGGACCGGCTCGTCGAGATGGCGCGAGAGGTGGAGGGCGCCGGCCTTCGCTGGCTCGAGCTGAACGTGGGGGCCGCGCACGGCGAGGAGGCCGCGCCGGGAGCGATCGTGCTCGCGGGGGACGCCGAGCGTGTCGCCGGTCTCGTCCGTCACGTCCGTGGCGCGATCGCGATCCCGCTCACCGTCAAGCTGCCGGGAACGGGCGACGTGCTCGGGATGGCTCAGGCGGCGCGCGGCGCCGGCGCCGACGCGCTCTGTCTCGCGGGCCGTCCGCTCGGCTTCCTGCCGGATCTCGAAACGCGTCGCCCGGTGCTCGGGACATTCGGGGCCGTCGGCGGCCCGTGGGCGCTGCCGCTCACCCTCAGGTGGGTCGCGAAGGCGCGCGCCAGGGTGGGTCCCGACATGCCGCTGATCGCGACGAACGGGATCCGGGACGGCCGCGACGCGGCCCGGGCGCTCCTCGCGGGCGCGAGCGCGGTCGAGATGGGGACGGCGGTCTGGGTCGACGGCCCGGCGTCGCTTGGCGCGGCGGTCGCCGGACTCGCGGCGTACCTGGACGAGCAGGGCGTCGACGCCAGAGAGGTCGTCGGCGAGGCCGCCGACGAGGTCATGACGTATGAGGAGGTGGCCGATGAGCTCCACCGGCACGTTCGGTAACACGATCACGGTCGAGGCGCTCGAGAGCGACCCGTATCCGATCTACGAGCGTCTGCGCGCCGAGGAGCCCGTCTCGTGGGTCGAGTCGGTGGGCCTCTGGCTCGTGACGCGCTGGGACGACGTCGTCGCGGTGGACAAGACGCCCGACCGGTTCACGGGCGAGACCGAGCCGTCGACGCTGAACCGGACGTTCGGGAAAAACCTGCTCGGATCCGAGGGCCCGTACCACGACCGGATCCGCGCGATCATCTACCCGGCATTCCGCGTCGCCGCGATCGGCCATTACCCGGACGAGGTGATCGCACCGCTCGCGAACGAGCTGATCGATGCGTTCGTCGACCAGGGCGAGGTCGAGTTCGTCTCCGAGTTCGCGGAGCCCCTGTCGACGCGCGTACTTCGTCGAGCGCTGGGCCTCGCCGACGTCCCCGAGGAGACGCTTCGCCGCTGGTTCGTCGAGTTGGCGACAGGGGCGTCGAATTTCGAGGCCGACCCGGCGAAGCAGGAGATCGCCGACCGCGCGAGCGCGGAGGTGGACGAGACGCTCGAGCCGATCCTCGACCGCCTCGAGTCCGAGCCCGACGACACGCTCGTCTCGACGATGCTCCACTCGGAGGTCGACGGCGAACGACTGACACGGGCGGAGATCAAGTCGAACCTGAAGGTGATGATCGTCGGCGGGCTTCAGGCCGGCACAGACCTGATTGCCCTCTCGCTCTGGGGGCTTCTCGCCCATCCGGAGCAGGCGGCCGACGTCGCCGCCGACCCGGGACTGATCAACCAGGCGATCGAGGAGGGCGCGCGCTGGCACTCCCCCGTCGGGACGTCGACGCGGCAGACGACAGGTGATGCCACGCTCGGCGGCGTCGATCTGCCGAAGGGTGCGCTCGTCGCGGCCGTGCTCGCGTCGGCGAACCGGGACGAGAACCATTGGAACGACCCCGACCGCTACGACATCCGCCGGCGAGAGGGAGCGCACCTCGCGTTCGCGACCGGGCCGCACCTCTGCATCGGCGCGCGGCTCGGCCGCTACGAGGCGCGGACGAGCTACCGGATCCTGTTCGAGCGGCTTCCGAACCTGCGGCTCGACCCCGAGCGGCCGACCGAGATCACCGGCTGGGAGTTCCGCTCGCCGCACCACCTGCACTTGCTCTTCGACGCGTGAGGGAGCGATGACGACGACGACTGAGCTGACCGAGGACTACCTGCGCCGCCTCGACGCGGTGCAGCCGAAGAACCTGCCGGAGGATCTCGACCTCTTCGACGAGGAGACGGCCACGAGGGGCATCCGGCTGAATAAGGCCGCCTATTCCCTGAAGGACGATGAGCAGCGGAGACTCTTCGCCGATGACGAGGACCGCTGGATGGAGCAGTTCGGCCTCACGGACGAGGAGCGCGATCTCGTCCGCCGTCGCGACTGGATCGGCCTCTGGCGAAACGGGCTCTCGATCTACGTGATGGTGAAGCTCTCAGGTGTCACGGACACGGCCCTGCCCGAGATCGGCAAGCAGATGCGCGAGTCGGGAGGGAAGGCCTGATGGCGCGGGTGATCGGCGGCATCGGCGCGTCGCACGCCCCGTCTATGGAACATGTCTACGACGCGGGCGAGAACGTGCGCGGTGCGGACGAGTGGCAGCCACTCTTCGGCCCGTTCGAGCAGGTAGCGAAGTGGCTCGAGGAGCTTCAGCCCGACCGGTTGGTGGTCATCTACAACGACCACATGGACGAGTTCTTCCTGAGCGCGTACCCGACGTTCGCGCTCGGCGTCGCGGACGAGTATCCAATCGCGGACGAGGGGTTCGGCGCGCGGCCGTTCCCGCCGCTTCCGGGCGACGCGAGGTTCGGCTGGCACATCGCGCGGGGTCTCGTCGCGGACGAGTTCGACCCGACGATCTGCCAGGAGCTCGAGGTCGACCATGGCGTCATCTCGCCTCTGCCGATGGTCGACTTCGCCGAAGGCGAGGGCGGTTGGAAGATCCCGATCGTGCCGCTCGCGGTGAACGTGATCCTGCATCCGCTGCCGACACCGCGGCGGTGCTTCAAGCTCGGCCAGGCGCTCCGGCGCGCGATCCTCTCCTATCCGGAGGACCTCGGCGTCGTGGTCGTCGGGACGGGCGGGCTCTCGCACCAGCTGACGGGCCCGCGGTTCGGCGCCGTGAAGGAAGAGTGGGACCGCGAGTTCATGCGGATCCTCGTCGAGGATCCCGAGCCGCTGTGCGATCTCACCCACGAGGAGCTCATCCTTCGTGGCGGCACCGAATCCGTCGAAGTCGTGAACTGGCTCGCCATGCGCGCGGCGCTTCCGGGGGACGCTAAGCCGGTTGTCGAGGCGTACTACCCGCACCGGATCATGGGCTACGGGCTGCAGGCCTACGCGGTCGACGGGGCGGCGGCGTGAGCCTGCGTTGCTTCTTCTCTGACGGGTGTGTATCGCGGGTCCCGACCCGCCCCCTGCTCACGCGCGAGCGTATCGCGGGAATCCGCACGTGTGGTGCGCGGTTCGCGCCGAGAGCGTGACAGCTCGTCCACGGGATGCGCGTGAGCTCGGATCGAGTCGCGAAGCTCCTCGAGGGGGCCGTCGACCTCCACGTTCACCCCGCCCCGTCGCCAATGCCACGCCGGATCGATGCCGGCGAGGCAGCCGACCTCGCCGCCGAGGCCGGCTTCCGCGCGGTGGTCATGAAGTCACACCACCACTCGACCGTCACGGACGTTTTGGCACTCGAAAGCCGCGGCGCCATGCCGAACGGCGTCCGGGTATTCGGCGGCATCGCGCTCAACGGCCCGGTCGGCGGTCTCAATCCGCAGGCGGTCGACCTCACCCTGAAGCTCGGCGGCCGCATCGTCTGGTTCCCAACGATCGCCGCGCCGCAGCACATCCGCCACCACGCCCAGCATCCCGACCTCAAGTTCCCGAAGCTCTCGATCCACCTCCAGCCTGAGCGGCCGGTTGACGTCGTGGACGAGGGTGGCGCACTCCGGCCCGAAATCTACGAGATCCTCGAGTCGATCCGCGAGGCCGACGCGATCCTGGCCACGGGGCACATGGCGCCCGACCGGATCACTCTGGTGCTCGAGGCCGCTCGCGAGGTCGGAGTCCCGCGCACCCTCGTCAACCACCCGAACTTCGTCGTCGAGGCCTCGCACGAGGACGCGCGCCGCTGGGTCGAGCTCGGTGCCCACATCGAGCACTCGCTCTGCATGTACGACGAGCGCTCGACCTTCTACCACTGGGATCTCGACACGCTCGTCGCCTGGGTCGAGGCGGTCGGGCCTGAACGTTCGATCCTGGGCTCCGACCTGGGTCAGATGAACAACCCGCTGCCGACCGAGGCCTTTCAGACCATCGTCGGGAAGCTCGTCGATCGCGGCATGCCGGACGACACGATCCGCCGGCTCGTCCGCGACAACCCCGCCGAACTCCTCGGCGTCGCGTGACCTCGTCGGCCCGCGTCGGCACGCGAGACGCACACGGTCTCGCGAACCGGATGGCGAACCACTTTGGCCACAAGGTTCGCGTCGAACGGGAAGAGGACGAGGTTCGGATCTCGCTGCCGACCGGTGCCGCGTCGCTCCGTGTCGAAGACGCCGTGCTTACCCTTGCGGCCCGTGCCGACGACGCGCCTGCCCTAGCTCGGGTGGAGGAGGTCGTCGCGTCGCACCTCGTCCGGTTCGCACGCGGAGAGCCGATCGAGGTCAGCTGGCGGCGCGACTGAGCTCGGCGAGCGCCGATTCGAGATGGGCCCGCACCGCGCCAGCGGCGCCGTCGCCGTCGCCGGCGGCCACGAGACGGGCGATCTCGGTGTGCTCTCGTACGTCACGCCGAATCCGCCCTGGCCTCCTGGCCTGGCGCGCGTAGAACACCGGCGCGATACGCCCGCCCCAGAGCGATTCGACGAGACGCACGAGGTGCGGGTTGCCGCTTCCGGCCACGAGAGCCACGTGGAACTCGCGGTTGGCGTCGAACTGTCGCTCGAGGTCGGCTCCCGCGTCACGCTGCTGCCCGATCGCTCGCTCGAGCGCTGCGGCGGTGTCCGCCGGCTCGCGATGGGCGGCGAGTCGCGCGGCCTCCGGCTCGAAGATGCGCCGTGCCTCGTAGTCGACCTCGACGTCCCGCGGGGAGAACGTGGCGACGACGGCGCCGCGATGTGGCCGCAGCTCGATCAGCCCTTCCGAGGCCAGCCGATGCAACGCCTCGCGAAGCGGCGTCCGCGACGTGCCGAGCCCCTCGGCGAGCGCCTCCTGGCGGAGCGGCTCGCCTGGCGCGAGCTCGCCGGTGAGGATCATCGCGCGGAGACGGGCGTGGACGCGGTCCGCGAGGCTCTCGACCGTGAGCGGCGCGAGCGTCATGCCGGCCAGTCGACCATGGCCACATCGACCGTCAACGCGCCGCCGTCGACGACGAGGGCCGCGCCCGTGACGAACGTCGCCTCGTCCGAGGCGAGGAAGAGGCACGCGGCCGCGATCTCCTCGGGGCGTCCCTCGCGCCGGAGCGGCACGTGACGCGCCATGAGCGCGTAGGCCTCGTCGCGCGAGATCCCTTGCGCGCCGGCCACCTCGTCCATGGACTCGTCTCCCATCTCCGTTCGCACCCACCCCGGACAGACGGCGTTCACCCGGACACCGCGCGGGCCGTAGTCGAGCGCGAGGTTCTTCGTGAGCATGACGAGGCCCGCCTTGCTCACCGTGTACGCCGAGCCGCCGGCGAAGGCGACGAACCCTGAGACCGACGCGATGTTGACGATCGCGCCGCCGCGTTCGGCGAGGTGGGGGAGAGCCGTCTTGGCCATGGCGTGCGCGCCGGTCAGGTTCACGTCGAGCACGCGCTTCCAGTTGCGCCCGCCGATCCCGGCGTTGTTCACGACCACGTCGAGTCCGCCGAGCTCGCCAACTGCCGTCGCCACGGCCTCCTCGACGTGGGCGGAGTCGGAGACATCGCCCTGGACGATCCGCGCCCCGGCCTCCTCGGCCACCGCTGCGAGCGGTTCGCGGCGCCGTCCGGTGACGACGAGCGAAGCGCCTTCGGTCGCAAACCGTCTGGCGACCGCAGCGCCGATTCCCGTTCCGGCGCCGGTGACGAGCGCGACCTTCCCCGCGAGACGCATTGCCCGGATACTGTATACAATCGGCTGGCAGATGACCGAGAGTAGGCTGCGAGCGTGAGTGTCGGGGAGGCGAAGGCCAGCAAGCTGCGGGGCTACTCGCTGCCCCAGACCGAGACGGGGCGCTCGTCGCTCGTCCCCGCGCCGCCCTGGCACTACTCAGGCGATTTCCTGGTCGTCGAGTACCGGTGCGATCCCGATGCGGCCCGCGCGTTCCTGCCACCGGAGCTCGACGAGGGTGCCGATCTCGGCGCGGCCGCGGCGATCTTCGTCGAATGGCAATCGTGCTCGGAGACGTTCGAAGAGCTGCTCGACCCCGTCCGTGCGCAGTACAAGGAGTTCTTCCTCGTGCTCGCGGCCGAGTATCGCGGCGAGCCCGTCACCCGGTGCCCGTTCATGTGGGTCGACCAGGGCATGCCGCTCGTCCGCGGGCTCGTACAGGGCTTTCCCAAGAAGCCAGGCTCGATCTGGATCACGAGGCGCGTTACCGTTGGGCGCGCTGGGCCGCGGCTCGAGTCGGGAGGGCGCTTCGGCGCGAGCCTCGCGTCGTACGATCGCCGGCTCGCGGAGGCCCGCCTCACGCTGACGGGGGAGTCCGCGGACGGGCCCACGGTCAACTCGCCGCCGCTCTTCAACACGCGCTACTTCCCCGAGTGGGAGAAGGGCGCGCCGCCGCTCGACGAGCACATATGGGCGGGCGGGTACGACCGCGACGTCTCGCCGATCTGGGAGGGCGACGCCGAGCTTCGGTTCTTCGAGTCGCCGACGGACGAGCTTTCGCTCCTCGCGCCCGTCGAGGTCGGGAAGGGGTTCTGGTTCAGCTTCGGCTACTCGGTCGACGGCGGAAGGACAGTCGAGTGAGGCGGTCGATCGAGCTCGCGCCGACGAAGATCGTGGCGGTGCACCTGAACTACGCGAGCCGCGTCGAAGAGTACGCGGCGCGAACGCCCGAGTTCCCGTCGTACTTCCTGAAGCCCCCGAACACGCTCGCCCGCCACGGGGACGAGATCGTCCGGCCGCGTGGGTGCCGGTACCTGAACTACGAGGGGGAGATCGCGCTGGTCGTCGGTCGCAGGATGAAGCGCGTCTCCGAGGAGGACGCGCTCGAGTGCGTCGATGCGTACTCGGTCGCGAACGACTTCGGCGTGCACGATTTCCGGCACGTCGACCGCGGCTCGATGCTCCGCGTGAAGGGACAGGACGGGTTCTGCCCGATCGGGCCCGACCTCGTGGACGCCACCGACGTCGACCCGGCCGACCTGGCGATTCGAACGTCCGTGAACGGCGAGGTCGTGCAGGAGGGGTCGACCTCCGACCTCCTGTTTTCGTTCGCCTACATGCTCGCCGACCTCTCGCGCCTGATCACGCTCGAGGCAGGCGACATTCTCCTCACCGGGACGCCGGCCAACTCGCGGCCGGTCGAGCCCGGCGACGTCGTCGACGTCGAGGTCGACGGCATCGGGCGACTCTCGAACCGGATCGTGGATGCGAAGGACGAGCTGGCCCCGATCGGCGCAATGCCCGCGGACAGCCCGAACGCGAGGCATGTGGCACTCGCAGTGCCGGAGGAGACCGCGTGACGCGGCTGTGGACGAAGAGTTGCCGACTCGCGTCAGCGCGTGACACACGCGTGCGCATATCGGCGCTAGGCTCGAGCCGGGAGGCGGGTGGCCGACTCCCCACCCGGGCGGGGAGAGCGGTCGCCTTGGGGAAGGACCCGCGCACGTGAGTGTGAGTCCTGCCACGATCGCGGGCGTCGACGTCTCGCCGCTCCACTACATCGCGGGCGAGCGGGTCGGCTCGGACGCCACGTTCGCGGATCTCTCGCCGATCGACGAGAGCCACCTCGCGGACGTCGCGCGCGGCGGCCCGGCGGACGTCGACCGCGCCGTCGAGGCGGCCCGCGAGGCCTTTCCCGCCTGGGCTGCCCTGGGGCCGGAGGGCCGCGCCGAGTGCCTCGTCCGCCTCGCCGACGTGATCGCGACGAACGTTGAGCGGCTCGCCGCGCTCGAGACGGTCGACAACGGGTCGCTCCTCGAGGCTTCGCGGCTGCGCGTCATGAAGCGGGGCGCGCTCAACATCCGCTTCTTCGCGCAGTACGCGCTCGACCTCGAGGAGCACGTCTGGGGGGCGAACGGCCACGTCCACCGGACGCGCCACGACCCGTCGGGCGTCGCCGCGCTGATCACGCCCTGGAACGCGCCCTTCATGCTCTCGACCTGGAAGGTCGGGCCCGCGCTGGCGGCCGGCTGCACCGCCGTCCTGAAGCCGCCGGAGTGGGCGCCGCTCACGTGCTCGCTCCTGGCGGATCTCGCCGACGAGGCGGGGCTTCCGCCGGGCGTCCTGAACGTCGTCCATGGAATCGGCGAGGAGGCGGGCGCCGCGCTCGTCGCACACCCCGGGATCGCCCGCATCTCGTTCACCGGCTCGGTCGACACCGCGCGCCTGATCGGCAAGGCAGCCGCCGAGAACATCGTCCCGGTCTCGTTCGAGCTCGGCGGCAAGTCGCCGTTCCTCGTCTTCGCCGACGCCGACCTCGACGCCGCAGTCGAGAAGGCGACGTACCAGTATGACCACGCGGGCCAGATCTGCCTCGCCGGCACGCGGCTCCTCGTCGAGCAGACGATCGCGGACGAGTTCCTCGAGCGCTTCCTCGCCGGTGTTCACGACCGGAAGCTCGGCGACCCGCGCGAGCCCGACACGGACATCGGGCCGCTCATCACGCGCGAGCACCTGGCCCGAGTCGGAGGCTTCGTCGAGCGCGCGGAGCGGGACGGCGCCCGGCTCGTGATCGGCGGCAAGATCTCGCCCGAGCTCGGCGGCCTCTACTACGAGCCGACGCTCTTCACCGACGTCGAGCAGGAAATGGAGATCGTCCAGAAGGAGGTCTTCGGCCCCGTCCTGACGCTTCAGACCTTCGTTGACGAGGACGAGGCGGTCCGGCTTGCGAACGGCACCGAATACGGGCTTGCGGCGACGGCGTTCACCCAGGACGCCGGCCGGATCGATCGGCTCGGGGAGCGCCTCGTCGCGGGGACGACGTGGGCGAACTGTTTCTACGTGCGCGACCTCTCGGCGCCGTTCGGCGGCGCGCGGCACTCGGGCATCGGACGCGAGGGCGGCGTGCACAGCTTCGACTTTTACGCAGACGTCAAGACGATCACGAGGAGGGCCTGAATGGCGATCGACACGGCCAAGACGACGGGCGCCCGGACGGGCGAGCAGTTCCTCGAGGGACTGCGCGGCGACGAACGGGAGATCTGGCTCGAGGGCGAGAAGATCACGGACCCGTCCGCCCACCCGAAGCTCGAGGGCGCCGCTCGATCGCTCGCGCGCCTCTTCGACCTCCAGCACGAGGATCCGGACGCGTTTCTCATGGAGTCGCCGGATACGGGCCAGCCGGTGAACGTCACGCACATCCAGCCCTCGTCCCGGGCCGACCTCGAGCGGCGGCGGATCGCGTCGAAGCGGATCGCCGATGCGACCGCCGGGATGATGGGCCGCACGCCCGACTACCTGAACTACACGTTCGCCTGTTTCGCCGCACGGGCCGACGTCTGGGCGCGCTACGGCAACGAGGAGGGCGCCGAGAACCTGGTCGCCTACCAACGGTTGATGCGCGACCACGACCTGTCGCTCACACACACGCTCGTAAACCCGCAGGTCGACCGGTCGGTCCCGGAGGCGGAGCAGCTCGGCGGCGAGGTCTCGCTCCACAAGGTCGAAAACACGGAGAACGGCATCCTCGTGCGTGGGGCGCGGATGCTCGCGACGCTCGCGCCCTTCTCAGACGAGCTCGCCGTCTACCCGGGCTCCGACCTCCGCCTCCAGGACGCGAAGTACGCGATCTGCTTCTCGATCCCGATGTCGACGCCGGGCCTCAAGTTCATCTGCCGCGACTCTTATTCGTCGCAGCGCCCGGCCTTCGACTACCCGCTCTCGACCCGTTTCGACGAGATGGACGCCGTGGTTGTCTTCGACGACGTCGAGGTCCCGCGCGAGCGGATCTTCCTCGACGGCGACCCGAAGCTCCACAGCGAGGTCATCACCGACTCGCACTGGCGCGCGCACATCATTCATCAGGCGATGACGCGCGCCTGGGCGAAGCTCGAGTTCGCCTTCGGACTGGCCCACACGATCGCGGACATGACCGGGGTGAACGCGTTCGATCACGTCCAGGAGAAGCTCGGCGAGATGTGGTCGATGATGGAGATGACGCGCGCCGGCGTGATCGCGGCCGAGGCGGGCTCTTTCCAGGCCGAGGGCTCCGACGACTGGGTGCCGGACGAGCGGTCGTTCGTCGCGCTCCGCGGCCTGATGCCGAAGTGGGTGCCGCGGACGATCGAGCTCATCCAGCTGATCGGCGGCGGAGGGTTCATGGCGACCCCGTCCAGGGCGGACTTCGACGCGGAGGAGATTCGGCCCCACATCGAGCGTTACTTCCAGGCCCGCAACGCCTCCGCCGAGCGGCGCGTCCAGGCGTTCAGGCTCGCCTGGGACTTCGTCGGCTCGGCGCTCGGCGGGCGCGGCGAGCTCTACGAGCGCTTCTACCTCCAGGACTCGTTCCGCATGACCGCGCTCGCCTACCTGCTCGCCGACAAGGAGCACGCAACCGAGCTGGTGGAGCAGTTCCTGCGCGAATGACCAAGGCCGTCAATCCGCTCGAATTCCGCCGGGTGATGGGGCACTTCCCGACGGGTGTCAGCGTGATCACGACGGTCCACGATGGGAAGCCTCACGGGATGACCGCGAACTCGCTCACGTCGGTCTCTCTCGAGCCGATGCTCGTTCTCGCGTGCCTCGCCTGCGGCGCGCGGACGGCGCTCGCGATCCAGAAGGCCGGCCACTTCGCGGTGAACATCCTCGCCGAGGACCAGCTAGAGATGTCCCAGCGCTTCGCGAAGCCGAACCAGGATCACTTCGAAGGTCTCGACGTGATCCAGGGACACCGCGGGCTGCCGCTGCTGCCGAACTGCCTGGCCTACCTCGTCTGCGCCGTCGACGACGTCGTCAAGGCGGGCGACCACGACATCGTCCTCGGCCGCGTCGAGGACTGCTCTACGAACCCGAACGGCGCGCAGCCGCTCGTGTTCTTCAAGGGCGGGTACGCGAAACTGCCCGGCATGGGTCGGCTGGGATGACGTGCGACCTCGTCGGCATCCACCATGCGGGCATTCGGGTCGCCGACCTCGACGAGGCGGTCGAGCGCTGGTGCGTCCAGTTCGGTCTGACGCTCGCGGAGCGCGACGGTGATCGCGCGTACCTGCGCTGCGCGTTCGAGGACTACGCGATCGAGCTGATCCAGTCCGACACCCCCGGTTTCGACCACTCCGCGTGGGAGCTTGCTCCGGGCGCCTCGCTCGGCGACGTCGGGTTGGACGGCGACCGCCTCGACCGCCCGGGGCGAACTCCCTCGCTCCTCCTGCACGACCCCGACGGACACGGGGTCGAGATCGTCGAGTGGACCGAGCGCGAGAGCGAGTTCCCCGACGTCGGGCGCTTCTCGACCGAGCTGCCCGGCTTGCATCCGCGCAAGCTCGGCCATGTCAACTACCTGACCACCGATGCACTGCGAATGGCGGCGTTCTACTGCGACGAGCTCGGCTTTCGCATCTCGGACCGCCTCGGAGACGAGGGCATCTGGCTACACCTGAACGCCGACCACCACGTTCACGCGTTGGTCCAGAAAGACGTCGTCCACTGCCACCACGTCGCCTTCGAGTTCGTCGACTTCGGCGAGATGCGCGTCGCACTCGACCATCTGGCCAAGCACGGCCGCTGGGTCATCTGGGGCCCCGGGCGCCACGGCGTCGCCGCGAGCCTCTTCGCCTACATCCGGATCCCGGAGGAGGAGCTGGTCGTCGAGCTCTTCGCGGACATGGAGCAGCTCCGACCCGATCACGAGCCGCGCGACTGGGAGGACACGCCGCACTCCTCGAACGTCTGGGGGACGCTGCCGCCGCGCACGTACTTCCGCTTCGACCACGAGGCCATAGAGATCGAGCGCGGGCAGCTGCAGGCACTCGGGCAGGCGCTCGACTGATGCGGAGGCTCGGGGTCGTTGCCGCGCTCGCGGCTGCGCTCCTCTGCGCGTCCTCGGCGCTCGCGGCCCCGACCTGGCGCGAGTGCGTCGACGCCGCGAAGGCGTTCGCCGCGGGCCGCGCAGGAACGGTCTACTTCTTCCTCACTACGCAGTCCGGACGCCACTTCGGCTACTACGGCCGCCGCGTCGCACCCTCGGCGAGCGTGCTCAAGGCGATGCTTCTCGTCGCCTACCTGCATAGGCCCTCCGTCCGCCACCGTGATCTGACCGATGCGGAACGCTCTCTGCTCGGCCCGATGATCCGCCGCTCCTCGAACACGGCCGCGAACCAAGTGATCACGACCCTCGGCCCGCGTCCGGTGAACCGCCTCGCCCGCCGCGTCGGGATGGAGCACTTTGTCCTCCACCTCCGGATCTGGGGCCTCTCCGAGATCACTGCGCGCGACCAGGCGTACTTCTTCCGGAACATCGACGGCTACGTCCCACGTCATCATCGCCGCTACGCGATGCGGCTCCTCGCCTCGATCGTCCCGTCGCAGCGGTGGGGCATTCCGCCCGTGAAACCCGACGGCTGGAACATTTACTTCAAGGGCGGCTGGGGCTCGGGTACCGGGCGCGTGACACATCAGGTCGCGCTGCTCCGGCGTGACCGAATTCGCATCTCGCTTGCCGTCCTGACGCAGTGGAACCCGAGCCAGCTCTACGGCGAGCGCACGATCCGCGGGGTCGCCCGCCGGCTCTTCCGCGGCCTCTAGTGAGCGCCGGTCCGGAGAGCGGCTCGGCGTCGTCCGAGCGCGCGGCCGGCTGGCATTGCGAGGAGGAGGGCTCGTTCCGCGAGCTCCTCGAGGAGGCGTACGCGGTGCCGCCCGCGACCGGGGAGAAGCCGCCCGGCCTGGCGCGGCAATTCCGTTGGTCGCTCTTCACCGGGCGCCAGGCGCGAAACGAGAAGCTCGCGAAGCTTCACGACCCGTCGAACGACCAGCGCCGCGCGTGGATGCGCGGCGTCGGCGGTGACCTCGTGATCGAGACCGAGCTTCGGGCCGAGCGCGTGTCGTTCGTCGTCCTCGGCGACCCGGGCGAGGGTGACGCGTCGCAGTTTGCCGTCGTCCCGCCGCTCCTCGCCGCATGCGGCGATGCGGACTTCATGGTGATCGCGAGCGACGTCGTCTACCCGGCGGGCGACGTCAACGACTACCGGCGGAAGTTCTACGTCCCGTACCGGGATCACCGGCACCCGATCTTCGCCGTCCCCGGAAACCACGACTGGGACGACGGCGGGCTCTTCGGCTTCATGTACCACTTCGCCGGGCGCGACGCGGTCGCTCCGGGCGTACTCGACGCGGTTCCCGCCGTGCTGCAGCCGTTCTGGCGCCGGCCGGCCGCAGTCTACCCGGAGACCGCGGAAATGCGCGACGCGCGCCGGCGGGACGTTCCCCAGCCGTTGCAGCCGGGGTCGTACTTCGCGCTCGACGCGGGGCCGGTTCTCGTTCTCGGGGTCGACCTCGGGATCCGCGGCTCGGTCGACCGCGACCAGGCGGCCTGGTTCCGCCGCGTCGCGGGCGGCGATCCGAGGCCGAAGATCGTGGTCGGCGGGAAGCCGATCTACTCGGGGGGCGCCTACTCGCCTCCGTCGGTCGAGGACGGCGGGACGCTCGACGACCTTGTCCGCGATCCGGCCCACCGCGTCGTCGCCTACCTCTCCGGGGAGGTCCACAACTACCAGCGCTACCCGGTCGAGGTCGAGCCCGGCCGGTGGATCCAGTACGTCGTCTGCGGGGGTGGCGGGGCCTTCACGCAGGGAACGCACACGGTCCGACGGATCGAGCTAAAGAACCCGAGCGGCGGCGAGCCGGTCGTCGACGCCGACGTGCGGATGTACCCGGCGCGCGGCGACTCGCTCTCGTTCTTCAGCGAGCTCTATGCGGCGAAGGCCGACGACCTGCTTCGCGGTCCGCTCGGGTCCGTCCTTTGCTCACGCGGGATCAAGGCCGGCGAGGCGTTCCGCATCCGCCCTGCCGCCGCGCAGGCGATCGCGGCGGGCTGGGTCGGCGCCGAGCCGGATCGGGACACGGCCGAGCCGACCGCGTCAGAGCGTCGTGCTGCCGAGCTCATCCGCTGGCTTCCGCACGGCAAGTTCTCGGAGGTCTACTACCCGTACTGGGACTGGGACCGCCCGCCGTTCTTCAAGAGCTTCGTCCGGATCGACGCGACGGAGGACGTGATCCGGCTCCGCTGCTTCGCGGCGACGGGCTGTGCCGAGCACGAGGCTGATCCGCCGCTCGAGGACGAGGCGCACTGGACGACGGAGTCCGGCTGGGCCGGTGGCGGCTAGCCCGCGACGCAGGGGTTCCGCATCGACCCGACGCCCTCGATCTCCGTCTCGACGACGTTCCCGACGCTCAGGTAGCGCGGCGGCTCGCGGCTGTCGCCGACGCCCCCCGGGGTGCCGGTGAAGATGAGGTCGCCGGGCTCGAGCGTGCACCACGAAGACGCGAACGCGACGAGCTCGGGGATCGAGAAGATGAGGTCGCTCGTCCGGCTCGACTGCACCTCCTCGCCGTCGACGATGCACCGGATGGCGAGGTCATCGCGGTTCGGCACTTCGTCCGGGGTCACGAGCCACGGGCCGGTCGGGGCGTAGGAGTCACGCGACTTCGCGAGCGTGAACTGGCGCACCGACCGGAACTGCTCGCCGCGGTCGGAGACGTCCTGACCGCACATGAGGCCGGCGACGTAATCCCAGCCCTGCTCGGCCGGGACGTCCTTCGCGCGGCGCCCGATCACGACGACGAGCTCCGCCTCCCAGTCGACCTTGTCCCGTCCGGCAGGGATGACGATCCCGCTCTCGGGTCCCGCGAGCGCGCTCGGGAGCTTCGCGAAGAGGACTGGCGCGTCGGGAAACTGGAGGCCCGCCTCCTCGGCGTGGCCGCGGTAGTTCAGCGCGCAGGCGAGGATCTTCGTCGGTTCGGGCACCGGCGGGCCGAGCCGGGCTGGATCGACCTCGCCCGCGTCGTCGGGCACGTCCACGTCGTCGAGCTCGGCCACCCTCGGCAGGAGCCTCATGGGGTCGGACGGCAGCTCGCCGCCGCTCGAGCGCTCGACGTCGAGGAGGCGCCCGTCCAGGACGAGCTGTGCGCGTCCACCGAGGTTCGCGAGCCGCACGCGGGCAACCCTAACCGACGTCGCGAGCCGCATCTCGCCGACGCCGCTTGCACTCCCTGGGACGGCGTTGCAGAATGCGAGCCGCAGTGACCGGGATGATTCCTGTGGCTGGCGTCGAACGTCCCGCCTGTCACCCGTCGAGAGGGGAGCGAATCCATGGCAACGCGCGCTGAGCCGGCCGGTTCCGACGCGAACATCGGCCTCGAACGACGAGCGGTCGGCCTGCCGACTGCGATCGGCACCACGTTCGGCCTCGTCGTCGCATCGACCGTCCTCGTCACCGTCGCGCAGGGGTTCTTCGCCAGCTATGTGTGGATCGCGGCGCTCGCGGTCGGACTTCTCGCCATGTACCTCCAGAGCTTCAGCTTCGCGGAGCTCGCCACGATGATCCCCAAGGCTGGCTCGATGAACGAGTACGTGCGTGCGAGCTTCGGCCCCTTCTTCGCGACCCTCACCGTTCTCGTCGGCTACATCGCGGTCCAGCTCTTCCCGACCACTGCCGAGGCGTTCACCCCTGCCGCCGTCATCAAGGGTTTCCTCTGGACCGGCGGGCCGTCCATCACCGCCTGGGTAATCATCCTCGTCGGCTCCGTCGCGCTCCTGAACGCGGCGGGCATCAGGCCCTACGGCGCGGTCGAGGTGACGCTCACCGGCCTCATCGCGATCTCGCTCCTGATCCTGGGAATCATCGGTCTCGCAGGGATCGGCACCAACGACCCGATCGGTAGCGCGTTCCCACACGTCCCCTTCCAGTGGAGCCTCTTCTCGACGCTCCTGGGTCTCGCGATCTTCACGTTCGTCGGGATGGAGTACACGTGCCCGCTCGCCGAGGAGATCAAGAACCCCGGCCGGAATATCCCCCTCGGCATCCTGGCCGGCCTCGGGCTCGTCGCCATCCCGATCATCCTCTACGGCCTCGCGGTCGTTCGCTACGTGCCCGCAGAGCAACTCGCCAAGTTCAGTCCGGTGGCACACATGGAGGCGGCCATCGCGATCCTCGGGGACGGCGGCAAGTGGTGGATGGGCATCATCGGTATCCTGGCCACGCTCTCGACGTTGAACGCCCTCCTCGCCGGGATCCCGCGAATCCTGTACGGGATGGGCCTGACGGGTCAGCTCCCGCGCTTCTACTCCTACCTCTTGCCCGCGACCCGCGCCCCGATCGTCGGCATCGTCACGGTGGCGCTGATGCCGATCCTCATGAACGTGTTCATCGACCTGAACACGTCGACGACCTTCATCGAGCTGATCCTCGCCGGCGTGCTCGGCTGGGCAACCGCGTACCTCATCATCCACGCGAGCGTGATCGTCCTTCGCAGGCGCGAACCCGACGCGCGCCGGCCGTTCCGCTCACCGCTGGTCCCGCTGCCGCAGCTGGTCGGGTCGGGGCTCCTCGCCCTGGCGGCGTTCAAGATCTTTCCGGACCCGACCGCGCGGGACCACATCTACCGCGACTACGGGATCTTCCTTGGCGTGGCCGTCGTGCTGTCGCTTGGCTACAACCTCTTCGCGTACAAGAGCCTGGGGCGCGTGTTCCGGCCGGTGCCGCTGGCTGACGTCTACCAAGAGACCGAGACGATCGAGGCCGACTTGCCGCTGCCGGTCGAGCCGGGTGGTCCTCACCTCCCCGGGCGCGATCCGGCCACGTAAGCTCGACCGGACATGGCCGTCACGGAGGAGCGGTCGGCGGGGGATCGCCTGGAGGAGGCACGCCGGGCAGGGGTCGCCCGCGTCCGTATCCACTTCACCGACCTGATCGGGATCTCGCGGAACAAGGTCGTCCCGATCGGGCTGCTCGACGAGCTTCGCGAGGGCGGCGTCAACTTCTGCATCGGGGCCTATGCCGTCTCGCACGCCGGCGAGGTGATCGAAGAGACGGGGCTCGGCGGCGAGGTCGAGTTCCGCGACATGAAGGTCTACCCGGACCTGTCGACGCTCCGCGTCATCCCGTGGGAGTCGGACACGGCCGTCTGCATGGCGGACGTCCACTTCGACGGTGAGCTGCTCGCCTGCGACCCGCGCGGGATCCTGAAGCGCGCAGGCGCGGAGCTCGCCGAGCGCGGCCTCACGGCGGCCTGCGGGCACGAGCTCGAGTTCTTTCTCCTCCGCCCCGGCGCCTCGGGGTACGAGCAGTACGCGGCGACTCCGGGACTCGTCTACACGCACACACCCGCGGTCGACTCCGAGGGCGTCATCCGCAAGATGGAGGACGCCGTCTCCGCGCTCGGCCTGCCGTACGTCTGCTCGAACCAGGAGTTCTTCGGCTCGCAGTGGGAGATCAACCTCAAGTACGAGGAGGCGCTGCAGGCCGCGGACGACGCCCATCTCCTGAAGCTCGCGATCAAGGAGATCGCGGCCAAACACGGGCTCGTGGCGACGTTCATGGGGAAGCCGCTCGACGGCGAGGGCACGTCCGGCTACCACCTGCACCTCTCCCTTTGGGAGGACGGCGAGAACGCGTTCGACGATCCGGACGCGCCCGACGGCCTCTCCGACCTCTGCCGCCACTTCGTCGCCGGGCAGCTCGAGCACGCGCGCGGGACGACCGCCATCATGGCGCCGACGATCAACGCGTACAAGCGCTTCGTCGCCTTCGCGATGGCGCCCTACACGGTCACCTGGGGGCCGGACAACCGCACGGTCTACATCCGGATCCCGGCCGAGCGCGGGAAGGCGACCCGGGTCGAGAACCGGGCCGGCGACGGGACCGCGAACGCCTATCTCGCCGCCGCTGCGGCCATCTTCTCGGGGCTCGACGGCATCGATCGCAAGCTCGATCCGGGCGAGGCGACGCGCGGGGACGCGTACTCGGTCGAGAACGTGCCGCTGGTGCCGCTCTCGCTCTCGGAGGCTCTCGACGCTCTCGAGGCGGACGTGTACCTGACCGAGCATCTGAGCCCGCAGTTCGTGCGGGCGTTCGTCGCGCTCAAGCGGGACGAGCACAAGCGGTTCACGAGCTCCGTGACCGAGTGGGAGCTCCGCGAGTACCTGAACACGCTGTGACGGTCACCGAGTTCGACCCCCGCACCGTCGACCTCGCGAACCCGGATACGTTCGTCGAGCGGATCCCGTACGAGTACTTCGGCTGGCTGCGCGCGAACCAGCCCGTCTACTGGCACCCGGAGGAGCCGCCGAACCACGGGTTCTGGGTCGTAACGAAGCACGCCGACCTCGTCCAGATGCACCGCGACTTCCGGACGTTCTCGTCCGAGGTCGGTCACGTCGCGATCGAGGAGCTCCAGCCCGACGAGCTCGCCGCACGGCAGTCGATGCTCGAGACGGATCCGCCGAAGCACACGCGCCTGAGGCGGATCGTGAGCCAGTTCTTCACCCCGCGGTCGGTGGGCGCGTACGAGGAGTTCGTCCGCGGCCTGGCCCGCGAGACGATCGACCGCGCGCTCCAGCTCGGCGAGTTCGACTTCGTCCGGGCGATCTCGGCGCCCTACCCGATCAACGTCCTCGTCCGGATCCTCGGAGCGCCGCCCGAGGACGCGCCGCACCTGATCGAACTCGGCGACCGGATGATCGCGAACACGGATCCCGAGTACGCCGACGTGGTCGTGGGCCGGGAAGACACGTCCGAGTACCGACTGCTCACGTTCCGGAGCCCGGCCGCGGTCGAGCTCGCCGACTACGGCGCCGCGCTCGCCGCCAAGCGACGCGCCGACTCGCAGGACGACCTCGTCTCGAAGCTCGTGCACGCCGAGGTCGACGGGGAAAGCCTCGGCGACCGCGAGTTCTCGAATTTCTTCGCGCTCCTCGTCATTGCCGGAAACGAGACGACCCGCCAGGGGCTCTCTCGTACGATGCAGATCCTCGCCGACCACCCCGCTGAGCTCCGAGAGCTCGGCGACGACCCGACGCTTGTCCCCGTGGCGCTCGAGGAGATCCTTCGCCACGCGACGCCGGTCCTCTACTTCCGCCGGACGGCCACAGTTGACACCGAGCTCTCAGGCATGACGATTCGGGCCGGGGACAAGGTCACGATGTGGTACGTCTCGGCGAACTTCGACGAGGACGAGTTCGAGGACCCGTACCGCTTCGACATCCGCCGCCAGCCGAACGAGCACGTCACCTTCGGGAAGTACGGCCCGCACCACTGCCTCGGGGCGTATCTCGCCCGGCTCGAGATGCGGGTCATGCTCGAGGAGCTCCTGCCTCGTATCCGCTCGGTCGAGGTCACCGGTCCCGCGCCGCGCGTGCGCTCGAACTTCATCAACGGCGTCAAGCGGCTCCCGGTGCGCGTGGAGCCGCGCTAGGTGGAGGCGGCCCCGAGCTTCGCGCGCGACATCGCCCCGCTCTTCCGCGAGGGCGATGTGGAGTCGATGCTCTTCGCCTTCGACCTCCGCGAGTACGAGGACGTGCGGGAGAACGCGGACGAGATCCACGAGCGGCTCGAGGACGGGACGATGCCGTGTGACGAAGAGTGGCCGTCCGACCGCGTGGCGCTCTTCCGTGCGTGGATCGACGCGGGCATGGCGCCCTGAGGTACGTCCTCGTCGCCTGGTGCGTCGTCCTCGCGGTCGCGGCGGCCGGGTGCGCGGGCGGAGACGACGGCGCCGCCCCGACCACGACACGGTCGTCGACCCAAGGGGCGAGCACGAGCCTGTCTGAGAGTCCGGGAGCGACCACGGTAGCGGAGCCGGAGCCCTTGCCTCCTGCGTTCGACCTTCCGAGGGCGAGCGGGGTGGTCGTGCCGCGAGGGTTCCGCGCGGAGGTCTACGCGAAGGGACTCGAGCATCCGACGGCAATGGCGTTCGGGCCGGACGGTCGGCTCTACGTCACCGAGGACGTGGGCAACGTCGTTCGCGTCCGTCCGGGCACGACGTCGCCGCGGATGGTCGCCGGCAGCTTCAACGTGCCGCTCGGACTCGTCTGGCTGGGACGGCGACTCGTCGTCTCGCAGCAAGGCGGGCTCGTGCGCCTCCGCCTTCGTGACCGCCGTCTCATAGGGCGCACCGTGCTCGTCTCCGGCCTGCCGTTCGGCGAACACCAGCAGGACAACGTCGTCGTCCGTTCGGGCCGTCTCTACTTCGGCAGCGGGTCGACCTGCGACGCGTGCGTCGAGACCGACCCGCGGAGCGCCGCCGTCCTGAGCGTCCTGCCGGACGGCACCAACCTCAGGATCGTCTCGCGCGGCCTTCGGAATCCCTACGGGCTGGCGGTCGAGCCCGGGACGAACCGCCTCTTCGTGTCGGTCAACGGCCGCGACGACCTCGGCGGCGGCGAGCCGGCCGAGTCAGTCGTCGTCGCACGGCACGGCCGCGACTTTGGGTGGCCCGGGTGCTGGCCGAGCTTCGCGCCGCGAACGCTGGATGGCGACTGCAATGGCGTCACACCCCCGGTCGCGTACCTCGAGCCGCACTCGTCCGCGGCCGGGATCGCCTTCTACACCGGCTCGAGCTTCCCGTCCGGCTATCGCGGCGATCTCTTCATTGCGCTCTGGGGCCAGTACTACTCGCACGATCATGGGCGGCGCGTAGTCCGCCTGAAGCTCGGCCCCGACGGCGTCGTGCGCGAGCGGCCGTTCGTCCGCGGCCTGCCGCACCCGCTCGCCCTTGCGGTGGATTCGCGCGGTGCCCTGCTCGTCGCCGACTGGCAGCGCGGTGCGATCCTCCGCATCCAGGCGAAGGGAGCGCCCTAGTGCTCCGGGCGGGCACGAGAGCGGCGCGCGAGCTTCGTGACATCGCCGACGGCATCGTGGCCGATGGCTACCGGATCGCCGACGACGGCGAGCGGTTCCGGCTCGAGCGCGACGGCGCGACTCCCGTCTGCGTGGGGATGGCACGGCAGGGCCGTATCTTCGGGGGCAGCTACCCGCTCGAGATCTCCACCGCCGAGCCGGTGCTCCCAAAGACGCACGGCCTTCGGGGGCGCCCGCGCGGCGTCGTCCGGCTCGGCGGGATCGACTTTCATGCGAGGAGCGGCGACCAGATCGGCCGCATGCTCGCTGCGCGACTGGAACGGGACGAGCGGCTCCAGCGCGCACTCGCGGACGTCCATTTCGACCGGATCCGGGTCGAGCCGGACGGCCGCGCGACGATTCGCCACGTGGGAGGCGGCGTCGTCTGGATGCTGTTCCCGCCGCTCGTCCGTCCGATTCCGTTCATCCCCGAGCAGCGGCGGGCGACGCTCGCGGCGCTCGAGGCGTTCGCCGCGATCGAGGAAAATCCGCGGTCCTTGCAGGGTTGAAGGGCGGGGCCGGAGGGGCGTAGGGTCGGGCTGCACAGCGTCGCCCTGCTCGGACGAGACTCGCCCTCGAACCGTGGAGTAGTCATTGCCGCGATCAGCGGCGGCGAACCGAGTGCGGCAGAGAGGGGTCGAGATGACGACAAGCGCTGGGAGTGACGGCGTGCATCGCTTCGGGCGGCGCGCGTTTCTGGCCAGGCTGGGGCTGGGAGCCGGCGCGCTGGCGCTCGGCGGCAGCGCTGCAGACGCATTCGTGCGCCCTGTCACGGCCGCAGCCGCGCGGAGCCGGTTCGCGTCGACGGACGCGGCACATTTCGGGCGGCTGTTCCCCGAGCTGCAGCCGTTCGCCGTCGCCAATCAGGGCGTGACCAAGGCGCTCCTGGCTCTGGGCGCCCAGGGCGGCCCGCTCGATGCGCGTGACGATCTCAGCGCCGGCCGGGTGCGACTGATCACCGATCCCAGCCTGAGCGTGAACAACCCCGACAACCCGACCCATACGGCAGGGACGACGTTCGTCGGCCAGTTCATCGACCATGACGTGACCTTCGATGCGAGCTCGACGCTGGGGACGCCGACCGATCCGTTGACGTCACCGACGGCGCGGACGCCGGCGCTCGATCTCGATTCCGTCTACGGAGCCGGCCCCTTCGGGAGTCCCATGCTGTACGACACGGCCAACGATCCGGCGAAGCTGCTGATCTCTTCGGGAGGGGTGTTCGACTACCGAGAAGACGTCGATCCGCTTCAAGCCGTCTTCGAGGCGGGCTACCTCGAGCGAGCAGACAGCGACGTCTGGACGCCCGGCGGCACGCTCTACGCGGCCTACCACGCTTGCTGCTCGGCGAAGGGCGTCAACCCATGGACGGAGACCGGCTTCGGCGGCGTCCTGGGCGGCAACTTTCGGCGGCAGCGGCGGGTCACCGACCAGGGCAAGCGAACAGGCTACTGGGGCGTTCAGCCCGGCCCTGCCTACCACGTGGGCGAGTGAGGTCACGGCTGGCCATGGCCGCGATGCCTGATCAACACAGGGTATGGACACGGTGGACACCCTCGTTGGGCATAACCGCGACTTCACCCTCCACGTAGGACCGAAATGCCCGATGACCATGGCAACCATGGCCAACAGTTGCGGCCGCAATTATCTGCGCTAGGTGGGTATAACGGGAACGTATGTTCGTAGAAGCGGGAGGAGAGAGACGCGATGACCGAGGCGAAGCGCCGGGAGCTGGATCGGAGAATTGAGGCGGCAGTGGAGGTGATTACGCGGCGGCTTCGCGCCGCCGAGAACCTGCTTGAGGCCCACGAAGTTCTGCGCTCCGAGGGACCGCGTGAGGCCGTCGCTCGCCGGTGATGCGCCCGTCCGGCTCTTCCTCGACCTCGACCCCGTTTTCAACCAGCTCTGGGCCGAGGACGGGATCGACGTCGGCCTCGACGGGCACACGCACTTCGCGACCGTGGGCCTGGCGCTCGGGACGGACGGCTGCACCGTGCCGACCGGAGGGCGTGCGTGGATCACGACGCCGCAGCCGGTCGTCCTCGAAGACTGGCCGGTCGCCGAGGTGACCCGCTGGGAGGGACTCACGACGGTCGGGAACTGGCGGAGCTACGGGACGCTCGAGCGCGACGGCGTCCGCTACGGGCAGAAGGCGCACTCCTACCGGGGCTTCTTCGAGCTTCCGAGGAGCACGCCGGTGCCGGTCTACGCGGGGCTCGCGATTCACCCGGATGAACGGTCGGATCTCGAGGCGCTGGCCGCGAACGGGTGGCGGCTGCTCGATCCCCGCGAGGTCGCCGGGACACCCGACCGCTATCGCAGCTTCGTCCAGGGCTCGTGGGCCGAGCTCGGAATCGCGAAGGAGGGCTACGTCGCCGCGCGCTCGGGCTGGTTCAGCGACAGGAGCGCCTGCTACCTCGCCTCCGGCCGGCCGGTCCTCGCCCAAGACACCGGGTTCAGCACGTTTCTCCCGCTGGTCGGCGAGGGCCTCCTCGCCTTCGAGACGACGCATGAGGCGGTCGCCGCGATCGAGGCGATTCGGGGCGTTTACGAGCGGCACCGACGCGCCGCGCGCGCGCTCGCCGAGGAGATCTTCGACTCCGACCGGGTGCTCACGCGGCTCCTCGGCACGATCGGGCTCGGGTAGTGGAGATCCTCGAGCGGACCCCCTACGCCTACCGGACGAGCTTCCCGCTGGACGAGGCGCGCGTGCGCCTCCCCGACGGCGAGGAGGTCGTCGTTCTCCTGAAGGGGCTCGACCGCGACCGGCTCGACGAGGCGACGCGGCGCGCGAAGCCGGCCTTCGTCCACGACCCGCGGCGCGAGCGGGTCGTCTACGAAGAGGTGCTCCCCGGGCTCGGCCTCGGGACGGCTCGCTACTTCGGCGCCGTCGCCGTGCCCGGCGGCGGCGTGGCGATCGCGCTCGAGAAGGTCGCGGCGGTCGAGCTCTGGCAGCTCGGCGAGCTCGAGGCCTGGGAGCGGGCGGCGCGCTGGGCGGCGCGGCTCCACCGCGTGGCACCGGCACACGCGCGGCCCTCGCTCCTGCATTACGACGCCACCTACTTCAGGGGGTGGCTCGAGCGCGCCTCGAGCTTCCGCGGCGAGACCGTCGCCCAGCTCGCGCGCGCGCACGAGCGCGCCCTCGGGCGGCTTGTACACCTTCCCCGTTCCTTCGTACACGGCGAGCTCTACGCGTCGAACGTCCTCGTCGGCAGCGACCGAGTCTGTCCGATCGACTGGGAGATGGCGGGCCTCGGGGCAGCCGTCCTCGACCTCGCCGCCCCCGCGACCTCGTGGCCGGGCGGAGAGCGCGAGCGGCTAGTCGCCGCTTACGCGAACGAGCGCGGCACGCCCGTGGAAGATGCCGACCTCGACGCTGCCCGCCTCGTCCTCGCCGTCCAGTGGCTCGGCTGGTCGCGCGACTGGGAGGCGCCGCCCGAGCATGCGACCGATTGGTTCGCCGAGGCCGAGGACGCCGCGCGACGATTCGCGTCGTGAGGGAACTCGTGAAGGACCTGCCCCGGCTGGGGGACGGCACCGCGATGATCGCCGACCCGCGGAATGACGAACACCTCATCATCGCCGGGCTTCACTGTGCGTTCATTCTCTTCCACAACCGCGCGGTCGACCACGCGCGCGCGAACGGGTCGACCACCGTGGCGGAGGCGTTCGCCGAGGCGCGGCGGCTGACCACCTGGCACTACCACTGGATCGTTCTGAACGAATTCCTGCCGCAGATCGTCGGCCAGGCGATGGTCGACGAGGTGGTCGAGAAGGGACGCGAGGTCTCTATACCGTCGAGACGGGCGAGGCGTTCATGCCGGTCGAGTTCCAGGGCGCCTGCTACCGCTTCGGCCACAGCATGGTGCGGCCCTCGTACCGGGCGAACCTGAACGGAGACAACGGAAACGCGTTCTTCGGGTTCATCTTCGATCCTGGTCAAAACAGCGCTTCTTCGGATCCGAGCGACCTGCGCGGAGGCTTCTGCGCACCGCGCCGCTTCGTCAGTTGGCAGACCTTCTTCGATTTCGGCATCGACGCTCGCACGGGCAACTTCGAGGTCAAGCACAACAAGCAGATCGACACCCACCTGTCGACGCCGCTCTTCACCCTTGGCCGGCCGCCTTGTGGCCGAGGTGCTGATCGGCCTCCTGCAGACCGACCCGAACTCGTACGTGCTGGCGCAGCCGACCTGGCGGCCCACCCTCCAGAACGCTGGGTCGGACTTCCGGACACGAGACTTCTTGACGTACGCCCGAGTCGATCCACACAGCCGCGGGCAATAGAGAAACTGGCCCCGAAACGACGGCGGGCCCGAAGGCCCGCCTGTTCAGTTATCTGCCGCGGCGAATGCCCCGCTAGCCGCCGTTCGTCGAGTCGGAGCCCGCTTGGTACTCGAAGGGCTCCTCGGGGCCGAAGAGCTTCTCCTTCAGCCACTTGCGTGTGTCGGGGCCGGTCGCAGGGTTGAAGAGGACGCCGAGGGCGATCCCCGTCAGGAGCAGCGTCAGGTTGCGACCCTTGTGCGCCTGCTCCCCGCGAGCGCGGTCGCCGGCCTTGCGAAGCTCCTCGACGGCCTTCATGAGCTCGTCCTTGATGTCCTGGTCGCGCGCGACCCGCATCGCGACGGCGGTTGCGCCGCTCGGCCCGATCACCTCGTCGTAGATTTTGCGGGCAGAGTCGTACGCGTTCTTGACGTGCTCGTGCAGCTCCTCGTCCCGCGCAAGCCGCTCGACGTACGGCCGGGCGGTGTCGACGGCCTCGCTCACCTTCTCGCGCATTCTGTGTCCTTTCGTCTCTCGCGAAGTCCCATCGCTACGTCCCCGTAACGGGCGGCGGGGAAACGCCGCCGACGACGCGGGTCCTGATTCTGGCAGCCTTCCTTCGCCGGCGTCCAGGGGCGTCCACCCCCGTAGACTGGCTGCATGAGAGGCCTTCGGCGCGTGGTGGGAATCGCCGGATGGTCGGCCCTCGGCCTCGGCTACGTCTGGTTCGCGGCTGTGTGGAATGCGGACGAGGTCAAGGCCCGCAAGGCCGCGCGCCGGGCCGCGAGACGAGCGGCCGCGCACGTGCGCTCGTAGCCAAGGGGCTTTGCTAGCTTCGAACGGTGGAGCGCTGGACCCGCTTCGTTCTCCGCCATCGTTGGCCCGTCGTCGGCACGTGGATCATCCTTTTCGTCGTCTTCGGGTGGGCGGCGAGCGGGCTCTCGAGGCTCCTGACGAACCGCTTCTCGATCCCGGGCAGCGAGACCGCGAAGGCCGAGAAGATCCTCCACGACCAGTTCGGGCAGCGTTCCGACGGCGCGTTCCAGCTCGTCTTTCGGGTCGACCCGGGGACTGACGTTCGCGCCGCGCTCCCCAGTCTCGAGGCCGCCGGCGAGCGTGCGGCGGAGGCGCTCCCGACCGGGCGCTTCGTCTCCGCCCAGCCGAACTCGCCGGACGTCGCCTCGGCGTTCGTGACCTCGAACCTCCAGCCCGCGGACGCGAAGAACTACACAGACGAGGTCCGCGAAGCCGCCGGGCGCGTCGTCGGCGGGACGCTGTACGTCACCGGCGCGCCCGCGATCACCGCCGACCTCGACCCGGTCTTCAACGAGGACATCAAGAAGGGGGAGCTCTACATCGCGATCCCGATCGCGCTTCTCATCCTGCTCTTCGTCTTCGGGACACTGACCGTGCTGATCCCGTTTCTCTTCTCGCTGGCCGCGATCCCCGTGACGCTCGCGATCATCTGGATCTTCGCGAACTACATGGAGCTCTCGACCTACCTCCAGAACATGGTCACGCTGATCGGGCTCGGGATCGCGATCGACTACTCGCTGCTCGTCGTCTACCGCTACCGGGAGGAGCGCCGCTCGATGGCGCGTGACGACGCGATCGTCCGCACGATGGCGACGGCGGGCCGCGCGGTCGTCTTCAGCGGGACGGCCGTTGCGATCGGGCTCGCGCTCATGCTCGCGATGCCGCTCCCCTTCATGCGCGGGTTCGGGCTCGGCGGGCTCTTCATTCCTGCGGTGTCGGTCGCCTGCGCGCTCACGCTCCTGCCGGTGCTCCTCTCGCTGCTCGGGGACAGGCTCGAGCGCCTCCGCCTCGTCCCTCGCGCCGTCATGAACCGGCGGGCGGACGAGGAGCGCAACATGTGGGCTCGGCTCGCGCGCTCGATCATGCGGCGCCCGCTTCCCTACGCCCTCGCGACGAGCGCGGTGCTCATCGCGCTGGCCATACCGGTGCTCACGCTCCAGGTCGGGCCCGGCACGAACAAGGGCATCCCGCAGGATCTCCCGAGCGTCCAGGGGCTGAACGTCCTCGCGGGCGCGCTCGGCCAGGGCGCGCTCTCGCCGACGGAGGTCGCGATCGACACTGGCCGTGCCAGGGGTGCGACGGATCCCGAGGTGCGCGCGGCGGTCGCGCGGCTTGTCACGGGCCTGCGCGCCGATCCCGAGTTCACGGGGATCCGCGGGGCCGATCTCGAGCCACCGTACGTCGACTCGACCGGGCGCTATGTCCACCTCCAGATCACGAACGTCCACGAGTACGGGACGCCGGAGGCGCAGGACTTCGCGCGGCGGCTGCGCTCCCAGATCGTCGCGGCGGCCGACTTCCCGCCCGGGGTCGACGTCTTCGCAGGCGGCGGGCCGCCGAGCTCGGTCGACGTGATCGAGACGGCGTACGGCGCCTTCCCGTGGCTCGTCCTCGCGGTGCTCGTGGCCACCTACTTCCTGCTCCTGCGCGCGTTCCGCTCGCTCCTCTTGCCCCTGAAAGCGATCATCCTCAACTGCCTGTCGATCGGCGCGGCCTACGGGCTCCTCGTCATCGTCTTCAAGCTCGGGGCAGGATCGGCGATCGGGCTCGAGACGTACGACCAGATCGAGTTCTGGATCCCGATCTTCCTCTTCGCCATGCTCTTCGGGCTCTCGATGGACTACGAGGTCTTCCTCGTCTCGCGGATGCGCGAGGAGTGGGATGCCACCCACGACAACGAGCACGCGGTCGCCGTCGGGCTCGCGAAGACGGGCCGGATCGTGAGCGCGGCCGGCGCGATCATGTTCGCAGCGTTCATGGGCTTCGTCGCCGGCTCGATCCTCGGCCTGCAGCAGTTCGGCTTCGGGCTTGCGGCCGCGATCCTGATCGACGTGACGATCATCCGTGCGCTCCTCGTGCCGAGCGCGATGAAGCTCTTCGGCCGCTGGAACTGGTGGCTCCCGCCGAACGTCGCGCGCGTCTTCCGCGTGAAGCCCTCGCCGCTCGAACCGCGCCGCCCCGCAGTCGGGACGGGCGGCCGCTAGGACGGTCTACGCTTGCCGCGTGGAGCTCCAGGTCGTCGAAGGTGACATTGCCGAGCTCGAGGTGGACGCGGTCGCGAACGCTGCGAACGACCGCCTCTGGATGGGCTCGGGCGTCGCTGGCGCCCTGAAGCGCGCCGGCGGCGAGGAGATCGAGCGCGAGGCGGTCGCCAAGGGCCCCGTTTCCGTCGGGGACGCGGTCGCGACCGGCGCGGGCCGGCTCTGGGCCCGGTGGGTCGTCCACGGCGCGATCATGGGCCAGGACCTGCGCACGAACGCCGACCTCGTCACCCGGACGACGCGTCGCGTCCTCGAGGTCGCCGACGAGCTCGGCGCCGCCTCGCTTGCGCTGCCCGCATTCGGTACCGGCGTCGGCGGCTTCCCGCTCGACGAGTGCGCAACGCTCATGGTGGGCGCGGTTCGGGAGCACACGCCGAAGACGCTCGAGCGCGTGGTGTTCGC